>SXGS01390055.1_pt1 | contig 15088 bp, 11 predicted proteins | sample 3174681 | NCBI WGS metagenome assembly SXGS01 (sample SAMN11356861, study PRJNA531348) | freshwater metagenome | isolation source: freshwater sample F1-80 | place: China: Fuxian Lake, Yuxi | collected 2017-12-25 | reverse complement strand
TAGGAATGTTTGCGAAAAACACTTCTCCCTTGCGCGCCAGAACCCCCGAGGCAATGCCGTCGAGGATGTTGGTGAACCCGTCCGCGAAAACGGTTGATTTGTCCGCTCTCCCGTCGCCGTTGGTATCCTCGATCAAACGGATCACTTCCGTTTCCACCCCGAGGTCGGCAATCTTGGGACCGAGAAATTTCTTCAACATCCCGAGGCGGTCCTCGTTGTTGCGCGATGCGAGATCGTCTTCCAACCAGGCCATGTAGTGGCGAATGTCGAGCACGCTTGAGCGGTATCGATACGTTTCGGAAGTGTAAATTCGCCCCTGGGCGTCAATCGTGAAAGCCACGGGGTTGGCCAGCATCGGTTCCGCTGCGAAAAGCTCCACCTTGTAGCCGGGAGGGACTCGAAATCGGCGGATGGCTTGTTCGCCCTCGTTGGAGGCGGCCGCCACCTCGGGCCGCGACGCACGGACGTCCGGTTGCAAGGAATTGGGACCCACTTCAGCAGCCGCCGCCGCGCCCGAGATTAAACCGACCGCGAGGAAGAGGGTTCGCGCCACGTTCCATGGAACATAAGGTGACATGCCGCCAGTTTAGAAAGCTCGGGAGAGGAATCAAGCCTCGGCCAATCCGCCCAGCGGCGGGTCACCTCCGGCAGGCCTCGACGAAATGCCTGAAGAAAACCAGGAACTCGGGATGCCTGGCGTAAAGTCGCTCAGGGTGGAACTGCACGGAGCTGAGATAGGGAAACAGACCTCGTTCTCCGGGCTTCAACTCGATCGCCTCCACGATCCCGTCAGGGCTGCTCGCGGTCGCCCGAAAGGGCTTGGCGAGGCGATCGATGGCCTGGTGATGCGAACTGTTCACGCCGAGGGCGTCGCTTCCGAAAATGCGGCGCATTTGAGAATCCGGGCTGAGCCGGGTGTCATGCACAATCTGGTTCTTCAAGTCGAGCCGGCTATGGTTGAGCGCGCCTGGACATTGCGAGGGAATGTCCACGAGCAAAGTGCCGCCAAAAGCCACATTCAAGAGCTGATGCCCGCGGCAAATGCCCAATAGAGGTTTCTTCTGAAGACAGGTTTCCTCAATCAGCATGATCTCAACCAAATCTCGCTGCGGCTCAGTCGGCACCACCGTTTTTCGGAGGCTCCCGGGCAAGCGCGCGCGATACAGCCCGGGGTTGATGTCTTCTCCTCCTGTAAGCAGCACGCCGTCGCAATGCGCGACCGCTTCGCGAACCATGTCCCGGTTGGGAATGCAGGGCAGGATCCACGGAATTCCCCCTGCCGACAGCAGCGCGCCCGGGTACTGATCGGACAAATTACTCGAGCAATCCGAAAACTCCGCGCCATGCTTTTGAACGCAAGGCGTGACAAGAATCACTGGAAGTTTTGCGCGGCGCGTTTTCATTGCAATCCAAGTCATTCCGGGGCGATCACGGTCTCGGGATACTGCTCCAGAAGCGCTTCGAGAACGCGCCGGCTTTCCTCCGGTCTCAACAGACGCCGCGCAACCCGCCTCCGCACGGCGTCGAGGAGCTCGAGCCAATCCTCCAACGGCGGGTGCGGCACGGTCCGCCATTGGTCATACCGCCGTTCCCGCTCATAGAAATTCCACCGCCCCCCGAAATGCCGCGCATACACCTCACGACGGCCGCCCTCAGCCGTCCTTCCCTTCCAGCTAATCTCAGCCTTGTTTGCCATGCCTGACGAGGTGATCCGCAACTTCAGCCCTGTCAAATGGGCAAGTCGACGCTGGCGACGGCCATCGCGGCGATCCCTTCCTCGCGGCCTAGAAAGCCCATCTTCTCGTTCGTGGTGGCTTTGATCCCAACCCGCTTGATGCTGATTCCCAACGCCTGCGCCACATTGGTCTTCATGGCGTCGACATATGGCAAGATTTTCGGACGCTCCGCGATGAGGGTCGCGTCGACATTGACAATGCGCCCCTCTTGAAACGCCACTTGCCGCGCGGCTTCCTGCAAGAAAATCTTGCTGGCGACCCCCCGCCATCGTGGATCGGTGTTTGGAAAAAAATGGCCGATGTCCCCCAGGCCCATGGCTCCAAAAACCGCATCACAGATCGCGTGCATGAGCACATCCGCGTCGGAGTGCCCCGACAATCCTTTCGGGTGCGGGATCTCAACTCCCCCAAGGATGAGCTTGCGGCCCTCAACCAGGGCATGGACGTCATAACCAGTTCCTACGTGCACCATGGCGGCATACTAAATCTCGCAGAGCTGTTTGGCGAGCCACTTCTAGCGACCTCATTCCGATCCACAGTGGAATCCCCGCCATGCTCGGTCAGAATGTCGTTTAGGGAGTCGGCGCCGCGACCGCCTCGTTCTCCCGCGGCCTCAGCCGCGCCAGCGCTTCCGCGGCTTCCGCCCTCACATACTCGCTCGGGTCGTGCATCGCGGTCTCGATGGCCGCCATGACACGCGTGTCCGAGCGGCGCCCAACCCGGCCCAACGCCAGCACCGCATCCGACCTCAGCAAAGGGCTGGCCGCGGAAAGCGCCTCGATCAGCTGCGGCACGGCCTCCGAAATTGAAGGGTCGGCGTGGAACAACATCAGAGCGGCCTGCCGGCGAACCCTCGGATCAGGATCTTTCAGCGCTTGCTTCAATCCGTTTATGGCGCGCCCGGAGGCGGTTCCAATGCTTCCCAGGAGGTTGACGATCACAACCCGGTCACGCGCAAAAGGCGACCCCAAGCCCTCTATCAAAAAGTGCGCGTCGCGGGCCGCGCGCGGACCTGCCACGCTCAGATGCAGGCCCCACTGACAGTATTGGCTTCTCATTCCCGCCGTTTCGGGCAGTGGCATGACACCGCGCAATGCCTCGGGGGCCAGTTCGTAGAATCTCAAATAAATCGACTTCCAAAGCGGATCAGGCCTTTTTGCATGCCAGAGGAGCGCGGGAACAGCCCGCGGACCCATTTCGCGAAAGGCTTCGCGAATACGGGCTTCTTTCATGTCTGGGTTCGCCATCGCTTGGAGCCAATAGCGGAGAGGTTTGCCGTCAAATGCCGGCTCGGAGAAAAGCGCTTCTTCTTGGAACCACCAACCGCCCGCCACGAAGCCGAATATCAAGCCCAAGAACGCAAGCCTCAAGTGATAGCGCGCAGGGGATCTCGAACTCCAAGAACCAAAGGGGCCGGCTGTCTGCTCGGAAGAGAACCCGCTCTTATCTGCCAGATCAGGCATATCGCCCCCAAATCAGGCTCGACAAAGAAAGCCCGCAGACTTCCGTCCTCCCGCCACCGAAACCGAAAGGCCAACGCGTCCGACCTGTCCGCCCCTGATGTTCCCTTCCTGAACGTGTGGTCCGCTCTTTCACGGCCGTCTTATAACGTGCCGGAAAGCGAAATCCAAGCCTCACTTGACACTGCTGCCGGCATCCGAAGGGCAGGAACATTAGCTTCTCTCACCGCCCCCCGCATTCCGAACAACGCGCCACTTTCGGCGCGCCCATCAGTTTTCGACTTGGACCGCGGAAAATGCGTGGACTTTGCCTGGCTGCTCCTTTAGGTGAAAAGACGAACTCAAACATATGATTTCTCGAGTACTGATTCCCCATGATCGGAAACGAAGGCGGAGGACGAGCGATGATGCGCGGCCGGACTTCCATCAAGTTCAGCGAGTGGCCACGACTCCGAAACTTGCTTTAGGCGGCGATTCCCGAAGCAACTTTTGGAAGGGCTTGGCGGCGGCTTTCTGCGGGCTCGTGCTCCTTGGAATGACGGCGTGCAACCAACCGAGCGACACCGCGCAAACTCCGGCGCGATCGGCTCTCCCCGATCTCGCCCCCACCAAAGTCAAGGCCGAGGCCGGGGATTCCGAGGCGGAGAATGCTCTCGGGGAAATCTACGCGGAAGGCAAACAGGTTCGAGGAGATTACGCCGAAGCGGTGAAGTGGTACCGAAAGGCGGCTGAGAAGGGATTTGCAAAGGCTCAATATAATCTTGGAGTCTTGTATGAAATCGGCCAAAGCGTGCCGCTTGACGAAGCCGAGGCGGCCAGGTGGTATCTTAAAGCGGCGGAGCAAGGTCTCGCCGACGCCCAATACAACATCGCGGGCATGTATGGCCTTGGACGAGGCGTGGCCCGCAATCCTAAGGAGGCACTTCGTTATTACAACCTCGCCGCGGCGCAAGGCGACGCGTTGTCTCGTTATAACCTGGCTGAGCGTTATGAACGAGCCAAGGACGTCCCGCAGGACCTGGTGGAGGCTTACAAATGGCACACCCTGGCCGCCGACGCCGGCTTCACGGAAGGCGCCGCCGAAAGGAAAACCTTGGAAAAACAATTGAACGCGCAGCAGCGAGCCGAAGCCAGGAAGCGCGTCGACGAATACCGGGCCAATCATCCCCTGCCTAAACCGTGACGATACAGTTAAATCTTAAAACGGCAGTTGGACATCATGAAGATTTGCAGAAGCCTGGATGAGAAAGGCTTGACGAAGAGGGAGGCATATCCCTTGTGGATCTGGTGAGTGTTTCGGAAAAACTTTATCGCCAGGATCTTGCGAAGATTCGCTGCGGGCAACTGCCGTTCTGATGTGGAATAGTCGCGGCTAAACGGCCTTTACCTTGATCGTCACCGCGTAGAACCCGGATTCCGAAGCGCGATCCACATAGACTTTCAGCACTCTGTCGTTCCCAGCGACAAAAGACTTGTCCGCCACACCTTCCAAAGTGGTGGCGAATTTAGCCACCGCCCAGGGCAAGTCAAAGCGCTCCCGGAACAGGACTTCGTGTTCCGCCCCGGAAGTGGATGGAAACGACAACATCAACCTCGATTTAGCTCCCGCAATCACGCTGGAGCCGGTGACGCTGAAACCCAAATTGGGGATTTCGATGCTCAGCACATCCTGTCCGTCAAACATGATCTGGAATTTTCTCAGCGGATCCGACGCCGGTCCTGAAATGCGGCGTCCGTCGATCGCAAAGCGGGACGCATGGCATGGGCACACAGAGGCGGAAAGCCCCGCGTTGTAAACTCCCACAACGCAGCTTGCGTGCGTGCATTCGGAATCCAACGCATGAAAGACCGAAGCCGATTCGCGGTTGATGAGAATCGGATAATTACCGCCCGCAGGCTGCCCCCCGGACACCCGGTTGATGCCCAGGCGTACCGATCCCGAATTCTTCTGCAGCGCCGGAAAATCCGAGAGGCGGATGTGGAAAACTCCTGAGGGCAGATCCGACTCCGCGATTTGAGCGACCACCGTGCTCAAATTCATCCTGGAGCCAAGGACCGACGTGGCCGCCGCCGCCACAAATTGGCGAACAAACTCGCGCCGTGGGACAAGGTTCGTGGGCTTTATTTTCATTCCAATTTGCTTTTTGTGATGAAGTTCAGACCTCGGAAAGAAAGCGGGGATTCGGCGCCAACAAGTCGCTTCATCGCGGAGACCTCGAGAAGATTCACTTACGCCAACTGCCGTTTTAAGGTTTAAGGCTCAAGGTTCACTGGTCTCGTTCGCTCCGGCATGGGCTCTGATTGGCTCCTGAGTGAACGCACCCTCCCCCGAATCAAGGGCTGCTTTCCACCCTTTAACTGTAATCATGTCATTTAGCCTTCGCGGTCACCTTGATAATGATTGGTTCCGAGTAGACCATCATTGTGACATCCTTCGGTTGCGCCTTTTCTGACGCTTCTTTCGCCACTTTTTTGGCGGCATCGCGGCGCGCCTCCGAGTCCTTCTGCCGTGACTCGGCTTCTTGGGCGGCTTGTTCCAGTTTGAGCCGCGCTTCCTTCTGGTCCTCGGGCGTCTTGGCGACCGCCTCGCGCGCTTCTTTCGCGAGTTTGGCGGCTTCCACCGCTGTTTGTTCCAACTCCTTTGACTTCTGCTCGATTTCCTTGGCGCTCTCAGGGTCGTTGCGGTATTTGCCCTGCGTGGAGCCTTGGAGATGGAACTGATAGGTGCCGGCCGTCAATTTCTGCGCCGCGAGGTCGATCTCCAAAGTCGCGTTGGTGGCCTTCCCATCCAGCTCGAGTTCCTTCAAGTTGTCCAAAGCCGAGATTCCCGCCGCTTTCAGTTTGAGTCCGGACGCCCAATCCGGTGCCCTCACCACTTGGAGGGGAATGGATAACTTCGCTCCCTCGGGTGCCTCTAGCACGCTGTTGGTGGCGCAAACCACGCGGACGGGCTGTGTCTCGGCGCCGCTGACTCCCAAAAAAACGCGGCTCGCGAGTCTCGACACCACCGGCTCAGTGTTGAAATCGGGCACAGCCCAGGTCAAGGTGCCGGCCTTAGCCTCCCTCCGGATCTCACGATCCCCAATCTTGGCGACGCCCAGGACGCGAACAGGTCCAGTCCAGGCGGCGGCGGTCGCAGCCGCCGTCAGGAGCAAGACAGAGGAGGATTTGCCCGCTTCCATCTTTGTTGGCGCAACCGAAACACCAGGGGGCAGCCCTTCCACGCTGAGCTCGATTTCGTTCGCGAACCCGTGGCGGCGGAGCGCGAGAACCCTCAGCGGCATCGTTCCACTGCGCCGGATCAGGTTTGACCATTGGTAGGCCTCGCGAGAATCCGGCTTCGAGGGTGGCGGCGCGAGCGGCGTCACAACGAGGCTGTAATCGGGGGATTCCTTCGAGATCGTGACTCTGTACGTGAGGCTAGCGTCGGCTCTGGAAACGTTGAAGAGATCTTCGACCCGAATCCTATAGCGGCAGTCCTCCTTGGCTTCTACCCTCAATGCAGGATCAGGGGAACTCGTCTTGAATTCCCGGCCGCCCACATTTGTGTCCTGATCGTTGGAGTCGAGAGTTTCCGCCACCGTGTCTCCACCTTGGCCATCCCTCTTAAGCCGCTCAATCAGAAGAAACGGATCTGTCGGATTCCCGAGCCTTTGGGACCAGACCTCAATCCAATACACATCGCCCTTCTTCGCTTCAAACCAAGCCCAGTCCTCATCTCCGTTTGGATAAAATCGGCCCACCCATTCGCAAGGTGGATCTAACCGTTGCGCTTGGGATGCGGTCTCGTTTTGATCCGATTCCACCACGACAGGAGCGGAGGCAAGAATCACTTTGAACGGATTGGAATGTCCTTTGGATGAAAGCCATTGAAGCGTGGCTGAATCCACTGGCGCGTCGGCGATGGATCCCAAAGTGGAGATGGAATGGGTTGTCTGATCGGTGTCTGGAACATCCAACTCCACCGTGACCGCTTCAATCGCGCCCGAATGCTGAGGGCTAGGCCACGGCCTGCTGCCTGGAAGGCTCCGCCCCAACAAAGTGAACGACGCCTTGCCGCCCGCGCGAGCACTCGGAGGGAACACCGAGAACACGACGGGCGTCGTCGCAATCTCAAGCCTGTAGAAGAAATCCTCTCCGCCGCGAAACGTGACATCGTGAATTTCAATCACAAACGTGGTGTCCTCATTCGCTGTGATCTCCAGCGGGTCGTTGAACCGGCGCCTCTTCAATTCGCGCCCTTTGGCATCGCGCAGGATCACGATGGGCTCCAGTTTCGAATCAATCGCGCGTGTTTGCGCCATCACGCAAGCCGCCACCCCTTTCGAGAGGGCAATCCTGAAAAAATCCCGCGCGTTGACGTCGCTTCGACCCACCACAACTGTGTTTATACCGATCGTTTGAGCCGACGCCACGGTGCGGTTGGTCGAGGATTCCAAGGTCTCCGGCAAAGGGCCGACCGCGAACGCCCGAGGATTGGAGATGCCAAACCGGCCGACTGCGCGCGCCTCGTGAACCCCTTGGATCGAGTTTGTGGAAACGGACACAAGGAATTGGTTGGGGACGACGGCCTGGGTCGTCGCGTCGCGTTTTGGAATTGCCTGGATGCCGCCGGTCGAGAAGATGAGGTTGGTGGCTGTGTCGAGGTCCTGACCCGTGATGGTCAGTTCGAAAGTCGATCCTGCCTGACCTCCGGGAGGATATAAGTTCGCGAGCCGAGCCAAAGGCAACTGCGCCAGAGGTAGAGTTATCCCGGCCACCAGGGTCAAGACCATGGCGAGTTGAGTCGATCTCAAATTCCGGCCACGGATGACCGACGAGCCTGGGGCATGAATGAGAACATCAACCTCGTGACCGCGGCGCGGCGTTCCGTCACCGCCGGTCGATCCATCCAAATCCCAACCGCCCCGGACGTCCCGAGGAGTCTGCGCCGCATGTGAGGAATGATTCATCGAGAATCCATGAGTGGATACCAGGGAAAAACGCCGATTCCTCTCCAAAACCGAACACGGTCGCAGGTCGATCAAGCCGCCAAGATCGATGGGGTCGGAGCGCCTGATCATTCAGTGATTGAAAAGGAACTCCTTCGTGTTCAAGAGAGCCCAGATCACATCTTCGTAAGCGCGGCGCTTTGGAATCGTTTCTTCAGGCTTGCCCTCTTTCGATGGGAGCTTTTTCTCCAAGTGGCCGATGGCCACCTTCATTTCCAATGGGTCAGGCTGCCTTGAAAACGCGGCCAAATAAAGCTCCCGGATCTTGGTTTCGTCATCGCGTTTGAAGTCGCCTGCGAGGCTAGCGGCCCGGCCCTTGTCCGCCGCGATCTTTTCCTGGAGATCCTTGGCATTCAAAAGGTGGAGGCTCTGCGCGAGGCTTGCGTCTTGGGAACGTTCGCATTCGCACGAACTGGAAGAGTCGGGACGGCCAAAGACATTCAGAAAATAAACGCTGGCGTTGAAACTGTTGTCTGGCAACTGCACCGCGCGAGTCCCTTCAGGGAGGCCGTCGAATTTTGTTTCGGCACCCGTGATGAGGTGGATCGCGTCGTAAAGCACCTCCGCGTTGATGCGCTTAGGATAATAGCGCGAAAAGTTCTGCTTGTCGTTTGTGTTGAACTCGTTGGGCTCGGAGCTGAGCTGGTACACGGTGGAACCGCAGAGCTTGCGAATCAGCTCCTTCAGGTCGTATTTGGAGGCCACGAAATGGGAAGCGAGCGCGTCCAGAAGCTCCGGATTGCTGGGAGGGTTGGTTTCGCGGATGTCGTCCTCGGGATCCACTAATCCACGGTTGAAGAAGTGTTTCCAGTAACGATTCACCAAGGATTTCGCGAAAAACGGATTGTCAGAAGCGGCCATCCAATCGACCAGCGAATTCCTTGGGTCCTGTTCCGGAGGGAGCTCCAAGGGCGCGTTCCCAAGACCGGCGGGGCGCAGTTCCTCCTTGTTCTTCTTGTTAGTGGCCTTGGCCACGCCGCGCTTATGGAACACCATCTCCTCGCCCGGCTGAGATCCGGGCTTGCGACCGACCTGCGAAAAAAACGCGGAGAAACTGTAATAATCCTGCTGGCTCCACCGTTCGTAGGGATGATGATGGCATTGGGCGCACTGGAGACGCACGCCGAGAAATAACTGCGCGGTGTCTTCCAACTGCGATGTGGAATTCTTGACTTGCCGATACCAGGCCACCGGTGGGTTCCGACCGATATCTCCCGAAGCCGCCAGCACTTCGCGGACGAAAACGTCGTAAGGCTTGTTCGCCAGCAAGCTCTCGCGAATCCAATCATGAAACAAGTAGGTCCCGTGCTTGTGAGTCGCTTCGTTGCGCTTGTTCCGCAGCAGAGCAGCCCATTTGTTCGCGAAATACTCCGCATATTCCGACGAATCGAGGAGCCGCTGAATCACTCGATCACGTTTTTCCGCCGACGTGTCTGACGCAAAAAGAGTCGACTCCTCAATCGTTGGCAAGCGGCCCGCGATGTCGATGGTCACCCGGCGCAGAAAGGTCGGATCATCGCAAACCGAGGAAGGCGGCATTCCGAGTTGTTTCAGTTTCTTGAACACAAGCGAATCGATAAAATTCCGGGCGGGCGGCAGATCGTTCACTTCAGCGCCCAAGGGGATCGTTGCCCTGAAAACAGCGACTTTGCCCTGATACCGCACCATGATCCCCACATCTCCCGGCTGCTGATACAGCTTTACCAGGCCTGAGGCGTCCACCTTGGCCATTTCCTTGTCGTTCGGCTCATAGAGAGAGCTCTGCGTCGCGTCCTCGGAACTTCCGTCCGAGTAATGAGCTATCACCGCCAGTTGCTGCTCGGCGCCGAGCGCCGCCACGCGTTCTTTGGGGAATACTTCGATGCGCGTGACAACTGGATCGGTCGAGTTTCCATACGGCATGCCTTGCGCGATCCATCGCCGAAGCATTCTATAATCCGCCGAATCCGCTTCCAGCCGCTTTCCGCCTCCATGTGGCACCGAAGAGATCGCCTTTTCGAGGAGCAAGCTGTGATCGGGCGCGGCGGGAAACAATCGCCTTCCACGAGACTCACTCACCAAATGTTCGTAGTCCTCCGCGGGCTCAAACCCCAGCAACGAAAGCCGGAATCCATTCTGACCGCCAGATTTTCCGTGGCAGCCCCCGCTGTTGCATCCCGCCTTTGTAAAAATGGGTGCGATCTGATTTGGGAAATTGACCGGCAATGCCTTGTCCGCCCCCACCACTTGGACCGGGATCGTCGCGGAGACGGCCTCTGGGCCAGGTCCGGCGCCGGAACTGGGCACGCTGGCTGTCAGCGTTCCCACGCCATCTTTCAATGGAGTCACCAAGCCGTTTGGCCCGATTTTCAAGAGCCCCCCTTCGGGAGTCGTGAAAACCACGGTCCTCGTCAAGTCCTTGGCCTTTCCGGACGCGTAATGTCCGGTCACGATCAACTGGCGCTGGCTGTCGGCTCCGCGAAGCTGTAACATTGAACCGGTGGAGGAGGGGACGCCGGCATAAATCTCAAGACTCTTGAGACTTTCCGCCGATGGAGACTCGCCCCGCGCCAAGTGCGGAGTTGACAACACGAGAAGCACGGCGAAGACCACCCTACGGAGGCCTGTGGGCGCGATCGCCCGGATTAGGCGGAAGGAATTTGAAGAATGGTATGCCATTGAAGAGAGGAGTTCTTTAAATGAGTTCTTTCATCGGTAGTTGGCCGTCCACGAGAAATTGAGGCCTGCCTGAATGATCCGGCAGCGTCACTTTGCTAACATCGATGCCGAGATTGTGGTAGAGCGTGGCAAAGACTTCCCCAAATTGCACCGGGCGATCCGCCGGCTCGCCGCCCATGCGGTCGGTGGAGCCAATCACCTGGCCGTGTTTCATGCCGCCACAAGCCAGAAGCGCAGCCGAGACACGAGGCCAAGGATCGCGCCCCGCGTCCTTGTTGATCTTGGGCGAACGGCCGAACTCACCCCAAACGATCACGGAGACCTCTTTATCCAAGCCTCGATCGTGCAAATCTTCAACCAGCGCGCTGACCCCCTGATCCAACAAGGGCAGATCAGCTCGCGCGTTCTGATAGTTGTTCCCATGGTAATCCCAAAACCCGAAAGCAACGGTCACGCAGCGGGCGCCCGCTTCGACGAGCCGGCGAGCCACGAGAAATTGCTCTGTCAGCATCGGCGCCGCATCCCCATGCACGCGGGGATCTCCCTTGCCGAACCGTTCGATCACCCTTTTGTCCTCCTTTTGAAAATCGAGCGCCTCGAGAAGCTTGCTGGAGGTGAGCATGCCAAACGCTTGTTGATTGAAGGAATCCAAGCCTTCCATCAGCCCGCTCGAATCCAATTCGCGCCGCAGGGTGTCAAAACTCGTCAGCAGCGATCGGCGATCCGCCAAACGCTCGGCGGTCACACCATTCAACACCATGTCGGATTTTCCGTCGCCTGCGGGTCGAAACGAACGATTTGAAACCCCCAAATAGCCCGGTCCGGACGCGTTGTAAGGACGGTGTTGCATCGTTGGCTCCAAACCAACGAAAGGTGGTATGCTGGGATCCTGAGCGCCTAAGACCCGCGAAACAACAGAACCAAACGCGGGCCACCCGCCCGGAGGCTGGTTGCGCTTGGTGCGCCCCGTCATGCACATAAAATCCGAGTGGTCATCCACGGCGTCCGATATGGATCGAATCAGGGTCAACTTGTCCGTGATGGCAGCGATGCGAGGCAGCAACTCGCAAACCTGGATTCCGGGCACCCTGGTGGGGATGGGCTTGAATTCGCCTCGGATCTCCAGAGGCGCATCCATCTTCAAATCGAACGTGTCCTGGTGTGGCGGCCCGCCAGGAAGATAAATCATGATCACCGATTTATGCGACCGGCGAATCCCGGACCCGCTTTCCGCCTGAAGCAATTGGGCCAGATTCAAACCGCCCAGACCCAACGCGCCTACTTTGAGAAAATTGCGCCGCGACACTCCGTCGCAGAATCGGTGGCGTTGTCCGTGGATCGTCAGCATGCAAAAGGGTATTCGACGATCAACCTACCAGTTCCTTCATTGGCTGCCACCCATCCACGAGAAATTGCGGCCGACCCGACAAATCCGGGAGTGTGACCTTGGAGACATCGATCCCTAAATTGTGGTAAAGCGTCGCAAACACCTCGCCGAACTGAACTGGACGCTCGACGGCTTCGCCCCCGAGGCGATCGGTGGCGCCGATGACCTGTCCGTGTCTCATCCCGCCACCCGCCAGCAGCGCGCAGGAAACCCGGGGCCAATGATCCCGCCCGCCGTCTTTGTTGATTTTGGGCGTGCGCCCAAATTCGCCCCAAACCACGACTGACACGTCCTTATCAAGACCGCGCTCGTGAAGATCCGTGACCAACGCGCTGAGCCCCTGGTCGAACAGCGGCAAGTCCTGGCGGAGCGCGCCAAAGTTGTCGCCATGATGGTCCCATCGGCTGAAGGCCAGCGTCACGCACCGAGTCCCGGCTTCGACCAACCGTCGCGCCATCAAGAATTGTTCCATCAGTTTGGGACCGCCGTCGTCCCGATTCTTGGGGTCGCCTTTCCCATACATCTCCCGAACGCGTGGATCCTCCCGTCCAATGTCAAGCGCCTCCAACAATTTGCTCGATGTCAGCATGCCAAAGGCCTGCTCGTTGAAGACATCCAGGCCTTCCATGAGCCCGCTGCCGTCAACGTCCCGTCGGAAGCGATCGAAGCTGGCCAACAGTTGCTTGCGATCGGAAAGCCGATCCAGCGACGACCCATTCAAAGTCAGATCGCCCATTCCGGCGCCATTTGGCTTGAAGGGAGCGTGCCCCACGCCCAAAAATCCGGGCGTGCCGGCGTCGGACCAAGGCACATGCCCCATCGCTGGCGAGAGTCCGACAAATGGTGGCACAGAACGGTCGACGGATCCCCCCAGCTTGGAAAGCACAGAACCAAGGCAAGGCCAGCCGCCTTGAGGGGCGTTTTTCTGATGGCGGCCGCTGAGGCACTGGAACGCGTAGTGGTTGTCCTCGGCCCCCACCATCGACCGGATCACGGTCATTTTGTCCATCAACCGGGCGATCTTGGGAAGGTGCTCGCAAATCTGCACTCCCGGAACGCTGGTGCTGATGGGCTTGAATTCGCCACGAATCTCCGAGGGAGCGTCCATCTTCAGATCCACCATATCTTGGTGCGATGGGCCGCCCGGCAAGAATATCATGATCACTGACTTATGGCGCTGGCGCTGACCCGAGATGCTTTCGGCACGCAGAAGTTGGGGGAGTGTCAAACCACCCAACCCGAGCGCTCCAATCCTCAAAAAATTGCGTCTGGAGAGGCCATCGCAAAATCGGCTTGAATTACCATGAATAGTCAGCATAAGCGGCGACAAGGGACCGACTCCAATGAGCTTCGGGCTGATTTCTGGCTGGCTCGCGCGAGCTTTTTGGAGATGTTGATTTAAGTTTAGAATCGTCCTGCCGCTTTTGGATGTCAAGCCTTGGAAAAAAACAAGTTCAGTCCTCAGAATCTCTGAGGCCAATTGCGCGAAGGAATGGAGTGTTCGTTTCCCGCAAAACAGGCCCTCTCCCCTCGCCTCTCGCATCCGATGAGGCGAGTGATCTGGGTTCATGGAGCACATAAATCTTGAACCTTAAACCTTGAAACGGCGGCTGCCCATGGTGCAGATTTGCAAAAGCCTGGATGGGAGAGATTTGACTCCGTAGAGCCGGGCTTGCTTTCCACCACGTTATCAATCGCCTCCGCCCGTTCGCTTCCGAGGAAATTTCGAGGTTCGAGACGACCCTCCCAATTGAAAGTCCACAGAGTGACGTTTTCCTACGCATATCTCCGTATCCCACTATAAACAGTGAGGAACCGAGGGAGGCCTATCCCTTGTGGATCTGGCGAGTGATTCGGAAAAACTTTATCGCCAGGATCTTGCGATGATTCGCCTGGGGCAGCTGCCGTTTTAAGGTTTACCGGAGTTGGGCTGCCCAATCAGTTGCAACGGCTGCGCGGACAAGAATGTCATGATGGAATCCCCATGCCTCAGGCACTTCACTTCCTCCCAAGCGGAGGGGAACTCGAGTCGATCCCTTTTCGCATGCCCGAGAACGAACAATCCATCGGGATTCAACAATTTGGGGAGGTTGGAGTCATCGAGTAATTTCTGCGAGTCCGAACGCGAACGTTGGCCCACGTTCTTATCGCCAAAAGGCGGATCGGCGAAGATCAGGTCGAAGCGGTCGCCTCTTGCAACGAGCGCGGGGAGCGCGCTGAAGACGTCTTTAACCCAAACCGACAATGAATGGCCAGGCAACTCCAGAGCTTCGAAATTCTCGCGAATCCCGTGCGCATGCCTCCTGGAAAGCTCCACGCAAACCGCGTGCCTGGCGCCACGGCTGAGACTCTCGAGGCACAGCGCCCCGGTCCCTCCGAACAATTCCAAAACGCCGGCTCCGTGGACCTTCGGCCCCAAGCTATTGAAAACTGCTTGGCGGACAAGATCGGGCGTGGGCCGCACGGCGAATCCTTTGGGTGCTTTGAGACTTCGCCTCGCCGCCATGCCGCCGATGATCCGCATGAGCGATTCTTGAGGTGGCCTCAAGCCGCTGACGAGCTAAATCGAGATCCCTGATGAGTGCGACCGATGGAAGGAAAATGAATCGAATCATGAAAATGGTCACACCTGAGGATTTCTTGGGTAATTCGTGATAAAGAATGGACCTTAAACGGGAGTGGAGCCTCCTGAAGTTTTCCAAAATCCTGGATGATAGAGGTTTAACGAAGAGGGGGCATATCCCTTGTGGATCCGGTGAATGATTCGAAAAAAAACGTCCCCGGGGACAGACAATTAGTTGAAGAAAGAACTTGAGCGGAGCGGGAGAGTTTGATTAAAGAGGGATGTGAGGCAAG
>SXGS01322930.1_pt1 | contig 15089 bp, 12 predicted proteins | sample 3174681 | NCBI WGS metagenome assembly SXGS01 (sample SAMN11356861, study PRJNA531348) | freshwater metagenome | isolation source: freshwater sample F1-80 | place: China: Fuxian Lake, Yuxi | collected 2017-12-25 | reverse complement strand
GTGGGCATCGCCATCGGCGGCGGGGGCGGCACCGATGTGGCCGCCGCTGCCGGCGACATCGTCATGATGGGTGAACCGCTCAAACCGCTGCTACTACTGGTGAAGCTGTCGCGCGAAACGGTCCGCATCATCCGCCAGAACATCCTCGTGTTCGCGTTCGGCGTGAATCTGCTCGGCATCGTGCTCACCGGCTGGCTGTGGCCGCTGTTCGCGTCGTCGCCGGACTGGTACGAGTCGGCCCCGCTCGCGGGCGTCATCTACCACCAGCTCGGCTCTCTCGCGGTGCTGCTGAACTCGATGAGGCTGCTCGCGTTCGAGCGCACCGAGAGCCGGGCGCTGGCCCGCGTGCGCGGCGCGTCGAAGGTCGTGGAAGCCTGGTTCGGCCGGTTCTCGCTCGACGGCCTCTTGCACGCCGTCGCCCACCGGTGGAAGGCCATCGGCGGCGCGCTCGCCGGCGTCGCGCTGGCCGTGTGGCTCGGCACCGCGGTTGCGCAGGTCGAGGCCGGGGAGGTGGGCGTGGTGCGCCGGTTCGGCGACGTGACCGCGGACCTGCAACCGGGGCTGCACGTGCGCTGGCCGTGGCCGGTCGAGACCGTCACCCGCGTGCGCCCGGACGAGGTGCGCTCGGTCGAGATCGGGTTCCGCATCGTGCCGGACGCGCAGAAACCCGCGGGCGGCAGCACCTGGACCAGCGGCCACGGCGACGGCATCGGCCGGCTCACCGACGAGGCCGTGATGATTACCGGCGACCACAACCTCGTCGAACTGCTCGCCATCGTGCGGTACCGCGTCAGCGACCCGCGCAAGTTCCTGTTCGGCGCGACCGACCCGGACGCCGTGATCCGCTCGTCGGCCGAGTCGGTCACGCGCGAACTGGTCGCCGGCCACCGGTTTATCGAACTGCTCACGGACCGCCGCGCCGAGATCGAGCGCGTCGCGCTGGAGCGGCTCACGCGCCGGCTGGCGGAGGCCGCCCCGGACGGACTGGGCGTCGTGATCGAGGGGCTGACGTTCCGCGACCTGCACCCGCCGCCGGAGGTGGTGAACTCGTACCACTCGATCGCGAAGGCGATTCAGGAGCGCGACACGGCGATCAACGAGAAGACCGCGGACGCGATGCGGGTGCGCCGCCGCGCGGAGGAAGAGGCCGACCGGGTGCGCAAGCGCGCCCTGGCCGACGCGGAGGCGAGGCTGGCCGCGGCCCGCGCGGAGGCCAACGTGTTCCGCGCGTGGTACGACGCGCGCCACAAGCTGACCGCCGCGGAGGAAGCGGTCCTGACCGCTGAGCGCGCGAAGCGGATCGGGGCCGGGCAGGACGCCGCGACCGTGGACCGGGACATCGCCGCGCGCCGCGCCAAGGCGCTGGCCGACCGCCGCACGCTGCTCGAAACTCGCCTCACCTACGAAACGCTGGTGGACGTGCTGCGGCTGCGCGACAAGGTGTTCGTGGACGCGGCCGACCTGCCCGGCCGCCGCCACCTGTTCCTGATGGACCCCGACCTGCTGCGGCTCCCGCCCGCCTTCGGCCCGCCGAAGGAGAAAGAGCCGTAGCGTTTCCGACTACACGGCGCTCGCGCACCACGCGAACATCAGTTCCCATTCGAACTGCTGCACGTGCTTCGCGATCTCTTCCCCCGCGGTGCCGGAGTCGCGGACCTTCTCGCAGAAGTCCACGAACGTTTGCGGCGTGCTGTAGGCGTAGCCCGCTTCCGGGGCGCGGGCGCGGAGCTGCTCCAATACCGGGTGCGCGCCGACCCTGCGCCACCAGTACTTGGCGTTCGCGGCGTCCGGCTCGCGGCGGTGCATGACCGCGTGCCAGAAGTCGCGGTCCGGCGCGCCCTCGTCTTCCTGACAAACCTCGTGGGCCTCGTGCAGGAAATCGAACCGCAGCCACAACCCGGCCCGCGCCGCCGACGGCAGGTCGGTACACGCGGCGGCAATCGCGGCGCGCAGGTGCGCCGGCGGCGCGCCAGGCCCCAGCGCGACCGGGTGCGGGGTCGCGAGCAGCGCTTCGACGGCAGCGGGGTACGCGGGCACGCTCGGTCCCTCACGTTGGGGGCCGGGGAATTGTAGTCCGGCGCGCGGCCGCGCTCAGGGGTTCGTCGTCAGCGGCAGGTCGTGCGCCTGCTCGCCGCTGGTCACCTTCACCGTCAGGCCCGACGTTTCCGCCTTCTCGTAGCGCGCCGGCGTGCTCACATAGATCGGCCACTGCCCGGTTTCGGGGTCGGTGAAGTCCATCGGCCCCTTCTTCGCGCCCGGCGGGGGAATGTCCTTGAACGTCGATGTGATGACGACCACCTTGCAATCGCCGAGCGGCGGCTCCACGACGACGTAAGTGCCGTCGGTGCGCACACGACCGGCGGCCGAGTGCTTGCCGTCGGCCCCGTACACGACCACCTCGCCCGCGGATACGGGCTTGCCGTCGATGGTCACCTTGCCGGTCAACTTGCCGCCGCGGTTGATGCCGGAATACGGCCCGCCGCACCCGGCCGCGGCGAGCGCGACGAGCACGAGAACGCACGCGCCCCAGCAGCGGGCGCGCGGGGAAGAAGCGCACATGGGTCAGCTCCGGGTGAGGGGTGGCCGTTAGTAGTTGCTCACGACCTGGCCGTCGGCCGGGTCCGCGAGTCGCGCCCACATCGTCGTGTCGATCCCGGAACTGATGTTGCGCACGGACCCGTCGCCCAGGGCGACGTTCGTGCCGGCCGCGGTGAAGCCGTGCGCGAGGTCCATGTTGCAGTTGGTCGGGTTCGCACCCACCTGGAACTTCACCCCCACCGAGTACCCGTTGAACATCGGGGCGCGGGCCGGGGTCCAGCCGCCGTGGAACAGCAGGTTCGCGCGGCTCTGCCGGTCGCAGACCATCATCTTTTCCGCGAAGAAGATTGTGGACGAGCTGCCGTCGGGGATTGTGCTCACGCCGAAACCGGTGTACCAGTACCGGCTGTCGTTGGGCGACGAGTTGTGCCGCGCGAACACCTGATAGTTGTAGGCGTAGCTGGTCGCCGACCAGTTGGTCGAGGCGTTCCCGACGAGCCAACTGTACTGGAGGGCGAAGAAGTCGCGCGGACTGGGGTCGTGCGGGGCTTTGAAGGTCTTCACCTGCGCGGTCCACACGTTCGTGCTGCCGGCCGCCGTGAACAGTTGCTGCCCGTTGCCGGGGCGGTACAGCGCGTCCTGCTCCACGAACGGCATCAGGTGGTAGTACAGGGTCACGTCGCCGGTCAGTGTGCGCCACGGGGTGTTGTTGCCGCCGTTCTGCCACGCGCTCGCACTCGCCCCCTGGTCGCCCATGTGGTTCCACCACTGGTCCCACGCGTTCGGCAGGATGTTGCTGCGGCTGTCGGCCGCGGAGTGAACCGCGATCGTGATCTGCTTCATGTTGTTCTGGCTCTGCATCCGGGCCGCGGCCTGCCGCACCTTTTGGACGGCGGGGAGCAGCAACCCGATCAGGATCGCGATGATCGCGATCACCACCAACAGCTCAATGAGCGTGAACCCCCGCTTCCGGGGTGAGGGAAAGAACATCACGGACTCCGAACGGAGATATGAAGAGGCGAGTGGCCGGGCTGCGAGACCCGACACCAGAGATATTAACGTTCCGTGAAGCGGTTCGTCAACACCTCACGACAGCACTTCCTTCACCACTTTGCCCTTCACGTCGGTCAAGCGCTCGTCCTTGCCGTTGTGCCGGTACGTCAGCTTCGTGTGGTCGAAGCCGAGCAGGTGCAGGATCGTGGCGTGGAAGTCGTGGACGTGAACGCGGCCGTCGATGCCGTTCAGCCCGAACTCGTCCGTCGCGCCGTGAACGTAGCCGCCCTTCACCCCGCCGCCGGCCAGCAGCATCGAGAACCCGTAAGGGTTGTGGTCGCGGCCGTTGGTGCCCGCGGGCATGGGCGTGCGGCCGAACTCGCCGCCCCAGATCACCAGCGTGTCGTCGAGGAGGCCGCGCTGTTTGAGGTCGCGGAGCAGCGCCGCGCTGGGTTGGTCGGAGCGCAGACACATCCGCGTGTGGTTGCCTTCGAGGTCGGAGTGCGCGTCCCACTGGCTCCCGGCCCCGCAGTACACCTGCACGAACCGCACCCCGCGTTCGACCAACCGCCGCGCCAGCAGGCAGCGCGTGCCGAACTCGGCCGTCTCCTTGCGGTTCAGCCCGTAGGCGTCCTTCGTCTTATCGGACTCCTGCGACAGATCGACCGCTTCCGGGGCGCTGGCCTGCATCCGGAAGGCCAACTCGTAAGCAGCCTGTCGCGCCGCGAGGTCCGTGTCGCCGGGCCGCGCGCGGCGGTGAATCTCGTCCAGCTCGCCGATCAGCTCGATCTTCGCCTTCTGCCGCGCGGTGCCCACGTCCGCGGGCGTGTTCAGGTTGAAGATCGGGTTCGGCCCGCTCTGGAAGTGCGTGCCCTGGTAGGTCGCGGGCATGTAGCCGGTGCCCCAGACGCGCGCCCCGCCGAACACCTGCCCCGTGCCTTCGGTGAACACGACGAACCCCGGCAGGTTGCGGTTCACGCTGCCGAGGCCGTACATCGCCCACGCCCCGAGGCTCGGCCGCCCCGCGAGGATGCTGCCCGTGTTCATCTGGCACACGCTGCCGACATGGTTCAGCCCGTCCGCCCAGCACGCGCGGAGCAAGGTGAAGTCGTCGGCGTGCTTCGCCATGTGCGGCAGCCAGTCGCTGAAGTCGAGACCGCTCCGGCCGTGCTTGGCGAACTTCCGCTTGCTGGCGAGCAGCGCGTTGCCGCCGGTGCCCATCGGCGTGATGACCTTGCCGAAGCTGGCCGGCAGCGGCTTGCCGTTCTGCCGCGTCAGCTCCGGCTTCGGGTCGAACAGGTCAACGTGACTCGGCCCGCCCTCCATGAACAGGAAGATGACCCGCTTCGCGGTGGCCGCGAACTGCGGCTCCTTCGGCGCAAGCGGATCGCCCCCTGAGCGGGGGGCGTCAGCCCCCTGTGCCTCCGCGCCGAGCGCGGCCAGCGCGAGCGCACCGAAGCCGCCACCCGCGGATTGCAGGAACTCACGGCGCGAAGCGAACAGGGGAACGTGCTGCGTCATGGTTTACTCGCGAAGCCGCAAGCGACTTGCTCAATCCACATACAGGAACTCGTTCAGGTTCAGCAGGGCGTGGCACAGGTCGACGACGGCTTCGGCGTCGGTGCCGGTGTGCCGCTTGAGGAAGCCGACCATCGCGGTTCGCTCCTCGCTCGTCGGCGGGCGACCGCACGCCAGCGCGAAGGCGCGGTCGATCACCTTCGCGCGGTCGGTCCCCGCTTCCTTTGTCACGCGCACTGCGAACGCCTTCGCGATCCCGACTACGACGGAATCGTTGAGCAGCGTGAGGGCCTGTGGCGCGGTGGTGGTGGCGAAGCGGCGGGAACAGGTCTCGTTGCGGTCGGGGGCGTCGAAGAGCGCGAACAGCGGGTAGCGCAGGTTGCGCTTCACGTACACGTACACGCTGCGCCGGTTGCGCTCGCCTGCGTCCGCGCTCGGCTTCCACGACGGCGCGCGCTTCTGCAACTCCTCCGGCAGTTCGGGGAACACGCTCGGCCCGCCGGCCTTCAAGTTAAGCTGGCCGCTCACCGCGAGCATCGCGTCGCGCATCGCCTCGCCGTCGAGCCGCCGGCGCGGGTACTGCCACAGCAGCTTGTTGTCGGGGTCGGCCTTCGCGCCCGCGTCGTCGCCCTTCGCGCCCTGGCGATAGGCCGCGCTGGTGACGATGAGGCGGTGGATGTGCTTGAGGGACCAGGGGGAAGGCGCAGAATCCCCCCCCCCCGCCCCCGCCCCGGTGCGGGGAGGGGGAGAACATCCTGCCCCCCCTCCCCGCACCGGGGAGGGGGCTGGGGGGTGGGGTTGAACCAGCTCACTCGCCAACCAATCCAGCAACTCCGGGTGCGTGGGGCGGTCGCCGGCGACGCCGAAGTCGCTGGACGTGCGCACGAGGCCGTAGCCGAAGTGCTGCTGCCAGAGCCGGTTCGCGATCACGCGGGCCGTAAGCGGGTTGTCCTTCGAGGCGATCCAGTTCGCCAGCGCCGTGCGCCGGGCCAGTTTCGCGTCGGGGTCTTTGGGCGTGATGCTGGCGATGAACCCCGGCGCGAGGTCGTCGCCGGGTTTGCGCCAGTCGCCGCGCTTGAACAGCTTCGTGGCCGGCGGTTCGGGCAGGTCGGCCATGACGTGGGCGCGCGGCGGGTCCGCGGGCTTCTCTTTCGCCAGCGCCGCCAGCTTCGCCTTCAGCGCGTCGTACTGCTCCTTCTCCGCGCCCTTCAGCGCTTTGGCAACGTCCGCACTCTTCCCGTACACCTGCTTCTCGACGAGCGCCGCGATCTGCTTTTCCAGCGGGCTGCGCTTCGCGAACGGCACGTCGAGCAGCTTCGAGTATTCTTCGGGGAACCGGCTCCGCTCCTTCGCTCGCACCTTCGCGTGGTGCGGTTCCTCGATCTTCTCGATGGCCGCACGCAGGTCCGCGGTCTTGGCTGAATACGCGGCCAACTTCTTGGCGTGCTCGGCCAGTTCCTTCGGCGGCAGCAGCGGCGCGTCGGTCGGCCAGTACCCGGCGAAGAACGCTTGTAGCCGGAAGTAGTCTTCCTGCGAAACAGGGTCGTACTTGTGGTCGTGACAGCGGGCGCAGCCCCCGGTCAGGCCGAGGAACGCGGCCGTCGTGGTGTCCGTGATGTCGGTGATGATCTCGTAGCGGCGCTGCTCGACGTTGACCGCGTTGTACTCGTCCGGGTAGTGGCGCAAGTACCCGGTGGCGATCAGGGCGTCGGTGTCGCCGGGGAACAGTTCGTCGCCGGCGAGTTGCTCCTTCACGAACCGGTCGAACGGCTTGTCGGCGTTGAACGACTTGATGACGTAGTCGCGGTAGCGCCACGCATGGGGCCGCGCGCCGTCGGCGTTGAAGCCGTCCGTTTCGGCGAACCGCACGAGGTCGAGCCAGAACAGCGCTTGCCGCTCGCCGTACTGCGGGCTGGCGAGCAGCTTCTCGACGACCTTCTCGTAAGCGTCCTTCGACTTGTCCGCGACGAACGCCTCCACCTGTTCCGGCGTGGGCGGCAGGCCGATCAGGTCGAAGTAGACACGGCGGATGAGCATGCGCCGGTCGGCCTCCGGCGCGTAGCTCAGTTTCTTCGCGCCGAGCTTAGCAAGTAGGAAAGCGTCGACAGAATTGCCAAAAGCCGCTCGCGGCTTCGCGACCGGCTTGAACGCCCAGTCGCCCGGCAGCGGGTCGGCGGCGCGCACCGTGAGTGCGAGTGCGACGAGCGCGACAACGGCGGAAAAGCGGGGCAGCAACCGCATCTCCGGTTCCTCGGATATGGGGAGAATCCTCAAGTGATGATCTTACCCCGATCCGCACGAAGAGGAAACCGGAAAGAACCGCCGCGCGCCGGCGCTGTGATAAACTGGGGCCATGCAGACCGAGGCGGAAGCGTTTCTCCAGCGGATCCGGGCGTACCCCGACGACGACGCGCAGCGGCTCATCTTCGCCGACTGGCTCGACGAGGAGGGCGACCCGCGCGGGCGGTTCGTGCGCGTGCAGCTCGCGCTCGCGGCCCTGCCCGCCGACGCCCCGGAGCGGCCCGCGCTCGTCAGCGCCGAGCGCGACCTGCTGGCCGCGCACCGCGAGGCGTGGGAGGCCCCGTTCCGCGGGCTGGCGACCGGGTGCGTGTTCCACCGCGGGTTCGTCAACGAGGTGAAGATCGAGGCCCGGCAGTTCCTCCGCGCGGCGCACGAACTGTTCGCGGCGTCCCCGGTGCGGCACGTCCACCTGCTCGACGTGAGCGACAGCCTGCCCGCGATCCTTCAATCGTCATACCTGGGTCGGCTCGCGGCGCTGACGATCCACGCGCAGCACACGGGCGAACCGCTGGCGCGGGCCGCGGCCCGGTCCGAGCACCTCGCGGGACTGAAGCGGCTGGCGCTCACCCGCAACCGCCTGGGCGACGACGCGGCCGATCAACTGGCCCGGTCGCCGCACCTCGCCAACCTCGAAGAACTAGACCTGAGCGAGAACGAGGTCGGCGAGACCGGCGCGCGGGCGCTGGCCGCGTCTCAGTACCTCGCGAAGCTGAACCGCCTGGAGCTGCGCGACAACGCGCTCGGCCCGGCCGGGGCGGAAGCGGTCGCCGGCTCGGACCGGCTCGCGTCCCTTCACCACCTGGGGCTGTCGGGCAACGACGTCGGCCTGCCGCGCTTGCTCACGCTGGGCCGCGCGCGCGACCTGCTCCGCGTGCCGGTGCTCGACCTGTCCGCGAACGGCCTCACCACCGCCGGGTTGCAGGCGATCCTGACGCGCCCGCCCGGCGACCCGGCCACGGTGCGCCTGCGCGAACTCGACCTGAGCTTCAACACCGAGTTGGGCGACGCCGGCGTGCGGGTGCTGGCCGCGTGCCCGCACCTGGCCAAACTCACCGCGCTGCGGCTGACGAACTGCGGGATCGGCGACGAGGGCGTGCGCGCGCTGGCCGGAGCCGCCCACCTCACGCGCGTCGAAGCGCTTGACCTGGATGCGAACCCGATCGGCGACCCCGGCCTGCGGGTGTTCCACGACACCAGATACTGGGCCGCACTGCGCAGCCTGACCGTGCCGCGCATCGGCCCGTCGCTGCACATGCGCCAGTTGCTCGACCGCGCGTTCAACCGCCGACGCCGCTGACGCGCCGCTTGCGGCTTCGCGGGTGTCGCGAAAGCGCGCCAACGGCCCGCGACGCGCGCGCGTTGTAGCACCCAGACACGTCTTCCCCCACTCTCGGAGAACCGCTCGTGACCGCACGCACCCTGGCCGCCGCGCTGCTCGTCGCGCTCGTCGGCACTGCCCTCGCACAGCCACCGAAACCGGTGGCCGCGCTCCAACCGAAGACCGACCCGAAGGCCGCCGAGAAAGCGGACCTCGCCAAGCTCCTCGCCACTCGCGTCACCGTTGAGAAGTTCGACGGCAAGTTCAAGGACGCGATGCAGTTCCTCGCCGAGAAGTACGAGTTGCCGCTGGTGGTCGACCCGCGGGTCGGGCGCGAGAACGAGGGCATGGCGGCGTGCGACGCCGACGACCAGCCGGTGAAGCTGCCGCGGCTCCCGAACGTCCGCCTCGATACCGTGGTGAAACTGCTCGCGGAGCAGGTGAACGGCAATTTCCTCGTGTACCCGGACCACATCAAGATCGTGCCGACCGCGTTCTGGCTGTACGAGAGCGCCGTGCTCCAGCACGATCCGCTCGGCCTGACGCAGGGCGACGAGACCCCGCTGCTTCCGCCGGTGGAGATGCAGAAGGCCAAGCCGCTCACCAGGCGCGGCGTGGTCAACGTTTCGTTCAAGAACAAACCGCTGGCGGAGGTGCTCGACGAGATCGCGGAGGCGACCGGGGCGAACGTCGCGCTCGCGCCCGCGGTACCCGCGCAGGTGCGGCAAGCGCCGGTCACGGTGAAGTTCGCGAACACGCCCGTCGATGCCGCTGTGCGCACGCTGTGCGAGATGACCGAGTGTGGGGTGATCGAGGACGCCAACGTGCTGCTGGTCACCACGCGCGAGCGCGCCGCGGCCCGCGCGAAGGAAGATGCGCAGAAGCTCAAGGACCGCCAACCGCCGCCAGTGATGTTCCCGCAGGGCGCGTTTCAGAACCCGCTACCGCTCCCCGATGTGAACGGCGAGCTGCTCAAACTGAAGGAACAGAATGAGCAACTGCGGAAGGAACTGGACGAGTTGAAGAAGTTGCTCAAGAAGTGATAGCCACCGGGGGTCGCGTCGGTATGTTAGTTCACGCCTGACGGGTTTCGCGCGGTCCGATCCGCGCGGACGAAGAGGGAAGCCGGTGCGAATCCGGCGCAGGGCCGCTGCTGTGTTCGGCCAGAACTTCGGGACCATTGCCACTGCACTTGGTGCGGGAAGGCCGTCCGAAGTTCGCTACGAGCCGTAAGCCAGAAGACCTGCCCGACGGGCGTTTCTGTCGTTCGTGGCCCCGGACTGGGCCACCGAACGGGCCGGTCGTCCACACCCCGCCGCGCGCGCGGCACCCGCCCCGTTACGCCCCCGGTCCGACCACGAGAACCGCTCGCCCGACCCGGCGAGAAGGAGTCTGCTCGTGCGCGTCCCTGTTACCACCAGAGGGCTTACGCCCCCCGTTCGCCGTGCGTTCACCCTGATCGAGCTGCTCGTCGTGATCGCGATTATCGCGATCCTGATCGGGCTGCTGCTCCCCGCCGTGCAAAAGGTGCGGATGGCCGCGAACCGGATGAAGGGGTCCAACAACCTCCGACAACTGGGCCTCGCGGTTCACAACTACGAAGGCTCGCACCAGAAGCTGCCGCCCACCTCGGTGTACACCCCCGGCTCGCCGAACTACACCGTGCAGTACTGGTACGGCCTCGTCTCCTACAGCAGCACCACTTACGCCGTCGTGGGCACCGACCCGACGCAGGGTATCCTCACGACCTACTACGAGAACAACACGAAGGTCGCGAAGTGTCCGATGGTCGAGGCGTACCCGATCACCGCGACCGTTGGCGGGCTGTCGCAGGGCTACGCCTACAACCGGCACGTCGCGAACCAGAAGATGGTGACGTTGGCGACGAGCCAGACGTTCCTGTTCACCGAGCAGCTCCAACTGAACCCCGGCGGCACACTGCAAGAGGTCGCCGACAGCTTCGGTTCGCCACACGAAGTCAGCCCCTACGGTGGCACGAACGCCTTCAACGCCTATGGCGTGAACTGCACGCACTTCCGGTTCGCGGGGGTGGCGAACGTGGCGTTCGTGGACGGCCACGTCGAAACCCGCCGTCCGATCGACCTGCCGGTTTCGCCGTTCGATCAGGCCACCTGGGACGCGGCCAAGGTGAAGTGGACGCTCGGCTTCCTCTCGGCCGACCCGTTCGAGTACATGGGGCGATGAACCCCGACGCGATCTGCCGGCTCGTGACCGCACACGACTTCGCGAAACCCGGCTGCACGATCTATGTGTGAGGCGGGATCGTGCTGTTGAAACGAGGGGTGGTGGAGTGGTTGAGGTGGTTTCCCCTCACCCGCCGCTTGCAAAGCCAAGCGGCGACCTCTCCCCGCAAAGCCGGGGCGAGGTAATACCGCGCGCGACTCACAAGCTGTGCGCGCCGTGTGGCTGTGGAGAAGCAGAAGTACCACCTCGCCCCGGCTTTGCGGGGCGAGGTCGACGGCCGCTCTGGGCCGGCGGGTGAGGGGGCTGAAGACCTCCATCACACAGACAGCCCTCAACAGAGCAACTCTGTCTCACACGTCTACGTCCCACACGATCACCTTGCCCTTGTCGCTGCCGGCTGCGGCGAGCGTGCCGTCGGGGCTGAATGCGATGCTCCGCATCCGGCCGATGTCCCAGGTGAAAGCCTGAACTTCGTGCCCGGTGTCCACCGCGTACAACCGCACGGTCGTGTCGTTGCTCGTAGCGGCGAGGTATTTACCGCTCGGGTGAAACGCGACCCCGGTGAAGTGCTTGCGGTTGCTACTCCGAATGCTGCCCGCTTTCTTCGCGGGATCAACTGGGCAGAGGTTGACCGCAGTGCCGTCACACTCCGCCACCCAACGGCCGTCCGGCGAGAGCACGCCGCGGTGCGCGACCCGGACGGGCTTTCCAACCGGCTCACCGGTCGCCGTGTCGTACACCGCGACGTGGCACTCGAATGACCCCTTTGCCGGCCATCTCGCCTCGACGCGCGCGAACCGCTTGCCGCCGGGCAAGAACTGCGGCACGTTCCGGTACGGGGACTCGTCGAACGCACGCTGCCACACCTTCCCGGCCGGTGAAAGATCGGTCGCGCGCCACAGAGCCAGTTCCGTGAGGTCGCGCTTGCCGACCTCGAACCGCGTCACGAGCAGGAGCGGTTTCGTCGGCGAGACATCGAACTCGACGCCGCTATCGGCCCACGGTTCAAATGCAACAGAAGTTCCGGCCTTCGGGTCGAACCGCAGTAGCGTACTCAGACCGCCAAAGATCCACCGACCGTTCGCCGAGAACCGCGGGCGCAACGCGAACTTTCCACCGCTGACCCACTCCACACGGTGCCCAGTCTTGAGCGCGGACCAGAGCACCACTTCGTCGTTCGCGGTCGCGACCAGCGCTCGGCCGTTCGGTGAGAACGCGAGGTGGTCGATCAATCCCTTGCAACCCAACTCCAGAACGAGCATAGCAAGCCCTCACACATCCACGTCCCACACGACGATCTTCCCGTCCTCGGTGCCGGCCGCGGCCAGCGCGCCGTCGGGCGCGAACGCCACCGACACCAGCCGCCCGGCCTTCCAGTCGAGCACGCGCAGTTGCTCGCGCGTCTCGGCGTTCCAGAGCGTGACCGTACCATCAGTACGCGCGCACGCGACCGGCCCGCGCGGGTGAACCGCGATCCCCGTCACGAACGACCGCCCCTTGTGCTTCAGCACGCCCGCCGCCGCCGCGCCGGTCGCGGCGTCGAAGAGCTGCACCGTGTTGCTGTCGGTGCGAACGAGTAGCTTCGCGCCGTCCGCGGTGAACGCAAGCTGCCGCACCGGACTCGCAAAATCGAACGGGACAGTGAAGTACCCTGCCCCGCTCGCCGCGGAGCGAACTTGAACCATCAAGCGAACCCAGTCGGGGACCAGAGTACGAACCGCGACCGCGAACTTTTCACCGGTCGGTGCGAAGACAGGGCACGAGTGAGCGAAGCCCGTATCCATGTGCCAGAGTCGGCGACGGTCGCCGCCGAGCGCGGTTGTGAAGCACGAAACCTCGCCGCTCGTGTCGTTCGAGGAGGTAACGAGGAACCGCTCTCCGTCCGCGGACAGCGCGAACTCCGGTCGCGGGTTCGGAAACAGCGTGCTGGACATCGACCGCCCGGAAGCAACTTCGATGAACCGAAGGAACGCCGCGTCCGCGAGCATGACGAAGCGGTTGTCGGCGGTGAACGCCAGCGAGGTGGCCGAATCAGGGTTCGCGAATCGCATGGCGATTCGGCCGCTCGTCACATCGCATACCTCGACATCACCGGGCACTACAAAGGTGCGGCTCGCGACGGCGACGAGGCCGTTCGGCCCGACGGCGATCAGGTTCAGCGGGCGCGGGTTCGCGCTCTGGATGATGCGCACGTCGTGCCCTCACAGGTCCACGTCCCACACGACGAACTGGCCGTCGGCACCGCCGGCCGCGGCTCGCAGGCCGTCCGGGGCGAAGGCCAACCCGACCACCGGGTTCGCGGACCACTGGTAGGCACTCACCTCGCGCCAGGTGCGCACGTCGAAGGTGCGCACGGTGCCGTCGAACTGGCCGACTGCGAGCCACTGCCCGGACGGGTGCAGCGCCAGCGCGGTGAACACGGAGTTCTTCGTCGGCGTGTCGATCGGTTCGCACAGGCCGTCCACGGGGCCGATCATCAGCGCGTTCGGCGTCGAACCCTGGTACACCTGCTCGCGGACGAACACCAGCGTGCGGCCGTCCGGCAACAGCGTGAGGTGGCGGATCAGCGAGGCCGCGACGAGGCGCTGGTCGCGAACCGTGCCCGTGGCCGTGTCGCGGGTGTGCAGCCAGGTCTTGTCGTGACCGTTGGACACGGCCGCGACGAACGCGCCGTCGGGCGTGAGCACCGCGCCGCCGCGCCCGGAGACGAGGTCACCGGGAACCTTCTCCGACCACTGCACGCGCAACTTCCCGTCGAACGTCCACTTCTGCGCCTGCCAGCCGGTGCCGTAGAACGCGGTGCGGTCCGCGGTAGCGACGAGATCACCGACCCACCACCGGTTCGACAGCGTGCGCTCGTCCGTGGTGCCCGTGGCCGGGTCGTGGGTCGCGTACTTGCCCATCATCGAGAACGCGAACAGCTTCCCGTCGGGCAGGAACCCGAGCCAGTTGACCGCGTCCTTGAACGTGGGGAGCACCTTCGCGCGGAGCTTCTTCGCGGTCACGTCCCAGAGGTGTACCTTCTTCCCGCTCCCGGAAACGGCGAGATAGCGCCCGTCCGCGGAGAACGCGAACCGGCTCACCGTCTGCGCGCTGGTCTTCAAAGCGAGCATCGGTTGTCCTTACAAGTCCACGTCCCACACGACGATCTTGCCGCCCTCCTTCGGGCGCTTCCCGGCCCCGGGGCGGCCGGTGCCGATGGCCGCGGCGCGGGTGCCGTCCGGGGCGAAGCACACGGCCCGGAGCGGCCCGATGTCCCACGCGAACGTCCGCGCCACCGCCCACGTCGTCGTGTCGTACAGTTTCACCGTGCCGTCGTTGCCCACGGCCGCGAGCACCGCGCCGGACGGGTGGAACGCCAGCCCGCTACACTCGGCCTTGAGCGGGGCCTTGCCCTTCCCTTTGGGCTTGGGCAGTTTCACGTCCACGTTCTCCAACTCGGCCGGCAGCTTCGCGCTCTTGGTCATCGGCCAGAACCGGATGTTGTTCCGGTGCGGGATCGCGAAGTACCGGCCCGACGGGTGAATCGCCAGTTTCAGGCCACACTCCAGAATCGAGCTGACTTCGCCCGCCTTCAGCTTCTTCTTGAACAGCGCCGCGCCGTCGGCCACGTCGCGCACCACCAGTCCCTCGTAGGGTTCGCCGTTGCCGTTGAACCGGTACTCGAGGGAGACGAACGTGCCGATCGCGCTCACGCCGCCGAAGTAGTAGTGCGAGCCGAGCGGTACGCCCTTGTTGCTCTGGCCCACGGTCGAGGTGCGCTCGAGGAGCCACGCGCGGGTGAACCCGCCGGGGCCGCTCGGGTCGAGGTCGAACCGGGCGAACGAGCCGCGCCCGTGGCTGGACAGGACGAACCCGCCGGCGGTGTCGGTGTGGAAGTACGACGGCCCGCCGTCGGGGATCACGGTCTTGGTCGCCTTCCCGGTGGCGAGCGTGTACACCCGCACGCGGCTGTTGCCGGACTGGTACAGGTACACCTTCTTGTTGTCCGGTGCGAAGGCGAACCGTTCGAGGCTGCTCTGGACGGTGGCGACCTTGCGCGGCGGCTTGTCGAGCCACCGGGGCCACACCTGAACCTTGTCGCCGGTGACGGCGACCAGCGCCTGGCCGTCCGGCGAGAACGCCAGCCCGGTCGCCTGCGGGAGATCCGATTGGAGTACGAGCACGAGCGCACCTCACGTGTCCACGTCCGAGTGGTTCATGCAAGATAACGCCC
>SXGS01247818.1_pt1 | contig 15089 bp, 10 predicted proteins | sample 3174681 | NCBI WGS metagenome assembly SXGS01 (sample SAMN11356861, study PRJNA531348) | freshwater metagenome | isolation source: freshwater sample F1-80 | place: China: Fuxian Lake, Yuxi | collected 2017-12-25 | reverse complement strand
CGGGCGCCTCTGGCGCGAGCAGCCGCAACCTTTCGCAGGCTGCAAAAGGTCTCATCACTGCCCGCGTGCGGTATAACACACTTGTAGCCGCTTGGGGTGGGACGGAACCAACCGCGGCACCGAGGCCGACTGCATCGACCCTCCGTCTCCGTATGAGGGCTACGGGGAGGATTTGAGCGGGGAGGACTGATCGCCCGGACGCCTCACGCTGCCAGGTAACGTTGCCAAGTGTGACGGCCCCGAAGCCCCCTCCACGTCCAGAGCCAGAGGAATCCACTTGTCACTTGGCGCCAAAGCAGCTCGGCAGGCCCTCGAGGGCCTGCCGAGCTGTTGAAACTCACTCCCCGCCGAGACAAAACTGCCATTCCACGCCCGCGCCAGCCCAAATATTCCCTTGCTTCCGCGGGAGCCTGGGTAAGACGTCCTGTCGACGACTTCGTCCGGAGCTGACAGGACGGCACATTCGCCACGTGGTTCGCAACTTAGAACATCTCATTGATCGCCGAGCTGCTGCGCTCGAGGCTGTTGTTGGCGCTCTGGCAATCGTCGTTGTCAGCGTTGCCGTCGCTGAGAATGTCGGGGTCGTAGGCGATGATCAGCAGGTAGTTGGGAGGGAACTCACCTTCCGCCGGGGACGATGCATCCCAGGCGCGTTCGAAAGTGACCCGGACCTCGCCGCCGGCTGGCAGATCGGCGAACGGTTGCGTGGCGACAAGGCGAGCACGGCCTCCCAGCGGCTCCTCGAAGAGCTGTACAACCTGCTGACCGGGGCTGGAGTCAAAGGCGCCACCGAGGTTCCTTACCGTGCCCGTAATACGAACCTGACCGCGGAAGGCGCTGGTTCTGGAGACGATTCCAAAGGTGATGGACTGCGCAGCGGGGTCCTCGCAACGGGAAGCCGGAGCACAGGAGGCGTAAACCTTGCAGGCGAGACCATCCTTGGTGGGATCGAGGCCACACTTGGGGAAGGGAGCCGCGGGTGGAGACGAGCCCAGAAAGAGGTAATTCAACGTTTGGACGGGGTCCGAGATATCGATGCGGCCGTCATCGTTGGAGTCCGCAGCATCATGGCACGTGAGCATGACGCTGCCGCGAAAAAGGAAATCCATGGTGAACACTGCATCCGCCATGTCGACCCTGCCGGTAGAGTTGACGTCGCCACGGATAAACTCGGGATCGGCGGCGTGGGCGGCAGCATTGCCGGCAACAAGGACAGCGAGGGTGAAGAACGAGGAGAGCGAAAATCGAACGAGCATGGGGTTCCTTTCCGGAGGCGGGGTTGGCGCGGCATCCGGCCGCATTGTGCCTCCGACATCCAGGGAAGTGCTCTTTCCGGCCGGGCTTGCCCCAAGAAAAGTCAATCTCGTGCTGGCCAGGTCCTTTTCAGCTCGCGATGGCCTCCTTTTCGCACCGTGAAGCCTTTCCGGTCCAGGAACTCCAGGAGTGGGACCACGTACTTTCGCGTCGACTTGAGAATGCCACGCGGTCTTGAACCTGACCTGTGGGCCGCCAGGGCATCGGCCCTGCGTTTCGGTTGCGCCTCGAGCCCCGGCGTCGCTGGAGGCAGCCGCGAAAGCCCTCGAAAAGCCATTGTTACCGTCGCCTTGACGCCGATACTGGTGACGGAGTTTTCTGCGCAGATTCCAATGTCCGATAAACTTCGTACCATTGTCGAGGCCGCCAAGACCGGCGATCGGCAAGCACTCAATGTGCTGGCCGGCTGCGTCGATCGCTTTGCCCGTATTTTTCACGGCAAGCTCAGTCGCACTCTTCGGCAAGGGTACGGCTCCACCATCGACTTCGTCCTCGAAGGGCTGGCCGAGGCCTTCGCCGACCTCGAAAGCTTCGAGTATCGCAGCGACGAGGAGTTCTACGGCTGGGCGTCGCAGTACATCCGCCATCGCATCGCCTCGGCGGGTCGCGACGCGTCTCGTCAAAAACGCGGCAAGGAGAGCACTCAGCCGCTGGAGGGCGAAGCCGTCGACGTTGAGGCCGACGATCCCACCGCTTCTGGACTGCTTGCCAATTTCGAGGTCCGCGAGGCCACCGCCAGTGCGTTGCTGGAACTCCAGGTCGATCACGCCGAGGAAATGGAGGCGGTGCTGCTGCGTGTGTTTGAAGACCAGAGCTGGAGCGAGATGCGCCACACGCTGGGATTGACCTCGGACAAGCGCGCTCGAACGCTCTTCGCCAAGGGGATCGATCGCCTGCGCCCTCGTGTCGAGAAGGCATTCGGTAAACCAGCGCTGGCGGACTTGCTTGGCCTGTGAACGACGATGCCCTCTACGATGAATTCGTTGAACGCTACTTCGAGACCGGAGTGGCGCAGATTCCAGACTCCTGGACCGAGGACTTGCGCCTTCGTTGCCGGTATTTTCTGAGGATGGTCGAAAGTCGGGTCGGGGAGGCGCTGCCCGCAGCGGCGCCGGCGCCCCGGGAAACGGAGCTCGTCTTTGAGCCACAGGTCCGTGGCTCGCAGGCGCCGCGTTACGTTGTCGACCGTGAGATCGGGCGTGGCGGCATGGGTCGCATTCTGCTTGCGTACGATCAGGACTTTCGTCGCCAGGTGGCCGTCAAGGTGGCGATGCACCCGCCCGAGGATACGCAACGCACGGCGCGGTTTCTCGAGGAGGCGCAGGCGACGGCGCAACTGGAGCATCCGAATATTGCGCCGGTCTACGATCTCGGAGTGGAGAACTCGGGACGGCCCTATTTCACGATGAAATGGATTCGCGGGCGCGACTTGCAGCAGATCATTGCCGGCGGCAGTGAGCTGTCGCTGACGCGACTTGTGCAAGTGCTGCAGCAGGCGGCGATGGGCGTGCACTTCGCACACACCCGTGGTGTGATCCACCGGGATTTGAAGCCGCAGAACATCATGGTCGGCGATTTCGGCGAGGTGCTGGTGGTGGACTGGGGACTTGCCAAGGTCTTGACCAGTCTTCCGGCAGCCACGGATGCAACAAGCCCCATCTCCACCGAACGCAGCGACGGCGGCCAATCGACGCTTGACGGCATCGTGCAGGGAAGCCTCGCCTACATGGCGCCCGAGCAAGCTCGGGGTGACGCAGCCTTCATCGACTCTCGAACCGACGTCTGGGGACTTGGCACCATTCTCTACGAGATTCTTACCGGTGCGCCGCTGCGGCCCGTGGCGTCGTTTCAAGCTCTCTTGCAAACTGCCAAGCGCGGCGAGGTAATCCGACCGCGCGATCGCGCCAGCGAGCGGACGATCCCGCCTGCCCTTGAGGCTGCTTGCCTCAGGGCCCTGGCTCCCCGGCAGGAGGATCGCTTTCCCAGCGCCAAGGATTTCCACGACACCCTGCAAGCTTACATCGAGGGCATTCACGATGCGCAGCGGCGGGCGCAGGAAGCGGCACGCTTGCGTCAATTGGCCGACGCCGCCCGAGAGGAGCTCAAGGTCGCAGAACGAGCCGCGCAGGAAGCCTCCAGCAGCGCGAAATCTCAACGTTCAAGCCTTCCAGATCACGCCAGTGAAGCCGACAAAGCCGAGCTCTGGCGGCTCACTTCTCGATTCCGGGAGCTACGCAGCGAAGCGGGGGAGGCCTTCAACCGCACCACGGCAGCGTACCGTGCCGTCCTGGGCATCGACGCCACCGACCGCGCCGCACGGCGGTCGCTGGCGGAGATTTACCTGGCACGCCTTGAGCAGGCGGAGGATCGCGGTGACTGCGAGGCAACCGCTCTCTACAAGGGACTGGTCGCCCAGTACGACGATGGTCGGCTCACCATCGAGCTCGAGGGCAAGGGAAGGCTGCTGGTCCACAGTGACCCCCCCGGAGCGCGCGTACTCCTGTCGCGCCACGAAGAGCACGGGCCGTTCCTCGAGGCCGGCGCCGCCACGGAGGTGGGCCAAACACCGCTTGAGATCCCGCTTGCGTGCGGTTCGTACCTGGTGCGACTCGTGCGCGAGGGCTTCGAGGACGTGCGCTTGCCGTTGGTGATCGATCGCAGCGGCTCGGCGAAGCTCGAGGTACGACTCTGTGTGGCGGGAACAATCGCCAGGGGATTCGTCCAGGTACCGGGCGGCTTGACGATAGTCGGCGGCGACACGGAAGCCTATCCGGCTCGGCCTCGCGCCCAGCTACTTGTGGGCGAGGTATTCGTGGGCACGCTGCCAGTCACACTGGGGGAGTACTGCGAGTTTTTGTCCGGCAGTTTCGAGCCCTCCCTGGCGGTCGCCCCCGAACACCTGCCGAGCTTCGGTCGCCAGGATTACGTAGAAAGAAAGGCCGATGGCACCTTCGCGCCCATTGCTCGTCTCGAGCCGACTCTGCCGGTTTTCGGTGTGACGTTCGACTCGATCCAACTTTATTGCCAGTGGCTTGCGAGGCGTCTGGCTCGACCCATCCGGCTGCTCACCGAGGTCGAATGGGAACGCGCCGCTCGCGGCGCCGATGGCCGCGTTTTCCCGTGGGGCAACGGCTTCGACTGGGTGCTGATGAAGGGTGGGCTGTCGCGGCCGGGCGAGCCCACGCCTGAGCCGGTCGGCGCCTTTGCGCGCGACGTGTCGCCGTTCGGTGTTCGCGATCTGGCCGGTGGCATTCGGGAGAACGTCGACGGCTGGTACGGCAAAGGCTATCGCCTTTGCAAGGGCGGCTCGTGGTTCAATCCGGTTCCGTTCATTTTTCGTGCCGACTGCCGCACCTCCCTTCGCGACTTGAATCGCGCCACGGACGTGGGGTTTCGAGTCTGTTACGGAGAAAGATAGCCGGAAAGTCTGCACCGGGGACTGATCCGTACCTGCTATGATCGCCTCCGGATCGTACCTGGCCGCTGGCGAGGATTTCTGGGCAAGCCTCGCTGGTTTTGGCGCTCACCGTGATGGGAACAACTCCCGTGGAATCGATCATGCTAATGGACGCCATCAACTCCCGTATTCCTGTTCTGGTTCTTGCCTTGACGGTCGCAGTAACCGGCGACGTCGAGGCTCAGTTGTTTGTCCGGGGCGATATCAACTTCGATGGCCAGGTGAGCCTCACCGACGTCGTACAAGTTTTCGAGACGATCGCCTTCGGAGATCCGATGTTCCCCTGTTTCGATGCCCTGGACGTCGATGATGACGGCAGTTTCCCCGCCAACGGGCTCGAGGACGCCTTCAAGCTGTGGAACTGGCTCTTTCAACTCGGCCCATCGCCCAGTGCGCCGTTTCCGAAGTCCGGTGCGGATCCCACCACGAACGACAATTACGGCTGCGCTGCCGGCGCAATAGAGCCTCCCCTGCCAGCGAATCCAGGCTATGCCTTCGCCTGGGAAGCGCCCAGGTATGTGCGCCGCGGCAGCCAGGGTGTCGAGGTCTACCTGCGAGCGACGACGCAAGATGCGGTGGGGGCCTTCTCGCTCGCCTACAAGCTGCGCAAGAACCTGGTGGCGAATGTGGAGGCCGATTTCGCCGGCACCGTGCTGCCCAAGATCGAGCGCCAGCACATCGAGGGCACGGGGACCTTCCGCCTCGAGCGCATCGTGCTGCCCAACGACCCCGAATTCGATTTGTTGCTTGTCGCCGCGATATTCATCAAGGCAGCGCCGCCTGGCAACGGTGTTGGCAGCCCCTTCCTCCGCATCCCGTTCGCGGCCACGCAAGGTGCCCTCGATAACCAGCGCCTCCTGCGGCTGGTCATTTCCATCCGCGCGGATGCGCCCCTGGGCACGACGCAGACGGCTCTCGAGCCCGCGGGTGCGACGTTTCTTCTGCCCGGCAACGGCAGCGCCCTGCACGGTCTTCGCAACGAGTTTTCCCAGATCGACCCCAATCTCATCACCCCCGCCATCGTGCCCCAGGCCATCGGGGTGTGGCGTCCGATAGCGTGGGACGCAGGCGAGTTCTTCCGCGGAGATGCGAACGGCGATCACTGTCGCGATCTCTCCGATCCGGTTCACACGCTCAGCTTTCTCTTTCTGGGTCAATCGCGCTCCTTGTGCCCCGATGCCGCCGATGCCAACGACGACGGGCGACTGGACATCTCCGACAGCATCTTGATGCTCGCGTATCTCTTCAGCGGCGGTTCTCCGCCGCCGTATCCGCCGTTCCTGGGTCCTGACGCCTGCTGGTTCGATGAAACCGAAGACGCTCTCGGCGACTGCAACTATGAGTGCGCGGAGTGCGCACGGTGAGGCGCTTCCCGTCGGCGTTGACCACGGCTGCGTTCGCAGTAACCGCGGCAAGCCTGGCCATCGCTCCCCTTTGGGCCGAGGATGATTGGCCTCTCCACGGCCACGACGGTGCGCTGACGTGACGGAGTTCGCTGGTGGGAGATCTTCTCGAGCCACGGCTCGCCTGGAGCTTCCCAGTCGCGGGGATGACGATCACCGTGGTGTTGCTGGCCGACCGAGCCTCAGGTAGAGGGCCGGCACCACAAGCATGTTGAGGAACATGGACGTCAGGAGGCCGAAGAGGATGACCATGGCCATGGGTGTCTGGATCTCGTTCCCGGGTTTATCCCCGCCAAGGGCGAGGGGGACAAGGGCGAGCCCTGCTGCCAGGCCCGTCATGAGGATCGGCGCCAGGCGCTCGAGGGCGCCGCGGAAGACCGCTTCCCTGAAGTCGGTCACGCCTTCGCGCTCTTGCAGATGGCGAATGTGGGACACGAGCATGATGCCGTTGCGGGTGGCGATGCCAAGCACTGTGATGAAGCCAATGAGTGAAGCCACCGAGAGCACTCCACCCGAGACGAAGACGCCGGCCACGCCGCCGATGAGCGCCAGGGGCAGGTTGACCATGACGAGGAGCGCGTCCCGTGCCGAGCGGAACGCGAGGTGGAGGAGGAAACCGACGGCGATGACGACGGCGGCTCCCAGGATTGCGAGGAGTCGACTCGCATCGGCCGCGGCCTCGAACTGGCCGCCGTACTCGACGCGGTAACCTGACTCCCTGGCCACGATGGGTTCGATGAGCTGGCGCGAGTCCTCGACGACCGAGGCAACGTCGCGTCCCGCGACGTTGCACATGACCACGATCTTCCGCTCCACGTTTTCACGGCTGACGGTGTTGGGCCCTGCCTCCTTGGCAATGCGGGCGAGGACTCTGAGCGGTACCTTGGGGCCGGCAGGGGTGTCCACGAGGACGTCGCCAATTGTGCGTGGGCTCCAGGCCTCGCCTTCAGCGATGCGCACGACCAGGTCGAAGGAGTTTCGACCCTCCAGCACCCGGGAAACCGTGACGCCCTGGAGCGCGGCCTCGAGCGTCCGGGCGACATCCTGGATCCTCAGGGCGTGGCGGGCGAGAGCCGGACGATCGAAGGCAACCTTGAGGATGGGGACCTCCATCTGCTGCTCGACGGAGAGATCGACGACTCCCGGCACGGTGGCCATGGCACGGCGGGCTTGCTCCGCCAAAGAGCGCAACTGGTAAAGGTCTTCACCGAAGATCTTGACCGCGATGTTGGCGCGCGTCCCCGAAAGCATGTGGTCGATGCGGTGCGAAATGGGCTGCCCAATGGTGATGTTCATGCCGGGGATGAGCGAGAAGTCGCTGCGGAGCGCCTCGAGGAACTGGCTGCGCGCTCGGTCCTTGATGACGAAGGACACATCCAGCTCGGCCGCTTCCACGCCCTGGGCGTGCTCGTCGAGCTCGGCCCGTCCCGTGCGCCGGGCCACGGACACCACCTCCGGGTGCGAGAGGAGCGTTTCCTCGACTATCCGTCCCAGGGCATCGGACTCCGGGAGCGAGGTCCCCGGGAGGGTGACGGCGCTGATGGTGAGGGCGCCCTCGTTGAACTCCGGCAGGAAAGCCCGACCGAGGAGCCCGGAGACCGCAATTGCGGCCACGAAGAGCAGCACGGCCGGCACCGTGACCAGCCACGGATGCCGGAGCACGGGCCCGAGGATCCTGGCGTAGCCCGCCTTGAGGGCGTGGGCGATCCGGGGCTCTCTCCCGGCGAGCACGGCCCTTGAGCGCGGCAGCAGGTAATAGCAGAGGACGGGGGTCACCGTCATGGCCACCACCAGGGACGCGAAGAGCGCGACCACGTAGGCAAGGCCCAGAGGCTCGAGCAGCCGCCCCTCCACGCCCGGCAGAAAGAAGAGGGGGACAAAGACGAGGAGGATGATGAGGGTGGCAAAGACGATGGAGCTCCGGATCTCCACGCTCGCGTCATAGACAATCTCGAGGGCCGGTCGCTGCCTTTCTGATGGCAAGGCGGCATTTGCGCGTAGGCGCCGGAAGACGTTCTCGACGTCGATGATGGCGTCGTCGACGAGCGCTCCGATCGCGATGGCCATGCCGCCCAGGGTCATGGTGTTGATCGTGGCGCCGAAGGCATATAGCGCCAGCACCGCAGCCACGAGCGAGAGCGGGATCGCCGTGAGCGTGATGATGGTCGCCCGGAAGTTCGCGAGGAAGAGGAGCACGACCGCGACCACGAGCAGGCCGCCATCGCGAAGCGCATGTTGGACGTTCCGGACTGCGACTGCGATGAAGTCCGCCTGGCGGAAGATCCGCTTGTCGATCTTCATTCCCTCGGGGAGCTCCGCCTGGATCTCGTCGAGGACGGTGTCCAGCGCTCGCGTCAGCGTGAGCGTGTTGGCGCGGGGCTGCTTCTGGATGCCAAGAATGACGGCAGGGCGAGCATTGGCCGAGCCCTCGCCGCGCCTGGGTGCGTGACCGACGCGGACGGTTCCCAGGTCAGCGATGCGCACCGGCACTCCGTCGGGCGCTGCGACAACGATGTCGCCGATGTCCTCGATGGTGCGCACCCGGCCGATGCCGGTGACGAGGTGCTCGGAGCCTCCATCGAGCATGAAGCCCGCCGAGACGTTCTGGTTGGAGGCCGCGAGGGCCTCCATGGCCTGGTGGGCCGCGAGGCCGTGGGCGTTTAACTTCGAGGGCGAGAGCACCACCTGGTATTGCTTCGTCTCGCCGCCGATGGGCGTCACCTGTGAGACCCCCGGCACGGAGAGGAGCCGCCGCCGCAGGACCGTGTCGGCGGTCGTGCGCACCTCGATGGGGCTGTGTCGAGCGGAGGCGAGCGAAATGAAGAGGATCTCGCCCATGATCGAGGAGATGGGCGCCAGGATGGGACGTTCGACCTCGGGCGGAAGGTTGCCGGCAACCAGCGCGAGCTTCTCGCTCACGACCTGGCGGGCGGCGGAGATGTCGGTGCCCCAGTCAAACTCGACCCAGACCACGGAGATGCCGACGGCGGTGGAGGATCGCACTCGGCGCACGCCGGGCGCGCCGTTGAGTGAGGCCTCGACGGGGAAGGAGACCTGGCTCTCGACCTCCGTGGGAGCCATGCCGTGAGCCTCGGTGATGACGGTGACCGTGGGGGCGGTGAGGTCGGGGAAGACGTCCACCGGCATGCGCAGCGCAAGGTAGCTGCCAAAACCGAGGAGGAGCGCCGCCGCAGCGAGGACGAGGCTGCGGTTCTGGAGGGACCAGCGAATGAGTGAGTTCATCATGGCGCTGGCTCCTAGTGGGCGTGCCCGTGGGCGGGGATGGACGTGGAGACAGAGGCGAGCCGGATGGCATAGGCTTCCTTGGTCGCCACGCGCTCGCCCTCGGCGAGGCCAGACTTGACCGCGACGAAACCGCTCTCGCGCATCCCGAGGGTGAGGTACCGCTTGTCGAAGGTCTGACCGGAGACTTGCACGAACGCGATCGGGCGACCTTCTTCATCCACCACCGCGGACTCGGGGATGGCAAGAGCCTCTTCTGCCCGGGCGGTCTCCAGGTACACGTTGAGCGTCAGCCCCACCCGCAGACGCCCCGAAGTGTTCCGGACCTCGTAGACGAGGGGGATCGTGAGCGTGGCAAGGTCGACCTCCTGTCCAACGTAGACCACTCGTCCCGCGCCGTCTGGGAGGAGCTCGTGGAGCTGGCCCGGGACATGGGGCAGCTCATACGCCGCACCGCCGGGCGAGGCGATGCGTTCGAGATCGCTCTCGGGCACCCTCGCCTCGACGTGGACCCATTCGGGGTCGAGGATGGTGAAGATGGCCCGGTCCGGCGGGATGTGCTCGCCGACCGTCGCGGCCACCCGCGTCACGGTGCCGGCGATGGGCGCCTTGATCTCCAGTGTCGGCAGGCTGTGCGTACTCCCCGGCTCTGGCCCGGGCGTGACGAAGAGCGCTCCGGCTCTGTGATAGGCTGCCTGGAGAGCGCGGGCCGACTCGTGGCTTGCCTTCGCAGTGCGCAGCGAGAACTCCGCCTCCTCGCGCTCGCGGGCGGACTTGAACTGCTGGTCAGAGAGCTTCTGAACCCGGGCGTAAGCAATCTCTGCCAGCTCGACTCCGAGCTTGGCCCGGACTACCTCGGCCTCCGCTTCGACGATCCTCACCAGAAAGTCCGAGAACGGCGGCTGGATGAGGGCCAGGGTCTGCCCCTTTTCCACTCGTCCGCCCAGGGTCGGCAGGGCTCCCCCGGGCGGACGGAGGAGGCGCCCGGCAAGCGGCGCGGTCACTTGAGCGCGGGATCCCGGACGATCGGTGACACGCCCGGGGACTCGCAGCCGCTCGACCAGCCGGCGCTTGAGCGCCGGCTCGGTCTTCGTCCGCAGCTTCCATTGTTGCTCCTTCAGGAGGGCGATTCCCTCGGGAGGGTCGGGGACCGAAGCCTTGTGCGTGTCCTCGTGGGTTGCGTAGACAGTGAATTCCCCCAGTGCCAACACGCTCTCTCCGTCCTCGATGGGGATGTGAAGCGTCACGGTCCACTTGCCTGCCTTGGGGAAGGTGAGCCTCGGAGTGTAGAGCCCCGGACGTGCAGGTGCAGGATCGACATGCTCGAGGGCGGGCTCGGTGCCGAGCTGCCATACGAACCTCAAGGGGCCCACACGCCGCGGCTCGAGCGTCTTGAGGTCGCTGACGTGCGTGACGAACTGGATCCCTTGCCCGGCGGTGATGAGCTCGTGCTCGAGGAAGATCTCGAAACGGTCGGACCAGACCGTCACCTGGGCAGTCCTGTCCTCGTGGTCGTCTGGCTCATGCGGGTGCGGGTGGTCCTTGTGGCGGCAGCCCGATGCGAGGATCAACGAGAGAAAGCTCCACCAGCAGATCTGTCCGGTGGAAGCGGGTACAAGTGCAACCATGGAATCTCCTTCGGCCTTGGATTGTCGGCGTGCCTCCCCCGCGCGGAGGATGGTCCGTGGAAGAGACGGCAGTGCCGAGCTGTGAACGCGCCTGCCTCGGGCAGGAGACGATCGGAGCGAGTTATACCGCATGCCGGGCAGTGATGAGACCTTTTGCAGCCTGCGAAAGGTTGCGGCTGCTCGCGCCAGAGGCGCCCGGCGCCCATCAGGTGCCGAGGAGGGGGAGGGTCCGCCTCCCCCTCCAGCAGAAACGAGCAGCAGACTTGAGCTGGTCCTCCTCTGCTCATTCGGAATGTCTCACGTGTGGGCGCGCGAGGTATACGGGCGAAAAGTTGTGAACATGGAGGAGAGTCGGAAGCATGGGTGAGCGAGGGCACCGGGGCCAGGCGAGGAAACCCCCGGTCGGGAGAATTTTCCGGTCGCCGGGGCAGATTCCCCGCCGGGCCGAAACAAGACGCTAACGAGCGATGGGCTCGCGAGCCGACGGACGGGCAGGTGAGGAGCGATGCATTGGCTGGCCTGGAAAGGAGCCGTCCCGTGCGCAAGCAATGGATCTCGGTCATCGGTTGGGTCAAGTACCAGGTGCTCGACGTCAGCCCGGACGGCATGACACTTCATCGCTCGTTCGACATCACAGCCCACGTCAGGGGAGGTTTGCCGGGGCTCTCCCACGATCCGGAGCTGGGTCGGGTGCTTGTGACCAGCTACGCGGCGGGAGCGGTCCGCGAACTCGATACCAACGGCTCTCCGCTCAGGGCAGTTGTGGGCTTTTGGGGCAGCCTCGGCTCACGGCTGAAATCGTACCGCATCGGCGCAGGTCGAGAAACCGCCCCCGGCGGAGACGATGGTCACTCTCGCCTGCCCCGCAAAGCTGAATTCCCCAAGCAGATTCCATTGGCCGCCATTGCGTGTTTGGTCGACGGACAGAGTAGTCCTGCCGCCAGCATGCTCAATGACAACCGGCACGGAGGCAGACCGGCTGGGCCACTCGGTCCACCAGACGTAGACGTTCACCGCGCCGACGATAGGTGCCGAGAATGAGTAAGCACCCGCCGCCTTCGCGTACAGCGAATCCCCTTGATATGGATTGGGCGCCGCCGACGTGAGCCAGGTTCCCGTCGCCGAGGTCCCGGCCGTGCCGTTGTCGACGACCACATGACCAGTTGGCGGCGGCACGCCCACGCCAACGAGGCGGACAGCGTCGGCGCACGTGGAGGCAGTCCCAACTGAGGTGATTTGGACAACAGCAAAGGTTGAAAAGTGGAATTGGCCGATGAGGTTCCACTGGCCTCCCCCACGACGTTGATCCACGAAGGTCTTGGTGCGCCCGTCGGCATGTCGAACCTCGATCGGAACCTCGGCCGAGCGGCTCGGCCAAGCCGTCCACCAGGCATAGACTTCGTAGGCACCGGACTGATCGATTTCACAGGAGAAGGTGTACGTGGCTTCAGCTTGTTTGCTGTACACCGACTGCGAGCCATAGGGGAGTGGGGCGCCAGACACGGTCCAAGCGCCGATAGCCAGAGTCCCAGGCACGCCGTCGTCCAAGATGATCTCGGGGGGCGCCACGGGAGGCGGTGGCACATCCCTGGGGATGAATGCCACGGCGTCGGCGCAGGTGCTGGCCGAGCCCAGAGCGACGATGCGGACAGCGGCCACGCTGTTGAACGCAAAGGTCCCCACGACGTTCCACATTCCACCGTTGCGCGTTTGATCGACGTAGACCGCGCTGTTTCCGTCGGCGTGCTCGATCACGATCGGCACGGCGGTGGAGCGCGAAGCAAACGAAGTCCACCACAGCGCCACGTCGTACCTTCCAGCCGCCGCCAGCGGCAGGCGAAAGCTGTAGCTGGCCCCGCTGCGTGCGTACAGGGATTGGCCGCCGTACGGATTCACCCCGGCGGAGACTTGCCAGTTGCCGACTGCCGTAGTTCCCGGCTCGCCATTGTCCAAAATCTGTGTTGCTGGCTGAACATCGAGACGAAAGTCATCGATGCGATGCCAGTTGGTGTAACTCCCAGTCCCTGCCGAAAAGCCGAGCCCCCCGTGGGTGGTGTCAATCATTCCGTTCCACGAAAGCACCGTCTGGCCGTCCAGCTCGACGACGACGGAGTTGAGGTTCACGTGGACAACCACCTGATGCCAAAGATCATCGGCCACTCTCAGGTCGTCCACCGAGGAAAGATGATTGCCTGCGTGATCTTGGATGAGCGCAATGTGATGGGGAGATGGGTCGTTGTAGATGGCCAGATTGTGAACGCTGTCAAACTCGATGCCGTAGCCAGGCACTGGGGATAGGCTGGCGTGAGGAGCTCGCGAGAAACCCAAGCTGCCGCCGTAATCCGGCTGGGTTGGAGCAAAATCGCGGCTCTTGTGAAAGAGAAAAACCAAGCCATCGCCGCCCACGATGCCGCCGCCAGCTCGATACCGAAAGCTGACGACGAAGGGGGCGCGTTGGGGCTCCTGCAACCAAATCTGCCCCCACGCGCCGAAACCAGCATTGGTGAGCACGACGTGCCCATCCGCATGATCGCGATAGGCAGCGCCGCCATGGGCCCACAGACCCGAATCACGGCCAAAATCATCGGTCACTGCTGCGGCCGCATTGGCCGCACCGATCGCAAGAACCTCGAGCACAACGAATCGAGCATGCATAGAATCTGTTTCCTTTCACAGTGTGCGAGGGCTTTGGGTTCAGACGTCGACGACGAATCCAGAGGGCAAGGTGAAAACTATGCCGCGAATCGAAAACACGAGATCGTAAGTACCGGGAAGGCATTTTCGCGCCAGGGTGAATCCCACCGTCGTGTCGCCATTGACGTCGTGCATGGCCCACTGCGTGATCTTGCAGGCGTACTTCCCTGTCTTTCAACGCCACGTCGCGCTTGACCACGTCCGCGCTCGAAAAAACCCCAATGCACTTGCCTTGGCAATCGACGACGGGAGCTCCGGAGATACCGTAGTCCTCAAGCGTCGAAAGCGCTTCATCCACCGGCGTGTCTTCGTTCAAGGTCATCACGTCGGCATTCATCAATTGCTTGGCTGTGAGTCGCTGAAGTTCCACGGTAGCTCGCCTCCTTGAACTGAAATTGACTCATCTCACCTTCTATTGTGGGAGCAAACCATATGCCAACTTCGCGCTCAAAAGCCTCGCTCGCGGCGGGGACCGAACGTGCCCGGAGGACCTGTGCCGCAGCGAGGAAATGGGCTGGGCAGCGGTCGCCCGTGCAAGAAGAGGAAACGAAGCAAGTAGGTGGGATCGGTGAAATCAAGCTGCCCCCAAGCACCGACATCCTCGGTCGCAGCGCCGTTTGGCACTGCGCCCGTCGTTCTGATCACCGATGGAATCAGGGAATCACGGCAATTCCATGGGAGGTGCTTCTTCGCCCATCGCCGTCAGGGCTGCTGATGCGGACGGTTGGCAACGCGGGAGGGGAGTCAGCAGGCATGGCGAATTCGCTGCCGCTGGCTGAGACTTGGCGGAACATGTCAGCGGGCACACCGTCCGCTTGCACCGCGCTCGCGGGGCGAAAGCGAACGCCGTTTAGCTTGACCGTGGTGGCAGCCCCTGGACCTCCGGCCAAGCCGCTTCGCTGGCAGCCTCAACCCCGCCCCCCTTGACCCGGTTCCAATCGGCTACTCCCGTGCGGAGCTCGAGACAGTCTTCATCCTTGCCACACTGCCGCGGGATTCTCCGGGGCGATCGCGGATTTTTTCTCGACGCTCCAGATGATCCCGCGGAATTCCCCTCCCCTCGGCACACCACCGTTGCACATACAGCACTGGGGGACCATTGCGGCAGTACGAGTGCCCGGGGAGTCTGCTGACGACGTTCAGATACCTAGCCGTGGCAACAGCTTTGCATTGACATGTTCATCGAGGTGTTTCCATGACAGCTTCAGCAAGTTTTCCCGGCGTCTGCTTTCTGTCGATCGTGGTTTCTCCGTGGCTCTTCGCCGCCACCATCACGGTGGATCCATCGGGGGGCGGAGGCTTTACTGCCATCCAGCCAGCGCTCGACGCCGCCGCGGACGGCGACACGGT
>SXGS01552911.1_pt1 | contig 15090 bp, 13 predicted proteins | sample 3174681 | NCBI WGS metagenome assembly SXGS01 (sample SAMN11356861, study PRJNA531348) | freshwater metagenome | isolation source: freshwater sample F1-80 | place: China: Fuxian Lake, Yuxi | collected 2017-12-25 | reverse complement strand
GTGGGCGCCCGCCGCCAAATCGGTCATCCCCGCGAGGAGGTCGTCCTCCGCCGAAGCGGTCGTCCCCGCGAGGAGGTCGTCCTCCGCCGAAGCGGTCGTCCCCTCGCGGTGGGCCATCACGCCGGTCATCGCCGCGCGGTGGTCGCCCGCCGCCTAATCGGTCATCCCCGCGAGGAGGTCGGCCTCCGCCGAAGCGGTCGTCCCCACGCGGTAGGCCATCCCGGCGATCATCGCCACGAGGATGTCGCCCGCCGCCGAAACGATCATCTCCACGCGGTGGGCCATCCCGTCGGTCGTCTCCCCGCGGTGGTCGCCCGCTGCCGGGACGGTCGTCCCCGCGCGGCGGTCGGCCCCCACCAAATCGCTCGCCCCCGTCGGGACGCGGTGGTCGCCCGCCGCCGGACCGACCGTCGCCACGGGTAGGCCGACCGGAACCCCGTTCGTCACCTACCGGTCGATCACCGGCTCTGTCGCCCGCGCGCGGTGGTCTCTCAGCGCCGCCCTCGAACACTCGCGGCGGCGCATTCCAATCCTTGGCCTCATCGCTGCGCCGGCCACCGGGGCGCCGGATGGGGGGGTACGGCGCGGTCGCGGGAGGCTGCGCCGCGCCCGCTTCACCTTGAGCCGCCAGCACGTCTTCCGGCTCAGCCTGGGTTGCGGTGAGGAGCGCTTCCAGCTCCGCCTCGGTGAGGAAGCGCCAACGGCCGGGCTTCAGCCCCTGAAGAGTCAGGGGGCCGATCGCCATGCGGCGAAGCTCTCGAACCCGGTGTCCCACCGCCTGGAGCATCCGGCGCACCTGCTGCTGCCGGCCTTCCCGAAGTTCGAGGAATACCCATGCGGTATCACGGCCGCGGTCCACTCGACCAAGCCAGACGCGCGCGGGCAGGGTTCGCCGGCCGAAGAGGGGCACGCCGCTGCGGAGCCGCTGCAGCGTCGTCTCCTCGGGAACACGGTCGACCAGAGCCAGATACACCTTCGGCACCTGGTGGCTCGGATGCGTCAACTGGTACGTCAGATTGCCGTCGTTGGTGAGGAGCAGCAGCCCCTCGGTCTGCGTATCCAGACGACCCACCGGATGAATTCCCTTCACGCTGGGATCATCCTTGCCGAAGCGAGCCTCGAGCGCCGGGATGATGAGGTCCATCACGGTCTGGGCGGCGTTCGGATCCTCCCGGGTGGTGACGTAGCCGGTGGGCTTGTTCAGCATCAGGTAGAGTCGCGGAACCTGAAGATCGACGCGCTCTCCGTCGATGGTCACCCGGTCGGTCTCCGGGTCAATTCGCATGCCCGTGTCCGTCACGGGCTCTCCGTTGACGGCCACTTTACCAGCGCGGATCAACTCCACGACGTCTCGCCGTGCAGCGACGCCACACGAGGCGAGCACCTTTTGTAATCGTTCTTCCATAGCGAGGCCTGAGGACGAAAGTGATCAATAAAATGAACACCATGGTCCAGGGAGCGGCGCCTGCAAGACCCGAAAGGGCCCAGGTCGGCGGCGCCGCGGGAACTGAGTATGTGGCCAGGAGTGGCACCGCGCCCAGTTTCTGCTCTCCAAACCACGCTTCCACGGCTCCGGCGGTCTGGCCTTCGGTCACTGGAGCCTTTAATCGCGATGCAACTCGGACCCGCCACTGCACCTCGCCCCGGTCGGATCGGGACCGAACGGCTGCGATTTCGCTCTGTGGACGGAGCGCCACCAATCTTCCCCGGCCCCCACTCACGGGGACGCCGGTCGGTACGCCTTCCGCGTTGGATACGAAAACGGGCTGGAAGTTCATCCGGCCCCAGTCCATCAACCGCGACGAATCGCCATAAGTGTCCGGGCTGCCCAGCACAACGGCGATGAGCTTCCACGGTTGAGCCTGATCGAGCCGGGTGGAACTGGCGACAAGACACTTGCCGCTTTGCCGCACGTAGCCGGTCTTTACGCCATCCGCGCCCTCATAGCGAGTGAGCAGCTTGTTGTGGTTGCGGACCAGCAGGTCCTTCTTGTTGATGGAGCGGCTCAGCGTGAAGCTTCTGGTCCCAACGGCCTCGGAGAAAACCGGATTTCGGAGCGCATCACGAGTGATCAGCGCGAGATCGTACGCGGTGCTGTAGTGGTTGGGATCGTGAAGTCCGTTCGGCGTGACGAAGTTCGTGTCCCGAGCGCCGATTGCCCGAGCGCGGGCCGTCATCCTCTGGGCGTACGCCGCCGCCGAGCCGAACATGTGTTCCCCCACCGCCACACAGGCGTCGTTGGAACTGCGGAGCAAGATGGCGTAGAGCAAGTCCCGCATCGGGAACAACTCGCCGGGCTTCGCATTCAGATTGGCGTAGGGCGTGTGGGAGGCCTTGTCGCTGAAGGAGACGATATCCGAAAGCTGCGCGGTCTCCAAAAGAACAGTGGCCGCCATGATCTTGGTCGTCGATGCCACGGGCCGGCGGACTCGGGAGTTCTTCTGGTAGAGCACGGTTCCCGTAGCCGCATCCACCAGGATCGCCGCCTGTGCCTTACACAGCGGCGTGATTAACGGCGCCGAGTCGGCGGCGCCCACTTCCGGCGCCGAAGCGACGGGCGGCGCCACGGCGACCGGGGGCGACTGCGGAACGAGGACTGGCGCCGGCGCTGTCTGCCGGCGCGGCAGTACCGCCGACGCCAGCCGGGCCAGCGGACGGGGATCCTCGGTCGCAACACGAGACGCGTGCGCGTGGGGCGCCATCGACGCCGGTTCCGGTCGCGGTCCAAACACCTCATGGGTGCGGACTTTCGCTGGAGCGTCGGTCTGGACGTCGTGCGTCACCGGCGCCGCTGGTCGGGGCCGTCGCGCGCCGCCCAGGACTTCCTCCGGACGATGCGGCCCCATTGCTTCGGGGGCGATGGGACGGTTCTCATCGAGACCACGCGGCGGACGCGGCGCCAGGGCCGCCGCGTCCACGACAGCCACCGCGGAAACCAGTCCGAGACCTACGCTCGGAATGAGAACGGCGGATCTAAACAACCAGTTCAGCAGTTTCAGTTCCCGTGCCGTCACCAGCTTCCTCCAGCCTGGGAAGTTCTGCGAGTTCCGAAAGCCCGAGCAACGTGAGAAACGCCTCGGTGGTCTCGTAGAGGATTGGACGACCCGGAACATCCTTCCTGCCCACCTCTCGAATCAACTTTCGATCAAACAGTGTTTTCACAACACCGCCACTGCTCACCCCCCGAAGGGAGTCGATCTCCGGTACCGTAACCGGTTGTCGATACGCAATGATGGCCAGAGTCTCCAGCGCTTGCGAAGACAATCGCTGCGCCGCCGGTTTCAGGTAGGCCTCTACCACCGACGCATACTCGGGCCGCGTTCGAAGCTGGTACCCACCGGCAATGTGTACCACCTGCAGCCCACCGTTCTCGCCGTAACCGTGTCGAAATGCTTCGAGTGCGGCCTCGATCTCTGGAGTCTCCCGATTCAGGAGACCTGCTATCCGATCCGCGGACACCGGTTCGGCGGCGACGAACAGAAGGCACTCCAGGATTTGCGGCAGGCGACTCGAGTCGATGGGGTCCATTCACCCTTCCTTAACGTCGTGAAGGCTGGGTGTCCACGTCGACTTCCGCGCCCAGGTCCGCCTCAGTCGGCGAGGAATTCGGATCGACCGCCTCCACCAGAATGTCGGTCGCACCCTCGACCTGCCAGGCCCGAATCTCCCCGAGCTTCAACAACTCCAGCACGGCCATAAAGAGTACCACAAGGTCCCGCGTGTGCGACAGACCTCTGCCGGGGGGCGTGAGGCTCCGAAGCGAAGCCGGACCACGGAGCAGTCGGAGCGTCCGCAGCAGCTCGTTCATGCGCTGTTTGAGGCTGAACGGCTCCCGCCGCACACGGGCTCTGGGGAGTTTGTTTTGCTCGTCGTCGTCGGACTCCAGAGCTCTCCGCAGCGCCGCCACCAGATCGGCGGCCATCACTTCTCTCAGAGGAGGGGCGCCGTCCCACATCTCAGGCGCGGGCCGGGGGAAGGCCTGTCGACTCTCCAGGGCAAGCTGCTGCAACTTCTCCGCCAGAGCCTTGTACTGCTCGTACTCCAGCAGCCGCGCCACCAGTTCCGCCCGTGGATCCACACCCTCATCCTCGAAGAGCGTCGGCTCGGGACGGGGAAGGAGCATCCTGGACTTGATCTCCATCAAGGTGGAGGCCATTAAGAGAAACTCGCCGCCGACTTCGAGATCCATGGCCTGCATCAGTTCAACAGAGGCCTGATACTGCTCGGCAATTTCGGCGATCGGGATCTCCCAGATGTTCAGTTTGTGGCCGCGAACGAGGTGGAGCAACAGATCCAGCGGTCCCTCGAAGACCGGCAGCTTCACCGCGTAGCTCACCAGGCCCGCTCCCTCATTGCATCGAGCTCACAATCCGTTCGGCAGCAGGACGGGGGAGATCCCCTAACAGGAGATAGCGATACCCCTCCCGCTCCGCCCGAATCGCCAGTTGGCCCGGAGACGCGTCGGAGAAGCAGTTATTGACCGACTTACAGCCCGGGTGGCCACACTCCAGAATGCTCAGGGTGTTCATCCCGTCGGTGTACTCCAGCCGCACCGCCGGATGTCCAACCGGACATGGACAGAGAATCTCGAAGGCGTGGTTGAACGCGTAACCCCGGGGAAGCCATCGCGGCCGACGGATCTGAAATCCCAGCTGTTCGGCCGCGCGCAGCGGGTTGGCCAACGGCTTCTCCTGAAGTTCATCTGCAGGCTGGGGCTCGGCGCGAAGATGTGTCGGGGGGAGGTAGTGCTCCGGACCCGGCTCCTGTCCCGGCTGGAGAATCTTCACGGAACGAAAGCGGACGCCGTGGGTCAGTTCACCCATCTCGGTGCGGGCTTCGTTGGCCAGGATGACATAGGTCTTGGGATCGATCCAGAGCCGACGCCAGGACCCGACCCCGGACTCCGGCCGCACCTCCACAACCCAGGCCGACCGACCCGCCACCGTGTCGCGCCCCTTCCAACTGAATCTGCAGTTGGCAATCAACCGAAACGCATCCTCGCCTTCGGACGGGTGGGGCGCCACGGTCAGCCGTCCGGTTGCGGGATTGAGTCGATAGGTGCGGTCGGCGTCTTCCCAAACGGTGAGACCCTTCAGCGCGCCCGCCGTGTACTCGATGCGGAGACTGCCCGACGACGAGGTTTCGACATGCGCCGTCATGAGATCCTGACGCGGAATGCGGATCTCCTGATCGCCGGCGAGCGGCACCCGCTTGCCGACGGTCCAGGCGCGACGCACCACTTCTTCGATCTGGTTTTCCGGTGGTGGGACGCGGGCGAACCAGCGGAATCCCACCACACCCACCGCGCCGCAAAGGCCGATCAATGCGGCCAACGCGGTAACTCTGCGGGTCATCGCGGCCTGCGCGCTGCGCCTCCGCGATCAGCCAACTGCGCCATCGCCTCCCACGCGACCCGCTCCGCGAGCGGTCCACGAGCCGAAGCCTGGGCATGCCGACGCACGGAACCGGCCAGCGGACCTCGAGCCACCTGACTGCCGAAAGCAGCGGTGGAGTGAGGCTCGGGCGACGGCGGCAGCGGCCGCGTCCCCACCGGAGCGATGAGGGCGGCAATCACCATTCCCGCAGCAAGCGCCACCGACGCAAACTGTACCGGACGCAGATTGAAGAATCGACGCCAGCCCAGGGACTCCTGCGTCAGATCTCCCTGTTCAATCCGGTTTCGCACCGCCTGAAACAGCGCCGGCGGCGGCTCGCGCCGCCCGGCAACTTCCACCCAGGCGCCGACCTGTTCCAGCACCCTCAGTTCTTCGCGGCATGGTTCGCATGCGGCGAGATGCACCTGGATCTGACGTCGCTGGGACGCCTCCATTGCATCGACGGTGTAATCCGCCAGCCGATCTCTCACACGCGCGCAGTTCATCGCATTACCTCTCGACGAAGGACCCCAACTTTCGTCGCAAGTGTTCTCGGGCCCGCGCCAGCCTAGACTTTACGGTTCCCACGGAGCACCGCATGATGCCTGCAATCTCTTCGACACCAAGACCTTCGAGATGATGCAGGGTAACCACCACTCGATGATCGTCACTCAGGGTCGAAACCGCTCGGGTCACCACGTCTCGAAGCTCGCTCTGCTGGACAATCGCCGCCGGATCCGCCGAAAAGTCCGGAATCTCCCGCGCCGTTCCATCCCCGTCATCGGTGGCCACCGGCTGATCCAGCGACTCGATCTGCACCCGGCCCCGGTCCCGCACCCAGTTTCGGGTGAGGTTGGTGGCGATGCGGAAGAGCCACGACACAAACGCCTCGGGCTGCTCCAGTCGGGGCAGCGCCTTCCAGGCCCGCATAAAAGCTTCTTGAGTGATGTCCGATGCATCCGCATCGCTGCGGACCATTTGATAGACGAGATTGTAGACGGCGCGTTGATACTGATTGAAGAGCAACTCGAACGCGTCCACGTCGCCCGTCTGGGCTCGCCGAACCCATTCCACGTGCGGGCTGTCACTCCCCACGCGCTGCCTCTGAACCGCGGCCCCGAATGCGGCGATTGGGAACGGCACGCCCACCGACTGGGTTCCTCCGTGCATCGCTCATCTCCCGTCGACTCCCCGCTCTCCAGTCCGCCCTCTTCGCCGGCGCCGGTTTCGGTTCGTATCCCGGTGAGACGACCCGTGCTGGGTCCGCCTGGTTCCCATCATTCGAGCCGTGTTTCAGGCCAGGATCTCCCGAACCACTCGTGCCGGCTCCTGTCCGGTGAGCCGTTCTTCCAGACCGTGGTGATGGTAGGTCACCCGCTCGTACGGCAGGCCGAGGAGATGCAGGATGGTGGCGTGCCAGTCGGGCACGCCCACCCGGTCCTTGACCGAGGCCAGACCGATCTCGTCCGTTTCGCCGTGCATCACGCCGCCCTTGACTCCCGCGCCCGCCATCCACGTGCAGAACGCATTCTTATTGTGGTCGCGACCCGCCTTGCGCTCATCCTTATCGCCGGACATTTGCGCGATTGGGAGTCGACCAAACTCGCCGCCCCACACCACCAGCGTTTCGTCCATCAGCCCGCGCTCCGTGAGATCCTGAAGCAGCGCGGAGATGGGGCGATCCGTTTGCGCGGCACACGAGCGCATCCCGTCCAGGAGGCCGTTGTGATGGTCCCAGATCTGGGAGCGAATGAAGAGCTGCACGAAGCGAACCCCGCGCTCGATCAAGCGGCGCGCGATCAGGCATCGCCGGCCGTAGGAGTCGCTCGCGCCCTGCCCGATGCCGTAGCGTTCCCGGGTCTTCTCGCTCTCGCGGGAGATATCGAGCGCGTCGGTCGCTTCCACCTGCATCCGAGCCGCCAGACTGTAACTGGCCATTCGTGCATCCAACTGCGGCTGGAGGGGACGGCTTCGTCGGTGGAGCGTGTCCAGCCGCCGGACCAGGTCCCGCTCCAGAACGAGGGCGTCCTCCGGTTGATCGTATTCCGGCTTCAAACTCAGCACGGGCGTTCCCACCGACCGAAACCGGGTCCCCTGAAACACCGGCGGCAGCATCCCCGCCTGCCAGTTCTGAACTCCGTTGATGGGGAGCCCCTGGGGGTCATCGAGCACCACGTACGCCGGTAGGTTCTGGTTCACGTTCCCTAAGGCGAAGACGACCCACGCGCCCAGGGTGGGGTAACCCGGCGACATTCGGCCGGTCTGAATGAGGTAGAGCGCCGGTTCGTGGGTGAGGTTGGTCGTGTACATCGAGCGGATGAACGCGATGTCGTCCACATGCCGCGCAAACTCGGGCAGCGCATCCGACACCCAGCATCCCGATCGACCATGCCGCGCGAACTTGAAGGGCGACTTCATGAGCGCGCCCGCCGCGCCCGGGTTCTCGACCTCGCCCGCGATCTTCTCGAAGTACGACTTGCCGTGATTTCGGTCGAGCTCATCCTTCGGATCGAAGAGATCCATCTGGCTCGGACCGCCATTCATGAAGAGATGAATGACCGACTTTGCTTTCGGCGCCTGTTTGGGCAGCCGGGGTTGGAGATCGGCCGGCTGATCGGACGGCGATGCCGATGCCGCGTCCGAGAGCAGCAGCGATGTCAGCGCGGCTCCATAGATCCCGCCGGACACCTGTTCGAACAGGGAACGGCGAGAGAGCGGAGCGCCGACGCCGCAGCAAGGTCCGCCTCGTCGAAGGGCCGAAAGATCAATCGACATAGAGAAATCCCGCGCTGTTCAACAACGCATGACAGAACCGATGAAGTGGATCCACCGCCGCCCGCCCCACGGCGGGCGCCGGCGCGCTCGACCAGCGACCGATCGCCGTGATCGCCGCGGCCGCCTCTTCCCCGCTGGGCGGACGCCCGAGCGCCAACTCAAACGCCACTTGAATCTGCTCGCCGACCCCCGCCCCGCCCGCGACCGACCGCACTCGCCGCGCGAAGGAGGCCGCCAGGGTATTCACCCGCTCGCTGTTCATTAATTGTAGGGCCTGAGGCGCGACCGTGGACTCCGGCCGCTCGGTGCAGTTCGGATTCATCTGGGGGCGATCGAACGCCTCCAGCAGCGTGATCGGCTGCTTCCGGCGGTGCGTTCCGTAGAGCGCCCGTCGCCAGCCCCGCGCGGTTCGGGCGACCGTCACCATTCCATCCTCGCGAACCTCAATTGGGTCTGATGGCCCGCCGGGCGTCACATCCAGTTCTCCCACCACCTGAAGCAGGGTGTCGTGGAGTTCCTCGGCGTCCATCCGTCGGAGCGGCATCCGACCGAGCCACCGGTTGTCGGGATCCCGGCGCACTGCTTCGGCCGTAGTTCGGGAACTCTGCCGGTACGCCCTCGACGTCACCATCAGCCGATGAAGCGGTTTCAGCCTCCACCCGTACTCCGGCGAAGACAGGGTGGTGGCCAGCCAATCAAGGAGTTCCGGATGGGTGGGGCGGGCGCCCATCTTGCCGAAGTTGTCCACCGTGGCCACAATCCCGCGACCGAAGCGCCACTTCCAGATTCGATTCACAATCACCCGTGCCGTGAGAGGCTGACCGGGCTGGGTCAACCACCGTGCAAAGGCCAGACGCCGACCCGTGGAGCGGGCGCCCGGAAATGGCGGGCGGATGTCCAGCGGTGTTCTCCCGTCTGTGAGGACGGACGGAACGCCGGGCCCCAGCAGCGGTCCCGGCTTGAGGTAGTCCCCGCGCCGCAGCAGGTAGGTCGGCGACGGCTCGCCCCGGTCCCACAGGGCTCGAATTCGAGGGACTGCTTCCCGTCGAGCGTCAAGCCCCTTCAACGCGGCCGCCGCATCGGTCGCCGCACGGGCATACTCGGCATCGCGCTTCTTCAGGTCAGCCTCATCGCCGGCAGCGGGGATGCGAGACCGCGCCGCCTGTTCGGCAGCCTTGAGCGCGGCCTTCACCCGCTCCACCTCCACCCGGCGAGCCGTCTCCCGCTCGCGCCAGGCTCTTACTTCCGCGGTCGGCGCATACGGCAGATCGCGAATCGCGATGGGTCCCTCTTCCGGACGCTCGCCATCGTAGTTCGTGAGCCAGTCGTGCTCATCGAACGCCCCTTTGAACACGGCCAGCAATCGGTAGTAGTCGCGCTGAGGGATCGGATCGAACTTGTGATCGTGACAGCGGGCGCACTTCATCGTCAGGCCCATCACCGAGGAGCTGAGCACCTGCATCTCGTCGCCGATGATGTCGAGTCGGTCCGGCACGAAGTTGGTGATGTTGGCGAACGTCGCGTCGGGAACCTGGCGAAGGAACGCGGTCGCGATCAACGAGTCCGCGATCTCGCTGGTGATCTCCGGGGCCCGGGCATAGTCGTACAGCTCATCGCCGGCGATCTGCTCCAGGAGGAAGCGGTCGTACGGTTTGTCGGCATTCAACGAGCGAACCACGTAGTCGCGGTAGCGCCAGCCGTAGGGCCGGATGGGGTCCGACTCCTGGATACCTTCCGAGTCGGAGTAGCCCGCCAGATCGAGCCACCGACGTCCCCACTGTTCCCCATAGCGCGGCGACGCCAGCAGGCGATCGACCACCCGCTCGTACGCTCCCGGCGCGGCATCGGCAAGATAGGCTTTCACGTCATCCGGCGTGGGCGGCAATCCCGTGAGATCCAGCGTGACACGGCGAATGAGCTCCCGCCGATCCGCTTCCGGCGAGAAGTCCAGGCCGCGAGCCTTCAACCCCTTCAGGAGAAACGCATCGATCGGGTTCGTGGTCCGAGCGCCTGGCGGCAGGGCGGGAACGGTGGGCCGCTTCGGCGCTTGAAAGGCCCAGAACAGACGGTCCTTGTCGGCGACCAGCGGATCCGGCTCGCGGGTCTGCACATCGGCCGCGATTTCCACTTCGGGAGCGCCCAGCCGGATCCAGTCCTCCATCAACCGGATTTCGCCCGGCTCCATCGGTTTCACGCTGACCGCCACCACCATCCTCGGCGGCGGCATTTCACCCGCGTGCACCCGCTTCAGCAGACGGCTTTCCTCGGGCTTCCCCGGCACAATAGCCGGTCCGGACTTGCCGCCGGCGCGCATTCCGGCCGGCGTCCGCAGATCCAGGCCCGCTTCCTTCCGCCGGCCGCCATGGCACGGCGCGCACCGGAGGTACATGATCGGAATGATCTGATGCTGGGTGATGCGGGGTCCGCTCTCTTTCGGCAGGCCCGGCGAACCCGCGGCGATCCAGTCTCGGATGCGGCGGATCTCCGCCGCCGGAAGCCGTCCGCCGGGAGGCATCTTTCCGCTCTCGATCATCGTCAGCAAGCGGCTGTCCGCCGGCTTCCCGGGAGTCACCACCGGCCCAGAAATACCGCCCGCGGCGATTCCCGCCGGGCTGGACAGGTTCAACCCACCCTTACCCCCTCGTGCGGCGTGGCAGGCCCCGCAGCGACTGCCCAGCAGAGAGATCGCCGCCGAGCCGCTCTCCGGACTCGGCGGAGCCACGGCGGCGGCCGCAGCGATTCCAATCACGCCGGCCAGCATCGCGGCGGCGAGAGAGGCTGCGACAGAGATGGATCTGGGTGCAAGAAGACGTGAAATAGGGTTCACCGGATTCGGCCCGATTCTTCGGGAGTTGGAGACACGTCGACGGCTGCCGCGGTTGCAAACGATCCAATTCGGCGCTTCGCCCCACGGATCGCCCGGCGCCCGCCTGCGTCGGCTCGTTCTCCCGTTCGCCACCTCGCCGTTCGATCCTCTTTCGCCACCGGCCGCCCGTCCACCCCCACGGATCATCCGAACAACACCTGCGGAGGCCCGCAGGTGGGGATATACTATCGAACAAGTGTTTGCTTTCCAGTGAGAGGCCCGCGATGTCGTACCGTCCCCCCGCGGAGACGCTGGTCGCCTGCGCCTGGTTCCCGGCCTTTCCCATTCAGGTGGAGCGATGGAGACGTCCCGAGTGCCGAAACAGACCGGTGGTGCTGCTGACCCAGGACGGAAAGCCGGCGGCGGCGGCCTGCTCCGCCCAGGCGCATCGCCTGGGAGTGCGGACGGGCATGCCGCTGCGGGAGATTCTGGCGACGGCGCCCCACGCCGTGCTGCTGCCGGAGGACGAAGCGGGCTACCGGGAGATCTCCCTTCGGATCGCCCAGACCCTCGAGACGATCACGCCTCAGGTAGAGATTTCGGAACCCGGAGCCCTGTTTCTGGGCCTGGAAGGACTGGTCTCGGAAGAGCTCCCCTCGAACGGGACAGCTCTCCCGAGCACGGACGGATCTCGTCTGTACGACTCCCCCCGAACGCTGCTGGAGCAACTGGAAGCCGTGACGGAAACCCCCATGCGGGCCCGGATCGGGGTGGCGCGAGGGAAGTTCGTCGCCCGGATGGCGGCGCACCGACCCCGTCCGCTGGAGGGCGTCCTCCAGACCGAGCGCAGCCTCTGGCTTCCCGACCGCGCGCGGCGGCCGTTCCTCCGCGCCCTGCCGGCGGAGCTGCTGGCCATGAGCCCGGCCACCCGCCGCAAGCTGGAGCTCTTCGGCCTGAGGAGCATGGGCGAGATCGCGGATCTGAAACTGCCGGCCATGCTGGCGCAGTTCGGCCGGGAGGGACGCCGGATCTGGATGCTCTCGCAGGGCACGGACGAGGAGCCCCTGCGGCCCCTCACCCACGAAGCGGCCCTCCGCGAAACCCTCCAGTTCTCCCCCCCGGAGACCCTGCTGGAACCCCTGCGCCACGCCGCCCGGCAACTGCTGGAGAGCGCCCTCAACCGTCGGGAGCGACGGGGCCGCGGCGTTCGACAGGCCTGCCTGGAAGCCGGACTGGAGAGCGGCATCACCTGGATCCTGACCGCATCCTACCGTCAACCGGCCACCCTGCCGGATCGCCTCCTGCCGCCCCTTCTCGATCTGCTGGAGCGCCGCCCGCCTCCGGCAGCGGTGGAGACTCTCACTCTCACGCTCACCGCCCTCACCGCATCGCTGAACGGACAGGGGTCCCTCTTCCGCGAACCGGAACAGGAGCGGAGGGAGCGTCTGCTGCAGGAGCTGCGAAACCTCTCGACCCGGGTCGGCCGCATGCCGGTCTCCCGAATTGTGGCGGTGGACTCCCACTCCCGCCTTCCGGAACGGAGGTACAGCCTCATCAGCTTCGAGCCCTGAACCGCCCCTTCCCCGTTCAGGTAACGCTCGGCCCCGAGGACCGCCCCATCGCCGTGGCGCTCCCCGGAGCCCATGGCGAGCGCGGAGCGCGCCACCGCATCACCGCCATCCGCGACCAATGGCGCATCGACGACGAATGGTGGCGCCAGGGAGTCAGCCGCTGCTACTACCTCGCCGTGCTCGAAGACGGCCGCGCCCTGACCCTCTTCCTCGATCTCCTCACCCAAACCTGGCACTGCCAGGCCTACTGACCGTGGAAAACCGGGCGGACTTCGGGTTCGGCAACAGCGCCCAGAACTCTAACGCCGCGAGAGAATGGCGGGCTTCGTGCCAAAGAACCTTTCAACAGGAAAGATCGTGACGGTGGCGAAGTTGGGCATGGGAAGACCCCACCAGCCAGGAACACTGATGGCTCAACCGTGGCCAAAGTGATCCACGGTGACCGAACCACCAAGATCAAGGGAGCCTACGGAAGCCCGGACACCCGGTGGTACCTGAAGATAGAGGACTTACCATGAAGCGCTTGTGCTTTGTCTGGGTGGTTGCCGCGATCGCAGTTCATCTCGCCGTTGGGACTCGGGCCGCAGCGCAACACCTGGAAGCTCCGAAGAGTTCCAGCCTGACGGCGCCAACGGGGTCGATGGAAACCCGTGCGATGGAACTTCTAAAGCGACTTGACGGCGAACCCAGTGAAGTTGCCCAAACCTCCATAGAGCCAGGCCCCCCCGGGGCGGGGAGCGACTCACCGTACACTTCCGCAATCGCGCGAAGGTTCAGTTCAGCCCGGATGGAAGTCAAATCCTCAGCTACACGGCCCCGGGGGCGGCCGGGCAACCCATCCATGGTGCGGCGCCGACGATGGAGATCGCCCGGAAAGTCGCTGACCGGGTGCTTGGCTGGGTGGGTGCACCAAAAGACCTCACTTTCTATGAGGTTGAACCGTCACTCCACAACGGCAAGATCGACATGTGGGCGGTGAACTACAGTCGCGTAACGAACGGAACAGTTCCCTATCAGAAGCAAGGCGCAGTTGTGGTGGTAGATGTCTCGGGCGCCATCGCCGGCTTCTCCATCAACTACTTCACGCCGCCCGCTGCTCCAACACGGCGCGTGATGACGGAAGCAACCGCCTGGGACGTAGCGGATCAGTTCTTGCGGAACCGCCTTGGGCCAACCGGGGAATTGACGCGGCAACGTCCTATCCTGGAGGTTGTTCAGCCTTCGGACGTGTGGGCCCCGAAGCCCGCGCGAACTCCGAGGTACCTCCCGTCAGCCCGCGTGGCATGGACCCTCAACTACCGCCATCCGGAGCGAGGAGCCCTGCAAATCAGCGTGGATGCGGAGAACGGACAGATCCTGGACGGCCATCGAGGCAACGAGCCTTAGACTCCGGACGCCTTCGATCACACGCGCGGTCGACTCCGGCGCGACGATGAACGCCTGGAAAGCGGGATGGCTGGATCGGATCCAGCCATCCCGTAAGCTTTTGCTGGCGCGGAACCTCACCTGGCTGGCGGATCCCCTCGCCCGCTGAACCGAGGGGGATCCGAGTTTGGGATTCTACGGCCGCGAGCTTGCAAGTCACCAAAAGGAGAACAGATTACCGTCGCAAACACGAAACGAAGGATACCATGGGAACAGCGTGGTATTCTCCATACCACACACAGAGATGCGAAGCGGTGAGGCAATGGCGACATGGACGAGACATTCGGCGCGGCGTTGAAGCGCCTGCGTTTGGAGCGCGGAATGAGCCTCCGCGAATTCTGCTTGCGGATCGCGGCAGACCCCTCGAACTACAGCAAGTTGGAGCGGGGACTTCTGAACCCGCCACCCTCGGAGCGCCTGGCGGACTTCCTGCAGGCGCTGGAACTGACGAGCACGTGCGAAGACACTCGCGAACTGGAGCGCCTCGCAGCCATCGGAAGGGGGCAGATCCCGGGCTCCATTCTGTCCGACGAACGACTGGCCGGCAAATTGCCGCTCTTCTTCAGAACGCTGGAGAACGGCCCGTTGACGGATGAGAAAATGCAGGAAGTTGTAGACACGCTCCGGGAGGCCTGGATCAGTGATTCCGCCGGTACGGTTTAGGAAGAGGGAGGAGATCAGCGAAATCGTAGACACGATCTTCGCGAAACACCACCCATCCCGAGAGATTCCCGTCCCGGTGGACCTGATCGCGGAGCGAATGGGGCTGGATCTGGTGCCGATCCCGGGCTTCCGAGCCCGGGCGGGCGCCGAAGGGGCGCTTTCGACGGACAGAAGCACCATCTATTACGATGAGCGCGGCGCGGAATTGCATGCCGCCCGATACCGCTTTACGGTGGCGCACGAATTAGCCCAAGTTCCGCAGTTGGGGGTACCCGGAGTTTTTTCTGACCCTCGATTTGGCCTGTTTCCCCCCGAGTTTCCGGGCTTTTGGATGGGGAAAGTCCGGATTTGAGGATGTAGTGTAGACACGGCCCCGGGTTGGCCTCAGGTAGACTGCGCGAATGTTCCTTCGACGCAACTCTCGAACCCGCGGCGCACACACCCACGCCTATTGGTCGCTCGTCGAGACCTACCG
>SXGS01314291.1_pt1 | contig 15090 bp, 17 predicted proteins | sample 3174681 | NCBI WGS metagenome assembly SXGS01 (sample SAMN11356861, study PRJNA531348) | freshwater metagenome | isolation source: freshwater sample F1-80 | place: China: Fuxian Lake, Yuxi | collected 2017-12-25 | reverse complement strand
GGGTGGGTTGAGGAAGATGAGGTTCTCACGAGCGATGGCGTTGCCTTTCGAGGCCGCCTGACGCCACCAGCGGCCCGCTTCCGCAAGGTTCTTCGGCACATCGCGCCCCTCGAAGTAAAGATTGCCCAACTCGAGTGCCGCAGCTGCATCACCCCGCAACGCCCGCGTGCGCAGGGCGTTCAAATCCGCGGCCGGGGAAAGGAGGGCGGCCGCAAAAAGAAGGAGGAGGAGAACCGCGCGGGTTGAAGGCCGGCCGAACATTGCCTCAACCTATCCGTAAACCCGCTCGACGCAAGGGATGGTGAAAAGGTTTGAATCGCCTTCGCCGGCCGGCATAGTGACGCCAACAAAAAGAACACGGATGGCCAAAAACGACCCGAAGCCGGATGCCCCTGCAGCTCCCCGCCGTTGGCAGGATCGATTGGCACCGCTGCCGGATAACCTTTCATGGCCAGCCACGTGGGGCCTGATCTTCTTCGCGTGGCTGGTCGGTGCTGCGGCCCGTTACCGCTGGCTGCACTTCGCCAACGGAATCGATGCTTTCAAGTGGAACGGTATCCCGCTCACCAACACGAACGACACCTATCTCTTCGCTTCCATCATCCAGAAGGCGCACCTCGGCACGTTGCAGGAGATCCCCGACTGCCCTAGCGTTATGGCGCACGGGATGATCACCGTGTTGCCGTGGCTGTTGCTGAAAGTGTTGCCGGCCGGCATCACCCTTGACCATCTGATGGCGTGGCTGCCGGTCTTTCTCGGCGGACTCATTGCCGTCCCTGTCGTGCTCATCGGCCGACTGTACGGTTCCACCGTGTGGGGCTTCTGCGCCGCGTTGATCGCCGGCGTATCCAACAGCTATCTGAACCGCACGATCGCCGGCTATTACGACACCGACCTCTTCTCGGTGACAATCCCCGCGCTGGCGCTCTATTTCCTGCTCGCCGCGCATAAAAACGAAAGCCTGCGAATGACCATCGCAGGCGCGCTCACACTGTTCTTGTTTCCATTTTTCTACCCGCCCGGATCAGCCATCGCCGTCGCACTCGGCATCACCTACATCGGCATCCGTGTCCTGTTTCATTTCAGGACACCGTTCACGTGGCGTTCAATCTTGATTATCGAACTGGCCTTGGCCTTTCTGGAAGACTCTGCCGGTTACGCTATCGCCGCGCGACCATTCCTTTGGTTGGGGCAATTCGGCCTGCTCATCACCGCCTGCTTCACCGCGCCACGCTTGTTTCTCCCGTCGCAATGGGCCAACCGACGAAAACGAACGGGCCTAGTTGCCCTCATCGCACTGGTCACCGGCTATACGCTGGTCATAAGCGGTCCGGTGCAGAAGATCTACAAAAGTACCGCGACATATACCCGCGCTACGGCAGGCAAGCTGGCCACAACGGCGGAAACCTCGAATATCAAGTTCCACAACGTACTCTCGACCGTGCAAGAGGCCGTCACCGCCCCCGGCACTCTCAAAGAGAAGGCGCGGACCATTGGCGAACGCACAACTGGTTCCACGACCGCATCCGTCATGGCCCTCATGGGCTACGCACTGTTACTGCTGTGGCGGCGCGAGTTCCTGATTGCTTCGCCGTTGCTTGGCTTGGGGATCTTCGCCATCTGGGGCGGATTCCGATTCACCATCCACGCCACGGCCATCGTAGCATTGGCCGCCGTTTATCCGGCGTTCGTTGTGGCCCAGTTTTTTTCGCTGCGGCGGGCGGTTGTCTGGGCTGCGGCTGGAGCGGCCACCGCGATTGTCATTGTCCCAAACGTGCGCCACCTTCGGCAGTACAACGCCCCGCCGGTCCTCGAGAACCAAGCGGTGGAGGTGCTAAACATCGCCAAGCGAACCGCGAAACCGGGCGATTATCTGCTCACGTGGTGGGATTACGGCACGGCAGGCTGGTACTATTCAGGCCTCCGCACGGTGTGCGATCCAGGAAATCAGGGAGACGACGTCTTCCTCGTGGCCAAGGCACTCAATTCCCCTTCGCAACGGCTGGCGGCGAACCTCACGCGGCTTGGCATCGAAACCCACGCGCAAACGAATCGCACCACTTCCGCCATCCGCACATTGTTCACGCCGCGCTTGAACGAGTTCGACGGTCTCGACGGTTTCTTCCGCGAACTTGAAAACCCCGCGTTCAAGCCACCGGCGAAGACACGCGAGGTGTATCTCTTTCTGCCGACGATGCTGCTCTACATGATCCCGCCCATGCGCCACTTCAGCGAGCGCGATTTGCTCAAGGGGGAGAAAAAGCCCGACAAGACAATCCAGATATACGACCGCGCCGAGATAAACGACCGCGAGGTGCGCCTGTTCGCCGGCAATCGTCCGGCCATCGTGGTGGATCGCAAGACGCTCGTCGCCACCGTCCTCTCCGACGGCCGGCATTTCAACATCCACACGCTCGACTTCATCCAGCGCTCCCAGCAACGCAACTTGGCCGTCTCCCGCCAACCGGGCGACCCGAACTCAAATCTCCACCTCACTCTCTCGCTCGACCCTCCGCTCAGCATCCTGATGGACCGCGAGATTTTCCAATCCAACCTCATGCAGATGTTCCTGTACGAGATTTTTGACCCCACACTCTTCGAGCCGGTCGCCTTCAATTCCAAAGCCAAGCTCTACCGGCTGAAACGCTGACCTCGCCCCGATCCTTGGCGGTTATGGATAAGTTTCCGTTGGCGCGCCTCCGTGAACTGGGGCAGGCTGGCCTCAAGAGGGACCCCCGCGCAAGGCAACAGGACGGCCGTTCCCTGCCCCCGCTTCAAGAAGCTATTGCCCATGAATCCCCGATTGCTGATGGTGGACGATGAACCGCTGGCGCTCCGCGGCTACCAGCGGATGTTGTTCGACCTCTCCGGGCAACTGGAGATGGACTTCGCCGACTCGGGCACAACCGCGCTCGCACGGCACGAGGCGGCGGGGTTCGACGTCATCGTATCCGACATGCGGATGCCGCAGATGAACGGCCTAGAACTGCTGCAACGCGTGGCCCAGCGCTCGCCCGCCACCGCGCGCATCCTCCTCACCGGACACAGCGATCAGAACATTTCGATCCGCTTCACCGGCGCCGTACAGCACTGCCTGCACAAACCGTGCGACAGCGACCACCTCGTCGCCACCGTCCTGCGCCTGCTCGCACTGCAACGGGCCTGGCTGGACCCGGCACCGGCCGCGCTAGCCGAGGCGCTGCCGCCTTTGCCGGACTTTTACCATGCGACATGGTTGAGCCAAAAGAATCCTACAGCGGAAGAATCGGTGACGGCGCTGGCAAAGGAACCGCGCGCCGCCCGCGCCGCCCAGGAACTCGCGCGCGACCTGCCGATCATCGATCCGCGGGCCACGGAACACCTCGACCAACTCGCCGGCGAACTGGGCGCAGATAATTTCAAAGCGCTGGCGCTGGCGGCCGGACTGCTTGCGCAGATGCCCCCCGCAGAAATGGGGCCGAACGGCTTTGTCGCGCAGGCGCGACAGCTAGCCATCCACACCGGCCGCATCGCCGCCCGACTCGGGGCGCCACTGCACGAACGGCAGCAAGCCGCACTCGCCGCCTTTTTCCTGAAGTTTGCCGAAGGGCTACTCGCCGCCCGCCGACCGGAAGGACACGCCGCCATGTTGGAGACCGTGCGCACAAGCAGCGCGAGACGTGAAGAAGCGGAGAAGTGCGCCTTCGGCTTCAATGAAGAACAGTTCGCCGCGCGACTGGTAGCTGAAGGAGGGCTGGCCTTCCCGTACATCGAGGCGATTCTGCTACGTCGCCATCCATCGGAATCGCAAGCCAGTGCGCATGACCCGATCACAGCCGTGCATCTGGCGCTGACCACGAACAGGGTGTTCTGGCCGGAAGGCGCGTACCTTGAGAAAGACGTCGACTATCTGGCCCGGCTCGGCCTCATCGACGCAGAAGAGAAACGGTGGAGCGCCTAGAAGTCTCCTAAAAAATGGCGTTTTTCACGGGCACTCCTCCAACCCCTATCAAGCGGGATGAAAAAGGAGACGGGGAGCTTCGCTTTTTTTAGCGGCTGGGGAGTTCTATCGCCTGAGATGCCACGATGATCCCCGAAAAGGCGTTTGAACAGACGGTGGGGGCGGAGGAGTGCTGGGAAGCGGTCGATGACGAGTGCGAGACGGGGCCGGCCGCCACAATCCAGACCGCTTCATGCACACCGTGCCGGTGAAGGAGTTCTGCAAATGGCTGGTCTCGATTCTCCCATGTCAGGCGTACAGGAAGATTACCCTTTGGGCGAGGAACTTGACTTCGCGTCCAGCGGACGAAAGTCGTCCCACAGCCCCACGCCGAACATTTTCAGCGCAATCCCACCGTACCGCGACACCGGCACCCTTGTACGTGTGGTGCAGGTCCCACTTCAGGTGCGCCCGCCGGTACACAAGGCCCAGCGCCGGATGAGCGAGGTCAGCACCTAGGAAACCAAGAACCCGAGCGCGGCAAAGAAAATCGGAAGCGGCATGGAACTAGTACCGGCTTCTCAACTCAACCGGGCCGATGCAGGAGAACGAACACGGATTGCCACGGAAGATACCGCTCGGAACCGAGTTCCCTTCGCTGGAGGGGACACCCCAAACGGTGCGCCCGCAATTTCCCAGTTGACACCCCGCCAGCCCCATCGAACCTGCGTGAATAAGTGGATTGGACTCCGTGTCTTCTCAGCCGCATGGATCCGGCCAAGTTCCATCGATTGGCCCCCCCCTGTCACTATTCTGTGAAGAACACTCCTTCGTGCTCATGGGACTCCATGAACTCATAACGCACGGTCTTCTGGAGAGCCTCTTCCAAAGGAAAGGGAGCAACAAAGCCAGTCGAATCGATCGCTGTATCGTAGACAGAGTTCGCACAAAACTTCCTGACCCGAATCGCACTGATCGGGAACTTCTTTCCCGTAGCGGCGGCAAACAGGTCGCACACCTTCCCGATCGCATAACCAACAAAAAAGGGTAACCGCACCCGGATCTTTTCGGGCTTACCGAGAAGCCGGTTCACCGTCCCCACCAGGGAATTCATCGCGAAATCGGGTTTGTCGACGTAGTTGTAGACGTGCACGCCGGGCCGAAAGCTTATCGTGTGTTCGATGAAGGCGGCAACGTTCTCGACATAGGCCATTGATTTGCGGTTCGCGCCGTCACCCACCATTACGAAGCGCCCGGAGGCGATTTGCCGCAGCAGGTTGAAGACATTGCCGCGGTTGCGCTCGCCGAAGACGACAGTGGGCCGCACGATGACCAGCGTTCGTTCAGCGGGCGACTCGGACTGCCACCGGCGAAGTATCTGCTCGGCTTCGTGTTTCGTGCGACCGTAGTCGTTGAACGGTGCAATCTTTCCAGACTCGTCGGTGCCAATCTCGGCAAAGCCGTAGACCGCCACCGAGCTGGTGAAGACTATCGTGCGGACATTCTTCTCGCGCGCCACCTCACATAAGTTGCGTGCCCCTTGTACATTGACCTCGTCGTAGAGAGTCCGCGGCGAGACATCGTCACGGTGCTCAGCGGCAAGATTGACCAACACACCCCCCGGGGTAATATGCCTCCGCAGCGCATCCACGGATGCGTACATCGGTCAATAACACCTTACCCGGAAATTCCCGGGAAGGCTCCTTGTCAACGATATTGAACGACAGAGCCTTCTTCTGGCTCAAGCGCTGACAAAGACGCGTGCCAATAAACCCGCTTCCACCTACTACATCCACGTGCATCATTATTCCAATCCTGTGTCTAATCTATCTTCCATTGCGGCAGCCAGCTTCATAGTCATGTCCCCGATCCAGCCGCACCCGTATCAGCAGGATACCCTGCGCCTCTCGTCTGCGATCGGTGCGCGTAGTACCTTCTCGTAAATCCAGCCCCGGACAGCCGCCGGCAACAGGAAAACACTGGCCCGGCCCAGCCCATGAATCAGCGCCATCGGCCGCGACTTGAGCCCAACATGAACCAGATGCTTTTGCAGCGTGATCTCGGCCAGCGCATAACGCCGGCCGCCGCGCCGCCGGTACATGTCCCTGCCGGCGGTAGCTAGCACTAGGACATCGGGCAAGTTGAGCGCACGGGCGCCGGATGCCAGCATCTGCGCCCACAGCGCATAGTCTTCCTTGAGGTGGATGTCCGGGTAGCCGCCGCAACGCAAGGCGAGTTCGGTTCGGTACGCCACTGTCATGTGATTAAATGGACTGCGGTAGGCCGCATAGCGCCGAATCTCCGCATGCCGCTCGGCCGTACGACGCACGGCAAGCGCCCTACCGCCCGGCTCGACCTCCTGTATGGCGCCGCCGACGATGTCCACCAAATCGTCACTCCGAGCCACCGCAGCGGCCTGCAAGGCAAAGCGATCCGGGACATTGTAGTCGTCAGCATCTGCCCGGGCCACCCACGTTGTACGGACCCGCTTCAGCCCGGCATTCAGCGCCCGCGCCAAGCCCACGTTGGCAGGCAACGGCAACACCTCGATGGCATAGCAGGCCTGTAGACTCCGGATGGCGGCGTCCAGCGCCTGTGGCACGGGACCGTCCACCACCAGAACAAAGGCATCGGGCGTCAAGGTGTTGGCATACACGCTGTGCACCGCACGCTCGAACAAGACGACATCGTCCTTTTGGTACACAGCCATCAGCACGGTAAAACCGTTCTGGAAGCCGAGCCGTGGCGCGGTAGAAGGTTCAGGATTAGTCATAAGATCTCCCAGCCTTCTGGGATTAGGTCTTGCGTGTCCGTCCCGTTCGTGAATCGGCGTGCAGGCGCGATCACTATCTTGTCCGGCCTAGGGTTCAGCCAAACACCTCACCAACTGAACGAGCTGTTGGCGATGATGTGATGCCGGCACATGGACATCAGCCGGATGTCGTGGAATGCGCGTTCTCGATCTGTTCTCGTATCCATTGATGGTTCCAGAGGGCGGCAAAGCGGCAGCGAAGTTCAGATGGCCCAATCGTCGAGGACGTGCTCCGACTGTAGAAAGAAACCTCTCTTCCTGTCCCTGACGAACTGGTTCGGCGCCCAAGTGACAGACTCCCGGTTGCCTAGGGCGGCAGCCCACCACGCAAAGGTACTGTTGCCGATGACGCGGGCGGGGGCGAACCTGAGGGCGTGGAAGTCGTCGAGTGCGTCCGATGTGGCTGGCAGGAGGACGATTGTAATATCGCGGTGGACCGCGATCACCGATTTTATGATTTGCCTAGCGTATGAAGCATCGTCACTCAGCACGGCAAAACAGGTCTTTCCATGCTGTTTCGCGACCCCGATCGCATGGACGTAGTAGCGGTCGTCGACGAAGCGATGGGTGGCATACTGGAGAAAGTCGCCCCCGCGAATGTGGACAAGGCAATCGAAGAGTTCGATGGGATGCCTGAGTTGCGCGGGCTCAATGACGCGGACCATGCCGACCGCTTCGTCCAGATGTCGCGGCATCCAAGTGTCCTGAAAGTAGCCATCGACGAACAGCATGCGCTGGCCAAGCCGATTGGCGCGCACCAGCTTCTCGAAGCGTTGGTTGCTGACGCCGTAACGCGGCATCCACCGCCCGATGCGGCCACGCACGATCGAGTACAGCAGATGCAGCGGAATTCCGGTCTCGGGCTGCAGACGATCCGACCTGATCAGTCGCAACCAATCCGGCTGTCGCGGGGTCTCGTAGTCACTGAGCCCGGCAGCGATCGGGACCACCGGAACGTCGCAGCGGCGGCTCAGCAACAGGGAGGCTGCCAGCTGGAATAGCTGGTTTCCGAGGCCACCCGCTAGGCGGACGTAGATCAAGGTTTCGCTCCGGACTCGGTGGGTGCCTGCGGCGGCACAGCTGCGGCACGCTTGCGCATGATGCAGACGATGTTCGGCGTGAAGACCTTGGGCCGGATGCCGAACGCCGCCAGCAATGCGCCGTTCAACCAGCGGTAAGGCAGCCATGCCCGCCCAAGCTCGATCCCGTTGTGGGCGTTGTTGGCGCCAAAGCCGTCGGTGCTGAATTTCACAGCCTGGCCCAAGTCTAGCGCCAGCGCGCGGGCGCACGCGTACTGGAACATCTGGGTCCCTAGGCCGCAGACCAAATTCCCGACAATCATCAATTGAACGCCTTTCTCAAGTCCATTTTTTCCGTAGGAAGAACGCCGAAGGCGCCAAGTATGCGGCCATAAAGGCGGGTTGACACGCGCATGAGCGCCCACAGCACCGCTTCTGACACACGAGCCAAACGATTTACGTCGGCACGCAGCCACATGCCCGCACCGGGATGCTTCTGGACAAGATAAACTTGTTCCTGACGTTGAATCTCACGGATCCCGGCGCCCATTTTGGCGGTAATCGAGTCGCCTCGCCCCAAAAGAGAGCCAATCTGTAGATGTTTGCAAAGCCGCCAGCGCGCCGTGCTCTGCCTCAAGCGATAATAGACATCCACATCGATCAGCCATCGGAGCTTGTCATCAAACTTTGGATAAAGACGGCGGCGAACAATCAATGCCGAGGTCGGGCCGATCACATTGCGCCTGAAGAGATACCTAGGTGAATGCCGGACAACCCACGACCGAATAAGATGAGGAAGATGCCGCCGTGCCACCTTCCCGTCACCGTGGACCAGCACACAGTCCATCATCAGAACATCGGTGCCGGGGTTTTCCCTCAACTCGTCAAGGGCACGTTGGACAAAGGCAGCGCCAAGGGGAATTTCATCATGATGCATCAGAAGGCAATATTCGCCCCTTGCGCTCTCCAGAAGAGCATTCCAGTTTCCGGAAGCGCCGAGAGAGGGGCAATTTCGACGGTAGATAATCTCCCGGAAAGCTCCCCCCCACTCCCGAACCACATTCGAAATCTCATCGCTGAAGGAGTCATCGAAGATCAAGATCTCGACCGACGACGGGCGGTCTTCGGAAAGGTTCTTAAGGATACGGCGTACGCCATCTGCATACTCGAAGGCAGGTATGACAATGCTTAGCGCAGGAACAGGCATTTTTACAGCGGGGGCAAGAATCAGCGCGACATTGAGAGCGCATCAACGCCATCAATTCAACTCAACAAGGAACGCTCAGGATTTATGACGACCAATCGGGGAAAAACAGGAGTCTCGCAACTGTGAGGAAAGTAAAAACAAACGCCACCCAAGTGAGTATCTGCCGGGGGCAAGTCAACGCTAGCTGAATCACGAGGAACATCAGAAGCGTGATCGCCACGCGGATGGTAAGGTTGAAGTCTGTGTCTGTAGCGCCCCAAAGATACATGCCCAACATGGAAACCGAGAAAAATCCAAGCAAGCCATAAACTCCAGTCATTCCCAAAACCGACGGGCGCCACGGCGAATCGCCACTAACAGAAAGTGAATTTTTTTTAAAAACAACCAGCGCAAGCAGCGGCAGCAAAACGAAAAAAGACCAATAGGCTTGTTTGGCGGAAGTTCCCTCGACATAAAGTCCGCCATCGACAAAAAACATGCCCCCGAAGATTTCAACCAGCAACCGACTTCCCACCGCAGTGGTTACGGCACCATAGGCGGGGATGAGAATAGAAAGACGATGACTCATGCTGATTGCGAACTTTTAGGGCTCTCAGCAACTGAAAACAGAGTCAACCTCGTGGCGCTTGGTGCACGTCAATTTTGTAAAGTCATTCGCATTGCTTTCCGGCAACGATTGGTTCAGCAGCAAGTTTTTGGCTGACGCTACATCGATAGATTTTACGGCTAATGATCTGCGCCTAATCCGAAAACACTCAACAACATTGCCGAGTTCAGTATCGCCACAGGATTCAACTGAAAAGCCAAGTGATTTCAATATTTTTACCAACTCAGATTGGGAGGGTATGGATATGTGTCTTGGAGCCTCCAGACCACGCCAATCACTCCCAAAGTGTTTTCGCAATGCGCTTGTTGAATTTGGCAGTGACAGTAGGAGAGCCCCATCATTTCGAATGGAGCCAGCCACCGCCCGCAGTAGCTCCAATGGATGGTACATATGCTCCAGAACGTGGGAGCAAATAACACAATCGAAGTACCTCGGATACTCTTTAAGGACCTCATACGACCCTTGAATGACGTTTACCCCTCTTCTTCTTGCCGACTCAACAGCGAGCGGATCCGCGTCAATACCCATTGCGTTCCAACCAAGTTGCTGAGCGAGATATAAATAAAATCCAGAGCCGCAACCAAAATCCAATAAGTTGCCCCTCTTTCTATTTTTCAACTCCCCCAAACCAAATGGAATTGAGGTTTTATTTGCGAGAAATGCGGCCATTCGCACGACAAATCGGGGAATATAAAACCGGGGAGTGAAGCTGAATCCAAGCAGACTCGAAATCCAATCATTCTTCAGTCTCTCCCTTATTGCGGCATAGACAACCCGGCTTCTCAGCGTATTATGCGTGTAGTAGTTCGAGTAGGCCAAGCCCACGGAGCGCTCAGTTGGCCTCGGACTCAAATACAAACAACCGCAATTTTGGCAGTCCCAATATTTCCATTTTCCCGGCGCAGACTGAAATGACCAATCCTGAACATCCTCGTAAGCCAGTTTACGCGCCCCGGACTCGCAGTACGGACAAGCAGAGACCTCTTCCAGTTCGTCGATTGGCCAAATCTCATCCAACGGATTCTTCGATCTTTCTTTAATTGAATTGACCATGCTATTTTTCCCAGTTGCGGCAGTTACCGGCATCCTTGCGCGCTTTTTCAAAGCTGGTGGAACGCGCAAGCGAACATCATTCAGCGAAATTGCGCCCCAAAGACACAAGTCAGTAGCCCGTTAGAGTCATGCCGGCACTAATGATCCGGGGAAAATGTTCTTGTCGAGTCTGGGCTTTTCGTCAGGCACACAGAAAGAGACACACAGCGCGCAATAGATGAAGGTAGCAAACATCCCGCCAAATAGACTGCCATAAAATCTATCCACAAAAATGACAGATGAAAAAGCGGCGCACGCAAAATAAGATGAATTATTTGGAGAGCGATAATACAGCTTAATCCACCTCTTCGAAATAAAGAATAATATATAGAAAGAAATTATCGCAGGAAGAATGCCAAAATCGAGCGCAATTTGCAAATATGGGGATTCCGCAATTCCATAATCAAGAATGGTATCAATACTCATGTCTTCAAATTGACCAGGCAAGAAGGAATGATCACCGGTAATCGGCGATTGAGGTATTTTCTCGATTGAATTTGTCCACGCAAGAACTCTTAAAAAATTGCCGCTAACATATTCTGCTTGCGAGGCGCTATAGATGGTCACGAGAAAAACAAGAGCGCCAAAGCAGTAATAAAATGGATAAAGAATGCTCGTGCGAAATCTGAACTTCAAGAGAATCATAACAAACAGCACGAGAAGCAACGTGAGAGGGGCTCTCTGGGTTCCATTAATTAAGAGTCCTATCATTGACAAGAAAATCAGCCATTTTTTGCCGGAAAATACTCCAATAAATAAAGCCGCAGTTGTGACGCTAACAGTATACACGGGGTTGCCAAAAAGCCCCCCCAATCTTGGAATAAGATCACCTTCGCGCATCCCACCGCCACGGCCAAGAGGATCGAGGCCAAAGAAAACTGTCGAAAGATTAAACATTAGATCAATAATAAATAGATAAATAGCCGGCCGAAATAAACTTTCCAAGACCTGTTTAGTTGTCGGCAAGAACAACATCAGAATCATGATTACATCTTGCGCCAGCAGTTGGAGGACGCTGTACGGGGATTTATTGCTAAGCAACAGATGCACAGCACATATCCACATCATTTTAATTATAATAAGAATACAGATATGCTCATATCCATTTGATAGGCGCCTTTTCTTCAGGAAACAAACAGCATAAAATAGAGCCAAAGGCAAACCATAGGCCATATTCGCCAGACCAACGCACAAAACAACGCCAAAAATAGCCCAAGCGCTCACGACTTTCCTATCCTTTTAATGAGCGATCGAAATATCTGTTTGCATTCTTCCAAACAAAAGGCGCGACAGCTATGGGGCGACTCTTCGGCAATGCGCGAACTGCGGTTACTCGAATTCATTTTTCTAGATATACATCGGGAACAATTTTGAGAGTATTTTTTTTAACGGGTTTTTAATAAATTGCGGAATCTTGGCGCCGATATTTTTGTTCGAAATGGCGCGCAATGGTACAAGCAGGTGGTAATTATCCTGGTAATATTTTTCTGTAATTCGCGCAATTTTTTGACACTCATCGTAGGATTTAACTACTCCATCCGGGTCCAGCCACTGCCAATGCTCGTATAAATTTGCAGGCGAGGCCCACCGATTGAATGGATTATCAAATCTAGACCATAGATGTGGCGCGATAACGTAGGGCTTATCTATTCTTGTCTTTATCGGAAAATACGAAAAGCTTGAATTGGACACCACGTGACAATGAGCGCCATGTAGTGCTGCGTAACAGTCAGCAACGCCCCCGCCAAGAACCGGCATGTCGGGGAAGAGCGCTTTAACATAAGCGCGGTCGTCGGTCACAATCAGGAATTGGTCGATCCCGATTTTCTTGCGAATATTCCGCATCCCGTTGACCCAGTAGCTTTGCGGCAGGATCAGATTTCTGTGCCGCTTGTACTCCCCGCCGCGTATGTTCAAAACACAGAAGTCTCTGTACTTGTCTGCTTTCTCCAGCATTGCATCCGAGAGACGCAGCCATTGCCGGACCATCGATTTTTTGCCATAAAAGTACTCCTCACTCTGGAATAGACCTTCCAGACGAGTTCCCGGCCCGAGATGCTCCACGCGCGCATCGTAATCTGAGGCGAAGTAATCCAGATCCGGGTCGTAGTAAAGCCTTTCTCGGAAAGTCCGGCCGTCCCATTCCATGGCCGCCACGCCGGGAAGGGCCGCGCCATCCTCATAACCCCAGTCGATCTCGAGAAACCCTGCCCCCTTGAACTGCGCTCTACCTCCTATTGAGAAAGGCATTCCCAAATGATCCGAAATTCCCCTACATGCGGCATAGACCCACAACTGATTTCCCAAACCTTGCCCAGAGAGAAAATCCGTACTGATCATACTTTTATCTCTCTTTGAGCACGCTCAGAATTGCGAAGAAATCCTTAAAAACGGAGCAGCTTTTCTGATCGAACATGAAGAATCAAGAACAAAACGGCAAAGAACTCTACCCCAACGGATACAGCTGCCGCACCTTGCGCGCCATATACAGATACGGCAGGAACGATCAATACTGCGCTAGCCACCAAAGTGCAGAACATTGCCCTGAGGTAGCCTTTGGATTCACCCGACGGAATAAGAATCTGGTGAATGATGAAGGCAGATATTGTGGTGCAGACGGGACTGAACGCGAGCCATTTCAACGCGACACTGCCTTGCTGAAATTCCGCTCCTCCAAGAATAGCGAGAATTTCATTGGAAAACAATAAAAGCCCGGCCCCCATGCCGCAAGAAAGCAGCAGCATCGACGCACCGGAATATTTGAGCAACTGCATTGCCCGCGCTTTCTCATTCGAGAACAAGTAGCACATGCGCGGAAACAGCGCATGCGTGATTGGATGAAGGATGGTGATGGCAGCACCACGAGCCCTGTCGGCCAGGTTGTAGTAGCCCAACTCGGTTACCCCGCCCCAAATACCCAAGGCGGCGGGTATGAGTGTGGCATTCAAATTAGCCAACAAGGCACTGACGAATAAACGGTATTCATTGACAATGGCCAAGCGCACATCATTAATCGACGGAAAAGCAAAACCAATGGCCTTCGATTTATAAATCCACCATACTGTCAATACACCAACAATGATGGAACTGATGCTGTTAATTGCCAAATACGCGGCAGCATCACCGCCGTCGTTCACGAATATGAAAATATTCGGCAGCGCGAGCAATTTCACTGCCATCTGGATGATGGCCGATTCGCGTATCTTTTCCAGCCCGTTGAGATACCACAACGGGGTCAGCGCGTTGCCGATGAGCAAGCCCACACCTGCGAGATACAACCCTTGACTGTCTCTGAGCATGGGCACGGTGCCAATGCCGATCGCCAGAATGAGCATGAGCAGGGCTGTCAGCCACCATTGCGCCACCCAGGTGGCCATGAAGATGCGCGACAGCACTTGCTTGTCCGCCCGTTCCGCGGCAATGCGCTTCGTCGCCCCGAGGTAAAACCCCCAATTCGCCACCCAACACAGGTAATTGAGGACCATCTGCACAAACACCACGTGTCCCCACCCCGTGACGCCCAGTGTGCGCGCCAGGTAGGGCAAGGTGGACAAGGTCAGTGCGAAGTTGAACACCTGCAGGGCACCCAGGCTCGCGATGTTCTTCCACAGGCTTTGTGCCGGGGCCATGCCTCACTCCCGCGGAAAGTCGAAGAAGTACAGCATGCTCCGTTCGACATGAAAGGCTTCCACAGGGAAGAAATCGTAAGTGACCGCCTCGTGAAGCCGCTGGTAGGTTTCGACGGGCCAGCGCCGGATTTTTCCGGCCGGCACGATCATGCAGGCACCGGGCACAAAAGGGATGTAGCGGGGAGGTTGCCGCTTGAAAAAATATGCGAACAGATCATGCAATCTTGGGAAATGCTTTCCTGGCTTGCGATGCTTGCTGTACCAGTTGTTGGCCGTTTCCAGGTAATAGCCCGGCGCGATCTGCTGCGCCATCAGATGGAAACGCCACAACCTATGGTTTTGGCGGCGGTAAGTGGCATCGTCGCTGTACAGCGGAACAAAGCCGTCGAACGCCTGACGCTCGATGAAAACGTCTTCGTTGATATGCCGCGGAAACAGATTACCCTTGGCGAACCCGAGACTGTCCGGCAGATTGTCGTAATTTTCGACAATGAATTCCAGGTAGTCGCTGATGTTGTGCCCGGCATGCCTGGCCTGCCTGAAGCCCGCCCCTTGCCGATATTCTTGCGGCACATGAGCCGGATCACCCTGGTTGCAGATCAAATAGGGGGCGGTCAGCCTGGCGATGACAGCCGACGGATCTTGATTGTAGTTGCTGACAATCCACAGCCTATCCTTGGCTGCCATGCCTCAAACGGAGCCCCTGGGCTTCAGTTTCCGCCCCATCTTGGATTGGATTTTCTGCCACGTCAAGATGGCACGTCGCCAGACATCCCTGTACAGCGACGGTTCGACAACGTCGATC
>SXGS01756609.1_pt1 | contig 15091 bp, 10 predicted proteins | sample 3174681 | NCBI WGS metagenome assembly SXGS01 (sample SAMN11356861, study PRJNA531348) | freshwater metagenome | isolation source: freshwater sample F1-80 | place: China: Fuxian Lake, Yuxi | collected 2017-12-25 | reverse complement strand
GCTTCCTCGTCTCGTCGCGAAGGACGCCGCCCGCCGTGTCGTCCGTGAACGCCGCGATCTCCGGCGCGTAGATGCCGCTGAGGCCGACTTGCAGCGAACTCGCTTCTCCGAGATCGAGGACGGTGGTCAAGCGCGCGTGGAAGGCCATGTTTTCGAGGCCGCGACGGCCGAACGGCTCGCCTCCTTCTTCTTCGTGCTCATGGGCGCCTGCCGCGGGGCCGACGATCGCAATGGTGTCGCCGCCGACCGCGTTCACGGCGCCGACCGACCAACGCACCGGAGTCTCGCCGACGCCGAACCAATGATGAATTTCGGCGCCGATGCCGATCGGGCCGCCGCCGAGATAGTCTTGGAAGACGGCGGGCTTGTCCACGAAAGGGAGCTCGTGGTCGTGCAGCGGCGCGAGTTTGCCGAAGTCGTAGAAGAACTTGCCCGCCTTGAAGGTGAAGTTGTCCGGCAGCCCTTGGTCGACGACGGCGTAGCCTTCCTCGAACTCGACTTCGTCCGGCAGGAAGTGGAGGACGGCCGCGAAGTAGCCGAAGGGATCGATGCGGCCCAGAACGCCGAGTTCGGCGCCGCGGCTGATGAATTGGTTCGAGGATTCGAAAGAGTCGTCCCGGTCCGAGACCGCGAGAACGAAGTCGCCGACGACGCCGATCGCGGGGTTCCAACGATTGTCGTAGCGCGTCGTTTGATCCAGCGCGCGGCCCATGACGCCGCTCGACGTCAGTTCGGAGATCCGGCTTTCGACGGCGCCGGAGCGGTCGATTTCGACGCGCGCGGCTTCGCCGGTCTTCAACGTGCGGACTTCCGCCTCCAAGGCTTGGATCCGCGATTCGTAGCGCTCTTGCAGCGCTGCGAACCGAGCTTCCGTCGACGTAGGGTCTTGCGCCGAAACGGCGGCGGCGGACAAGACGCTCGCGGCGAGCGCCGAGGCGATTCGGGTTCTGGTCATGGTGCTGCTCCGAAGGTGCACGCGGGGTGCGGCGGCAACTTATCGCGCTCACCTCTGCGACAAAAGGCACATGCAATGCATTTGCAATAAATGCTTGCGGGTGGAAGGGGCTGAAGGGGGGAGCGGCCATCGCTACCGTCGGGCATGAACCGTCCGTGGACGCGCCGCGAGCTGCTTCGCGCCGTCGGGCTCGCCGCCCTCGGCCCGCCCGTGCTCCATGCTGCGACGTCGCGTCCGATCGAGGATCCGCCGGCGTCGTTCTTGGGCGAGGCGGTTCTTCGCGGCCATCGGACGCGCGGCGTCGATCCGACGAAGCTTCCGGTCGATCAAGAGTACGACGTCGACGTCGTCATCGTCGGCGCCGGGTTCGCCGGACTCGTCGCGGCGACCGCGCTCGATCGCGCGGGCATAGGCGATCTTTACGTAGCGGAACTCGACGACGTCGTCGGCGGCCACGCGCAACGACGGTCGCTCGGCGGCGTGCCCGTGCAGTTCGGTCCGCAGGCGTTCGACGCGCCGACGGGGGAGGCCGATCAACCCGCCTCCTACGCCGAGTTTCTCGCCGACCAATGCCGAGGCGTCACGCCGCGCGAACTCCGCCTTCGTCGGTCGGTGGCGGGCGAATGGACGTTCGGAGATCCGGGCGAGGTCGGTCCGCGATTGACCGCGGCGGCGGTGGCGGCTCTCGGCGGAAAGGACGCCGCCGCGAGCTACGCCGGGCGACGACGCGGCGCCGCGGCTTTGGATGCGCGGTCCGGGGAGGACTTCCTGCGCGCTTCGACGATGGACGAGGCGGCGCGCGATCGTCTGCGGCTCTACGCCCGGGCCCGCTTCGGCGTGCGGGCGGAGTTCGTCGCCGCCGGCGTGCTGCTCGAGGACTACCTCCGCCGAGGCGCCGCCTGCGGCGGACGGCGTCTGCTGCCGCCGGAATCGCCGGGCGGCGTCGCGGAGCGGATGGCCGCATCGCTCGGCGACCGGCTGCGGAAGAACCGCGTGGTGCTGAAGGTGGTCACGACGGAGCAGGGCGTCCTCGCGTACGTCGTCGATCCGCTGACCAACTACGTCGACCGGGTGCGGGCGCGCGCGGCCGTCGTCGCGATCCCGCCGTTCGCCGCTCGCGAGGTGTGTCCGGCGCTCGCGGCCGGCGGGCGCCTCGACGACCTGCCGGAGACGTCGGTGTGGCTTGCCTCCGTCTTCGGCCTAAAAGCGGCGCCGGACTTCGCTTCGCCTCCGGCCGACCTCTACGCCCCGAATTTCGGGTCCTCGTCGGCGCTCCAAAGGATCTTCGCGGCGGAACGGGAGCCGGCTTCGCCCGATCCGCTGCGACCGCCTTTCGCCCTGCTCGATCTGCGTCCGTTTCCGGGCGCGGCCGCGATGCCGTCGCGCATCATGCTGTCGCGCACGATGCCGTGGGAGTTGCGCGACTTCGCGTTCCGCGAAACGCAGGCGCTCCGGCCCGGACTCCGGGATTTGACGACGCGCGTGGATTTCCTCCGCGTCGGTCATGGACCGATGCGACCCGCGCCCGGCAGATCGGCCGACGCCGTCCTGCGCGCGGCCTCGGCTCCGGGCCCGTACTTCCCGGCCGGAGCCGATTGGACGGGAACACCCTCCCTCGAGACCGCGATCACGAGCGGAAAGGCCGCGGCCGACGCCGCGGCGACGTACCTACGTCGCACCGCTTCGCGCCCCGAAAGCCGCGACCGCTGATGGATTGGCGGACGCTTTTCTGGTTGTTCATGATCGAGCGGCCGCATCAATGGCTGTCGCTTCTTCGCCCGGAAAAGGACGCCGCGGGCCGCCCGTCGGCGATGCGTTTCGTCCGCATGGCGTTCGTGGTCGGCTTGCTCGAGGCGCTGGCGCTCGATGTGACCAGTCCGGTCGTCCTCTGGTCCGTCGTCTTCTGGACGCAGGCGGTGCATGTCGCTTGGCGGCATGCGGCCTTAGTGCGTTCGCACGGCCGGGGGGCCGCACTCGCCGTCGGAGGCTTCAGTCTCGGCGTCGTTCTCACTGCCGCAGTCTTCGCCGGTAGCGACGTCTGGACTTGGTTCGGGGCCCCGGGCCCCTTGGCTTCGGGCGCGACCGGCAGGACGTCCTCGCTCGAACTGCTGCTCCTATTCTGGACCTTCTTGCATGCGGTTCCCGAGACGGCGCCTAGGGTCCGCGGCGCGGGCCTTCTCCGCGCTGCGGTCTACGTCGTCGCGGCGTGTCTGCTCACCTTCGCGGAGTGGTGGCTCGTCGCCGCGACCATCGGTTTTCCGGGCCGGCTCCTTTTCGCCGACCTCGCGAACGTCGTGAACCTCGGGCCGGACGAAGGCCTGTTCGTCGTGCCGTTTTGGACGGCGCTCCACTTCGCCCATCTCGCAGCCGATTTCCGCCGCGGCTTGCGTCCCTGATCGACCGCGTAAAACCGTCCTCCATGTCCGAGGCCCTACTGCACCGCCCCCCGGGCGACCGAAGGACGTTTTTCACCGCGGCTGCGGCGGACTACGCCTTGCACATGTTGATCGGCGCCGTGATGTTCCGCGCGCGCGAACTCGGCGCGGAGCCCGGTACGCTCGGGTTGGTCGGCGCGGCGGGCGACGTCGTTTACACCGTCGGCTGCCTCACGCTCGGCGGCCTCAGCGAGCGTACGGGCCGGCGTAGCGCGGTGCGCGGCGCCGTCGTCGCCTTCATGGCGGCCGGTCTCATCGCGTATACGGCGACGAGTTTGTGGTCGCTCGTGCTGGCGCTCGTCGTGCAGCGGATCGCCGCTTCGATCTTTTGGCCGACGATCCAAGGCCGCTTGGCGGACCAATCCTCGAACCTCGGCCGGGACGCCGGACTCTTCAATCTGAGTTGGAGCGTAGGCAAGTCGCTCGGCTACTTCACGAACTTTCTCTTGTTCGGTCCGCTCGCATTGCCGACGAGCAGCGCCTTCGCGGTCTCGGGCGCCGCCGCGCTGATGATCGGTCTGTTCATGCCGCCGGACCGGAGGATCAAGGCCGTTCGCGAGGACGGCTGCCGCGTCGATCCGGCCGATTCCGCGACGGCGTCGCGACGGATCGGCGTCGCGTTGCTCGGGAACTTCGCGGGCTGCACCGCCTTCACGGTGCTTACCAACCAATCGCCCGTGCTGATGGCGTCGCGCGGATACGGAAGCGATTTCGGCAGTCTGCTGATCGCTTGTTTCACGACGGCGCAGATCGCTGCCTTCGTGTTCGCATTCCGGCGGCATGACGTCGTCGGACGCGTCAAGACCTTGCTGCTGGCGACGGGGTTCATCCTCGTCGGGGCGGCTTGGTTCGCACTTTCCCGCGGGAAGGGTTCGTTGATCTGCGCGGCCGCAATGACGGGGTTCGGCGCCGGGCTTGCGTACGCGCAAGCGATGCTGCTGTCGCTCCGCCTGCCCGCCGCCGCCGTCAAAGGCGCCGGTCGCCATGAGGCCGTGATCGGCGCCGCGAATGCGACGACCGCGCCCTTTGCGGGGATGATCGCCGGGACGACGGGCAAGCCGGACGACGCCGTGTGGGCCGCCGCCGGCGTGGTCGCTTGCATCGGTCTCGTGCAAACGGCGAAGCTCGTCGCGGGTCGAGGTCTTCCGGGTCGTTCTGCAGCCGAACCTAGAAACCCGGACGGAGCATGAAGACGGCCCGGCCTGCGAGCCCGGTCTTCCGTGCGTCATCGCTCACTTCGGCGCCTTCGCAAGTACGATGCGGATCGCGCCTCGCTTGCCGAGTTCCAGCGTCGTGACGGCGGATTCCGGGTGGTACCCGGTTGCGGCGGCGTGAACCGTCACCACGGCCGAACGGTCGGCGGTCAGAAAGCCCTTGCCTTCCTCATCCGTCGTGGTCGCCACGGAAACGTGTTCGGCGCGAAGACCGACCCGTGCTTCCGGGATCGGACGGCCTTCGGTGTCGCGGGCCTCGATCTCCATCTCCCAGGCGCCGGCGGCAATCGGCTGATCGAATGCGGTGCGCGTGATTCCGGTCGCCGACTCCGGCCGGAACTCCGCCGGCGGGCGATGCGCGACCGGGGTCAAAAACGGGCCGGTCGCCTCGTCACCCTTGAACGCTTGGCGGCCGGTGATCGCATCGAATTCCGACCAAAACCGCCACAGCAGGCCGCCTAAGAGCACGACGGCGAGCGCCGCCGCACCGAACTGCACGCGAGGCTTCGGATTTCCCATCGGAGACACCTCAGGCCCGACTTCCTACGTCGGTCGTCGGCCCAGGCTCCGTCGTCGTCTCATCGTTGGTAGATTTTGCGCCTTATGGCGACCGACGCCGACTTCTTGGATCCCGTCTTCTGTACGCGCGAAGAGCTCGAAGCGGAGGAGGAGCGCACTTTAGCCCCTTACGCGATGCCGAGCGGCAAGAGCGCGGGCCGGCTCCATCCGGAATCGCGCGACGTCTTCCGCACGGAGTTCCAACGGGATCGCGACCTGGTCATTCACTCGACTGCGTTCCGCCGGTTGATCGGCAAGACCCAAGTCTTCGTCTCCGACACGGGCGACCATTACCGGACGCGACTGACGCACTCGATCGAGGTCTCGCAGATCGCGCGCTCCGTCGCGCGCTCGCTTCGACTCAATCAAGACTTGGTCGAGGCCGTGGCTTTGGCGCACGACTTGGGTCATGCCCCGTTCGGACATGCGGGCGGCGAAGCGTTGGACCACTTGACCAAGGCCCGCGGCGGGTTCGAACACAACTACCAATCGCTGCGGATCGTCGAACGCTTGGAGATCCGCTACCCGGGCTTCCACGGGCTGAACCTTTCGTACGAAGTGCGCGAGTCGATCCTGAAGCACAAGCGTCCCTTCGAACATCCGGTGTACGCCGCCTATCGGCCGGACGAGGGCCCGTTGCTCGAGGCCGACGTCGTCGACCTCGCGGACGGCATCGCCTACAACTCCCACGATCTCGACGACGGCCTGCGTTCCGGCATTCTTAAAGTCGAGGACTTGGAATCGGTAAGACTCTGGCGCGACGTGAAGAGCCGTGTGGTCGACCGCTTCCCCGGACTCGGCGGCCGCGAGCTGATCCAGAAGATCGTGCCCGGCGTCATCGACTTCCTCGTCAAGGACTTGGTCAAGAGCACGGCGGGCAAGCTTCGCGCCGGAGGCATACGGTCGCGCGCCGAGGTGCGTGCGGCGACTCGGCCGTTGGTCGGATTCAGCGACGACGTCGCGGCGGCCGAGGCGGAGCTCAAGACGTTTCTCTATGAACGCTTCTATACCCACTACAAAGTGGCGCGGATGCGGCATCGCTCGAAGGTCTTTCTGACGGCTTTGTTCGAAGCCTATGTGGGCAATCCGCGCCTTCTGCCGAACGGATTCCGCCGGCTCGCGGAGGAGGACGGACTCGAGCGCGCGGTCGTCGACTATCTGGCCGGCATGACCGACGGTTACGCGCAGGCGGAGTACCGGCGGCTATTCGATCCGGGGTCCCGGACGTTCGAGAACGCATGAGCGACGCCGCCGACGACGCCGCACGGCGCGCCGAGGACCGTTTCGGGTTCAGGTTCGCGGATCCTGAATTGCTGAAGACCGCGCTCACGCACGGGTCGTCGAAGCTTGAGGAGGGCCGCGACAACGAGCGGCGTGAGTTTCTCGGCGACGCGCTGATCGGCCTGATCGTCGCGGAGCATCTTTATCGCTCGCGGCCCGATTTCGACGAAGGCCGCATGTCGCGCGTCCGTGCCGCGGTCGTGAGCCGGAAGAGTCTGGCCGAGATCGCGCGAAAGATCGGGTTGCAGGAGTTCGTCGTCGTCGGCCGGATGTTCGCGACGGCCGAACAGATCGCCGAGTCGGTGCTCTCGAACGCGTTCGAGGCTCTGCTCGGGGCGCTCTATCTAGATCAGGGACACGACGCCGTACAGGCTTTCGTCCTCCGCCATGCGCGGGAAGCGCTCGACCGGGCGGCCGAAGCGCCGTCCTCGCGCGAATGGAAGTCGGCCTTCTCCGCTTGGGCGCAGGCGCGGCGGAGGCCGACGCCGGTCTATGTGGTCCTTTCGACCGCGGGCGCCGATCACGAAAAGACGTTCGAGGTCGCGGCGGAGCTCGAGCACCGGCGCTTCCCGTCGGGTTTCGGCCGCAACAAACAGGAAGCCGAGAGCCGCGCCGCGCGACACGCCCTGCGCGAGCTCGGAATGCCGGTCGAATGACGACGCAGAGCCGCAAGGCCTCCGAGCGAAAGAACGACGCCCCCGGATCCGCCTCCGAATTGCTGGATCATTTGCGGCGCACCAAGACGTTCGCCCGCTTCCAAGGCTTGCTTCGCGGCGACCCGGCGGCTTCGGCGTCGCATGTCGGGGGTTGCGTCGGCTCGCTGCTGCAAGTGCTGCTCGCCGCCTCGGCGCGCGAGAAGGGGACTCCGCCGCTCCTCTTGCTCTTGCCGCTCGATCAGGACGCGCGAGCCGCCGTGCGCGATCTTCGCATCCTCGGCGCCCCGGAGCCGATGCTCTTGCGGGCGGGCGACGAAGAGGCGCTCGACCGCGTGCGGAGCCTCGCGGCGGCGGGCGGGAAGGCGCCGTGGCTCGTCGTCGCGTCGGCGTCCGTCGTCCTTGATCCTTTGCCGAGCAAGGCCGAACTCGGCGATCGGCGCTTCGTCTTCTCCGTCGGCGGGGTCTGCGACGACGAGTCGTTGCAGCGGCAGCTCGGTCAGGCCGGATTCGAGCGTACGTCCGTGGTGAGCCGCGCGGGGCAGTTCGCGGTCCGCGGCGACCTGATCGACGTCTACGACCACGCGGCGAAGCTTCCGCTCCGCATCGAGTTGTTCGACGGTCGCGTCGAAGGACTCCGTCGCTTCGATCCGGCGTCCCAGATTTCGATCGAGGTGCTGCGGGCGGCCGAAGTTTCGCTCTTCGATCCGGCCGCGGCGCCGGTCGGCGGGGAGCTCTTCGAACATCTTTCGCAGGGAACGGTCGTGCTCGTGCGCGAGCCGCTGCGATTCGAGCAGGCGACCGGCGTGCATCTCGGCTTGTTGACCGACGCCGATCGCACCCGGGCGCGGCTTCGTGCGGAACGCCTGCGCACCTTCCGAGAGATCCCGATCTCGCGCGTCCGCGGGGCGGAGGACGCCTTCAATCTCGGGGCGCAGGTCATCGCCGCCGAGGGCGTGTCGTTCGACGCCGCGGTGAAGACGCTGGCTCGGCTTTCTCGCGGCAAAGTCGTCACGTGGGCCGGGTTCGACGGCGAGGCCGAGCGGAAACGGTTCTTCGAGGCCGTCGAAGCGTCGGACTTGCCGGAGGCCTCCGATCTCGCGAAGCGGCCGATTTTTTCGACCGACGAGCCCTTATCCGAGGGCTTTCACGCGCCGATGCTCGGCTACGCGGTCGTCGCGCATCACGAACTCTTCGCGGTCGTCCGCGTGCAGAAGGTCGTCGATCAAGACGACGCGCCCTCGCTCGAATCGCGTCCGCTCGATACGTTTCTCGATCTCCGCGAAGGGGACTACGTCGTGCATCTGGTGCACGGCATTGCGAAATTCCTCCGTCTGGAGCGGCAGGAGCGCGGCGGCCGCGCGCAGGATTTCCTCGTCCTTGAGTTCCGCGACGCCGTCCATCTCCTCGTTCCGGCGGCGAAGATCGACCTGGTCCAAAAGTACGTCGGCGGTCGCGGCGACGCGCCCGACCTCTCGAAGATCGGCTCGCATTCGTGGCGTCGCAAGAAGCAGGAGGTGGCGGAGGCGGTCGCCGAACTCGCGACGGAACTGCTCGAACTGCAGGCGGTGCGGGCGCGGGCGCAGGGCGTCGCGCATCCGGCGGACACGCCGTGGCAGCACGAGTTCGAAGCGGCGTTTCCGCATCGTCTCACCGGTTGTCAGAACGCCGCGATCGCCGCCGTCAAACGCGATCTCGAATCGGCGCGCCCGATGGATCGCCTCCTGTGCGGCGACGTCGGCTACGGCAAGACGGAATTGGCCGCGCGCGCTGCGTTCAAGGTTGCGACGGGCGGCCGGCAGGTCGCGTTCCTCTGTCCGACGACGATCCTCTCGCACCAGCATTGGAACACCTTGCGCGGCCGGATGGGCGACTATCCCCTGACGGTCGAGTGTCTGTCCCGATTCCGTTCTCCGGGCGACGTCAAGAAGGTCGTCGCCGGGGTCGCTGCGGGATCGGTCGACGTCTTGATCGGCACGCATCGCCTGCTCTCCGCCGACGTGCAATTCAAGAACCTAGGGCTCCTCATCGTCGACGAGGAGCAGAAGTTCGGCGTCCTTCACAAAGAGAAACTGCGGCGGCTCAAACGTCAGTTGGACGTCCTTACGCTGTCGGCCACCCCGATCCCGCGGACGTTGCATCAGGCGATGACGGGCATTCGCGACATCTCGACGTTGACCGAGCCGCCGCCCGGCCGCCGGGCCGTGAAGACGGAGGTCGTCGAATGGCGGAACGACCTAATCCGCCGCGCGATCCTCGCCGAACTCGACCGCGGCGGGCAGGCGTTCTTCGTCCACAACCGCGTCGAGTCGATCGAAAAGACCGCCGAAAAGCTTCGGAAGCTCGTCCCGGAAGCGCGTTTCACGGTCGGCCACGGGCAGATGTCCGAGCGGCTGCTCGAAGGCGTCATGCGCGACTTCCTCGAGCGTCGCATCGACGTCCTCGTCGCGACTACGATCATCGAGTCCGGACTCGACATCCCCTCCGTCAACACCGTGTTCGTCGATCGCGCCGATCTCTACGGTTTGGCGGAGCTGCATCAACTCCGCGGACGCGTCGGTCGGAGCGCCGAACAGGCGTACGCCTACTTCCTCGTCCGGCCGGACGCGGTCCCGAGCGAGGTCGCGGAGAAGCGCCTCCTAGCCATCGAGGAGTTCTCCCGCCTCGGCGCCGGATTCCAGCTCGCGCTTCGCGACCTTGAGATCCGCGGCGCCGGAAATCTGCTCGGCTCCGAGCCAAGCGGACATAGCGCTTCGGTCGGATACGAACTCTATTGCAGGCTTTTGGAGACCGCCGTAAAGCGCCTCCGTCACGAAGACATCGTGAGTCCGGAGGAGGTCGAGCTTTTCCTCGACTTCGAGGCGTTCCTGCCCGAATCGTATGTGGCCGACAAAAAGCTCCGCCTCGAGGTCTACCGGAAGCTCGGGCGCGCGCGGCAAGAAGCGGATTTCGGAAGCCTCGTCTCGGAACTCCGCGACCGCTTCGGGACGCCGCCGCCCGAGGTCGCCGAGTTGGTCGACGTCGCGAAGATCCGGGCTTTCATGGAGCGCGAGAAGGTCTCCCGGCTCGAAGTCTTGAAGGGGGAGGGCCTCGTCCTCAGATCGAAGGATTCGGCCGGGCTCATTCGCCGCGTGCGGACGAAGGACACGGAGGCGCGGTGGGTCGACGGCCGCGGGCTCGTCCTCGTCCGGGCCGCGCCCTTCCGGAGTCCGCGGGAATTGCTCGGATTCTTGGAGCGCGCCTTGGGCGTCGTGGCGCCCTGACCTTTACGCGGCTAAGTTCGCAACCGTTCGAGAGCGGGATCTCCCTATGGTCAACATCCGATACGTCCTCGTTTCGGCGCTCGTCTTCTCCGCGGCGTCCGCGCAAACCACGCGGCCTGCGGGCAAGCCCGTCGTCGACCGCGTGGTGGCGAAAGTCAATCGCACGGTCATCACGCAGTCCGATCTCGAGGAAAACCTCCCGGCCGGCGCGGCGCGGTTGACGGGGAAAGAGCTCGAACGTGCGCTCGAGACGGCGAAGGTGCGGCTCGTGCTCGAAGTCGTCGAGACCGACGCCGTTTCGAAGGTCGGTCTCCGCGTCCCGAAACGCTTCGTCGAAGAGCGGCTTGAGCGCGAAAAAGAGGACGCCTACAAGCGAGGCGATTCCTTCCAAGACGTCTTGAACGAATCGGGCGCGACCGAAGACGAGTTCCGCACCGATCTCGAAAGCCGCATCCAACGTCAGACGTATCTCGCCGCGGCGTCGGGAACGTTCCGTGCGCAACAGTTCCGTCCGGACTATTGGCCCGAACCGACCATCGACGATTTGCGGAGCTACTACCGTCGCCGATTGGCGGACGAGTTCACGCTCAAGAATCGTGCGCGCGTTTTCGCGATCGCGCTGCCGTACTCGCAGTTCCCCTCGGACGCCGGGAGGCCGATCGACGAACGTGCGCGCCAAGTCGCACAGCTCGTAAAGGACAAGCTTGCGACCGGCGCCGATTTCGCGACGCTTGCGCGGCAGTACAGCCGCACCGAAGCCTTCAAGCCCGAGCAAGGCGGCGATCTCGGTTGGCTCGAGGAAGGGAAGTCGCCTTACGACCCTTCGATCGTGAAGTACGCGTTTTCGGCGTCGATCAAGACGTTGTCCGAGCCGATCCCTTATCCGCGGCCCGAGTCCGCGCGTCAGCTGTTGCTGCTTTGGGTCGACGAACGCGTCGAACAGCGCACGGTGCCTTTCGTAGAGGCGCAAGAGGAGATCCGCGAAGGTCTCCGCCGCGACCGCTTGCGGGTCGCGCAAGGAAAGATCCAAGCCGAGTTGCTCGAACAAGCCTACATCTGGCCGCCCGCGCTCAAGCAATCGCTGCTCGGCATCGTCCGCTGAATTCCGCGCCGCGCGGTTGAACCGCGCGTACGTCCTCGACGTTTCACCGCCTGTGATCGGGCCGCCTCTCCGCGGTCCGCGACGCGCGACAGGCGCGATGCCGCGGGCCACGGGGCCGCGGCTCGCGAGGAAGTTCGGCCATGAAATCGACCGGAGAGATTCCGTCCCGTATCGGGACCGGCGAGCGCGGCGCCTTCGATGAGATCTTGGTGTTGCAACTGCGGCGTGCGCCGTGGTTCCTGATGTCGTTCGCAGGCCATGCAGTGCTGGTCCTGCTCTGCATCCTGTTCAGCGGCAAGGACGAACGCAGTACGGACGTCCGCGGCGAAAAGACCGTCGGACTCATCGCCGAGGCGGAGAGTCCGGTCGAAGACGTCCTCGTCGACCCTTCGATCGAACCCGAGGATCCCGTGCCCGTCGACGAAGTCGCACCCGACGACGAGACCGTCGAGTCTCCCGATGATCACGACGAATCGCCGACGGACTCCGATAAGAAGGACACGTCCGGCGAAGGGGAGTCCGCGGGCCGCGACTTCGGCGGCGAGGCTGTGGGCGATGCCATCGGTATCGGCGGCGGCGCCGGCGGCGGCGGTCCGGGCGAGGGCGGAAGATTCCCGAAGCTCCGAGGCAAGCGTAAGGGCCGGTCGCCCGAGGACGGCGCCGTCGGCGCGGGCCTCGCTGGGCTGAAGGCGCATCAGTCGCCGGACGGCTCTTGGGACTGCGACAACTTCATGGCGAACGGAGACCCGAAGAAGGGCGCGCTTTGCGACGGTCGCGGAGAAGCCTCTTACGACGTCGGCGTCTCCGGCCTCGCGCTGCTTGCGTTCCTCGGAGCCGGGCACACTTACCGCGACGGCCCCTATCGGGACTGCGTACGGAAGGGGCTCAAGTGGCTCGTCGCACAGCAGGATGCGGAGGGCTGTTTCGGGCCCCGCTCCTTCCACTACACCTACAACCACGCGATCGCGGCCCTCGCGATGGCCGAGGCCTACGGGATGACCCAGTCGGGCATCTTCCGCGGACCGGCTCAACGCGGGATCGATTTCGTGATCGCGGCCCAGAACCCCTACAAAGCGTGGCGCTACGACGTTCGACCCGGTGATAACGACGTCTCCGTCACGGCTTGGATGGCGATGGCGCTCAAGTCAGCCCAATTGGCCGGGCTCCAAGTGGCCGCGGAACCCTTAAAGCAGGCCGCAGCGTTCATTCACGAAGCGACCGACCCCGAGACCGGTCGGACCGGCTACGTGAAAAAGGGCGAACGCCCGGTCCGCCCCGAAGGGAAAGAGTCCGCGTTTCCGGCCGAGGAGACCGAGTCCTTGACCGCCGCCGGAATGCTGGTGCGGATCTTCGCGGGCGAAGACCCGGCGAAGAGCGCCATGCTGAAGGCCGGTCAGGAATTGCTCCTGAAGCGGTTACCCGTTTGGGAGGCGTCGACCGGGAAGATCGATCATTACTACTGGTACTACGGTACTTTATCGATGTTTCAGATGGGCGGCGCCGGTTGGTCCGAGTGGAATCGGAAGCTGCAAGACGCCGTCATCAAGACCCAACGGAACGACGGAAACTTCAAGGGGTCCTGGGACCCGCTCGATGCTTGGGGCGAGACCGGCGGACGGGTCTACTCGACCGCCGTTCTGACCCTCTGCATGGAGGTCTACTACCGCTACGACCGGGTCTTCGGGACTCGCTGAGGAACCGGGGGGAGGGGGGCGTCCCCCCTCCCGACCTCAGGCGTCCGAAAAATCTTCCTAAGTCTCTGAACCCGGCGGGCGTGGAGCTCGTTGACAGTTTCGGTTCGGACTTCTAACCTCCGCATCTCCGGGGTCGTCGCCCGCCGCGCGATCCGGAGACTGCCAGTCGCGAGGACTTCGATGGCTTCGATTGAAACGTACAACACTTCCCGCGTAGCGGCCGAGCTCGACTTCAACGAAGTCTTGGTTCTGCAACTCCGCCGCGCACCGTGGTTCCTCTTGTCGGTAGGGGCGCACGCCGTGCTCGTGCTCGTTTTCATGCTCTTCGCCAAACCCGAAGAGGTGACGAAGTCCGTGCAGGCGCCGATCAACGCGTCCCTGCCGGAAGACAAGATCATTGAGGAAGAGATTCCGCCGGTTCCTGAGGAAACGAAGGAAATCAATCCGGAAGAAGAAGTCACCGAAGAACCGGTCGTCAAAGACACCGAGATCTCGGATCACAACGAGACCGACAACAACGAGGAATGGCAGGAGTCGAAGGGCGACGAGAACCAAATCTCGGACAAGCCGTTCGACAGCACCAACTCGAACGACGCCATCGGCTTCGGCGGCGGTGCGGGCGGTGCGTTCGGCGGTCGTCGCGGCGGCAAGCGCAACTTGCGAGCGGCCGGCGGCGGCGGTCGTACCCAGTCGGTCGTCGATGCGGGCCTCGAGTGGCTGAAGAACCACCAATCGCCGGAAGGCGTTTGGGATTGCGACAACTTCATGGCGAACGGCGACCCGAAGAAGGGTCCCCTTTGCGACGGTCGCGGTCAGCCCCAGTACGACGTCGGCGTGTCGGGCTTGGCTCTCCTCGCCTTCCTCGGCGCGGGTCACACCCATCGCGACGGCGCCTACAAGGAAACCGTCCGCAAAGGCTTCAAGTGGCTTGCCGCGCAACAAGACGCGGAAGGCTGCTTCGGGCCGCGCACCTTCCACTACACCTACAACCACGGCATCGCGGCTCTCGCCATGGCCGAAGCGTGGGGTATGACCCAATCGGGCGTATGGAAGACACCGGCGCAGAAGGGCATCGATTTCATCATCGCGGCGCAAAACCCCTACAAGGCTTGGCGCTACGACGTCAAGCCGGGCGATAACGACGTCTCGGTGACCGGCTGGATGTGTATGGCCCTCAAGTCGGCCAAACTCGGCGGCGGTCTTGTCGTTCCCGATGAGCCTTTGAAGAACGCCCACTCGTTCATCAAGGAAATGACGGAAGAAGAATCGGGCCGCACGGGCTACACCAAGAAGGGCGAGCGTCCGGTTCGTCCGGAAGGCAAGGAAACCACGTTCCCTGCCGAAGAGTCGGAATCGCTCACCGCCGTCGGCATGCTCGTCCGCGTCTTCGGCGAAGAGAACCCGAAGGACAGCGCCATGCTGAAGGCCGGCGCGGAGCTCTTGTCGAAGCGTCTCCCGATCTGGGAGAAGAGCACCGGCAAGATCGACATGTACTACTGGTACTACGGCACGCTCGCCATGTTCCAGATGGGCGGCGATGCATGGAATCAGTGGAACACGAAGATGCTCGACGCCATCATCAAGACGCAACGCAGCGACGGGAACTTCAAGGGTTCTTGGGATGCGGAAGACGCTTGGGGCGAAGACGGCGGACGCGTGTACTCGACGGCCGTCATGACGATGTGCCTCGAGGTCTACTACCGCTACGACCGCGTGTTCGGCACCCGCTGAACGACGCCTGAGCTTGCTCCTTCGGGAGCAAGACCGACCGACGCCGGTCGAGCCGCAAGGTTCGCCCGGCGTCGTCGTTTTTGTGCGCCGCTTTCGGCTCTGTCGCGGGATAGACCTAAGGCAATGGGCCGGGGAACTTCATGTCGTTGAAAACTATGGTGTCGATCCGGGCCGTGACGCTCGTCGTCTCGCTTGGATTCGGCGT
>SXGS01449484.1_pt1 | contig 15095 bp, 11 predicted proteins | sample 3174681 | NCBI WGS metagenome assembly SXGS01 (sample SAMN11356861, study PRJNA531348) | freshwater metagenome | isolation source: freshwater sample F1-80 | place: China: Fuxian Lake, Yuxi | collected 2017-12-25 | reverse complement strand
TGGCGCTTGCGAGGGCGCGGTCGAGCCGGCGCCCGAGACGTGCGCGACCCCGGAAGACGACGACTGCGACGGCGAGACGAACGAAGAGGGCGAGGGCTGCGACTGCGTTCCTGGCGCGAGCGAGCCCTGCTACGGCGGCGCCGAGGGCACCGAGGGCGTGGGTCCGTGCATCGGCGGCACGCACACCTGCGGCAGCGACGGCAAGTGGGGCACCTGCGACGGTGAGGTCGTCCCGGGCGTCGAGGACTGCGACGCGGGCCTCGTCGACGAGGACTGCGACGGCGTCGTCAACGAGGACGGCGCGGCCTGCGTGTGCATGCTCGGCTCGAGCCAGGATTGCTACTCCGGCGACGTGGCGACGAAGGACGTCGGCAACTGCAAGCATGGCAGTCAGGTATGCAACGCCAGCGGCGCGGCGTGGGAAGCGTGCCTGGGCGAGGTGCTGCCGGCGACCGAGGACTGCTACGTCAAGGGCGACGAGGACTGCAACGGCAACCCGTGCAGCGACGCGATCTTCAATGTCGGGTTCGGCAACGTCGTAGCAATCACCGATATCAAGGATGTTGCCTTCGACAGCGCGGGCAACGTCATCGCGGTCGGGGCTTTTAATGGCACTCTGACCGTCGGCAACAAGAGCTATGTCAGCAATGGCGACAGCGCCCTCATCGTCAAGCTCGACAAGACCGGCACTGTCCTGTGGTCGGCGATCGCGGACGGCAACGGCATCGACAGCTTCAACGCGGTAGCCGTCGGTCCCGCGGACAGTATCTTCGTTGCGGGCTCGTACCAGGGCCAGGTTGTCGTAGGCGTTGGTCTTATCGGGCTCGTCAACACTGCCAGCCAGGGCGGCATTGTCGTGAAGTACGATTCGGCGGGAACCTACAAGGCTTTTAACACTTGGGCTCAACCTGCCGGGGCCACGACATTCAACGACATCGCCGTATCGCCTGCCGGGGAGGTCACGGTCGTTGGCGAAATGACCGGAAAATACCCATGGCCCGGGTACAACATGACTTATCTAGCCCAGGCTGCCGTCGCCCTCGTCTACGACGAGGCGCTCACCTACAAGACCTCGTTCATTTGGGACGCCGCCGGCGATCAGCGCATCACGTCGGTGGCCTATGGGCCGGACGGCCTCTACGTCGCGGGGGTTTTCGACACCAGCATCAACCTCGGGATCCTCAAGACGACGTCGTCCAACGACGACGCCTTCGTAATGAAGCTGGGCGCCGGTGGCTGGGTGAACAGCTTGAAAACAACGGCTTCGAACGTGAGCATCGCAGCAGATGCAGTGGGCAACGTCGGCGTCGGGGTGACGTTCGCCACGAGCATCACGCCGGACGTTGTCCCGGTGGCAAGCAAGGGCCAAAGCGACGTCCTGCTCGCGGTGTACGACAAGGCCGGGGCGCTCAAGTTCGCAAAGACCTACGGCGACGCCGCCAGTCAGGGCGTATCGAACGTGGCATTCGACTCGACGTCGAAGCTCCTGGCGACGGGCTATTTCTCTGGCACAATCGACTTCGGCGGCAAGGCGTTGAGCAGCGGTGGCGGGTTTTTCACCAAGCTCGACTGGGGCGCCGACAAACTCGCCTGGAGCAAGGCTCCTGCAGCCATCAATTTCTTTTCCCCCCGCGGCGTGGCGGCGGCAAAGGATGGCCGCGTCGCCATTGGTGGTCAGTTCATAGGGGCGCTCAAGCTGGGGCTCGACCCGGTGTATAGCCAGAGCGTCGACGGCGTCGTCGCCGTCTTCAACCCCTGAGATCGCGGCGGGCGCGCGGGTGGCGGCTCGATTGTCGCGGGCGGGTAGCGAGCCCATGAGCTGACCGCTCGCGGGCGCGCTGCCGCCGCGCGGCGTAGGACGGCTCTCCATCTTTGCGAAAGGTCACTCCCATCTTGCGAAGGATCACTCGATAGAAATCGCTTGCGAGTAATAATATTTCTAATTAAGCTCTCCTTATCGGTGTGGCGGCGCTGACCATCGCGGCCCAGCGCCACAGGATCCGCGCTGTCGCTTGTGGCCCACTCACCCTGAGCCACTCACCCTGAGCCACTCATCCTGAGCCACTCATCCTGAGCCACCCATTCTGAGCCACTCACCATGAGAGAGCAGCGAGCGAGCCAGATGGTCGAAGGGCTGCGGCATGCGGGGCTCAAGCTCACGCCGCAGCGCCTCGCGATCGTGCACGAGCTCGCCGGCGACGTGAGCCATCCGACGGCGCAAGAGCTCTTCGAGCGCTTGCAGCCGTCGCTCCCGACGATGAGCTTCGCCACCGTGTACAACACGCTCGCGGCGCTCAGCGAGCGGCGGCTGTGCGCGGCGCGGTCGCTGGTGCGCGGCGCGGTGCGCTTCGATCCGAACGTCGAGCCGCACGATCACGCCGTGTGCGATGCATGCGGTCTCGTGCGGGACGTGCCCGTCCCCGCGGCCGAGCGACGGGAGCCCCGCATCAAGGGCTTCTCGGTAGAGCGCGTCGAGCGCGTGTACCGCGGCTCATGCGCGGACTGCCGAAGCGCGTGACCCAGGGGACGGGTGGGCGAGGCCCGCGCGCCGAGCGCGGTCGCCGCGACGCCGCTGCCTTTCGGGCGAGAGTTGCGGCGAGCAAAGCCTGCCAAGTGACGAAACGGATTAGCCATCACGAGCCACCAAGCTCGCCAAGTGACGAAACGGATTGGCCATCACGAGCCAGAAAAAAGGAAGAGCCCGATGCCGAAGCTAGCTGGAACGCAGACGCACCAGAACCTCAAGGACGCGTTCGCCGGGGAGTCCCAGGCGAATCGCCGCTATCTCTATTTCGCGAAGGTCGCCGACGTCGAGGGTTACCCCGAGGTCGCGGGCCTGTTCAAGGACACGGCCGACGGTGAGACGGGCCACGCGCACGGGCACCTCGACTACCTGAAGCAGGTGGGCGATCCCGCGACGGGCAAGCCCATCGGCTCGACCGAGCTCAACCTCGCGGCAAGCGTAGCGGGCGAGACGCACGAGTACGAGACGATGTACCCCGGCATGGCGAAGACCGCGCGCGCCGAGGGCTTCAACGACGTGGCGGAGTGGTTCGAGACGCTCGCCAAGGCGGAGAAGTCGCACGCCGGCCGCTTCGCCAAGGCGCTCTCGAGCCTCGACTGAGCCGCCTCGACTGAGCCGCCGCTGGAGTGGCGAATCAGAGCTCGCCATCCAGGACCCTCGAACCCGAGCCCTCCCCATGCGGATCCGTCCGCGGGGGAGGGCGCGGCTGCCTCTCCGTGAACGTGCCAGTCGGCTGTTCGCCGCACCGCGACTCAAGTCTCATGAGCGTCATTCCGCGTCATCCCGCGTCGCCGCCGGCGACCTCGCCGCACGACGAGCGCTACTACGACGCGCGCGATCTCGAGGCGGAGCTGCGTCGCACGTTCCAGATCTGCCACGAGTGCCGCATGTGCGTGAGCTACTGCGGCTCGTTCCCCGAGCTGTTCGCGCGCGTCGATCGCGACATCGACTCGGGAGCGGCCGAGGGGGCCGAGCGCATCGACGACGCCGACATCAAGAAGGTCAGCGATGCGTGCTGGCAGTGCAAGCTCTGCTACATCAAGTGCCCGTACACGGCGGACGACGGCGCCGCCGAGCTCCTCGACTTTCCGCGGCTCATGGCGCGCGAGAAGGCGGCCCGCGCGGCGCGTGACGGCGTGACGCTCGTCGACCGCGTGCTCGGGGAGCCGCAGCTCATCGGCCAGCTCGGCTCGGGGAGGCTCGCCCCCGTCACGAACCTCATCCAGCGGAGCCAGCTCTTGCGCAAAGTGCAAGAGAAGCTGACGGGCGTATCGGCCGAGTTTCCGTTGCCGCCGCTCGCGCCCGAGCCCTTTCCCGCCTGGTTCGCGAAGCACGAGCCAGAGCCGGGCGCGGGGCAAGCCGGCACCGTGGTGCTGTTCGCGACCTGCTACGGCAACTTCAACACGCCGAGCGTCCCGCGCGCGGCGGTGCGCGTGCTCGAGCACGCCGGCTACGCGGTCGAGCTCGTCGGCGAGACCTGCTGCGGCATGCCGAACCTCGACGGGGGCGACGTCGCGCGTTTCGTCGCCAAGGTCGAGGGCAACGTCGCGGCGCTGTTGCCGAAGGTCGAGGCCGGCGCCCTCGTGCTCGTGCCACAGCCGACGTGCGCGTACACGATGAAGCGGGAGTGGCACGAGTACGTGCCGACGGACGCCACGAAGAAGGTCGCCTCGGCCGTGCGCGACCTCATGGGCTTCGTCGAATCGCTCCGCAAGCAGGGCGCGCTTCCCGTCGAGAGTGCCGGCTCGCTTGGCCGGGTCAGCTACCACGCGGCTTGCCACCTGCGCGCCCAGAAGATCGGGTTTCCGGCGGCGCGCGTCCTCGGGAGAGCCTTGCCGGACACGCACGTGCAGATCGTGCAAGAGTGCTCCGCGGTCGACGGCACCTGGGGCATGAAGGCGGAGCACTACGAGACGGGGCGGCGCTACGCCGAGAAGCTCGTGACCGCCGTCGGCGAAGCCGAGCCCGACCTCATCGCGACGGACTGCGGTCTCTCGGCACTCAGGCTCGCGCGCGAGACCGGGCGAGAGGTCGTTCACCCCATCGAGGCCCTGGCGCGCGCATTCGGATTGGAGGCATGAGATGAATCAGGTCGATCGCAGCGAGCTCTTGCCGCTCGGCGAATACGAAATCATTCGTGAGCACTTTCGCCGTCGCATCATCGACGAGAAGCGGCACCGCCGAGTGGCCGTAGGCCCATGCATGAGCGTGGTGTTCGAGAACCACGACACCGCGCTCTTGCAGATCCAAGAGATGCTGCGCACCGAGCGCATCACGGCCGAGGCCGCGATCCAGCACGAGCTCGAGACCTACAACGCGCTCGTGCCCGGGCCGCTCGAGCTCAAGATGACCCTCTTCGTGGAGATCCCCGAGAAGAGCGAGCGCGAGCGGATGCTGGTCGAGCTGGCCGGGCTCGAGACGAGCGTGTTCGTGGAGGTCGATGGCGTGCGGGTGCGGGCCCACGGCGAGGAGCGGGACGGCGCGGAGGCCGGGCGCACGACGGCGGTGCACTACTTCGCCGTCGCCCTGAGCGAGGAGCAAGCGGCGCGCGTGCGTGGGCGGGGAGCGTGCCTCGCCATCGCGATCGATCACCCGCACTACCAGCACCGCGCCGCGCTCTCGAGCGACGTCGTCGCGTCCCTCGCTCGGGATTTTTGCGTGACGAACGGAGCGTCCTCATGGTGAGCATCGAGCGACAGGTGCGGTTCGAGGAGGTCGACGCCGCCGGGATCCTCTTTTTTGCGCGCTTCGCGACCTACGCGCACGACGCGATGGAGCGGCTCTTCGACGCGCTCGATGGCGGCTACGCGGCGCTCACGATGAAGCGCAGGATCGGGCTGCCCGCCGTCAAGCTCGGGTGTGAGTTCTCGGCGCCGCTGCGCTACGGCGACATCGCGCGCATCTCGGTGTCGGCGCTCCGCATCGGCAATCGCAGCGCGGAGCTCGGCTACCGCATCGAGCGCCAGGGTGACCTTGTCCTCGCCGCGGCGCTCACGCACACGGTCGTCGTGACGGACCTCGAGGCGATGCGCTCGTGCGAGATGCCTCCCGACGTGCGCGCGGTGCTGATGGCGCACTTCGCCGGCCAGTGACGCGCCTCGCGCGCGCGGTGCTGATGGCGCATTTCGCCAGCGAGTCGCGCCCCTCGTGCGCGTGGCCTACGCCTCGAGGCCCCACCAGAAGGCGAGGCGCGGCTCGCCGTTCTTGCGGCGCCGAAAGCATGGCCCGATGACGGCGCGCTCGCCGACGCGGCGCAGTTCGCACACGAACTCGCTCGCGGGCCACGAGTTGCCGAGGCCGTCGTGACGCAGCACGAGCGTGTCGCGTGCGTCGAGCTGCGAGGCTCCCGGCTCGCAACGAAAGCGCGTCCTGGCGCGACCGAACAACACGTGACTGCCCTCGGTGCCGCTCGCCGAGAAGGACTGGCCGCGACACGGGAAGGCGCGAGCGAAGTTCGCGAAGGCGCCGCGCATCAGCGCGTGCACGCCGGAAAATCCCGCGATCGCGAGCAGCCGCCCGCGCGCTTCGAGATCTGCGAGCTCTCCCGGTAGCTCGCCGCTCGCGTAGAGGTCGGCGAGGGCCTCGGGGTGCGCGCCCACGAGCGCCTCGAGCGCATGGACCTTGCCCATGCTGCGCGTGCGCCCTCGCTCGCGCGGAAGGGTGGAGTCGCCCTCGTCGCCTGCCGTTCGCACTCCCATGGCGGGCCGCTTCCCACGGTCACGAGGGACGGTCAAGCCGCGGGGGAAAGCCCCGGCAAGCCCCCAGGGCCGGCGCATCTAAAGATGGAGCAGTTCCGTGGACATCGGGGGATCGGCCCCGGTTCGGGCTCCGGTAGCCGGTGCTCCGTGCTCGGAAGCGGTCGAGGGCATCGACAGCGGGGAGCGGGGAGGCAGTGGCAGCGGGTGAGCGGGGAGCGGGTGAGCGGGGAGCGGGGAGCGGGCGAGGGCTAGTGTGAAGGTCCCCCAGTCTCGCCCACGCCCACGATGCGCTCGTAGGCGGCGCGGACCCGCTCGGTGACGTGGCGGTAGCGCGCGAGCAGCTCACCTGCCGGCTCCGCCCCCGAAAATCCCATGCGCCGCGCGAGCGGAACGATCCCCGCGGCGCCCGCCTCGACGAGGTGGGTGTCGTCGTCGTGGACGACTCGGAGTCGCTGCTCGAGCTTGCGAAGAAACGCGTAGCCCTCGCGGAGCGTCTGCGCGGTCTCGTCGTCGATGGCACAGGCTGAGTTGAGCGCGTCGATCGCGAGCCCGGTGTCCGTCGTGCGCACCCTCGCGTCGCGGCCGTGGCTGAGCTGGCACAGCTGGACGGCGAGCTCGATGTCGACGAGGCCGCCGCGCCCGAGCTTCACGTCGTATCGGCCCTCGCGCTCTCGAGCAAGCTCGCGCTCCATGCGCTGGCGGAGGCGGTGCACGTCGAGCGCGACTTCGCGCGGATCGCCGCCGCGCTCGTAGGCGGCGCGGTGCGCGATGGTGAGCATGCGCGCCCCGAGCTCGAGGTCGCCGGCCGCGTGCCGCGCGCGCAGCAGGGCGAGTCGTTCCCAGGTGGCCGCGCGCTCGCCGCGTGGCTGTGCGTCGTCGCGCTCGGCGTGGTACCTCGCGAACGAGTCGAGCGACACGACGAGCAGGCCGTGCGAGCCGCTCGGGCGCAGGCGCGTGTCGAGGGCGTAGCCGGTGCCGTCGACGTGCGGCATCGAGACGTACTGAATGACGCGGCGCGCCCGGCGCGTGAAGTAGGCGACGGGATCGTCGTCCGGGCCCGCGCTCGGATCGAACAGAAACAGGACGTCGAGGTCGGAGCCATAGCCGATGTCGCGCCCGCCGAGCTTGCCCATCGCGATGACGGCGAGCCCGCGGACAGGCTCGCCCGGCTCGAGCCCGAGCGACAACCGCGCGGCGGCCTCGAGGACCGCGTCGGCGACCTCCGAGAGCACGAGCGTCGCCTCGCGGGTGTCGAGATCGCCCGCAAAATCCGCGAGCGCCACCTGCACGGAGATGCGGCGCTTGGCGGCGCGCACCGCGCCGACGAGCCGCTCGATGCGGGCTTGGTCGTCTTCACCGTCGAAGGTGTCCTTGTGTGCAAATGCGAACGCGCGTTCTATTTCCGCGCGCGCGTCGGCGGCGGTGGGGCGACGCGCCTCGAACAGCACCAGATCGGCGAGCTCGGGACTCGTCGCGACCGCCTCGCCGACGAACGCGCTGGCGCCGAGCATGGTGACGAGGCGGCGGATCGCGGGTGGATCTTCGGACAGGAGCTTCACGTACACCTCGACCGGGCGCACTCGCTGCATGAACCTGCGGAGGTAGCGCGTCGCCTGCTCCGGATCGGCCGCGCCGACGGCGGCGTCGAGCACGGTCTCGCAGACGACGGGGTAGAGCTCGTGCGTTCGCACCCCGAGGAGCGAGCTCGGGTCGCGCGCGAGCTCGGCGAGGGCCGGGGCGAGGTCGAGCGCCGGGGGCAGTCCGCTCTCTTCGAGCGCCCGCGCGAAGCCGTCCAGATCGCCGTGGTCGAGCGCGGCGAGCGCCGGGGTCCACGGGCTCTCTTCGGCCGCGCCCTCCGGAAGCAGCGTCGCGAACAGCTCAGAGATCCGCGCGCGGCACGCGTCGAGGGCGCGCATGAGCTCCGCCTGGCCGGCATATCCGAGGCTCCGCGCGAGCCGCTCGAGCAAATGGGGCTCGCTCGGCAAGAGGTGCGTGTGCAGCGCCGTGGTGCTCTGTACCGCGTGCTCTGCGCGTCGCAAGAGCGCGTAGGCTCCGGCGATGTCGTCGGCCTCGCGCGCGGAGAGCAGCCCCGCCGAGGTGAGGCGCATGGCGGCCTCGACCGTGGCGCGCGCGCGCAGCTTCGGGTGGCGACCGCCCCACACGAGCTGCAGCGTCTGCACGAACATCTCGGCTTCGCGAATGCCGCCCGGGCCAAGCTTGAGGTCGCGGCTCGGATCGGCCGAGAGCTCCAACCGCGAGCGGACGACGAGGTCCACCATCGTGCGCGCGATGCGCGGATCCACCTGCCGGCGCCAGACGAACGGCGCGAGGCGAAGGAGCAGCTCGTCGCCGAGCGCGAGATCTCCGGCGACGGGCCGCGCGCGCAAGAGGACGGCGCGCTCCCACTGTCGACCGAACGATTCGTAGTAGCGCTCGGCCGCAGCGAGCGAGCTCGTGAGCGGCCCCCGGCTCCCCTCGGGGCGCAGGCGCAGGTCGACGCGCCACACGAACCCGTCGCTCGTCACTTCGTCGAGCGAGGCCGTCATTCGCCGCACGACTCGGGTCCAGAGCTCGCTCGCGGTCCGGATGGGCTCGCCGTCGTGGCGCTCGGCGAGCTCGACCTCGTCCGAGTCGTAGAAGCACACGAGATCGACGTCGGAGCCGGCGTTGAGCTCGTGTCCTCCGAGCTTGCCCATGCCCAAGACGACGAGCGTGCTCGGTGCTCCGTCGGCGTGGAGGGGGCGACCGAAGCGCGAGAACACCGACCGCTCGGCCTCTTTGAGCGCGGCCTCGATCGTGAGCTCCGCGAGCAAGCTCAGCTCGGCCGCGGCGCGCGCGGCGTCGAAGCCTCCGAGCTCGGCGGGCAAGAGCTCGAGGAGGGCGATGCGCATCCGCTCGCGCAGCGCGATCTGGCGCAGCGCGACGCAGAGCTCCTCGCCGTCGAGGCCCGCGAGGCGATGGCTCAGCCCCTCGCGCTCGAGGGGGCGCAGCGGGCGCGGCTCCGGCAAGAGATCCGGAGTGTTCGCGAGCGCGTTCGAAAGCGGCGGGTGCGCGGTCGTCAGCAACACCGCGACCGCGAATCGGTCGTGTTCGGCGTACCTCGGAGCGAGCTCGCCGCGCAGCTCGGCGGCGCGGAGCGGATCGATTCTCGACGCGTGCTCGAGGAGCTGCTCGGCGCTCGGCATGCAAACCCGAGCGCGAGTCTCGCTAGTTTTTCGCTCCCCGGCCAGTGCTACGATGTTCGCGTGAGGTTTCTCTGCCTCTCGGACATCCACGGCCACTCGGACGCGCTCTGTGCCGTCCTCGCCACCGCCGAGCGCCGCGGCTACTCGCGCGTGCTCGTCGCCGGGGACCTCTGCTTCCCCGGGCCCGATCCGGTCGGCGTGTGGCAGCGGCTCACGCAGCTTCGCGCCCTCGCGGTCCAGGGTGTAGGCGACCGCGCCCTCGCCACCGTGGACGAGCGCGCGCTCAGGCCACGGGACGATTTCGAGCGCCACCGCTTGCGGCGATTCCGCGAGGTGCGCGCGGAGCTCGGCCCGGCCGCGGTCGAGCGCATCGGCAAGCTACCGCAGGTCTTGCGTCAGCCGCTCGACGGCGGCGGCCACCTCTTGCTGGTCCACGGCTCGCCGCGCGATCCGCTCGAAGAGCTGGCGCACGACATGTCGGACGAGATGCTGGTGCACTCTGTCGGTGACGATCCCGCGCGCGTCGTCGTGTGCGGCGGGAGCCACGTCCCCTTCGAGCGGACGCTCCGTCGCACGCCGAGGGCCGGCGCCGAGGCCGAGGTGCGGGTCGTGTGCGTCGGCAGCGTCGGGGAGGCTCCCGGTTTCGACAACGAAAACGCACCGCGCGTCGCACATGCCGCCTTCATCGATGATTCCGCGCATGGTATCAAGGTGGAGCTTTTCAGCGTCCCGCTCGGGCGGGCCGCGAGAACGGCTGGGGCAGCGTCGCGCTGAGCTGCCCGAGGGGAACCACAGCGACTCGCATGAGCGACCGGCCCAAGATCGACGACCTCGAGACGACGCGCGTCTCCAGCCTCGAGCAGCTGCGCCAAGAGCTGGCGCTGCGGACCCAGCGCGATCGCGCCTACCTCATCGTGCTCGCGGGCGCGGACGTCGGCCGCATGCACAAGCTGCAGGACGGCGAGACGACGATCGGGCGCTCGCAGCGCGCGGACATTCGCGTCGACGACGACAGCATCTCGCGCCTGCACGTGAAGCTGAGGATGAGCGGCGCGAGCGTCGAGATCGAGGACCTGAACAGCAGCAACGGCACGCTCGTCAACGGCGAGCGCATCAGCGCCGTCGGGCTGCAAGACGGCGACAAGATCCGGCTCGGGGACACGACCATCCTCAAGTTCACCTTCCACGACCGGCTCGACGAGAGCTTTCAGCAGAAGATGTACGACGCGGCGCTGCGAGATCCGCTGACGCGCGCGTTCAACAAGAAATACCTGCTAGATCACCTCCTGCTCGAGGTCTCCTACGCGCGCCGGCACTCCGCGATGTTGAGCCTCATCATGCTGGACATCGACCACTTCCAGCGCATCAACGACACCCACGGCCACATCGCGGGCGACCAGGTGCTCGTGCGCATGGCGGGGCTCATCCAGGGCATGCTGCGGAACGAAGACGTCTTCGCGCGCTACGGCGGAGAGGAGTTCTCCGTCGTGCTGCGCGGCATCGCGCTCGCGGACGCGGGCCGGCTCGCCGAGCGCATCCGCGCCGCGGTCGAGACGACGCCGTTCCCCTTCGAAGAGCAGAACCTCGCGGTGACGATCAGCGTCGGCGTCGCGCAATATCGTCAAGGCAGCGAAGATCCGGTGGAGCTCATCGCCGCGGCCGACGGCGCGCTTTACGCGGCGAAGAACTCTGGGCGAAACCGCGTGCTCCTCAAGTCCGACTGACGATCTCAGGGCGTGCACGAGGTTGACAGCGTCGGCGCGCGGCGCTCGGATGCGCGCATGTCACAACCATCGACGCACGCGATGGAGCAGGTCGCCCAGGCGGCGCTCGAGCTCGTCACCGATGGCATGCAGCTCGGCCTCGGCACCGGGCGCGCGGCCGAAGCCTTCATTCGGGCGCTCGGCGCGCGCGTGCAGGGCGGGCTTCGCGTCCGCGGGGTCGCGACGTCGGTGCGCTCGGAGGAGCTAGCCAGGAGCCTCGGGATCGAGCTCGGCACGGTCGCCGACACGGCGAGCCTCGACGTGGCGTTCGACGGCGCGGACGAGGTCACGCCCGCGCTCGATCTCATGAAAGGCCTCGGCGGCGCGCTCTTGCGCGAGCGCGTCGTCGCGGCCCTCGCGCGCCGCTTCGTCGTGCTCGTGACGCCCGACAAGCTCGTCGCGAGCCTGTGCACGCGCGCGCCGGTGCCCATCGAGATCGTGCCCTTCGCGGTCGAGCCCGTGCGTCGCAGCCTCGCCGCGCTCGGCGCCGAGCCGCCAGTGCGCCTCGCTCCGGACGGCGCTCCCTACCGCACCGACAACGGGAACGCGATCGTCGACGCGCGCTTCGCTCCGCTCGCCGACCCTGCCGCGACGGACGCCAAGATCCGGCGCCTGCCGGGTGTCGTCGACACCGGGATGTTCCTCGGCATGGCCGATCTCGTGCTCGTCGGTTCGGAGGCAGCGGTCCTGCGCCTCACGCGGCCGTGAGCCCCGCGCGACCGTGAGCCCCGCGCGACCGTGAGTCCCGCGTGACCGTGAGCCGCTGCGGGTCCGCGCCCGCCCGCGCAATCGCGAGCGCCCGCGGATCATGGGTTCTCGAAACGCCGCCCGCGCGGTAAAGGGGACTGAAATGAGTGCGAAGGTCACGAAGGCGCTCGCCCACGCGGCTCAGAACCTCGGCGCGACGCTCGACGCGCTTCGTGAGCTGGCCAAAATCCCCAGCGTCTCCGCGGAGCCACCGCCCAACGCGGAGCTCGCCCGCAGCGCGGCCGAGGTCGCGGCTTGGATGAAGCGCATCGGGCTCGAGCGCGTCGAGGTGCTCGAGGTTCCGGGGGCGCACCCGTACGTCTACGGCGAGTGGCTGCACGCGCAAGGCGCGCCGACGCTGCTCCTCTACGCGCACCACGACGTGCAGCCTCCCGGTCGCCCGACGCACTGGAAGACGCCCGCGTTCGAGCCCACGGAGCGCGACGGACGGCTCTACGGCCGCGGCGTCGTCGACGACAAGGCGGGCGCGGCGATCCACTTCGCGGCGATCGATGCCTACCTTCAACAGGGCGGCTTGCCGGTCAACGTGAAGCTCGTCATCGACGGCGAAGAAGAGATCGGCTCCGAGCACCTCGGGGAGTTCTTGGCGACGTATCGCGAGCGGCTCAGCGCCGATTGCATTGTCCTCACCGACACCGCCAACCTCGCCGCGGGCCTGCCCTCGGTGACCTACGCGCTGCGCGGGATCGTCATCGTCGACGTCGAGGTCGCCGGGCTCGACCATCCGCTGCACTCGGGCATGTGGGGCGGCCCGATCCCCGATCCCGTCATGGCGATGTGCAAGCTCCTCGCCGGCCTCGTCGACGAGCACGGCAAGCTCGCCATCCCCGGGATCTGCGACCGCGTGCGACCGCTCACGCCGAGCGATCGCGAGCGCCTCGCGCGCCTGCCCTACGAAGAGGCGGCGTTTCGAAAGGACGCGGGCCTCCTCGACGGCGTCGCGATCGCGGGCGAGCCCGGCTTCAACACCTACGAGCTCAACTGGCACCGGCCTTCGCTGACGATCAGCGCCCTCGAGGCAGCGCCGATGAAGGGCGCGTCGAACCAGATCGTCAACTCCGCGCGCGCACGCATCGGCGTCCGCACGGTCCCGGACATGGACGGTCGCGAGGTCGCAGCGTTGCTGTCGCGTCACCTCGAGACGTCGGCGCCGTGGGGCATGCGGGTCACGGCCAAGGTGCACTCGGTCGGCGGCTGGTGGTCCACGACTCCCGGCGGTCCGGCGTTCGAGGCGTGCGAGCGCGCACTCAAGAGCGGCTTCGGCGTCGACTCCGTGTACATCGGCTGCGGCGGCTCGATCCCGTTCGTCGAGCCGTTCGCGCGCGTCCTCGGCGGCGTGCCCGCGCTGCTCGTCGGCCTCGAAGATCCGATCTGCAACGCCCACTCCGAGAACGAGTCGCTGCTCCTCAGCGATTTCGACAAGGCGATCAAGAGCGCGATCCACCTCTACGACGAGCTCTCGCGCCTGCCGCGCGGGTGAAGCCGTCGAGGCGGGTGAAGGTGGCGATTGCGCTCGGGATGCGGGCGCGAAATCGCCGCGTCAGAAGGTCCCGAACGCGCTCGCGCCGACGAAGTCGCCGGCGACGATTGGAGCGACCTGCCACGTCGACCGCGAGGTCGCCTTGGTCGCGGGCGGCTCACCTGTTCCGGCGGCCTCGGCCGGATCTCCGCTGAGGAAATGCCACGCGAGACCGCCGCCGATGGCCGCCACTCCGAGGCCGAGCACGCCGCCGCCGACCCCTTTAAGCAAGTTCGCCTGCGTGCCCGACTCGGCGACCTCCGGCGGGCACGCACCACCCGGCAGGGTGCACCGCTTCCTGGCGTCGCTCGCATTCACCGTGCCGACCCCCAAGAGGATCCCGCCCGTGAGCGCCAGCGCGCCGCCGCCGCCGACGACGAGCCACGGCAGGAGCGCCGGATCGATCAACGGCTCGGACGCGGCGTCGGTGCCGTCGGGCTTTCCACCTCCGGTGCCGTCGGGCTTTCCACCTCCGGTGCCGTCGGACTTCCCGTCGCCCGCGCCGTCGGGCTTTCCGTCGCCGGCGCCGTCGGGCTTCCCGTCGCCCGCGCCGCTCGTGCCGACCCTGCCGTCGCCAGCCACTTTGTCCGGCGGTGGGGGCGCGGCCTTGGCGGCGGCGGCCGCCTCGAGGTTCTTCACCTTCTCGACGATGCCGGGGTCGGCCTCGGCGCCGCTGCGCGTGACGTACAAGCGAAACGCCTCGATCGCCTTGTCGCCCTGGCCGAGCTTCTCGTAGGAGTTGCCGATGTTGACGAGGAAGATGTGGGCATTGCAGTCAAAGGTGTACGCCTCGGTCCACCGGGCGACGGCCTGATCGTAGAGGGCCTTCGCGAAGTACTGCTTCGCCGTCTGGTGAAGGCCCTTCGCCGCGTCCTTGTCCTGGCTGGTCGGCGGGCGCGTGCACGATGGATAGGCGGCCTCGGCGCTCGAAGCGAGCAGCGCGGCGCACATCACGGACCCAAGCGTCGTCTTGAGCTTCACGGTGCGAAGCGTATTCGCTTCCCCCGGGCGGGTGGCAACAAAACCTCCGTCGAGGCCGCTCGTTCCCGCACTCGCGCCAAGGAGCGGCGCGCGAATTTCATCACCGCAGGGGCGACTCGGCAAACTACGATGGCCCGCGAGCCTCGCCCGGCTGCTGAGCTCGCAAGCACGCGGGAGGCAGGCTCTTCGCGCCCAGTCGCCATGCTCGAAGATCGGCACCAAATCCTCGTCGTCGACGACGAAGCCAACCTGCGTCGCGTCCTCGCCGCCCAGCTCGAGCGAGACGGCTACGAGGTCCACACGGCCCAGGATGGCAACCAGGCGATCGAGTTCATCCGCGAGCACCACGTCGACCTCGTCATCACCGACCTCCGCATGCCGAAGGTTGGCGGCATGGATCTCCTGCGCTGGGTCCAGACCGAGGAGCCGCAGGTACCGGTCGTCATGCTCACCGCCCACGCTACCGTCGACACGGCGGTGCTCGCGCTCAAGCACGGGGCCGTGGACTACATCTCGAAGCCCTTCGACAAGGACGAGCTTCGCAGCGCTGTCCGCAAGGCCCTGCGCACGGTCGAGCTCGCCCACCGCGACGCCTCGCACCCTGGCGCGCGCGGCGTGCCGGACGGGACGCGGTTCGGGATCATCGGCGGCGGCAAG
>SXGS01276887.1_pt1 | contig 15097 bp, 11 predicted proteins | sample 3174681 | NCBI WGS metagenome assembly SXGS01 (sample SAMN11356861, study PRJNA531348) | freshwater metagenome | isolation source: freshwater sample F1-80 | place: China: Fuxian Lake, Yuxi | collected 2017-12-25 | reverse complement strand
GGTAAGGATATCTTTATCGTTAAACGCTCCGTAGCCGATGGTGGTAACAGGCGAACCTCCCAGAGTCGACGGGAGAGTAATCGCTCCCCCGGGCCCTGTGTACCCCGTAATGGTAGCATTGCCACCACTTGTGGTGTAATCGTAACCCCCCTCTGAGGGAAGGCTTACCCCAGATGCCTCCCACGCCTTTTGGCTAGCAACCAAAGCCTGGGTAATTTTCCCTGAAGCATATTCCAGGGACAAATTCCCTCCGGTTCCGGTCGTATCCGAACTCGCTGCAACATCCGCCCCGGTCATCCTGGCCAAAGAATCGACCAAGCCCCTGCCTGCCTGAGTTGAAGCCACTGAACAGCCATAGAGCAGAATATCCGCATCGGTTGTCAAGGATTGGCTCCAGGTGGCCAAAACCGCCTCATTCGCCCTGAGGTCCGCCCCATCGATGACCTTATCCCCAAATACCAAGGCACCCGCTTGGCCATGGCTGATGAGGCGAACGGTTTCAATCCCGCTTAGCCCTTTCATTGCCTGGCTCATCTGGCTAAGTGGATCCTCGCCGGCCTGAATGATAATTACCAACGCTTGCGCTAACTCTTCTTGGGGAACGCTTTCCAGCAGAGTATGATCCACAAAGGTTATGGCGGTAGGAGGGACCACTCCTTGTTGTACCTGGAGCTTTGGGTCCATTGTGGAGAGGAAATGGGTTTCCCTTTCCTCTACCAAGGCCGGACCTTGGTAGATAAGGGAGGCAAAGCTTGTCGGGGTAGTTCGGTCCTCCAATAATTCCAAAAACAGGAGCCTTGGTGGGATTTTTCCCCCGCCTACCATTTTCCCCAATAGGGGGTGAAGTTGGTCCTTTTTTTGAAATTTCGAAAAGATGCGATTCCAGATTGCCATGATTAACGCCCTCAAACAACCGATTGTAAAGGAAGATGGGCGCTTCCACAGGAGTAGGACAGGGGTGATGCAAAGGAAAGAATTGTCATTGTATCCGTTAAAGAAATAATTTGGTATACAATCCCGAGTTTTTTAGAAGGAATGTGATATATATATATATATATATATTGCCTTGGATATCCCCAGATAAACAACTAAGGTAGCATTTCCTGAACGGAATCACGATTGCGATGGCTTGCCAAAATGGCTAGACGAAATATCTGGACAAAACGATTCCAGAAATCCGAAATAGAGGGCGAATATTCTTGGAGCGTTTGGGAAAGTCAGAGTTTATTTAGGTATTCTGATCTCTTTATACGCCAAAATAATAGTTGTGAAACACCCATTCCATAAGGCGTTGCAACCCTGCGTTTTGGGATCTTTTTTGCCAGATTATTACCAGGCGTTTCCTCATTCCTGTCGAAGGTTACCCCAACAAAATCCCCATTTCGCCCCCTCAGTCAAGGTGCTTGATGCGAAAAGTACAACTACTTAATAATCACAGAATCGCCAATATGCAGTAAATCCTCTGGTTCTGCAACCAACCCAACCCGCAAAAGGGGAGGAGCTTCCTTCCACGATTTGGGATATTCGTTTAGAGTTAACCGAGGCTTGATACCCTTTGAAAGGGCTTTTGCACAGGCAGCGACCAAAGCCAAATCCCCCTTTGCCTGGATTTGTAAACTGCTTACTCCTTTGCCGTTGTCCCACAAATGGTTAAGGTAGTTCAAAAGAACCCGGGATTGAACACCGGCAATCGTGGTTCCCAAAAGGGCAGCCCTTCGGCGAATTTGGTAATCTCCCTGATCCATGGACCTTTTATCTGAAAACGCCATTGGCCCTTTTCCCGGCAAAAAAAGGACTTCATCAATGGCTGATTCTTTTGCTTGGGATCGAAGGGCCAAGTAGGCACCTTCGAAGTCCTCGGCAAGGAGCAAATTCCTGGGTTGGCTGGTTGGAATGGCTTTGGTCCACAGGTGGGCAATTACCACCTCGTTTTCAACGATTTCCCACGCCCAAATTCCCTCCATGGGAGCTACAAGGCTTTTTCGTTTGGTAATTTGTTCCTTTGGATTCCAAAAGAGTCGTGTCGGCACCGCCTTATTCAGGACCTCCAAAAAATGGTTCGGAGTTTGGCCGCCATTGGATTTTTGGGCGTGAGCCTCCTTCCAAAACCAATCATGGGCCCTCGTGTTTTTTTCATCCTTGGGTTTGGTTTGAAGAACCCTCAAGGACCATTCTCCAAGCAAAACACCAGGGGCAAGTTTTCGGGGTGGTTGACCAGGGTTAAGCCAGGTTTCCAGCCAATCAAACGCAGCTTGTTGGAGGTCCTCCGTGTCCTCATGACCCCCCCTGCCCTGATAAACCGAGAAGCATTCTGGATTCCCGGTCGCTTTGTAAAACGCTTTAATTTCGTTGGATGGTCTTCGGAATCCCCCCACCGGAAAAATGGGATCCTGGTCTGTATTTATCAACATGGCGGGCCTTGGGGCACAAAGCTGACCTAACCGACAGAAATCCATCCTTTCCGAATTGACCATAAACATGCAATCACAATGCCCGGTAATCACCCCCTGGTTGAATCGTTCTTGATCGCCGGAGAGCAAATGAGCCCTCAAATCCGCCATCCCCGCTACACCAATCGCACATTTCACCCGGGTATCCATGGCGGCAATCCACCAGGTCGATGCCCCTCCACCCGATCGGCCGGTTACCCCAATCCGATTGGGATCAACCTCCTTGATGGATTGGAGGAAATCGATGGCCCTCATGCCGTTGTAACATTCCACCCCCGCTGGTGTATAACCCATGGATTGCCACCAAAACATACCTTTATTGTAGGTCCCATGGTGAGTTCCTTCGATTTCCCCAAGTTGTAGAGTATCGATAACCAGGCAAACATAGCCCATTTGAGCCAAACGGGTCCCATGATGACGGTAAAATACTTTGCTTCCCAAACTCCGTTTTATTTTTTTACCATCCTCAAGGACTTCCTCATAGGCATTGCCATGCCCACAAACATACAGGACGGCGGGTGCCGGTTTAATGAGGTTTTTTGGTAAATAGAGGTTGCCGGTTACATAGAGTCCTGGCCTGGATTGAAAAACTATCTTTTCAATTCGGAAATTGGCGGTTTCAACCGATCCGGTCCGCTCAACCAGCAGTGGGGTTTTGGGTAGGTTTTCTGGTATTCCCAAAACCACCGCAAGTTGTTTGCGCCACCGATTTACTTCTGCTTCGGGAACGGGAATGTACATTTTCCAAATGCTATTTTCCAGTTCAATGCGTCCTACCTGGGCTTTTTGGAAAGCCTCAAAAAAACGATCTCCATGACCGGAAGTTCCAACCTGTCCAAAGGGATAACAAAGGACGGAAATGAAATAGACGAGTGTGCCTGTCATGGGAGTGCCCCGCATTAGTTTGAAATGGGGTGGGTTTGGGGCAATCTATGCGTAATTCAGAGAATAGGCAGATCCAGGCACCCCGTTTTGGACAAAATTGGTTATGAACCCTTCCCTTCCCCCTTTGGAATTTTTTAACAATGTTCCCAGTCCTGCATTGGTGTTTTTCCCGGAACGAATCGAAGCAAACATCCAAAAAATGATTCAGTTGGCGGGGGGAAATCCCAACCGGCTACGGCCCCATTGCAAAACCCACAAGTGTTCGGAAATCGCCAAGCGGTTGATCCAGGCCGGAATTTTGCAACATAAATGTGCGACTCTTCCGGAGGCATTGATGCTTGTTCGGGCCGGAGCCACGGATGTTTTGGTGGCCTATCCATTAATCGGTCCCAACCTCCCTTTATTGGCTACCCTATGCCAGGCCTACCCGCATGTGAAATTTTCCTTTTTGGTGGATAACCCTGATGCTTTGCCATTTGCCAAAAATGTCTTTGGGGGAATAGATAATCCTCCTTCTGTTTGGCTAGACATTGATGTTGGTATGGGAAGGACCGGGATTGATCCCATAACACAGCACCGGAAACTGCGGGACCTGGCCAACCAGGTCGTTGCTTCCGGTTTTCGTCTGGACGGGGTTCACCTTTACGATGGACAGGTAAACTTGCCTCTCATGGAGGACCGCAAAAAGATCGGAAACCAGGTTCGGCTGGCCGGATTGGAGCTTAGGAAGGAACTGGAGGAGCAATTGAAGTTCCCCCTTGGCATTATTGTCGGGGGCAGTCCATCGTTCATGGCTCATAGCCAATTGGAATGGGAAAATGCTATCTTTTCACCGGGAACGGTGGTCCTCCAGGATTTCGGTTACGGCGAAAAATATCCGGACATGGCAGGGTTTCAAACCGCCGCCCTTCTTCTTACCAGGGTGATTAGCAAACCTTGTTCGGGTCGAATTACCCTGGATTTAGGCTATAAAGCCGTTTCAGCGGATCCCCCTCTGGAAAAGAGGGCCCAGTTTCCAAACCTGGAGGGGGCCCAAATCGTAATGCAAAGTGAGGAACATTTGGTTTTGAGCGTGGCCGGGGCGGATCAAATTCCTTTGGGCCAGGCGCTATGGGCGATTCCGTTTCATGTTTGTCCAACGGTTGCCCTTCATGACCGGGCAACCATTTGGCAAGGTGGTCAGCTGAATCCTTCATGGGAAATCGACGCCCGGACCAGGTTTTTCCCGGACAATCAACAAGCTTGAGGCCTAACCCTATTTCCCTAGGTTAAAGAAAGAGAATTGATTCCAAATGCAGGAGAAATGGGCATGGATGATTCGGGTGATTCACTCGTTCCCAAATACAAACGGGTACTCCTAAAGCTCTCCGGTGAAAGTTTTGGCACCCCAGGTAAAACCGGTATCAACATTGATGAAACGATTGCCATTGCAAGGCAAATCAAAAGCATCGCCAATCAGGGTGTGGAGTTGGCAATTGTCATTGGGGGGGGGAATCTCCTTCGCGGTTCACAATTTACCAGCGGCGAAATCATCAAAAAAACAACCGCCGATTACATGGGGATGTTGGCAACCGTTATGAACGGGCTGACCCTGCAGGATAGTCTTGAACATCTTGATTGCCAAACAAGACTTTTGTCTGCAGTTCGAATGGATTCCGTGGCCGAACCGTACATCCGAAGGCGTGCCGTTCGCCACCTCGAAAAGGGGCGGATAGTGATTTTGGCTGGTGGTACGGGTAACCCCTATGTCACCACAGATACTGCTGCCGCATTAAGGGGGATTGAAATATCGGCAGAAGCCCTGCTCAAAGCAACCAAAGTGGATGGGGTCTATTCCGATGACCCGGAAAAAAATCCCCATGCCGTTCGCTATGAAAAATTGAGTTACGCCCAGGCTCTGCGCGACAACCTTCGGGTGATGGATGTTTCGGCAATTAGCCTTTGTCAGGATGCGAAATTACCAATTGTTGTTTTTGATTTCAAGCGTGAAGGTAACATTGAACGGGCCATTGCGGGGCACAAAGTGGGAACGACCGTTTCGTGACTTAAAAAGAGGATATAAGGAGCTAAATCATGAGTTTGGACGCAGTGATTAAAGATACAGAAGCTCGAATGGAAAAAGCGTCAAGCGTTTTCCGGGAAGAACTCAAAGGCCTGCGCACCGGCCGGGCTACCCCGGGCCTTGTGGAAACGCTGAGGGTAGAGGTCTATGGATCCCCTACCCCACTCAAACAAATTGCCCAAATTAGTATTCCTGAACCCCAACAAATCCTGATCAAGCCCTTCGACATTGGGTCTCTCAAGGATATTGAAAAAGCAATTCGAACCAGCGACTTGGGTATGTCTCCGAGCAATGATGGTAAAATCATTCGCCTCAATGTGCCTGGCATGTCCGGTGATCAGCGCCAGAAACTGGTTGCACGACTCAAAAAGTCTGCCGAAGATGCCAAAGTTTCTTGTCGCAATATCCGGCGTGATGCCAACAAGGGTTTGGATAAAACCACAAAGGATCTTGGACTTTCCGAAGACGATGGAAAAAAAGCAACAGAAAAGGTCCAGAATCTTTTGAAAAGGTACGAAGTTTCCATTCAGGAAATGGCTGACAAAAAGGCCAAAGAGATCATGGAAACCTAGGCAATGGATCATGCAACCCACACGGATAATGACTTGGAAATGGACAAGGTTGTCCATTCCTTGGGCTTGGGGGGATTTGCCAGGCATGTATTCCTTTGTACCGGTCCGAAATGTGTTTCCCCTGAATTGGGGTTACAGGCGTGGGAAGCTCTAAAATCGGGTATCAAGGAAGAAGGCCTTGGAAAATCGTGTTATCGTACCAAGGTGGGTTGTTTAAGGGTTTGTCAAGCTGGTCCGGTGGTTGTCGTTTATCCCGAAGGTGTTTGGTACCACACCATGACGGCAGAAAAGATCCCCCATTTGGTAAAAGAACACCTTCCCAGCGGCGGATTGCTCGAAAATAATAGGATAGGAACCTATCCTCTATCCAAATCCAATCCTAATTCCTGATGCGTTCCATTAGCCACCTTCAATAATCCGGGTGGGGTGATTTTGTAACCCATTGGTTTGCCACGCATGCTTAATTCTGTCGACACAATATCCAGGTATCCCAGGGCAATAAGGGTGGCGTGTTCCGCAATTTCCCATTTTTGCCCATCTGCTTCCGTGGATGAATTTTCCGCCTGGGCATCGGCCAACCAGGAATCCGCGTTTCTTCGAGTTTGGGCCGAATTCCCGGAACCAGCATAAAACCCTAAAAGGGCCATGGCGTTTTGGTCGTTTTCCCATTCCATCCATGGATCTTTCATTTTTGTGTCCCTCTCCCTTTTGCATCGGATGAAAGGGGACACCTGTGGGCGGTATGAATGGAAATCAGCAATAAAACCAGGCATTTGGGATCGAGTTCAAACGAATTCATCAAAGAAAAGGATTGATTGGAATGTGGCGATTGGGGGCCCTACGGTTGGCTCCTGCGGAAAGGAAATATTTCAACCTTAGTTTTTCGCTTTCATATGAACTGAGGGGGTGCCTTTTATGGATACGGTCCAAAAATCGGGTTAATATCAGGGGAAAGCGCTTGGAATGAATACTCCATGGCAATTTGGGGGGGGGCATTCGAATCCCAAACCTGGTCGCATCCAAGGATGTTTTAGGCCATGGGGCGGGTAGTTTTTCAATTATGGCAGACATGGTAGCCATTTTTTTTGACCGTTCCTTGGCGGATAATCCGACAAGGTCAAGTTCCATGGATTGGGTTATTGGATCCATGGCCGCAACCAGAGAACAACCATTTCCGTGGACAATGGCAAATTGGCCCTCCGGGGGCAAATTCTCCTCATCAGCAAGCCAATGCGTTGAAATTTGACCACGGGAATCACCTTGGCCTCCTTCCCAGACCTGCTCGATGGGAAAAAGGGGTGCCTCGCTTTCCGTCGAGATTCTAAGCGATTGGGGATCCAAATGGCTCCAGGTGGAATTCACGGTTCCTGGCTCGGTGGCTAACGATTGCGTGGATACCCCCATACTGGATAATAACCCCAAAAAATGGTCCACCAGGTGAACCCCAACATCCGCAAAGGGGTCACCATAAGTTTCCGTTTCAAAAAATGCAGAGCTTCGCTTGATCGAAATACCTTCCACCTTTTTGGCAAGGTGATGGGTGTTTCCCAATTGGAATCGATTTCGGTTGGGTTTGCCAGAACGAAGCTCAAAATCAGGGATTCCCTCGGTAAGAAGCAGCCTTTGAAGGGCAAATGCGGGCTCAAACCGCTCGGTCATACAGTCATCCAGAAATATTGTTTTAGTGGTTGTCTCCAAAAAATTGGCAAGAGGCCTTCCGGAGAACTCAGTAACCCAAAGGGGTTTGTCGCATAAAACCGGAACATTGCCAAACAACAACCTAAGGATCCTGTCCGGTTTGGACTGGTTTTGCCCAGCCAATAGAGCAACCGGGGTACCCTTGGATTTAAGGATTGAAGCGACCGGATCCTCCGACCGATTCCATTGAATCTGATTCAGGTTCCAACCACGATTTTCAAGGGATTTAACCCAGCCCAAAAAGGGTTGGTCATCCCAAAGGAAACCTGCATGAACCTGGATGGGTAAATGCACTCTTGCATCCAGTTGCCCAAGCAAAAGGGCAGCATGAAAATGCGAGGGTTCCAATAAATGGAGGGTCAAGTTTTCCATGTAACTTGGGTCCCGACCAGGAATCTATTTTCCCGCCAGTAAAATCAGGGATTGGCGAACCTCTTCCAGGCTGATCAATTGGGCCTGCCAGTCAACCACTTGTTGCTTTTGCGTTTCCACCAATTCCTTGGGGGCTTTTCCCACAAAATCAGCATTAGCCAAACGGGTTTGAAGTGTGGCGACCTGTTTTTGCTTTTCCTGAATGGCTTTTTCTGTACGAACCAATTCCACCTGGGGATCTATCAGTCCCTGAAGATTTATGAAAAGCTCCATATCACCTAACATGATAGATGCAGCACAGGCAGGTTTTACTACCTTGGGGCCAAGCCCTTCCATCTGTGCCCCCGCCAAATCCGTTAGAAAGGTACTCAAATCGGTCACTTCAACCGAGGCATCCAAACCACACCGAATCACCACACTCAGGGGTGTTCGATTATCAATTTGATAACGATTTCTCACCTCCCTCACGGCCCGAATTATGCTTTGGATACGGGCAATGGACCTTTCCACGCCAAGGTTTATCCAAGTTTTGGAATAGGATGGCCATTGGGCTTTGACCACACTGGTTGTCACCATCAAGCCTGTGATTCCGGCCCGGGTTGGCAGGGCACTGTTTAAGGCTTGCCACAGGGATTCTGCCAGGAAGGGCATTACCGGGTGAATCAAGCGAACCAGACCATCAAGTACGGTAATGAGGATACCCTGGACCCTGGGAAGGGCGATGGCATCCTTAATCCGGGGTTTGGCCATTTCCAAATACCAGTCGCAAAAATCCGACCAGGCAAATTCGTAAATCAGCCGTACATACTCGCTAAAACGGAATTCCTCCAATGATTCGGTGGCTTTTTCAGTTGTTAAAGCCAATCGACTGAGTATCCAGGAATCCTCTGGTGTGGATGGGGGAAATGGTGCCAGGGATTGGTTTTGGGAATCCAAATTCATCAGGACAAATCTGGCTGCATTCCACACTTTGTTGGCAAAATTGCGCCCCAATTCAAAACGGTCACTTCCTTGTTTGGCAGTAATCAGGTCTGGGTCCTCATTTATCCATGGTCCCCCAGGCCGGAAGGGTTTTTTACACACCGAACAGGTGATTTTTTTGGTCCGCATATACATGTGCTCTGTTTTGACAGGGATAAGCGTCTGGCAATGGGGGCAGACATTGGAGACTGGCATCCTCGCATCCTGGGTTTCGGTTGCCAAATGGGCCATTTGGTACCGGAGCGCATCCGCCCCATAGCGGGAAATAATATCAAGGGGGTCGATGCCATTCCCTTTGGATTTGCTCATGGTTTCGCCAAAACCGTCCAGGATTTTGGGGTGAATATATACTTGGTGAAAAGGAATCACCCCGGTGTTATAAAGCCCCGTCAAAACCATTCTTGCCACCCAAAGAGTGATGATGTCACGACTGGTTATCAATACATTTGTAGGATAGTAACGCTCGAAATCTTCGGTTTTATTGGGCCAGCCAAGTGTTGAATGGGGCCAAAGTGCTGAACTGAACCAGGTGTCCAAAACATCCTCGTCCTGAACAAGAGGAATATTTGTTCCGGGAACTTTTGCAGGGAGGTCTTCCATTGAGCAAACGAGTAAGCCCCCTCCCTCCCTTTCTCGCCAGTGGATATTTTCCCAACCTTTGAAGGCAATTTCCAATTGGCCTGAGGTCGCCTGGGTGTACCAGATGGGAATCCGGTGGCCCCACCAAAGCTGCCGGCTTATACACCAGTCCCGTTTTTCCGACAACCAATCCAAATAGGAATTGGCATAACGGTCAGGGGTGAATTTTACCCGTCCATCCCTAACCGCATCGATTGCTTTTTCCCCAAGGTCGGCCATGGAAACAAACCATTGGTCCGACAAAAGTGGTTCAATGGGGGATTTACTTCGGTCGGAATGGGATAGTTCGATTTCCCTTTCTGCTTTACCCTCGAAAAAGCCAAGATTGGCCATCTCTTCAACGCATTTTTCACGGGCAATAAAACGGTCCAGACCCGCAAATGGCCCGCAGCTTTCATTAAGGGTCCCGTCCGGGTTCAAAATGTTGATAAGGGGCAATTGATTACGATTTCCAGAGGCCCAGTCATTCCGGTCATGGGCGGGGGTTACCTTTACGGCACCTGTGCCAAACTCCGGTTTCACCAACAAAGCGTCTCCAATTATGGGAATGAGTCGCTTGGCCAAAGGAACCAATGCCATTTTCCCAATCAAATGTTTGTATCGATCGTCGCTGGGATGAACTGCAATAGCGACATCCCCCAGCATGGTTTCTGGTCGGGTGGTGGAAAACCGGATGAACTCCCCTGTTTCCGGAATGGGATACTTGAAGGTCCAAAAACCTCCTTTTACCGTCTCCACAAATGTTTCATCGTCCGCCACAGAGGTTTGCAGTTGGGTATCCCAATTGACCAACCGTTTCCCCTTGTAAATCAGGCCATCACGAAACATGGAAAAGAAGGTGGTGCGAACCGCCAAGGCACATCCTTCATCAAGAGTAAATCGGGTTCGGGTCCAATCACAGGAAGTCCCCATTTCCGCAAGTTGGCCCAGGATTCTTTTTTCATATTGATCCTTCCAACCCCATATCCGTTCCAGCAGTTTTTCGCGGCCCAAATCCCTTCTTGATTTGCCATCATCCTCGCGAATACGCCTTTCAACCACAGCTTGCGTGGCTATTCCGGCATGGTCCGTTCCAGGGACCCAAACCGTGTTTTCACCTTTCATTCTGTGGTAACGCACCAATATATCTTGCAGGGTGGCGTTCAAGGCGTGCCCTAAATGGAGAGCCCCTGTGATGTTGGGAGGCGGAATCACAACCGAAAAAGCGGGGGTTAAACCCGCAGGATTGGCATGAAAAAGTTTCTCTTTTTCCCAATAAGTGGACCAGGCTTCTTGGGCAGCCTTAGGGTCATAGGCCTTGGCCATTTCTGCAAACATGGGTTCAATCCTGAAAAAAATGGATTTCCAAAACTAATAAAACGGGAGGATAAAGGATCTGGGCCTACCCCCTTTTTTCCTTGTCTTTTAGCCATTTGTAATCAATGCTGTCAACAAGGGCTAGCCAACTCGCTTCAACGATATTTTCGCTTACTCCCACCGTGGTCCAAACCGAGTCATGATCCTGGCTTTCTATAACAACCCGAACTTTGGCGGCCGTCCCAGCCCGTGCGTTTACCACCCTTACCTTGTAGTCCGCCAAATGGATTTCTCCAATGCGTGGTTGAACCTTTATCAGGGCCTTTCTTAGGGCCCCATCCAGAGCGTTTACAGGTCCATCCCCTTCGCTTACCGTGTGCAAAATCTCATTCCCCACCCGCAGTTTAACCGTAGCTTCAGTAATTGGAAGGCCATCGATTCCTGCCTCGATATTAACCCGGTAAACGAGTTTTTCAAAATGAGGGGAGTATAATCCAGCCTCTTTTTGAACCAATAATTCAAACGAAGCTTCTGCGGCCTCAAACTCATAACCTTCATTTTCCAGGTTTTGAATACGATTTAATATCCGACTCATAAGGGTTTTATCATTTCCCAAATCGAGTTTCTCGGTCTTTTGGATGATCGTGGCCCGGCCGGAAAGTTCACTCACAAGGATCCGCTGTTCATTCCCCACAAGGGTTGGGTCAATGTGTTCATAAGACCTGGCTAACCTGGCTATGGCATGGGTATGCATCCCCCCTTTGTGGGCAAAGGCACTAGTACCAACAAAAGGTTGGTTGGAACGAAAATTCATGTTTGCCGTTTCGTGAATAAAACGCGAAATTTCGGTAAGCCGCTCCAACGAACCAGGCAACAATACTTCATAACCAAGTTTCAAGCCAAGGTTGCCGATCAAGCTGATCAGGTCAGCATTCCCGCAGCGTTCCCCAATCCCGTTGATCGTTCCCTGGATTTGGGTGGCTCCCTGGCCAATGGCGGCGAGACTGTTTGCCACCGCCAATTCGCAATCATTGTGACAATGGATTCCAAGGGGTATTCCTAATTGCTTTCGCAGTTGGGCAATTACCCTGGCGATTTCATCGGGCATGGTGCCCCCATTGGTATCACAGGGAATCAACCACTCCGCTCCGGCATCCGCCGCCGCCTTCAAGGTTGCCAAAGCAAAATCAGGGTTGGCTGAATAGCCATCAAAAAAGTGTTCCGCATCGTAGAAAACCCGCCTTCCCTGGTCCTTGCAATAACGGACAGAGTCGCGAATCATTGCCAGGTTTTCATCCAGTGTGGTGCCTAATACTTCATGAACATGCAGGTCCCAGCTTTTGCCAACAAGGGTGACAATTGGCGTGTTTGCCTCGAGCAGGGCCCGAAGGCAAGTATCCTCAGAAGCAATACCCCCTTTGCGCCTTGTCATTCCAAACGCCGAAACTTGCGAATGTTTCAAGCCAAGGGAGCCAACCTGTTGAAAATACTCAAAGTCTTTTGGATTGGATAAGGGGTAACCACCTTCAATAAAATCCACACCCAATTCATCCAGGCGCTTGGTGATGTTCAGCTTATCCTGAAGGGAAAAACTGATCCCCTCCCCTTGGCTTCCGTCGCGAAGAGTTGTGTCGTAAAGAAAAATCCTAGGCATGTTTTGGCTTCTGGGTTGAGTCATCTGATGGTTTTATTCTATTTCCCCATGGGGAAATGGACGGCTACAAACCGGGTAAATAGGAGGGAACATTCTGATCAATACCCCATTTCAATTCATCCAATCCGGGATGGTCTGAACGAAAATGGGTTCCACGGGACTCCTCACGCTCCTTGGCACAATGGACCACCAAACGGGCCAGGGTCAAGAGGTTAGCCAGTTCCCAGCCTTGTCGGGTCGAAAAACAGTGCCTGAGGGCATAGCCACACCATTGACCAATTTGTTTTTGAGCCCGGTCCAAATCATCTCCATGGCGGACAATTCCAACATCCCGAACCATTAAATTGCGCAAGGAAACGGTTAAATCTTCAAGGTCAAGATCGTCCTGGGGTTCCAGTGAGGCGGACGCCTCCTCCGGGAATGGAATGCGAGCGGGTTCCGGGCCACCCTCCAGGGCTTCTGCCGATGCCAATCGCCCAATAATATCCCCAAATACCAACCCTTCCACCAAACTGTTGGAAGCAAGCCGGTTGCCTCCATGAAGCCCAGTACAGGCTACTTCACCCGCCGCCCACAGCCCAGGAAGGGTGGTTCGGCCTGAAGAATCTGTGGTAATTCCACCTATCATGTAGTGGGCACCTGGTCGAACCGGGATCATATCCCTTCCGATATCGATGCCGAAACTTTTGCAAACCTTGGAGATTCCCGGGAACCGCTGGTGCGAAAAATCCGGATCCAAATGGCTCATGTCCAGGTAGACACAAGGGTGCATCGTTCGTGTCATCGTATCCACGATGGCACGGGAAACGATGTCCCTGGTCGCTCTTTCGGCCCTGGGATCGATATCAGGCATAAAGCGGTAGCCGTCCTTATCCCGAAGAAAGGCTCCTTCACCCCGTAATGCTTCGGAAATCAAAAACCTTGATGACCCGGCAATGTACAAAACGGTGGGATGAAATTGCATGAACTCCAGGTTTTTCAGCGAGCAACCTGCCCGGTAGGCAGCGGCCATCCCGTCCCCGGTTGCCACGGGTGGATTGGTGGTTTCCCTCCAAACCCTACCACAGCCACCGCTTGCCAAAATTGTTTGTTTGGCATGGAGAAGAATTTTGTCCCCATCCTGGGATTCAACGAGAGCTCCTATGCATTGGCCCTCATGGGTCACCAAATCGATGAGAAAAGTCCTGTCCAAAACCTCTACATTGGAGGCTTTATGGACAGATTCAATCATCGCTCGCATGACCTCGGCCCCGGTTGCATCCCCCAAAGCATGGACAATCCTTGGATGGCTATGGCCCCCTTCAAGGCCAAGGGCCAGTTTGCCGTTAAATAGGTCAAATTTTGCCCCAATTTTGGCCAATTCCTCAATTTGCCTTGGAGACTCCCGGATGACTAGATCAACGACTTCACGGTGGCAAAGGCCCGCCCCGGCAAGCAAAGTGTCTTCTACATGATTACCGATCGTATCATCCGAGGAAATTACGCCTGCCAACCCACCTTGAGCATACGCACTGTTGCTTTGCTGAACCTTGTCTTTGGTAACCAGGTGGACTTGGGCACCAGGAAGGCAACTCAATGCGGCTCGACACCCCGCAATTCCACCACCTACCACCAATACATCTGTGAAATGGTGGCGTAATTTACGAGGATTGATGTAAACCAAGTGCCTTCTTGGAGAAATGCGATCCTGTCCAACGGAAGTCATTAGCGCAAACCGCCCTGCTTTTCCATTTCGGCAATGCGCCGGGTAAATTCTTTGTAGGCATCCCGATATCCAGGAGGCGGTAAGGCTCGGTTCCCTTCACCAGCATTGGTTGCTTCGGTGGCAGTGTTAGTAACCTTTCGGGCAGCAAGGCTGGGAGCCGATCGGATCGTTCCAGGTGTCACGGGCCCTTTTTCAATGTCCCCTTTTTTGGACTCTTCTATTTGTTTTTTCCGGGTTGCCAAATAGCGGCGATATTCTTCCTCTGAAACCCCGGCCTTTTTTAGCAAATCGGGATTAACCATTTTTTGAAACGATTCGAGTTGAGCTTCACTAGTTTTCCCGGACAATCCCGCATCAGGCTTATCGGCCTGATCTCTCTTGCCGGATTGGGCAGGTTGCATGGGACCCGAATCAACATCTTTACCACCCCGTCCCGGCAGTCCTCCCCCACCCGGCATGGGCTGACCACCTGGCATGGGCTGACCACCTGGCATCGGCTGACCACCTGGCATCGGTTGACCACCCGGCATCGGTTGACCACCCGGCATCGGCTGACCACCTGGCATGGGCTGACCACCTGGCATCGGCTGACCACCTGGCATGGGCTGACCACCTGGCATGGGTTGACCACCCGGCATCGGTTGACCACCTGGCATGGGTTGACCACCCGGCATGGGCTGACCACCTGGCATGGGCTGACCACCCGGCATGGGCTGACCACCCGGCATCGGCTGACCACCTGGCATCGGCTGACCACCTGGCATCGGCTGACCACCTGGCATC
>SXGS01359122.1_pt1 | contig 15102 bp, 6 predicted proteins | sample 3174681 | NCBI WGS metagenome assembly SXGS01 (sample SAMN11356861, study PRJNA531348) | freshwater metagenome | isolation source: freshwater sample F1-80 | place: China: Fuxian Lake, Yuxi | collected 2017-12-25 | reverse complement strand
CATTCAAACCGTCAAACGTAAATCCAGAGGCTTCAGATCCATCGAGTATTTCAAAACCATGATCTATCTCGTCGCCTCCCACTTAACTTTTGATCTCCCCAATCCCGTCCCGGTTACCCACACAAAGTCATAGAGAGGCAATTCGCTCCCCTTGGTCCTCATTCGCAAGATCGCAGCTTTTCGTCTGCGGGAAGTAATTGAGAAAGACGCGAGGTGGATGTGAACCTGTTCACGAAATGCATATGAGACATTATGTTGTAGAATAGACGAGAGCGGCATGTTTGATCGCGCCTTCGTAACACCGGCATGATAACTGGGACGTCGTTTTAAGGATTATCCGAATGAATCGGTCATTCGCTCGGACGCTGCCCAGGATTGATGCCCATTACTGAGGACCCCACTTCGTGTTTTTGAGGAACGCGATCAAGTCGGCCAGTTCTTGCTTGCTGAATTGCTCCTCCAATCCTTGAGGCATGACCGAGAGAGCGCCAGGTTGAATCCGGGACACCTCAGCGCGGGCCACCCGAGTTTCGGAACTGGCGCCGGTCGCGATGACCAGCTCTTCGGCCGTGTCCTTGCGCAAAACGCCGCTCACATCGTCCCCGCTCTTCGTCACGACCACCACCGGTTCATAGCTTCTGACAAAACTGGCGCTCGGGTAGATGATCGCCTCGAGCAAATCTCGTTCGCTCCGAGATTGGCCAATGGTGGTCAAGTCAGGACCGATGTCACCTCCCAGATAGCCGAGCCGATGACACACGATGCACGCGGCTTTGGGATTGTTGAAAACTGCTTGCCCGCGGCGAGTGTCGCCTTTCAGCGCGGCGAGTTCGCCCAGCATCGCCTCGAGTCGCGCGAATTGCTGCGCCACGTTCGCATGCATGCTTTGGATGAAGTCCTTGACCTCCGTTTGAATCGCCGGCGGATATTTCGCGAACAGGCTCTGCACGTTCCCCGCCGGCAGGCCCTTGGCCGCTGAAGAGGCTCGCAGCGCCCCCAGGAGCTTTTTTCCCAGGACAGCGTCGGATTGCCCCTCAAAAACCGACAACAACCTCAGGAGCTCCAACGGACTCACTCTCTGGATGCTATCAGTAATCCTTTCAAGACTTGTGGAGTCGAGGGTCGCGCGCTGCAACACGGCCAGCGCATTGGCTCGCATCTCCGGCTTTTGCACCGAGTCCAGGCACGCCAGGCTGAGGTCGAGCGCCCCCGCCGCCGTGAGATCGATTTTACCGGGGGTTGCCAGCAGCGCGTTGATCCGCAATTCATCGGATCTCGTGGAATCCCTAGCAACGGACATCAGCAGTGGCTTGAGATCCGCAGCCTGTGCATTGGGGCGTCTGGGATCGCCACCAATTTCCCGGGCGGCGTTCACGGCAGCTTGAACGACCAGTGTGTCGGCGTGCCGCAAGGCGGCGCCAACAGCCGCGATCCACTCCGTTGAATGCGCCTTCGGGCGGGCCTCCGAAAAGGCCTTTAGCAGCATGACCTGTTCCGAGACGGCCGCAGTCTGGATGTGTCCGGCGAGACGGGTTTGCACCGCCGGCGAAACCGCCAGCATTTGGAGCAAGGCGGCTCTCTCCCCATTCGCGGAAGGTGTCTGGGCGGAGGACTGGAGCAGCTCCCCGGCGAGTCCCGCGCTTTCGTCGGCCCACTCAGGATGACGCTTGAAAATCCAAAGGGCCGCCCGCCGCAGCTCCGAATCCTCGCTTCGAAGAAGGGGCAACCCTTCGGCCGCGGTCAGTTTGCCCCCATCCATTTGATCGAGCGCGATGACCGCGGCGCGTTGCACGGAGGCATTCCGACTTCGCAACCCCGCCCGGGTTTCGGTGGATGCGGCGATCTCGAGGAGCGCAAAAATGAGGCTGTGCTGAAACACGGGATCCTCTTTGGGCCCCGTGGCGATGGCGTCCAGGATCACGGGCACGGCGGCGATGTCGCGGAGCCGCCCCAATCCTTCCGCGGCGATGCGGGCTTCGTGCGCGGCGGCCGCGCTGGACGCGGAATCCTTGGACGCTTTGGCGAGCACCGACCGAAGCCATGGAGCGTTGGCGGGATCGTGGCGCCACACGGCCTGCCTCAGTGCCACAAGCGTCGGGGTTCCAGACAGGACGGGGGGCCGAGACAAGGCCACGTACGCCGCTGCGGACTGGCTCGCGGCCAGCCGGGGCATTCCAGTTTTTCGCACTCGGTAAATGCCGCCCAAAACTTCCGGTTTGGAAAGCTGCGAGCTCGGGCAACAGAGTTTATACCAAGCGCCGGTATCCACCACGAGCAAACTGCCGTCCGCGTCCTCGAGAACGTCCGTGGGATGGAAATCCTGCGAGTCGCTGACGAGAAAATCGCTATCCACGCTCGCATAACTCGCTCCGTGTTGATTGAGAATATGACGCGTCACCTTGCGGAGGTTGAAACCCGTCGCGAAAAGATTATCCCGATAGCTCTCGCCAAAACCATTGCCCTGGTACCGGGTCAAACCACACTCGGCGGCCGGGCCCGCCTGATAGAAGGGATGAAGCAGGTCCGGTCCGGTGCGGGGCACGCGGCCATCCTCGAGCACGTCGTTGACTTTGCCGAACACTCCACCATACACCGCGTGCCCAATGCCGTCTCGAAAACCGGGCTGGCTGAAATCAATGAAAGTGCTTGTGAAAACAACTTCGCCTTCGGCCGTGAAAGCAACCTCGACGGGATTGTCCATGCCTCCCGACATGATGACGCCGAGGTCCGAGCCGTCGGGCCGGGCCCTATAGATGTGGGCCGCGCGATCCTTGAGAACTCGGCCGTTGCCCAGCGCGTGGGTCTGCTCCGAGAACGCCCCCTTGGTCCAGTAGATATAACCTTCTGGGCCCAGATGAGGGCCGTGAATGTCGTTAGCACAGCCGGTGAGAGTGCCGCCTTTGAACCATTCCTCGCGCTTGTCTGACACACCGTCCCCGTCCGTGTCCTTAAATCTCCAAATGCTCGGAGGCGCGGCGACGTACACCCAGCCGTCGTGCCAGAGGCAGCCTTGTGGGAACATCACTTTATCGGCAAAAACTACAGACTTGTCAAAATCGCCATCGCCGTCGGGGTCCTCGAGGCGCACGACGCGATGGGTCGGATTGGCTAGTTGCTTTTGAGGCGCCTCGTTCGAGCCGGAGGAGTCGGTCACGTAGAGGCGTCCCCGGTCGTCGAAACCCGCGCTGACGGGCCGCGGCGCTTTCGCCGGGCTCGCCGCCTGCGTGACTTCAAAACCGTCTGGCACGGTGAATCGCTGTCCGTTGATCAAGAATTCGGCCGCGGCGCTCTCCATGGCCAAGGCCGAGGCGGCAAGCAAGAGGACGAAAACTCCAGAATCCAAACGGGAATCTAACATGGATTTCATATCATGGATGGGAACGGAGCCGGGAGCGGGAGGCAAGCGTTAAAAAAAACTGGCGGACATGCCTATTCCGATGGGCGTCGAGACAATCCCACCGCGGGCGGCGCCTCTCGAAAGATAGGCTCCGCGGTGAGAAGCGAGGCATCACTGAATGACTTCGCAAAAAGAAAGCTGCAAGGCCGGGTGAGTTGATGGCATAGTGAATACTCAACCAACAACTCGTTACAGCACATGCACCATTTCAAACTCCTGCTCTTCGGGCTTATCGTTTGCGCTTCACTTACCGTCGCCATCGGCCAACCGGCTTATGGCCAGGCGATCTCCCTGGACGACGCGCGCAAAACACTGGCCGCGGCTGAGGCCGAGGCGAAAAAAAACGGATGGAACGTGGTCATCGCCATCGTGGACACGGGAGGTCATCTCGTTCTGCTCCAGCGAATGGACAACGCCCAGTTCGGAAGCATCGAAGTCGCCAGGCAGAAGGCGTGGTCGGCCGTGGCATTCCGGCGTCCGACGAAAGCGTTTCAGGATGTCCTGGCGGGAGGTGGGGAAGGGCTGCGCATTCTAAAAGTCGAAGGCGCGTCCCCGCTCGAAGGGGGATTGCCGATCGTCGTTCAAGGCAGGATCATTGGCGCCATCGGCATCTCGGGAGTGACCAGCCAGCAGGACGGGCAAATTGCTCAAGCCGGGGTGGCAGTCCTGAAATAGCCTGGGCCCGCGTGGTCCCCCGCGCGGATGCGCCCGTCTTTCCAACGTGCTCTCTTTCCGGGCATTCAAGCGCCATCACCAATTGGGGGCAAAAAGAGCGGTTGGCGCGCGCGAACCATCGCCGGAAAGTGGCCGCCGAGTGATTCCCATTCAGTCCAAGGCGAAGCATTCTTGTTTATTTTTGCGTCCTCACAAATCGGGCCGCCACCCAGCACATCGCGCTCATTCCAATCGCCAGCAGGATGCCAACAGACCAGGTCACGCTGTGGGGTTGAGAGGGAAAGAGAGTGATCCCCGCCACCCCCACGGCGGGTCCCAGAAAAATGCCGGCGCCGATCGCGGATTCGTGGATGCCTCCGTGCTCCCCCTTCGAGTCCCCGGCATCCATCGAGTAATACAAGGAAGAGGAATAGAGGAGGCCGATCGCAATCCCGAAGGCGATTTGCGACGGGATCACAATCCACAGGACGCGCCCCAGCGAAATGCCCACGAAGCTGGCAACCAATAAACCGCACGCTCCGAGGAACCAAGAGAGACTGTAGTGCCAGCCGGGCCAGAGCCACAAAACCAGGAAAGTTGCCAGCCGCGCAAAGAACCACACGGAACAGAAGACTCCCACGAGCTTGGGAGACAAACCAAAGCCGCCAGCCAGCACGGGCATGATTGCCGCGACGGTGTTGATCGCCACGTAAGCGAAAGGATTGGCCATCCAGGCCATCTTCAAGAACAGTTTAGCACGGGCGATAGGGCGCGGATTCAACTCGGGGGGAGGCGCCGCCGGAGGAGCCGCCTGGAGACGTCCGCTTAAAACATTCCAATACCCTCGCTCCGCCAGGGTCAAGATCACCCACTGCGCCGCGTGAATTCCAGCCGGAACCAGAAATAGGCTTTTGGCGCCAAAAACATCGAGGATGGTGCTTCCAAAAAAATAGGCGCACGCCGAGGAGCCCGCCCACACCAGGTTGTACACACCCAAGGACCGGTGCAGGCCCGCGGGAGTTTCCCCCTCGCTCACGAGTGCTTCCAGCGTGGGCCACGTAAAACAAACGCCGCAGGTCCAGATGGCCAGCGCTCCAAGATGCGCCGCCACCGTGCTCGATTGCCAGGCGATCACCATCGCCCCAAGCATCACGACCACCCCGATTCGCAACGCGCGATGGTAACCGTGGAGCTGTCCGTAACGACCTCCGTGCCTCGCCGCGAACATGTAAAGGAAGCCATGCGCCGCCGACATGGTCAGATTGCCAAGATTCCCGAAGCCAAACTGCCGCTCCATGAAGAAGAAAAGGTAGAAATAGTAGAAGCTCGTTCCCAAGGAATTCAAAGTCGTGAGGGCATAATAGGCTGACTTGGGAACGTGGCGCATAAAATGAATCTTCAGGATCTCGGAACTGGGGCGGCTAAGCCGTAACCATTCAGCTAAAGGCAGGGCTGCGCTGCCGCGCAGCCCTGCCGAGTAACGCATACATCGTCACGGATTAAGCCTGGAAACGGCCGTTGTCTAAAGCGAATCCTCGCAAGATCCCGGCGATGCGGGCACTCCGACCCAGTCACTCGATCCACAGGATACAGGATTCTTCCCACCTCATGCCTTTTTCATCCTGTGCAGCCGCGGTTTCCAGGTTCAAGGAATTCAAGTGTCCAGCGAACACTCGGACAAGCCAAGCGCTGTCCCCGGCTTCCTCCTCCCGGCTGGGCAAGAAGACTGAGTCGATCGCGAGAGGGTGAAAAATACGGCGAGGGCCTGATCCTTGCGACGGCAGGCATCGACGCAAGATCCGAAACGCGGCGCCGAAACGCCGCCTCCCCCTGGGTCGGAGGATCCGATCCTCCGACGCGAAGAGTCCTCTCCTCACTTCCTTTCGGCAGCCCAGCGCAAGCTGTTCGCCAGGATCTTCTTGTAAGCGGGATGATCGTGGGACATGCCATCATGGCCCAACGTGATGCCCACGATTCGCGCTTTTGGATGTTTCACGACGAAGATGACCGGCCAGGTCTTGCCGGTGCTCTTTTCGTATCCTGTCGCCAGCACTTGGACCGGCGTGCCTTGAGGATCGATCTCCTGCCGGTATAATTCATCGCGGAGGCTGAACTTCGCTGGCACGTCCGCCATGATGGGATGCCCGGATTCCGTCACCGTGACCTCGAATTCTCCATATTTATCGTGACTTCGCGAGCCTCCGCCCGCGAGAATTCGGTTGTATTCCGGCCATTGTTTCCAACTATACCACAAGCCCGGGTGGACCAGCATCAACCCCTTGCCTGAGTCCGCGAACTCCATGATGCCATCGCGAAGCGATTTGTCGTCCATGTTTTGGTTGCTGCTCCAAACAAGGACGTCGGTCGACGGCAGCAGAGGCGGCACGAGGCCAAGTTTTTCGGTGTAGAGCGCCTCAACGTTCCCCGACGCGTTGAGCGTGGCCACGTCGGCGAGGTTGAACCATCGGTTGAAATCATGCGACGAGCCACCGCCGACAAGCAGGCTCCGTATCTTGCCTTGAGATTGGAACTTGAGCGGGGCGGACACAGTCGTCCCGGATCCGGCTTTGTCTTGGTCTTCCCCAATTTGAAGAGTCATCGCCACGAACGTCGGCGCCACCGCGTTGTTGAAGCTCTCCAACGTAATTCTATCCACCACGGCCCGGCCCTTGATGGGTTTGCTGAAGGAGCGAACCTGGCCGCGCACCAATAGATCAGGCACCGCCTTGGAGCCGGGAACGTCGAACTGACCAATATAATCCGCGACCTCGACGCCATTCTTGAGGATGATTTCCTCGGTTGATCCGTTCGCGAAATGCACTGTCACCTGGGCCACGGGTTTGTCTTTATGCTCGTCCCCACCCCAAGGCCAGGCCCATCCCCCGACGCCACCCAGAAAATGAATCCGCGTGGCCGCGAACCCAGCTTTCACTTCCACTTTTTGGGCGTAATTCCTTGCCATGCCCGATCCGCCACGAAGCACCAGCACATTATTGCCCTTCGGAGTTTTCGCGGGGCTCAAAATGTCGAACGGAACATCACCCACTTTGATGGTTCCGAACTTCTTGAAGCGCAGCGTCTCGTCCCTGGCTTCCTCGGAAACGTAGATTCCCTTGGACGTGTTCGCGGTGAAAACCGAAGTCAGGTCCAGGATGCGGAATCGATTCTCGTCCGCGCAAATGTAGGCCAGGAGATCGCGCATGCCTTCCGCGCCCAGCGCTTCGAACCCCTCGGGCATCAGTGACCGGCCACTGCTATGCCGGCTCGTGATGTCATTCTTTCGTATGGTGAAATCTCCGGTGGCATTGCGCAGGACGATCTCCACGTTGTTCTCCCGCGCGATCACCCCGTCGTAGGTCAGGTCTTCCTTGGTCTCGATCGACGTGCTCACGAAATTCGGCTCGACCACTTTGTTGGGATCCAGGAGGTGGACCAGAAGTTCGGCGGGCCCATGCGCGCCCATGCCAGTGAGGTTCGGAGCGAGATCGCGTCCCTCGTTCTTGAAAACATGGCATCCGGCGCAGTTCGCGGTGTAGAGCTTGGCGCCATTCCCGAGATTCCCACCGGTTTTCTCCACGATCGGCTTCCATTCCGCGATGAGCGCATCCTTTTGCTTTTGCTCCGGTCCGCGCAGGGCGTCGATCACCTCGGCAGCTCTCGCGGCCACGCGCTTGTCGCCGTGTGTGCGCAGCCGGTGCAGATTCGATGGCCCAACCAAGAGAGCATCCACTTTCTTGTCGGCCATCGAGGCCAACAACCCCATCGCGGATTCGGAGCGCTTGATCAGTTGGCCAAAAATCACCTCCCGAAGCTCGTTCGAAACCAGTGAATAAGACCGAAGGAGCTCGCTCGTCGCTGCTTCCGCACCCGTTGATCCCAGCCCCTCGATGATTCTTTTTTGAAGCGACGTGGAGGCATTGGCGGTGAGCAGCGCCGCCACGGTGGGTATAATGGCGGGATCGACGCGATGCACACCGAGCAAGTTGATGGCGACTTGCCCGCGCTGGTCATCAGGCGAACCCGGATCCTGAAGTTTCGACTTCAAGACCGCGACAGCAGGCTTGAGTTCCCCGACAAGCGTGTTTTTGGAATCCCATCGAGCGACCAACGGGAGAGTGGCGCCCGGCAGACCCGGACGTTCCGAACGCAGCAACACCTTAAAAGCGCCTTCCAATTCGGAGGTCCAATTCGGCGTCGAGGCCGCGGGCAATGAGGCGGCCAGCGCCTCCAGGAGCGCCTGCTTCAAGCCGTCCGCCGCCGAGGGCTGCCGCGCGCTGAGTGCCACCATGCGAGCGGCTTGGTCGGCGTCCCGCCGGTTCCCCGTCAACCGCGCCAAATGCCCCACAAAATCGGCCAGAAAAGCGGGGTCGGGCGCCTGAAACGCCGCCTGCAAGAAGACCAATGGATCCTTGACCGCCACGCCAAGGGCGGCCGATTGAATGTGTTTGTCGGTCATCTTGGGCCAAGCGGCGACCACTTCGGCCGCCAGCTCCGAATTCAAGGCGCAAGTACCTAGGGCAATCAGGGTGTTGAGGCGGACCCGGGCGTCCGAATCGTTGAGCAGGGCTCGCACATCTTGAGCCTCCGGCGTTTTCTGTGAGTTATCACGCTCCGACGCGATCTTCAGCGCGTTGCGCCGAACGACAGGATCCCTGTCCCCGATGGCCGCAAGGAGCGTTTCGTCGTCCAGCGCGCCGCGGACATCCATTGTGTGAAGGGCCGCGATCCGGGCGGGGCCAGTCTTTGAGGCATCCTTCGCGATCTCAGCCACGCCGCCAATCGGCATGTTGGATTCCCGAAGCAACCTCGCCGCGGTGTCGCGAGCCCAGCCGTTGGGTGTCGATCCCAAGATCTTGGCCAGCGCCGCGGCGTTCTTCACCGGCATGGGCTTTGTGTCGAGGGTCTTGAATTGTTTGTGTTGGACTTTCCAAACCCTCGTGAAATGGTGGTCGCGATCCGGCCGGGTCGCCGCGTTGCGGGCGCCGTGCGCGGGACCGCGCGTGTCGTTGTGGATCGCGGCTTGATTGTAAAAATCCACGACATACAGCGCTCCGTCAGGGCCAACCCGGGTGTGGATCGGCCGGAACCAAAGGTCCGAACTCGCAATGAATTCGGCTTCTTCGCGGCCCGATTCCTTGACGGCGGTGAACGTGACTCCGTTGGGTTTCAGAACTTCGTTATGCACCAAACTGACCGTCGTCTCCGAAAGGAACTGCATGCCGTTGTACTGTTCGGGCCAGGCTCCCCCGTTATACACGCAGCAGCCGGCAGCCGCGGTGAACATGCCAACCCAATCGATCTGCACGTACGCGGGACGTGTGTGATGCACGGCGGGAAAAACTTTTTGATGATCCGGGATAACGGCTGATGCCCGGATGCCGCCCACGCTCGCGCGGGCCAGCGCTTTCTCGGGCATCACGATGTGGAGCAGATGCTCACCGCACGTCGCCGTGCTGTAAAACGCCTCGCCCTCTGGCGAGAAATCGAACCCCCAAGTGTTGCAAGAGCCCGCGGCATATTGCTCGATCGCAGACCCGTCCGGCTTGAATCGGATCACCCCGGCTGTGACTCGGCCGAAATCCCGCGATCCATCCCCTGACTTGGGCTGCCCCGCGCTGTAGCCCACCGCTCCATAAACCCAGCCATCCAGGCCCCACCTGAAATTGTTGATCACGGCATGGGTGTCGAACGTTCCGAAGCCTGTGTAGAGCTTTTCGATCTTGTCGGCCTTGCCGTCCCCGTCCGTGTCGCGAGCCCAGAGGATGTCCGGCGCCTGGGCAATGATCACGCCATCCTTGTGGAACACGAAAGAAGTGGCGAGCTCCAGCCCGTCCACAAATACTTGCTTCTTGTCCATCCGCCCGTCGCCATCGGTGTCTTCCAGCCAGGAAACCCGGTCTCTCGCGGGCCTGTCCTCTTTATCGCCGCTGGGCACGCCTCCCGGGTTGTTGATGTTCCACAGAGCGACTGGCTTGTCATTTCGATTGATGGTGCGCCCGTTTGGATATTCCGGAGTTTCCACGACCCAGAGCCGGCCAGCCGGGTCCCAATCCACCGACATGACTTTCTCCACCAGAGGCTCCGCTGTCACCAGGTGGACGTTAAATTCGGGATGAACGGTCATCTTCGCGGCGGCGCTTTCAGGCTTCAAAGGCCCTCCTTCGGGATAGCGAAGGGAGGCCAATTCCTCGGGCTTGCAAAACTCATCCGCGTTCGCCCTCTTTCCGGCCCAAGCGATCCCTCGCAGCAACAAAGCCCGATAATGGGGCGTTTGAAATGACTTGTGCTCGTGGCCGGGCAAACTCACGAAGGCCCGGTACGGCGCCGATCCGCCCTCCCACGTTTTCTCGTAAACCCACATTTGGGGAGCGATGATGAACACGCTGTGGAAGCTCGTGGCCAGCACGGTCACATCCGGCGCCATGTCAAGGTCGTAGTAGATCTCGTCCTTCCAATCGAAGTTCGAAACGCCTTTCGAGATCGGATGGTTCGGGTTGATGAAATACATCCCCACCTCGCCCTCGAACCACTTGGTGCGCCGGTTATCCCAAACCCACGAGCCTCCCTGAACCTTTTTTGCCCAGTCATTTTGGTCGCCGCTCACGACGCCATCGTGAATCACCACGAGCCCGCCGCCTCGCCTCAGGAAAGCTTCAAAGCGGGTGCGCTGCTCCCCCACTATCTTCATGCCGTCGGCGGCGAAAATCACGAGCACGTCGGTGCTTTCCAACTGGCTCTCGGTGGGGAAATCCATTCCACCCTCGACCTTGACGCCGCGTTCCCCGAGCAGTTTCGAGTATTCCCCGAGAAAGCGCGGATGATCGTGCTGACCCGGCCCGTGGGTCTTGACACCCGCGCGCAGAAAGACCCGCAGGGGGCCGTCCGCCGCTTGTGTGAAAGCGCCGCCAAAGGCCAGAAAGAGACAAAGCAAAATTCGAGTTTTCATACGACTCAGATCAACAGAAACAGAGAATTCCAATTCTTGGCGCGGATTAGTCAGACGCTGAGGACGAGCCTCAACGAGCCGCCGCACGGCACATCATCGCGAACGACTCGCATAACAGGGTAACATTTCCATGCCGCCATGACATTGCATTGAACAGGGCTTGAGAGATATTTCATCCAGATCCCCCTGGCAAGATTCTAAAGCTGAAAGGCACGAGTTTAGTTCCGCGCCCGCGATTCCAACCCTTCTTCTCCCGCACCAGGGTGCGCGAACCCGCGTCGAATTGGGGAAAGGAGATCACCCTCGATGGGGGGCGCTTCCTGTTGAGGGTCCGCTCAGGGCCACGCCTTCTCGGTCTCACAGGACCCGGAGGCGCTTCGAAGGAAGTTGAGCTCAGTCTCCCCACCTGCTAGGAATCAATCCATGAGTTTGCCTTCCGTCACGCGCGTGGATACTCCAAACAGCCGTTGCCTCTTCGCCATCGCTTGGGCGGACATCACGCCGCCTGTTGGGATCTATCACCGAATGTGGGGAGCGGCGAAGCACGACCGCGCGACTGGCGTGCATCGGCCTCTCCGTGCCACGGTGGCCGTGTTCGCGCCTCTGGAGGAACAGGACGAACCCGCAATTCCGGCAAGTGCAACGGCCGAGGCAGAGGCCTCCCCTTACCCACGCCGCTCAGAGGAGCACGCCGGAGGCGCGGCCGGTTTTCCGCCCGCGGCGCGGGTTCAAGTACTGCTCGCTCTCGACCACTGCGTGCTGGGGGCTGTCGAACACGATCAGCTGGTTTCCCAGATCGCCGAAATCAGCGGCCAACCGCGAGGGGCCATACTCGTTGTTTTCTCGCACACGCACGCGGCCGGTTTGATGGGGCTCGAGCGAACTTCGCTGCCAGGCGGCGATTTGATCCCGGGCTATTTGCGCCGCGTGGCCGAGCAGTGCGGGGAACTGGTGAGGGAATGTGTCGCCAAACGCGCCGCGGCCAGCATTGTTTACGGCCAGGGCTGTTGCGATCTCGCGGCGCACAGGGATTATTACGACGAGGAACAGGGGCGGTTTGTTTGCGGATTCAATCCGGGCGCGCCCGCGGACGACACCGTGCTGGTGGCCCGCGTGACGGACAATCGCGGCGTCCTCTTGGCGACGGTCGTAAACTACGCCTGCCACCCGACCACGCTCGCTTGGGACAATACGCTCATCAGCCCGGATTACGTCGGCGCCATGCGCGAGATCGTCGAGCAGGAGACTGGAGCGCCCTGCCTCTTCCTGCAAGGGGCGAGCGGGGACCTTGGGCCGCGGGAGGGCTACCTGGGGGACGTGGCGGTCGCCGACCGCAACGGAGGACAGCTTGGCCATGCCGCACTAGCCGCGCTCACCGCCCTACCTGCCCCCCACACGCGATTTTGCTACGGCGGACCGGTTGTCAGCGGCGCCACGCTTGGGACATGGATCCACGAATCATTATCAGCGGAGGACGCGCGGCAAACCTTGCTCTGGGATATCCGTCGATGGAAAGAATCGCTGCCCTATCGCCCTGGCCGGCCAAGCCGCGCCCAAGTCGAGGGTGAGTTGCGACAGTTGCAGGACGAGGAATCGGAGGCCCGGGCCGCCGGAGATGCGGGCCGCGAGGCGGAATCCAGGGCGATGGCGGAACGTAAAAGGCGGCTGTTGCACCGTCTTTCGCAGCTTCCGTCCGGAGGCGTCTTCCCGCTGCAGGTGGTGCTCTGGCGTTTGGGGGACGCGCTCTGGCTGGGGGTGCAGGGCGAAAGTTATAGCCTGCTCCAAACGGAGCTGCGGCGGCGGTTCCCTGGCATCCCCATCATCGTGGCTTCAGTCGCGGCAGACTGGGGCGCCTCATACCTTCCTCCGATGGGCATTTATGACAAAGGCATTTACCAGGAATCCATTGCCGTCGTGGCAGCGGGAAGCCTGGAGCAATTGATCGAATCCATCGCGACGCAAATGGCGGCCGTTCTTTGAATCCACGAACCGCTTCGTCCAGGATCATTTACAAACATTTTCGCATGAAACCAAAACGACGCAGAGTTCCATCGGTCCAGGCGGCGCGAGCCAGTCTCGGTCGGGCGGGATCCAAGCCTCTGAGTGGGAACCAGCATTTGCTGCGCTGGATCGAAAAAATGTCCGACTTGTGCGAACCCGCCACGGTGCATTGGGTCGACGGGTCCCGCGCGGAATATGACGCGCTCTGCGATCGGTTGGTCGCGGCGGGCACGTTCACGCGGTTGAACGAAAGCCTCTGGCCGGGATGCTTCCACGCCCGCAGCGACCCCTCGGACGTCGCCCGGGTCGAGGAGCGCACCTTTATTTGCTCCCACTCGAAGGAGGCGGCGGGTCCAACCAACAACTGGATGAACCCATTCGACATGCGGAAAAAACTTCGAGCACTTTTCAGCGGCGCGATGCGTGGACGCACCCTCTACGTGTTGGCCTACAGCATGGGCCCCGTCGGATCCGGCATGTCGCAGATCGGGGTTCAGCTCACCGATTCTCCCTATGTCGTGGCGAGCATGCGAATCATGACGCGGATCGGGCGGCCCGTCTTCGAAGAAATTGACCGGGAGCAGAAGCGCGTCGTCCCCTGCATGCACACCGTCGGCGCCCCGTTGGCGAAGGGACAAAAAGACACGCCTTGGCCGTGCAACCAGGAGAAGTACATCGTTCACTTCCCGGAGACGCGCGAAATCTGGAGCTACGGTTCGGGATATGGCGGCAACGCCCTGCTCGGCAAAAAGTGTTTTGCTCTCAGGATCGCGTCGAACATGGCGCGCGATGAAGGCTGGATGGCGGAGCACATGCTGATATTGGGAGTTGAGAATCCGGCCGGTGAGAAAACCTACGTGGCGGCCGCGTTTCCCAGCGCCTGCGGAAAGACAAATTTCGCGATGATGATCCCGCCCGCGCCTTTTAAGAAAAAGGGCTGGAAGATTTGGACGGTGGGTGACGACATCGCGTGGATCAAACCCGACGCGGAGAGCCGCTTGCGCGCGATCAATCCCGAGGCGGGTTTTTTTGGCGTTGCGCCGGGCACTTCGAACAGGACCAATCCCAACGCCATGGCGACTCTCGCGAAGAACACGATCTTCACAAATACCGCGCTGACGCCCGAGGGCGGCGTTTGGTGGGAAGGCATGTCCGACGAGATCCCGGCCAGGCTGACGGATTGGCGGGGGAAGGAGTGGACGCCGGCGATCGGCCGGGAAACGGGAGCGAAAGCGGCGCATCCCAACGCGCGCTTCACCGCGCCCGCCGCACAATGTCCCACGATGGATCCCGCTTGGGAACATCCGCACGGCGTGCCGATCAGCGCGTTCATTTTCGGCGGTCGCCGTGCGACGACAATGCCGCTCGTATGCCAGGCCTTCAACTGGAGCAACGGCGTCTACATCGGCGCCACCATGGGTTCGGAGATGACCGCCGCCGCCGCGGGCGCGGTCGGCGCCGTTCGGCGAGATCCGATGGCGATGCTGCCTTTTTGCGGCTACCACATGGGCGATTATCTGGCGCACTGGATCACGATGCAGCGGCGGCTCGCGGAGACTCCGCGCATTTTCTTCGTGAACTGGTTCCGCAAAGGCGCCGATGGAACATTCCTATGGCCTGGGTTCGGGGAGAATTTGCGAGTGCTCAAGTGGATCGTCGATCGCGCCAGAGGCCGGGCTCTTGGAAAGGAAACGCCCATAGGCTGGGTGCCCCGGCACGAGGATATCGACTGGACAGGACTTGATTTTCCTCGCGAGCAGTTCGACGCGCTCCAGCGATTCGACCGGGCTGCCTGGCGGGCGGAAATCATCAGCCAGGAGGAAATGTTCCTCGATTTGCACGACCGCCTTCCGAAGGAACTGATTTACGAGCGGGAGTTGCTGATATGCCGCATGTGAAAGAATGTGGAATTTCAAGAGGCAATCCACAGACGTTTAAGCGGGAATAATACGAAATGAGACTGCCCGTGCGCATCTCAGATTTTTGCAAAGGCAGAGTAAGGAGAGACTGCTAAGGCGTTCAAAGTTGGGGTGAGTGGGGGGATAAGAGTGGGTTGATTGGTGGTAGCAGGGGAGGATTGGGGCAATGGGTTGCCGGTTGGCAT
>SXGS01184129.1_pt1 | contig 15110 bp, 12 predicted proteins | sample 3174681 | NCBI WGS metagenome assembly SXGS01 (sample SAMN11356861, study PRJNA531348) | freshwater metagenome | isolation source: freshwater sample F1-80 | place: China: Fuxian Lake, Yuxi | collected 2017-12-25 | reverse complement strand
GGAACACCGTGAGCGGCGATTTCGGCTCCATCGGCGGCGGACGCGAAAACCTGGTGCGAGTGGCCGAAGGTACCGTCGCGGGTGGACGGCGCAACGTCACCGATGGTTTCAATTCCAGCGTAGGCGGCGGCTACTCCAATTCTGCGACCACGAATTACGCGACGGTCGCCGGCGGCGTGAGCAACCTGGCCTCCGGCCTCATGGCGACAGTGGCCGGCGGCATGGGCAACACCGCTCGTGGACAGCAGTCCACGGTCAGCGGCGGCGACCGCACCCCGGCGAACGGTCCGTGGACCACGGTGATCGGCGGCGGCGAGAACCGCGCAGAAGGCACCTATGCGATCAGCGGCGGCTTCTTTTCCAGTGCTCCCGGGAATTCCGCCGTGGCCATCGGCCACAATACGAGGGCCGCCGGCCCAGCGGCGACGGCCCTGGGTAACAGCACACACGCCACCGGTGGTGCCTCGCTCGCAGCGGGTCTGGACACCCGCGCTGGTGGCAATTCTTCCACGGCGCTCGGCGAAAGCACGGTCGCCACCGGCCCTCAATCCACAGCGATGGGACATCACTCGCGGGCGCTCGGCTGGCGCTCCACGGCGCTCGGCGCATCCGGCGTGGCGGCGCATGACGGCACGTTTGTGTGGAATGACGGCAACAACACGAACTTCCAGACCACGGCGGCGAACCAGTTCCTCGTCAACGCCGCTTCCGGCGTGGGTATCAATACGAACAATCCGCAGGCGGCGCTGCATGTGGGCGGGGGCTTCGCACGGGTCGAGGGCCTCGGCGGCGAGGCCGCATATCTTGGCGGAGACGGTGCGGGCTTCGATGTCCAGGTAGGCAGCTTCAATCCGGGCATTGGAAGCGTCGCACTTTGGAACGCCGCAGTCGGTGACTACATGACGCTGTTTGCGAAGGACGCGTATTTCCTCGGCAACATCTCCGGCTCTGGATCGGGGTTGACCGGCCTTCCGGCCTCGGAACTCACTGGAGTAGTCCCCGACGCAAACCTGTCGGCGAACATCGCCCTCCGCAACGGTGGCAACAATTTCACCGGCAACCAAACCTTCGCCGGCGGCGGCCTGTCGTTCCTCGACGCGAACGTGTCCTTGAACTATCCGTCGGTCGGCGGGCCCAGCAGTCCGATGATCCGCATGTTCGCCGTTGGCACCGGCAACGCGGATCGCATGGTGCTGGCGCACTCGCCCGGCTTTCCGACCTATGGTCTGCAATACCAGGATAGCAGCGACAGATTCAACTTCCTCGGCAACGGTTTCCCAGTGCTGTCCGTTGGATTGGAATCCCGGCTGGTCGGCATCGGCACGGACAACCCGCAAGCTCTGCTGGATGTAGCCGGTGAAATTCGTGGCGGCGGAGTGGGAGTGACCGTGGGTGTTTCCGGCACGGCGTCGGATGGGATTGGTGTGCAGGGCACCGCGGGCACGGGGGACGGCGTCCGGGGTACATCGACCTTCGGCGACGGCGTGGTGGGAATCGCAGGAACCCCTTTCGGCAGCGGCGTCACCGGCAGGAACACCAGCGGCGCGGGTCGCGGTGTGAGCGGTGAGGTAACCGGAATCGGCTACGGCATCTACGGCGAGAATCCTGACGCGGAGGGCTTCGCCGGTTTTTTCAGTGGGAATGTCTGGGTGAGCGGCAACGTGCGAGTGGTCGGCCCTGTCGCCGCCACCACCGTCCAGTCTCCCGCAGTCAACTCGGGCGCACTCGCGGTGACCAACAGCATCCGTGTGCCCGGCGCGGGCATCGGCAGCACCGGCCCGGCCTTCGTCCACCGCGTCACGGCTGGGAACATCGATCCCTTCGGCACCCATCGCACGACTATCGATCACCCGCTCTGCAACAACGATCCCAATGCCATCCTGATCATCACGCACAACTACAATCCAGGGAACACGGGTGGCACACTGGATACCAATCCGACCAGCGTTTTCTACAATTCGAGTTTGTTGAAATGGCAGATCTATCACGACAACCTCGCGGCCGCCCCCATGACTGTTGGCAACGCCTGGAACGTCCTCGTCTTCAAACCGTGAACCGATTGGCCCGATGAAGTCTCAGCCATTTGATTCCATGAAAACGACCTTCGCCATCCTGATTCTGGCGACCAGCCTGGCCACGGCTGCCGCGCAAAACTTCGCCATCGACTGGCAGACCATCGACGGCGGTGGCGGCACCAGCACTGGCGGCACCTTCAGGCTACGTGCCACCATCGGCCAGCCGGACGCAGGCGGACCGCTGACCAACGGTCAGTTCGCCGTCACCGGTGGATTCTGGGCGCTGCCCGTCGCCGTGCAGACCGTCGGCGCGCCGACACTCACCATCACCCGCCTGAACGCGACACAGGCGCGCATCTCGTGGGAGCCGAATACGCCGGGCTACGTCCTCCAGGAAACTGCCACGCTCACGCCGCCGAACTGGGTGAACTCATCAAGCGGCACGGCGAATCCCACGACGGTGCCCTCCGGCCCGGCTGCGAAGTATTACCGGCTCGGCCCGGCTCCAGTGGTCGTCCTGGCGATTGAAACCTCGTCTGCCAACACGTTCATTCCGGAAGGTGGCTCGGCTCAAGTCGGAATCCGCCTGACCGCCCAACCTCCCGCCAACACTACGGTGACCATCAGCAGTGCTGACATCTCCAAAGCCACTGTTGCGCCCGCCACGTTGAACTTCACCACGGCCAACTGGAACACCTTCCAGAACGTCACCATCAACGGCGTTGCGGACGGGAACACGGCTGACGAAGCCACGACGTTGCAGGTGTCCTCGCCGGGTTTGGCCGACCGGACGGTGAACGTCTATGTCGTCGATGTGGCTCAAAACCTCATCGTTTCGCCGTTCAATCTGGTGGTCGGCGAGGCGGGCAGTATGAACTTCAACGTGCGCCTCGCATCCCAGCCGGCGGCCAACGTTGCCGTCTTCCTCACCAGTAGCAATCCCGCCAAGGCCACCGTCAGTCCGGCGGCGATGACCTTCACGCCAGCCAACTGGAACGTGTCGCAAATCGCCACCGTCAGCGGTGTCAACGACCTGGACAGCCAGAACGAAGCCCTCGTCGTCACAGTGTTGTGCGGCCTGGCAGTGCCGGTTCAGGTAAGCGTGTCGGTAATTGATGATGGCCCGTGATCAGATCGAGGCCGGGTGGGGCGAGACTCCCGTCGAGCCCTGATCCGATCCGCGATCCTCTGTTCCCGGCGGCCTCCCAGCGCAGCGCCAACGCAGCAGATCTTCGGCTCCCGGGAACCACCGCACCGGCCGGCCGATGGTCATGAGGATTGATCCGGGTTCGACGGCCCGCACACACCCGGCTGTGAATACAGCCCGGGAAGTTTCCACTCGCGAACCGGCGCGCGCTCGGACAGGTTCGCCTCGTCATCCACGCGAACACCCCATGCGCTTCCATCTCTGCTTCGTACTTGTCTGGACGCTGTCGGCTCTCATTGCGGCCGGCGCGGAGTTCCAGTTCACCGCTGTCGTCAAGGCCGAGCTCGTCTCGGTTCGAAAGATCTGGGAACACGCGCCGCACAATGCCTTCACCGACCTCATCCGTTACCGCAATGAATGGTTCTGCGTCTTCCGCGAGGGCGAGGCCCATGTCTCGCCGGACGGTGCGCTCCGCGTGATCCGTTCCCGCGATGGCGTGGACTGGCAGTCCGCCGCGCTGCTGGTCGCGACCAACGGCGATTTGCGCGACGCGAAGATCACCGTGGCCGCCTCAGGCGATCTGATGTTGAGCGGTGCGGTGGCGTTGCGCCAGCCGGCCACGGCGACGCATCGTTCGCTGGCGTGGTTCTCGAAGGACGGCCGTGAATGGTCCGAGCCAGCCGTCATCGGTGACGACAATCAATGGCTCTGGCGCACGACCTGGCACACGGGCACCGCCTACAGCATCGGCTACCAGACGGCCGGCACGAACAAGTTCGCCCGTCTCTACTCCAGCAAGGACGGTCGGCGGTTCGAGACGCTCGTGCCCCGGCTGTTTGAAGAAGGCTATCCCAACGAGACATCCATCGTGTTCGAGCCGGACGGCACCGCACTGTGTTTGTTGCGGCGGGACGGCAATCCATCCTCGGGACAGCTCGGCCGCGCGCGAAGTCCGTACACGAAATGGGAGTGGCAAGACTTGGGCGTGAAGATCGGCGGGCCGCACATGTTCCGACTAGCGGACGGCCGACTGGTCGCAGCCGTGCGTCTATATGACGGCCAAGTCCGCACGTCGCTGGCCTGGGTGGACGCGCGCACGGGCAAGCTCACGGAATTCCTGAAGCTGCCCTCTGGCGGCGACAGCAGCTACGCCGGATTGGTGATGCACACGGGATTGCTCTGGGTCAGCTACTACTCGTCCCACGAAGGCAAAACCAGCATCTACCTCGCGAAGGTCCGCCTGCCGCTGAAGTGAGCGCGTGCGCGCCAACGGTAGTGCGCGCCCCGAGCGAACAGCTCGGATCGGAACATAGAGCCCCCTTGGGACGTTCCCCGGCGCGCGCGCGGAACGCCGCGCCCTACCTCGTCCGCTCCGAGTCGTTTCGAGCCGTCGCCGCAACGGAAATCCCGCTTTACAGAGAGACATTTACGGCTACCCTGCGCCGACAAACCAAATCACTTATGCGAATCGCTGTTACTCTTCTCGTCGTGGTCGCTGCGGCTGCTCTCACGGGATGCGCGGGGCCGGAACAAAAGTTCGGTCGTGGCATGAACAACCTAACCGAAATCGTCCGCGGCGGTGAAATGCAGCGCTCCGTCGAGCAATCCACGCTCTGGGATGGACCCGCGCACGGCGCGACAGTCGGTTTCGCCCGCGGCATGACGCGCACGCTGACCCGCACCGGCATCGGCCTCTACGAAGTAATCACCGCGCCCATTCCGCCCTACCGCCCGCTGCTCGTGCAGAAGGGGCCTTTCTATCCCGACGCCTCCGTCGCCACACGCAAGTCGCCTTGGGGCGGCCTTGAGCTGTCGGAGAAGCCCGTCTTCCCCGCCGCCTACACGCCCGGCCTGCCGGGATACGGCCTGTTCGACACTGACCGCCGTCTGGGCATGAGTGGTGGCGAAGTAGCCCCGGGCTTCCCGGGAAGCCGCTTCTCGGTGCTCGAGCCGTAAACGCATTCGCCGGGCCCGGCCCGGTCTGCCCGATCCACATTCTCAGGCGCTGACGATCCTTGTCGGCGCCTTTTTTGTCATGTCGCATAGCCTCGAAAAGAATTCGCCCTGCAAGGTCAACCTGCTCCTGAACATCCTCGGCAAACGCCCGGATGGATTCCACGAGCTCGAGACCCTCATGCAGCCCGTCAACCTGCACGATCGCCTCACCTTCACCCGCGCCGCCACCGGCATCGCGCTGACGTGCAGCGAACCGACCTTGCCAACGGATGCGAGCAACCTCGTCCATCGCGCCGCCGCCGCGTTCTTCCAGCAAGCCGGGATCGCGGACGGCATCCGCATCCATCTCGAAAAGAGAATCCCCATGGCCGCAGGCCTCGGCGGTGGCAGCGGAAACGCCGCGACCACGCTCCTCGCGTTGAACGAGATCTTCAGCACGCCGCTGACCGCCGGACAATTGACCGCCATCGCCGCGTCGCTCGGATCGGACATCCCGTTCTTCCTCCAGGACAAGCCCGCGCTGGCCATTGGACGCGGTGAACAAGTCACATCGCTCGCTACCTTCCCGGCTCTAAGCGGCGCGGCGTTTCTCCTGATCCATCCCGGCTTCGGCATCGCCACCGCCTGGGCCTACAAGGAACTTGCGCGCTTCCCCGCTGCGCTGAACGGCGAACGCGGCCGCGCAGAGAAACTCGTCGCGCTCCTCAACGGCTCCGAGCTAGCGACAGCCGGCGCGGCCTTCTACAACTCGCTCGAAGCTCCCGCGCTCGACAAGTATCCCCTGCTCGCGCTCTACCAGGAATTCCTCCGCGCCAACGGCGCCGCCGCGACCCTGATGTCCGGTAGCGGCTCGACCACCTTTTCCATCACGCCGACTCCCGCCGAAGCGTCGCGCCTCGAACAACTCGTTCGCGAGAAGTTCGGCCCGTGCTGGACGGCCGTCGTTCCGGTGTAAACGCCCAATCCGGTGCAACCATTCACCGCCGATCACTACGCCACGCTCGGTCTGCACCGACGCTGCACCGAGGCGCAGATCCGCACCGCCTACCGGGTTCTCGCCAAGCAACTCCATCCCGACGTGAACGGAGGCGACTCCGGCACGGTCGCGCGAATGCAGGCGCTGAACCTCGCCCACGAAATCCTCGGCGATCCCGAACGCCGCAGTGCTTATGACTCGGAACTCGCCGCCGCTACAAAGCCGCCGGCGCGCGCAGGCCGCATCGAGCGTAACCTCACGCAGGAAGTATCGTTGCGCCTCGAAGACTTCCTGCGCGGCACCACGCTCGACATCCGTGTGAACGACCCCGCGAACTCCGGCGGCCCGGAGCATTACGAACTCGTGGTGCCGGCCTCGACCGCGCCCGGAACGCGTTTCCGCGTTCCCCGCACAGGACCGTTCCAAGGCGGCGTGGTGAACGTGAAGGTGAAGGCTCGACCGGACTTTCGCTTCAAGCCGCGCGCCAGCGATCTGCGCTGCGACCTGCGCATCTCCACTCAACGCGCGAGCCAGGGTGGCCAGGAAATGCTGCGCGGACTGACCGGTTCCGTGCGCGTCACCATCCCGCGCGGCGTCGTTCGCGGGGAGGTTATTCGCATCCCCGCGGAAGGGCTCCCCAAGCCTCGCGGCGGCCGGGGCGACCTCATCGTCCGCATCATGTACCGGCCAGAAGTGCGCATCACCCGCGCCACGCGGCGTTGAAGAGCGCGCTCCTGCCCGCGCCGTCCAGACTGGTTGAATTTCCGCCCTGCCCACCAGCGTCTGTTTTCATAATGAATGAGATAGATCCCAGCGCGACCACGCGTCGCCAGTTTTTGAAGACATCCACGGCCGCTACTCTCGGTGGCCTCGTTGCCGCTCCGGCGATCCTCGGCACAAAATCCTCCGCAGCATCGCCCGGCGACGAGATTCGCGTCGGCCTCATCGGCTGCGGCGGTCGCGGCAGCGAGGCGGCAATGAACGCATTGCGCGGTGACAAGAACACCACGCTCGTGGCCATGGCCGACATCTACGCCGAGCAGATGGATTCCAAGCTCGGCCACATGCGCCGCGATTCCGACCTCGGGACGCGCGTGAAGGTCGAGGAGAAGAACAAGTTCGTCGGGCTCGACGCCTACAAGGCCGTGCTCGAAAGCAACGTGGACTATGTGATCCTCGCGACTCCGCCCGGCTTCCGCCCGCTGCACATGAAGGCCGCCGTGGCCGCAGGCAAACACATGTTCGTCGAGAAGCCGATGGCCAGCGATGCGCCGGGCGTCCGCTCGATCATTGAGAGCGTCGGCGAGGCGAAGAAGAAGAACCTCGGCGTCTGTGCGGGTTATTGCTGGCGTTACAGCTATCCGCAACGCGCGCTCTACGAGAAGATCCATAAGGGCGACATCGGCGACATTCGCGCCATGTATGCGACCTACAACACCGGCTTTCTCTGGGACCGATCGAATCCCAAGGACGTCACTCCGCTCCAGAAACAACTTCGCATGTGGTACTACTACACTTGGCTCTCCGGCGATCATCTCTGCGAACAGGCGATTCACGCCGTCGATTGGATGCAGTGGGCGATGAAGGACGCGGTGCCGGTAAAGTGCGTCGCGCACGGTGGCCGCCAGGTCCGCACGGCGGAAAAGTATGGGAATATCTTCGATCACTTTGAAATCGTGTACGAGTACGCGAACAACGTCCGCGGGTTCCTCTTCACGCGGCAGCAGGCCGGCTGCGCCAACGACAACTCCGCCGTCTTCTACGGAACGAAGGGCACAGGCCGCGACCTCGGCTTCAGCGGCACCGCCACCTTCGACGAGAAGGGCGAACGCAACTGGCGTTACAACGGCCCGAAGCCGATCATGTACGACGTCGAACATGCAGAGTTCCTCGCCTCTCTCCGCGCTGGCAAACCGCTCAACGACGGCGACCGCATGGCGACCAGCACGATGGTGGGAATCATGGGCCGCATGGCCGCCTACACCGGACAAGAGATCAGCTACGAGCAGGCGCTCAACTCGCAGGAACAGCTGGTGCCAGACAACCTCACTTGGGATTCGCCGGCACCGGAAGCCAAGGTCGCGATGCCTGGCCAGACGAAATTCCTCTGAGCGTTCGGAGTGGAAGTTAGCTCTCAGGGCCGGCGATCGTCGGCCCCTTTTCTTTTCCGTGCTACGCCGCCGCTGACGGCCGCGCTCCGCGGAGGATCGTCGCACTACCAGCGCTGGCCTTCGGAGCGAGCAACACCGCTGGTTCCGCGCCTTCACCAATCACGACGGGATTCCGCGCGCTGGCGCGCAGGGTGAACGAGTCGTCTGCGATCCACTTGCAGGAGATCGGCTGCCCGGACGCCTTCGGAGCTGATGGCTTTGGCTCGGTCATGTTCTTCTGATTCTGATTCCACGTCGCTGCGCACGGGGGGTATTACACGGTTCCGGGTTCCGCTGCGCAGTTGAACGATTGTTGCCAAAGACATCGGCACTCCGTCGCCAGAATTAAACCTGCCCTCCCAACCTCAGGCCATCCCAAGAGCCGCGCGCACTTTCTCCGGCAACGCCACAGATGATTGCACGCGCAACCAGTCCATCGCGGACTCATGCGTGGCGAACGCCCCGTCCAGTTGAGCCTCGAACGCCGCTGCCAGCACCTCCCCCATCGCCGGGCCGGGCTTGAACCCCAGCACGATCAAGTGCCGCCCCAGCAACACCGGCCGGGGCGCGCCGGATTGCAAGGTCAGCTCCGCCGCGCGCGCTTCCAGGGCGCGGACACTCGCGGAAATCTCGCGCGGTCGCGGCGGGCGGCCGAATTGATCGGCCGTGATCACAACGATCAATTCCCAAATCGTCGCCGGCGCCAGTCGCCTCGCCAGCCGGCGCACCGCGCGATCGCTCAAGGTCTGCAAGTGCGCCAGATGATTCGTGACCAGCGGCACCACACGATCGCGGAGCGCAACAGGCACATTGATGCGCTCAAGGAACTGCGCCGCGAGTGGCCCGCCCGCCTCCTCGTGTCCCGGCGAAACGATGCGCAGCCGTCCGTCGCGTTCGGCCTCGTGCGTGGTGGCCGGTTTCGCGAAATCATGCGCGAGCACGGCAAAGGATAGGACGGCGCGCGTTTCCAGATCCGCCGCCTGCCACGCGGGCAGGCCGACGAGCGCGTCGAGACAGTGCGCGGTGTGGACGAACACATCGCCTTCGGGATGCCACTCGGGATCCTGCGGTGTGCCGTGCAACGCGTTGATCTCCGGGAAATGTTCCAGCCATCCCGTGGCCGCAAGCCAGTGCAGACCTCGGGAAGGCACCGCGCTTCTCTGCGCCCACTTGAGCCACTCCTCGCGCACTCGTTCCACCGCCAGTTCGCGAAAGCTCGGCGACATCTGCCGGCAGAGCACGGCGGTCTCCGGCGCGATCGCCAGATCGAACCGCGCGGCGAACTGCATCCCGCGCAGGACGCGCAGCGGATCTTCCACGAAGGCCGCGCTGGTGTGGCGCAACCGGCGGGCGCGCCAGTCTTCGACTCCGCCGAAGAAGTCCAGCAGCTCGCCGCGGCGCGGATCGAACATCAGCGCGTTGACGGTGAAGTCCCGGCGTGAGGCGGCATCGCGCGGCGTGATCGCCGGATCGAACGAGACTTCAAAACCCTTGTGGCCGGGAGCGACTTTCGAGTCGCGCCGCGGAATGGAGAAGTCGTGAACGTCACCCTGGCCAGTCGTCAGTTTGACGACGCCGAAGGAACGCCCGACGAGATCCGTCCGGCCCCAGCGGCGCAGTGCCTGGGCGAGTTGCTCGTAGCCGACGCCGAAGACTTCGATGTCGAAGTCGTGCCCCGCCCGGCCGGCCAGCGCGTCGCGCACGCTGCCGCCGACCAGGTAGGCCTGTTGCAGTTCGCTGGTCTCGCGGAGGATTCGGGCCAGGCCCGGAGGAAGGTCGATGGTCATGCGCGCGCGTCACGCGGTGGTTTAGCCGGCAATCCGGCCCAGGCAGAAGAATTGCGCATAGCGCGACAGTTCAACGACGGGCACGCGAATGTCGTTCGCCGCCGCGCCTGCAAGTTCAGCCAACTTCTCAATGTAACGTTCGTTGAGTACCACGCCCTGGTTGACGAGGAAGACGTCCTTCGAACTCGGTGACGGAAGGTTCTCGGACAGGATGTCGAACGATCGCAGTTGCCCGAGCGACTTGCGCTGCACCGGGGCGGGCTGCGTGACAACGGTGAAGCCCGCGCTGGCCTGCCCGACGCGCACGCGATGGTGAGTCACGGTGCTGAAGGTCGGGGCGTTGATGGTGATGACGTCCGCACGCACCGAGCGGGAGATGATGGGTGTCAACGCCGGGATGCCGATGCCGGCCAGCCCAGCGCGAATGGAGGTGCAGACGAGGTTGAACGTCTCGGCGAGAAAATCGAGCAACTCGCGTTCGGAAACCGGGATGCGCCCGAGCAGCGTCTCGAACATCGCTACGGCCGAATGCTGGTCGGACTCGAAGAGCATATCCATCCAGAGCCCGTGTTTCAGCAGGACGACCGGTGCCCAGGCCGTGAACGACTCGGGCTCGGATGGCGGAACCTCCGCGACGGTGTTGATCTGTGCTCGGCCCAGCCCGACATCCGCGACGCTTGCGGCTATCAATATCGCCATGCGCTCGGGTGAGACGAGATCCTTGATCGCGCTTCTGGCCTTCGTGGCTTCCGCGTTCGCCTCAGGCTCCGCAACGACCGGGCGGCCATCTGCCGGGCGCAGTTGTTTGCCATACATTTCACCGAGCAGATTGTGGCGGTGCAGCAGCACTTCCATCCCGGAGATGTGGCGGTGAAGTTCTTCCTGATAGGCGATGATCCGTTGCGCCACGCGGAGGCGGGCGAGCAGTGCCATCGGATCAAAGGGCTTGATCAGGTAGTCATCCGCGCCAGCATCGAGACCGGAAATGATCTCCTGTTTGTCGGACTTTGCGCTGAGGAGGAGGACATAGGGACGCACCTTGCCGGGGTGTGCGCGCAACTTCCGGCAAACGTCCAGGCCGCTGACACCAGGCATGACCCAGTCGAGTATGGCGAGCGATGGCGGAAGCGGAACGTCCAGGGCCTTCATCGCAGCGTGGCCGTCTTCGACCTGCTCCACCTCGTGTCCGAGCTTCGTCAGCAACGCCACGAGCAGTCGGCGGATTAGTGCATCATCATCGGCGATCAGGACTTTCATGGTGGCCCAGCCTGCGGAGAGGTCGAGGGCTTGGCGGAGGATGACGGCTGGTCCGGGCCGTTCAAGCCCATTGCACGGACGCGAGGCGCGACGGCGTCAGTTCTCGGCGTCAGAGCCGAGTTCCACGTTCCAGTAGGCGAGATCGAGGAAATGTTTCCAGCTCTCGTGCTGCTGGAAGCCGAGATTCACCTGGATGAACGGTCGCCACTTCGGCCGCTTGGGCTTGCGAATGAGATGGATGCCCGCCTCCGCTGGGGTGCGGTTGGCCTTGCGCGTGTTACACGGGATGCACGAGCAGACGATGTTCTCCCAAGTCGTCGGGCCGCCGCGATCGCGCGGCATGACGTGATCGAGGTTCAGATCCTTCCGGTCAAAAATCTTGCCGCAATACTGGCAGGTGTTGCGGTCGCGCTCGAAGATGTTGTGCCGGGTGAACTTGACCTCCTTCTTCGGCACGCGGTCGAAGATGACGAGCAGGATGACACGTGGCACGCGGATGCGGAACGAGATGGTGTGGATGCACTCCGGCCCGGGTTGTTGCCGGGAAAAGTCATGCCACTGCGTGAAGTTGAAGGTCTGGAAGGAGCCGTCCCCGGCGTTCATCACCACCTGCGCGCGTCCCTCGAAGAGGAGGGTGAGCGCCCGTTTTGCGCTGCAAATGTTGACGGCCTGCCACAACCGGTTCAGCACCAGCACATGCTGATCGAGGTAGGAACTCATAAGTCAGCTTAGTCCGCCGTGAATATCACGGGCGCGCCTGTGATGTCAATCTTGCGGGCGCTGCTGAAGGGTTTGCGCAGGGATGGCCTTGGAAGTTTCCGCAGATTCGGTATGGCCGCATACACCCCCAGTCCAGGCAAGTTCATGAATTTGACGCGGAGCATCGCGCGAGAATCGGCGTCCAACCCTCAACCGATGAACACGTCTCTCAATAACATAAACCGACTCCTTGCACTCACGCTCCTGAGCCTTCTATCGCTGAACACCGCTCCAGCGCACGCAGCCAAAACGGGCGCGACGGTAACTCCAAAGAGCCTGAAAGCACATGGCTTCTCCATGAGGGTGAAGAACCGCACGGACGGAACGGTGGAGTTCACCGTCGTTCGCGACCTCTCCAAGGCCAGACAGTTTCCGCCGGGCTCAGGGTTGCAAGTTTCCCGCTATGCGACTCTGAGAGTGAGCGACAAGTCGGGTCTGCGAGCCGAGTGCAGTCTCGAGCCGGATACCCGGGAGAAGGGCATGGCGAAGTATCGCTTCACGATCGCAGGAGATTGTGTCGCCCAGTCGTCACTCCAGATAGCGGAGGACGACGACTATCAGGATCAAACGCGCGAGCACCTCATCGGCGGGGGCACGCATTACGGTTTTTCACTGGGGGCCTTTGCGGGACAGCACGCGCCGTAGCTTCTGCGACGCCTTCGTCTAGCCAAGGTTTTGCCCATGCTCGAAACGGTTGCTGCGGCGTCATTTCCCGGCCAGCTTCGCCACGGCTTCCTTCATCTCGGCGAGGTGAACGTCCGCCGAGGGCACGTCGGTGACGTGGACGATCTTGGCGTCGAGGCCGATGAGGAAGCTGGCGCGGCGGGCCATGTTCTTGCCGGGCTCGCGGCGCACTCCGAAGGCGTCGGCGATCTTGCCGTCGGTGTCAGCGAGCAGCGGGAAGTTCAGGTTGTGCTTGGCGATGAATTTCTGGTGGCTCTCGGAGGAATCAAAGCTCACGCCGATGACTTCGACCTTCTGTTTCTTGAGTTCGCCCATGCGGTCGCGGAGTCCGCAGGCCTGCTTGGTGCAGCCGGGCGTTTCGTCCTTGGGATAGAAGTAGAGCAGCACGACGTGCTTGCCAATGTGGTCGGCGAGTTTCCAGGTCTTGCCGTCCTGGTCCTTGCCTTCGATGCGCGGGGCGGCATCGCCGGCTTTCGGAGTCTTGGCGGCGTCCGCAGCGGAGGCGGTGAGGGTGAGGGCGATGAGTAGGGCGAGGGAGGTGAGGAGTGTTTTCATGGGAGCAGGGGTTAGTTCAGCACGGATGAGTTGCCCGCCAAACACGCTAAAAGGCGCGAAATGGATTTTGAACTTTCGCGTCCTTTGGCGTTTTTAGCGAATCGCAGATTCAACTTCGTAAGGTTAGAGCGTCACGATCTGACGTTCTTTCACAGAGCGTTCTTCAGCTTCGCAGATCTCGACGGACGCAAGGCCATCGGCAGCGGTGACGACAGTCGGGGCTTTGCCGGTGCGGACGCATTCTACGAAGTGCTTCAGCTCGCCGACGTAACCGTCCGCGCCTTCGCAGGTGATGACCTTGCTGCCCTGCCCTTCCTCGGCGACGCGCAGGGATTCCTTGCCGCGCGCGATGTCGTAGTCCGCCGTGGCGCGCTCGAAGTTCACCGTGTAGCTCATGTTGAAGCCGAAGCCGGGCGTCATGGCCCAGGTGCCTTCCGCATGGACAATCGCGCCGGACGCGACGTCGTATTGCGTGACGACGTGGTCGATGGCGCCAGTGAACTTCGTGTAGCCGGTCGAGAAGACGCTGCGCGGTTTGCCGAAGCAGAACTGGACGAAGTCCGTGTCATGCACGTGCAGATCGAAGAGGCCGCCGCCGGAATCCGCGCCATTGAAGAAGGTGTTCTTGCCCCAGCCCGGCGGTTCCGCCACGCGACGAAAGCGTGCCGCGAGCACGCGCCCGTAACGCCCATCCGCAACGGCCTGTTGGAGCCACGCCCACTCGGGCCAGAAGCGCAGGCACATCGCCGGCATGAAGATGCCCTTCGACTTCGCGGCTTCGGCGACGATGGCGCGGGCCACAGCGGAGATGCGCGCGAGCGGCTTCTCGCAGAGGACGTGTTTGCCGGCGCGCAACGCGGCGAGGGCAAGTTCCTCGTGGGCCTTGGTCGGCGCGCAGATGTCGATGGCGTGGAGGTCGGGATCGTTCAGCAGGTCGGCGAAGTTCTTGGTGGCCTTCACGCCGGTCATGTCGAGCTTCACGGGATCGGTCGCGCCGACGTTGCCGGCGACGTTCGTGAAGTCGCCGTCGAGGTGGCGTCCGCTGGGATTGCACAGGGCCGCGACGCGCGCGCCTTCGACCTGGCGATAGGCGCGGATGTGAGTGGCGGCCATGAAACCAAGGCCGACGATGCCGATGTTGATGGGTTGGGACATGGGAGCAAGTGACAGAATTATTCCTCCAAAACTAAAATCGAGAATCTGAGTGTAAGTATCATTGGAGTGAAAAACTCATGGCTCATTGAGCTTCTTAATTGCTGCATCCAACTCGTTGTGGGCTTCAGATAGTTCACGCAAGGAATGAACATGAAAAGGAAGAAGCCGTAATCTCAAAAGATCATTCCGGCGGGATGCGTCTGTCATAACGCCTGAAAGAAGGCAAATCGCGAGACAAACGACGGCACTGCCTAGCCAGATGTACCCCCATGCCTTCATTGCGAAAGGAAATATGTAGGGGCCAAAGAGGCCGAATAAGCAGATGAATCCTACAAGCAGCCCAGCCGCAAGATTTCTGCGTTCAATTTTCATCAATTGCTTCAGAAGTTTTTCACTATCTTCCAAAGTTTCCGGGAGGAGGCCACGCCGCAAATCATAATCCCAAGGCTTCTCTGGAGGCGGCTTCATGGCAGAGGCTTCAGCTCGCCGTCAACTCCACCATCTTCCTCGCAGTGATGATGTCCGCCACGCGCTGCGTTCCCGCTTCGCGCTCGATGCAGCAGTGGCCCGCGAAACCAATCTCGCGCAGCACGGCGAAGAATTGTTTCCAGTCCACCTGGCCGGTGCCGCTCGGGACTTCCTCGCCCCAGGTGCCGGGCGTCTGGGTGC
>SXGS01313422.1_pt1 | contig 15111 bp, 9 predicted proteins | sample 3174681 | NCBI WGS metagenome assembly SXGS01 (sample SAMN11356861, study PRJNA531348) | freshwater metagenome | isolation source: freshwater sample F1-80 | place: China: Fuxian Lake, Yuxi | collected 2017-12-25 | reverse complement strand
TAGGGGGCCGCGCGGAGAGGACGAAGAGCACCAGCATCAGCGCCAGCGTCATCAACCCGGTCATGACTGCGAGGGTCATGGCGCCGCCGAAGAACTTCCCGAGGAAGAACTCCCAGCGCTGGACTGGTTTTGCCAGAACGGAGTAGATCGTACGCCGCTCTAACTCCGTGGGAATGAGGTAGACGGCGGTAGTGATCGAGATCAATGCCCCGAAAATGAGGATGATCGCAAGTTGTGTGGACTTGAAAATCGTGCTCTGCTCGCGCGCTGTGAAGTAGTTCAGCAAGAGCGCGAGCGTAAGCATCACGAACGCCAGCAGCAAGAAGACGAGCAGCACCCGCTTCCGCAGCGCGTCTCCGAACGTGGCGCGGGCTATCACCCAGGTGTTCATGCGGCTTCGTCCCGGCTCAACTGGTTCATGGTGCCGATGCGCCGACCGCTGCCGCCGACCGTCTCCACGAACACATCTTCCAGACTACGCTTCAGGGGGACGACCGAGAGGATCTTGCCCTTGGCGCCGCGGACCAGGTCAACCATCTCGTTCACCACATCTCCATCGGAGCAGGTGACCGTCAGCTTCCCATTGTCCGAGTTCACCGAAGCTGCCATCGCCTTCAGCTTGATCGCGACTGCCTCCGGCACCCCCGTAGCGGTGATCTCGGTGCGCCCTTCCGCCACGAGTTCCTCAACACGACCGGCACGCATCAATTTGCCGTAGTTCAGGATGCAGACGCGGTCACAGACCAGTTCCACGTCCGTCAACTGGTGGCTGCAGAGGAAGACCGTCTTTCCCTGGTCGCGAATCGATTCGATCAGCTTTCGGATTTCGATGTGGGCCACAGGGTCGAGCCCGGATGTGGGCTCGTCCAGGATGAGCAGGCGGGGATCGTTGATCAGCGATTGGGCGATGCCGATGCGCTGCTGCATCCCCTTGGAGTATTGCTTGAGCTGCTTGGACTTGTCGTTCTTCAGACCGACAAGTTCCAGGAGATCATCCACGCGTTTCTTTCGCTCTGCGGCGCTCAAACCGAAAATGCGCCCGAAGAAGTCGAGGAGTTCGCCCCCGGTGAGATGATCGTAAAAGTAGGGGTTCTCCGGAAGATAACTGACGATGCGGCGCATTTCCTGGGCGCCGGCAGGAAAGCCGAGCACCTCCGCTTTGCCCTCGTCCGGGAAGATGAGTCCGAGGAGCATCTTGATCGTGGTGGTCTTTCCGGCCCCGTTCGGACCCAGGAAGCCGAAAATCTCGCCTTCCATAACCTCCAGATCCAGGTGATCCACGGCCACCACTTCGGCGCGCTGAAAGAAGCGCTTGGTGAGTCCTTCTGCGCGGATCGCTACGGCCATTCGTTCTGGTCCTCTCTGAGCTCGTGTCTACACCGGGCCACCGGCGCCCGACCGCCGAACACGTATTCATACGCCGCCCTACGACCTGGGAGTTCCTTGTTGACTCATGGTAGAGGCGGGACCGGGCAAGTGCAGCAAGAAGGAGGTTCCGCGAACTTCGTGCAAGAAGGATAACGACCGGAAGACGTTGCCGGATGAGGAGCAGTCGCGATGATGTCACGGATGGCTTGGCCCGGCCTGTTTCTGGCCGGGTTCGTGCTCGCAGGCCCTTCGGGGGCGCAGGAGCCGGGAGGGGGCCCGCGCTTCGGCGGCGGAGGGGGGGTCGGCTTGCGTCCCGGCGGAGGCGGGCCCCGCCCCGCAATCCGCAAGTATGAGGACGTCATCACCAAAGAGGCAAAGACCGACGATGGCCTGATCAAGGTTCACCGGATCGGGGAGCAAATGCTCTACGAGTTGCCGCCGGCCGTACTGGATCAGGAGCTCCTCTGGGTGATCACGTTCGCGCAGACGCAAACGGGGTACGGCTATGGGGGCACCGAGGTGCTGGATCGCGTCGTGCGCTGGACGCGGCGCGGCGATCGCGTGTTCCTGCGCGGGGTCAATTACCAGGCGCGCGCGGCAGGCGAGTCGGAAGCGGTCCGCCGTTCGGTGGCCGCCTCCAGCGTGGAGCCGATCATCCAGGCGTTCGACATCCGGGCGCTCTCGCCAGCGGGTGGACTCGTCATTGATGTGACCTCCCTGTTCACTACGGACGTGGCCGAGTTCTCCGCCCGGCGGCAGGTCGGGCTTACCCGCCTCGACACGGCCCGGACCTTCATTGACCGGGTAAAGGCCTTCCCGCGCAACGTCGAGACCTACGTGCTCGCGACCTACACCGGCGCAGCACCCCAGGTCCCAGGGGGCATTCCTGGACGCCGTCCGCCCGCGCCCACCGGACCGCAGCGAGATCGTTCCGTCGAATCCGCCACCGTCATGCTCCACCACAGTCTCGTGGCGCTGCCGGAAAAGCCGATGAAGCCCCGGCTCTTCGACTCACGGGTCGGCTACTTCTCGGGTCGCCACTACGAGTTCAATGATGCAGACCACCGGGTGATGGAGCGACGGTTCATCACCCGGTGGCGCCTGGAGAAGAAGGACCCGACTGCTGCGCTGTCCGAGCCCATCCAGCCGATCGTCTACTACATCGGCCGCGAGGTTCCCGAAAAGTGGCGTTCCTACCTCAAGCAGGGCGTGGAAGACTGGCAGCCCGCCTTCGAGGCCGCCGGGTTCAAGAACGGCATCATCGCGAAGGACGCTCCCTCCGAGCAGGAAAACCCCGATTGGGATCCGGAAGACATCCGCTATGCCACAATCCGCTGGTTGCCCTCTGCTACCGAAAACGCCTACGGCCCGCACATCGCCGACCCACGCACCGGGGAGATCCTCGACGCGGACGTCAAGTTCTACCACAACATCCTGAAGCTGAATACCTCGTGGTACTTCGTACAGGCTTCGCCGAACGACTCCCGCGCCCAGAAACTGCCGCTGCCCGACGATACGATGGGCGAGTTGCTCCGCTACGTATGCGCGCACGAGATCGGACACACCCTCGGTCTCCAGCACAACATGAAGGCGAGTTCCGCGTTCACTGTCCAGCAGTTGCGCGACCCCGAGTTCACCCGTAAGTGGGGCACCGAAGCCTCGATCATGGATTATGGGCGCTTCAACTATGTGGCGCAGCCCGGGGACAATGCCCGCCTGATCCCAAAGCTGGGTCCCTATGACCTCTTCGTGATCGAGTGGGGCTACAAGCCGCTCCCCGGCGCCGTGGAAGAGGAAAGAGGCGAACTGGACCGCATTGCCGCCCGGCAGGTGTCCAACCCGATGCTCCGCTTCGGGGGTCCGAATCCCGGCCAGGACCCCACCCAACAGACTGAAGACCTCGGCTCGGATCCGATCGCGGCCACCGAACTGGGCCTGCGCAACCTCCGCCGGGTCATGAGTTACCTCGTCCCGGCGACCTGCAAGCCCGGTGAGGACTATGAGCTGCTTCAGGAAATCTACAACGACGTTCTCGGCCAGCGGAGCCGCGAACTGGGACATGTGGCCGCCCTCGTGGGCGGCTCGGTCGAAACCGATTATCACTTCGGGCGCGGCGCCGCGGTCTACACTCCCGTGCCCGGCGACAGGCAGAAAGGCGCGGTCCAGTTCCTCCTCATGAATGCGTTCACCACCCCGAAGGACTTTCTCCGCCCGGATGTGCTGAACCGGATCGAAGCAGGCGGCGCCGCGGATCGGGTCCTGGCCAACCAAACCGGGCTGCTGAACAACCTTCTGAGTGAAACCAGGGTGAAGCGCATGGTGGATCAGGCTGCGCTGGCGACCAGCCGAGTGTACACCCCCGAGGAATTGATGGGCGACCTCCGCACGGGCGTGTTCAGCGAACTGGCCGCCGCAAAAGTCCTCGTAGACCCGTATCGCCGGAACCTCCAGCGCGCATTCCTGCAACTTCTTGGGACGCGCATCGCTCCGGCCACCGCGGCGACCTCCGATCTCCGTCCGCTCTCCCGCGGCGCGCTCGAGGACATCCGAAAGGGCATTCAGGCCGCGCTCCGCCGCGCGGGCGACTCAGCCACCGAACTGCACCTCCGCGATTGTGTGGCGACCATTACGCAGCTGCTCGACCCGAAGGGATAATTGCCGGGTCTTGAATCTGGAGTGGCGCCCGCGACCTCTGCCCCTGTCCTCGTAAGGCGATGGAACCGATCGCCTTGCGAGGACGGGGCGTGGTCGTGGATGACCCCGAACCCTGACACACACCCATGACCTACGACCTGATGCTCCTGGCTGACCCGGGGCCGGAACGTGCTGCCGTTCTGCGCACCCTGCAAGAAGCACCGGATGTTCATGCCGACACCACCCGGGCCGACCGTTTCTGGCTGCGGACTCCGCTCGGACGGGCGCAGATCAACATCGGCAGCAAGGACCCGGTGGAGTCAGTGCATGTCGCTTTCGAACTAGGGGAACCCGCGCTGACCGAGGTGGTCGCCCGGCGCACCCTCACACTGGGGGAGGCCCTGGGCATGCGCTTGGACGATGTGCAATGGGGCAAGGAAGTCCGGGTAGAAGACGTCCCGGAGCTCATACGGCACTGTGATGCCTTAGCCTCCCGCCCGGCGCCGGAACTCGCGGTACAGGCGGCGACCGTACGTCCCTGGTGGAAGTTCTGGTAGCACCGCTTTGACCTGCTCCCCTCACTCCCGGCATCCTTTCGCAGGACAGGGCCACGGCACGGAAGGAGTTCCGATTCCACCTGCGCCAGACTGCACGCGCCCCGTCCAAACCCCGCCAGCGCCGGGGCGCCCGCGGGCTGCGGGTCCGACCAGGAGGGAGTGCCCCCCGGGACCCTCAGGACGCCGGGCGGTTCTCTGGTCCCTTGCCGCAGGCTGCCTGCTGGGCGGAGCGATCCCGGCTGCGCCGCAGAAGGTTCGGTTCAGTCGCGAGGTCCTGCCGGTGCTGAATCGGGAGTGCCTCGGGTGCCATGCCGGTCCGGCTGCTCCGGGTGGCCTCAGCCTCGAAAGCGCCGCCCGCCTGCGTTCCGGCGGGCGCCACGGCCCCCTGTTCACGCCCGCCAGGGGAGCGGAGAGTCTGCTGGTCCGCTACCTCACCGGCGCGATGCAGCCCCAGATGCCTCCGGGGAAGCCGTTGTCCCTCGAAACCATCGCCGTGATGCGGCGATGGATTGACGAAGGCGCCGTGGTGGACACGTTTCGTACGCCCGGCGAAACGGGGGGCATCCTCCGCGGCGCCCTTCCGCAGAGCACTCGACGGCGCGGCCCTGCCGCTGGGGTACGCTCCGCCCGCCGGACATCCCTCCCCGCACCGGTCCGCCAGTCTGCCCCCGCCACCGCCCTCGCGTTGGCTCCGGACGGCAGGCAACTTGCGGTGGGCGGGTACCGCTCGGTCCGGCTGCTCGACCCAAATACCGGGACAGTGGTCGAGACACTCAGTGGTCCCGCCGACCAGGTTCTGGGACTGACGTGGAGCCCGGACGGAAAACACCTCGCCGCGGCCGGAGGCATCTCCGGCGTCGGGGGAGAGGTCTGCATCTGGGAGGGGAGTGGCACGGGCCATTGGGCTGCGCCCCGTCACCTTCAGGAGCATTCTGACAGCATTCAGGCCATCACGTGGCGTCCCGGACACCGGCAATTCGCGACCGCCGCGCTGGATCGCACGGTCCGTCTCTGGGATGCAGACACCGGCAAGGTGCTCCGCACGCTCACCGACCACGTGGATGCCGTCTGGGGAGTGGCCTACAGCGTGGACGGGCGCTGGATCGCATCAGCCAGCGGCGACCGTACGGCGAAGCTGTACAACGCCGCTACCGGGCGCAAAGTTGCCTCCCTGGCCCACGCCGAAGCCGTCACTGCCCTCACCTTCAGCCCCAAGGGGGATCTCCTCGTCACCGCCGCCGCCGACCGGCAGGTGCGCGTCTGGCCCGTGCGCGAGGGTCCCATCGAGAATCCGTTGCGCTCCCGCAGCGAAGAAGAACCCGTCAACGCCCTCGCCTTCAGCGCGGACGGCGCGGCCTTTGCCTGGGGCGCCTCCAACCGCCGGGTGCGCCTCTGGTCCGGCGACGTACAGCAGCAGACGCGCGAACTCCGCGATGCCGAAGACTGGCTCTACGCCATCACCCTCTCCTCCACCGCCACCCAGGTCTTTGCCGCCGGGGCAGACGGACGCGTCTACTGTTGGGAAACCGCCACCGGCCGCCTCCTCTGGAAGAAGTGAAGGGGGTCGGGGGTCGGGGGTCGGGCGAACCGCACGCGGTACCCGAGCCACGCGCGTCAGCAAGTGGTCCCACATGGCGCCCAGTACGCCGTGCCCGAGCACACCGGGCGCCCTTTGGGCGTAATACGAGCAAGCAAGTAGTTCATTCCCTCGATCCCCACGGCTCCCCACTCTATCTTGCCACACCCCCGAGGGCCACGTCGGCTTCCCCCAGACGCAACAAGTGGTCCGGGCAGCAGGCGACGAATCGCAGAATCCGGCGCCCCACACGTCCGATCCGGCGATCGGGCCGAAGCAAGTCCGAGCGCGGACCCCTGACCACCGAATGCAGCCCGGCCGTCCCGTGTTGCCTGTGACCTCCGCCGGCACAGACGAGCTGGGGCCAAGCGCCGGTGTGACGGGAAGCGCGCCGCCACTGCACGGCAACCGGGGAACTTCGGCGCGGGCTCCTGCCCCCCCCTTCCGCTGCTGTCTGCCCGCTCTCCTCAGGCGTTCCGGGTGATGCGATAGTGGGGGCGATCGGGCCGGAACAGGTCCGGGTTCAACCGCGTGCCGAGGCCGGGCCCACACGGGAGTTCGGCTTCGCCGTTCCGAATGACGACGTTCGTGTCAATCAGATCGGCATAGAACGTCCGGATGTGGGCCCGAACCGTCTCCTGGAAGCAGCAGCCCGGCACCGCGGCGTTCACGTGCAGCCCGGCGAACAGCGTCAGCGGACCGGTGCAGTCGTGCATCGTCACCGGAACGTTGTAGGCCTGCGCCAGGTGCGCCAGTCGCACCGTTTCGGAGATGCCGCCCACCCAGGTAGGGTCAATCATTACGTAATCGGCCGCATGGCTGGAGAGCGCCTGCGCGTAGTCGGCGCGGGAGAGGAGCATCTCGCTCACCGAAATCGGCACTCCCGCGCTCTGACGGCGGAAGTCGGCCAGAGTTTCCAGGTTGTCCATCTTCAGGATGTCCTCCAGCCAGAGCGGCTGGAGGGGCCGCAGCGCCTCCGCGATGCGCAGGGCCGCGGGCAACATGAAGAACCCGTGCCCGTCCACCATGAACTCGATCCGGTTCCCGAATTCCTCCCGGATGCGAACCAGCGGACGGAGCGTCTCCTCCAGTTCGGCCAGACCGATACGCATGCCGCCGTTCCGGTGCGCCACGCTGTCGAAAAGCCAGGTCTTGAACGCAGTGTAGCCCTCCGCCAGGAGCTCCTCGACCAGCTCGTCGGGGGCGTGGAACAGCTTGTAGGAGTCCTGCAGCGGCCCCGGCTCACCCACTGTGCCGTAACCGGGCCACCCATGCCGCCCCTCCGGATTCCGGCCATAGGAAGGATTGCCGCAGCTATTGTACACCGGCACCCGGCTCCGCACCGGCCCACCCAAAAGGCGGTAGACAGGCTGGCCGCAGACCTGACCCAACACGTCCCAGAGCGCCAGATCAATGGCCGAGATGGCCCGGAGTTCTGCGCCCCGCACTCCAAAGTTGGCGCACCGCTCGTACAGGAAGCGCCAATGCGATTCAATCGCCAGCGCATCCTGGCCGATCAGCCGCTCCACCATCCAATCGTGGATCAACGCGGCTACAGCGTGGGGAGCGTAAAAAGTCTCGCCGTGGCCCACGATGCCCGCGTCCGTATGTACACGCAGCAACAGTAGTCCGGGCATCACTTCGGAAGGGATGGTGGTCTCGATGGCGGTGATGCGCACCGTGTCATCCACCGGTGTAGCGGGCAGGTAGGATGCGGTAAGGGGATTCATGGCCTGGATACCTTCTGCGGAGGCCGACACGGCGTTCGGTGACGGAGGTCGGTCCGACGTTCCTGCGTGTGTTCGCAGGGGCGGGGCCTAGTGTGGCCGCCATCGGCACCTAATGCCGGTTCGTTACAGGCACCCGCATTTCCTTGTGCCGAAACGAGGAACTCGTGTGGGGCGGACCGTGAGTGGCCCCTCTTCCCAACCCGCCGTCGCGCGAGTCTGAAGGTGCTGCTGCGCGATCCCGGCACTCCGTGGCACCTACTGCAAACATCTGAGCCGACTGCCGAGACCCGGACACCCGGAAGACCCCGAGAATGGAACTCACCGGGACGGCACGTCTCGCAACACGAGTTGCAAGATGTGCCGCCTCCGACGGAACCTGCCTGGGCCAACCGGGGGCTACACTTGGGGCGGGACACGCTTCACACTATCCCTGCCGTGCCACGGATCCCAGTGATTGGGGCCCGCGCCAACTCCTGGTGGGGCGCTACTCGCCCGTTGCCATCAGGATCTCCAACCGGTCATCCCACAACACTGAGTCGCCCCACAGCACCGAGTCGCCCCAGAGCACCGTATCGCCCCAGAGTACTGTGTCCGCCTGGATGCCATTACTCTGAATCGCCACGTTGTCGCCCCAGAGCACCGTATCGCCCCAGAGCACCGTGCTCCCGTACAGCGTCTGGCGATATGTTATTGCGTTGGCGCCCGAGTAGAGATGATCTCGGTGCAAGACGCTGCCTGCGAGCGGGATGTCCCGCCCCGCAATTGTGACACTGGCGGGTAGGGTTCCGGTGATCCATTGCTGGCCGGTAGCCTTGCTGGTGTCCACCAGGTCCGCAACTCGAATGGCGGCAAGCGCGTTCAGACTCCCGGCTCCCTGAACCAGGTTCGAGAGGCCGGCGCTGAGGGGTTGTCCCTGCGCATTCGTCAGCGACAGCCGCTGCGCGCTGTACATCAGGATCGCCTTTACCGCGTTCGGAGTAAGACCTGGCCTACGCTGCAGCAACAGGGCCGCGACGGCCGCAACCTGGGGCGCCGCCATGCTCGTCCCCGAGAGGTGAAAGTACTGTCCTCCCAGCCCCAGGTTCGTGTCGTTGAGGATCCGGTTGTTGGGCAATTGCAGATCCAGCTTACTGTCCTTCGCGCGGAGGGAGACGATCCGGTTTCCCGGCGCCACCAGATCCGGTTTGGCCCACTGATCCACATAGGTGGGGCCCCGGCTGCTGTAGGTACAGACCTGGTCATCCAGGCGGTCGGCGGTCTGCCGGGTGTTCACCGCACCCACCGTAATCGCAGCGGGTTCGTTACCCGGGCTCGAGATGCCGCCGTACCGGAGGTTGCCGGCCGGGTCCTTCCCCTTGTTCCCGGCCGAGCAGACGACCACCAGCCCGGCACTCACGCACTGGCGCACCGCGGCACAAAGCGGATCGGTGGTAGAGCTTTCCGCCGGATCGTGACCCAGCGAGAGATTCAGCACCCGGATGCCGTGCGTCGCAGCATTCGCGATGCACCACTCCAGCGCCTGCACTACCGTCGAAACCGATCCTCGCCCCTGGCTGTCCAATACCTTGAGGGAGACCAGATTTGCCCCGGGAGCCAGCCCAATGAACTTGCCGCTGCTTTCCTTGCCGGACCCACCGACCATCCCAAGCACGTGGGTGCCATGTCCCTGGTCGTCGTACGCCGCGCTTTCGCCCCCCACGAAGTCCTTGAAGAACTTGACCCGCCCGCCATCGGTGACGTCGCTGTGGGTCTTGTTTACCCCCGTGTCCAGGAACGCCCCCGCCACGCCGGTACCCTTGCAGCCGGTGGTGGCCCAGATCTGATCAGCGGCCGTGGCGAGGTGGTCGTAGTCCCAATTCAGTGCCGTAGCGCTGAGTTGCCGGTCCGGGGAGACCCAGGCCACCTCCGGCAAAGAACTGAGTGCCTCAAGGGCCCGATACGGGACGCGAAGTGCGACGCCGCCGATCACACCGAACCGCCCGCGCACTTCGCCTCCCGTGAACGCTGCCAGCACGCCGGGATCCACTCGGGGATCGGCGAGTTGGACAATGACGGACTTCAAAGTACGACTGACTTTCGTAGGAGTGCTGGCCATCGAATGGCCGAGGCTTCCGGGAGAGTGCCAATCCCAGGCCGGACCTGTCACGCAGAATGCGACGACCTACGGCGGACTGCCCACTATCGGTCAGATGGGCAATTCCGTCTGGCCATGTGGCCACTTCGGGGCAACCCGGAAAGCCAGGGCTGCGGGTGCGGCCCTGCTGCCCGGGTCGGCAATGCAGGGATGCCGTTCCACCGGCAGGGCCGATGCGTATCCGGAATGGATACCGCGCATCATTGATCAACAGAGGTAGAGATTGTTGCCGATCGCCGGGCTCCCGGCGGGCACAACCGTACTATGCCCGCGGCAGGACAACGACTTCCTCCGCTTCAGCATCAGCAAAGCCAGCAGGACCCGTGATGAAAGACCCGAATGCAGAAAGTGCCGCTGATAGCCACGCAGCGAGCACTACTGATCCGGCACATCCTACCCGCCGGGAGTTTCTCACAACGATGGGAGCGGCGGTGATCGCAGACGCCCTCCCCGAGACTGATCCAGCGGCGGCGGGGCGAATGCCGCCCGATCTGCCGCGCGAGTTGCGGCCGAATGGAGCGGATCTGGGCACGCTCTTCCCGGAAGTCGCGCGGCTTACGGACCGGCAGCCGTACGACCACTCCTTTCTCACGGGACGGTTTGCTACGTTGGCAGAGTGGAAGGCTGCCGGCCGCGAGAAGGTGCTGGAGGGGGTTTGCTATCGGCCGGAGCCGGTGGATCCGCAGCCGGAGGTGGTCGAACGGGTGGACTGCGGCGCGTATGTGCGCGAGAAGCTCCTCTTTTCCACTTCACCCCACCTGCGCGTCCCTGCCTACGTCCTCATCCCGAAAGGGCTGCGCGGTCGTGCGCCGGCAATTGTGGACCTGCACTCACACGGAGGCATGTTTCTCTTTGGGAAAGAGAAGGTGGTGGACTTCGGGGAGAATCACCCGGCGATGGTCGAGTACCACGTGCAGAACTACGACGGACGGCCCACCGCTACCGAACTGGCGCGGCGCGGCTATGTGGTCATCATCATTGACGCGCTCGGATTCGGCGAACGCCGCATCCTCACAGACCGGGACCTCGAAGTCGGTTGGGACCGTACTCGTTATTCACTCGAGGAAGTACGGCGTCTGAATCAGATCAATCGTGCAAAGGAGTCCACGCTCGCGAAGTCCCTGGTGCTCGCCGGGTTTACGTGGCCCGGGGTGGTCTTCTGGGACGACATGCGGACCGTGGACTACCTCGTGACCCGGCCGGAGGTGGATCCGGGACGCCTCGGGTGTGTCGGGATCTCCATGGGCGGCTATCGCTCCCTCTTTCTGGCCGGGCTGGACGAACGCATCCGGGCCGCCTGCGTGGTCGGGTTCATGAGCACGGTGCGCCCGATGATCCGCGCACACGTGGATACCCATTCCAACGTGCACTTTGTCCCCGCGCTCCATGCCCATCTGGATTGGACGGATGTGGTAGGCATGCACGCCCCACAGCCGCTTCTGGTACAGCAATGCAGTCAGGATCGCCTGTTCCCGGCCGATGGGATGCGGGAGTCGCTCGTCGAGATCCGGAAGATTTACCAGAAGGCGGGTGCAGCGGACCAGTTCATGGGACGCTTCTACGACGCGCCGCACCGGTTTACGCGGGCGATGCAGGAGGACGCGTTCGCCTGGTTCGACGCCCAGTTGAAACCCGCCTGAAACAGGATCACCCGGCGGCCCTGCCTCGCGCAGCGCATGCAGACCCCCGCCCGCATCGAAACTATGAGCCCTCCCCAGATTACCGGGAGGGCTCTGGCTCGCAGTGCCGCGTGTTGGGACCCACGCCGGAGGCATTTCCCTGCCGACCTCTCGTCGCGGGGCAACCAAACAAGGCTTGCATCTCACTGAGCAGCCGTTCGGGCGTCCGGAGGGCGGGTCAGTTCTGGGAAAACGGGTCACTCGCCAGCGGCGAAAGGATTTCGAGTTCCTGCAACACGCGGAAGATCTGCTCTCCGGCGCTGGCTACCATCTTGCTGACTTCCGCCGCGTGGGGGACGTCCAGATTCTGGAGAAGTTGCACTGCCTCGGCCAATCCCGCCAATTTCTCCTGCAACTGGTGCTCGGTGCCGAAAGGAATCTGGATGGTGTGGACCGTCGTGGAGCCGACCTGTTCGAGCGAACGCAGAAAGTCTTCCTCGGTATCCATCGGCTGGAAGAGCGAGGTAAGATCGTCTTCCCCGGAGGATTCCCGGGGAGTGCCCACAAGCGTCCCGTCCTCATCGCGCCGAAACTCTACCCCGCGCTCAATGTCGGCGATGGCGGTGGCGATCGCCTGGTAGAGAGGCGTCTCCTGCATGTCCTTGTCGGCGGAGACCCCATAGTCCTCGCGGCTGGTGCCGTGGTACTTCTGGTCCGTTGTGGCGTAGTTGACGAACATGACCGCGATGAACTTCTGGAACACGTCGCGATCAAAACGGTACCTACCGGAATAGTTCCGGTCGTCGTGCACAGCATCCAGAACGTCGTCGAACAGTTTGCCCACGAACTGCCGGCTGGGCAGCCCATCCATCATTGAAGTCGGGTGCTGCGGGAGAAACTCGTACCGGTACATCGGATCGAACTGGCCGTCATCGCGGGCCGCCTCGACTTTGGAGACCGACTCGAAGACATCCACCTTCATCATGCTGTCCAACTGGCGGCGGATGGTGCCGCGGTGGACCATGTGCATCACCGTCCCTTTGAACTCTTCAAGGTCGGTCCCGAGAAAGTGGGCCTGGCCCGAGACGATCTTGTCACGAAGTTCCTCCAGGCGACGCACAAGATTGCTGCGCGCGTCGGCGATGATCGCCATCATCTCGCGGCGCAACTCATCATCACCGGGGAAGAGGTCAATCGTCTCAAAGGTGGTGCGAATGACGGCGAAGTCGTTGAGACCATCCTCGAGGCAGGGGTAGGCGATGCCCAGGATGAGATCGGAAGGAAAGTCCGCGATCGCGTCTGCGTTCTTCAGCCCCCGGTCGGGGGAGACGAGCGCATAGAAGCGATTGTTAGTGCGAAGACTTTTGAGGAGAACGACGATGCGGTTGTCCACGGTGATGCTCAGCGGGGCCCAGCCCCTCAGGTCGAAGCCGGGTAGTCGTTCCAAGTCGGTCCGGGTTGCCAGCACGAGTGTCGCCCCCCGGGGAGAGTGGGCGCAATCCTGTTCGACAAGTCCGCTCATTTCGCCTCCCCCCTGCAAACTGACCGTAGAGAGCGTTTCCAGGTTCCTGATTCGCCGGGATGCCCGTCACACATCTGTTGCCTCTTGGTGGGCCGTCAGCGCCTTCGAACCTCGGGCATCGAAAGGCGATTCCCCCTATTAACCATCTATGGCCGGTCACGGGGGATTCCTCAAGGGCGGAAGCGACTTTCATGCAGGTCCGGAGCCCCGGCGCCTTCAGTGCGCTTGCTCGGCTCGGGGAATGTGATATGAATTCCCCGAGGATTTGTTTCCTCCCCTCCCTCGCACCCATGCCGCCCAGCACCTCCCCCCCTTCCGATTCCCTGTGGGTCGCCCTCGGTGAATGGCTCGCGTCCGCCCTCCGCTTCGACCTGAACGTGGGGCGCGGGCTCGGCATCGTCATCGGCGGTGTCGTCGCGTTGCTCGTAATCATGGGGATCGTCACGTACATGATCTGGTGGCTGCGCAAGCTGGTGGGATGGATGCAAAGCCGCCTTGGCCCGAAGCATGTGGGGTGGCATGGCTTGCTCCAGACCCCCGCCGACGCGCTGAAACTTCTGAGCAAAGAAGGCGTCATTCCCACACTCGCCGACCGAGCGATGTTCATCGCAGCACCGGCGATCGTGTTTAGCGCTTCCTACCTGGTCTACGCCACCATTCCGCTCACTCCGCGGCTCTACATCGTGGATCTGAACATCGGCATCGTGTATGTCTCGGCGATCAGCTCCCTCGCGGTGATCGGTATCGTGCTCGGCGCATGGGCTTCGAACAATAAGTACGCACTCGTCTCGGCCTTTCGCGCCGCCGCCCAGATTGTCAGCTATGAGGTTCCCTTTGCCCTCGCAGCCCTGGGGCCGGTCATCCTGGCGGGAACATTCAGCTTCGTCGAGGTGGTGCAGGGGCGCTACGCCCAGTCCGGCAACCAGTTGCTCGGCAGCGTCGGCATTCCAAACGAGATCGCGCCGGTCCTGGACTGGTTTGTCGTCACACAGCCCATCAGCATCCTCTGCTTCTTCGTGGCAGGCCTGGCTGAAAACAACGTCACCCCGTTCGACATCGTCGAGGCAGAGTCCGAGATTGTGGCCGGCTACCACATCGAATACTCGGGGATGAAGTTCGCGCTCTTCTTCCTCGCAGAGTTTGCGAATTCACTTACGATTTCGATCCTCACCGTGCTGTTGTTCCTCGGCGGCTGGACGTTCCCGGTGTTCGACAAGCAGATCGTCACTGCTCTGGGACCGATCCTCGGAACGATGTGGCACCTGACGTGGTTCGTGGTGAAGGTCACGGCGATGGTCACGCTGATCTTCTCGATCCGGGCAGCGTTGCCCCGGGTGCGGGTAGACCAGTTGATGGACCTGGGCTGGAAGATCCTGATCCCCATCACCCTCCTGAACCTGCTCATCACCGGCGGCTTCGTGGCCGTGGGCGCGCCGCGTCTCTGGTTGGCAGTCACTAACTGGGTGCTTATCGGCACCGTGCTGTTCCTGGGCCGGCGAAAGCAGTTGGGCGCCGCGGACATCAACGCTCCGGTGATCGGTGGCGCCCTCTCTCGGGGGGTGCGGGTATGACGCTCACCACTGTTCTCACGGAGATCGGCTACACGCTCATCTCCTGCTTCAACGGCCTCCGTATTGTCTGGCGCAACTTCATGCTTTTCAAGAAGCGGAAGCAGACAGTGCTTTATCCGATCGAGGAAATCGTGATGCCCCCCAGCTACCGAGGGGCACTGGTGTTCCGCCCGGAGCGTTGCATCGTCTGCGAGTTGTGCGAGAAGGCGTGCCCGGTCCCCGGGACGCGCACCGAAAAAACGATCGAACTGTACCACCACGTCGGCGGCAACAAGAAGCGGGAACTGGACGAGTTTTATATTGACTACGGTTCCTGCATCAACTGCTACCTCTGCGTAGAGGCCTGCCCCGTAGATGCGCTGCTGCCCGGATCCAACTTCGAACTTGCCACGATCGACCC
>SXGS01774157.1_pt1 | contig 15119 bp, 13 predicted proteins | sample 3174681 | NCBI WGS metagenome assembly SXGS01 (sample SAMN11356861, study PRJNA531348) | freshwater metagenome | isolation source: freshwater sample F1-80 | place: China: Fuxian Lake, Yuxi | collected 2017-12-25 | reverse complement strand
CGAGCGATTGAAGCAGCGAGTCGAGCTGGCCGCTGGCCAGGAGCTCGTCAAGACGGCCGAGGCGGAACAATACGCGCTGCTTTACTTTGCCGCCGACCCACTGGGTGTCGACGAGGAGACGGTAGGTCCGAGAGCCGTTGGTCTGCGTGCGAACGAACACGATGATGGTCCTGTGTCACTATCATCGGCGATCATAAACCCATATTCAACCGTAAATATCGATCAGCAGGAAAATATGTGTGCCACTAGGATTTCTCGTTCGAGCGATCCGCCGCTAGTGAAATCAATAACTTAGAGGGTGCTTCGCGGTGCAAAGTGTCGAAGATGAGTTTGGGCGCGACGGGCGGAAACTGTACCTTGATGGCTCGGCTGCCAGTCGCCTCATGAGGCAACTCGCGGCAGGCGTTTCCGCGTGCGTTACCGTCACACACGTGGATGGCCTCGTGCTCGCGCGGTCAGCCTTCCATCACTCGATGAACTACCGTTCGGTGGTGGCGTTCGGGACGGCGCGTCCGATTGACGATGCGGACCGGAAGACCGCCGCGCTGAGGGTGATCTCGGAACACCTCATCGCGGGGCGGTGGGCCGAGGTGCGCGGGCCCAACGAAAAGGAGCTGAGGGCTACTGTGGTGCTTGAGTTCCTGATCGAAGAGGCGTCAGCCAAGACCCGAAGTGGGCCACCAATCGATGACGTCGAGGACTACTCCTGGCCAGTGTGGGCTGGCGTCGTGCCGCTGGATGTGGCCTGGCGCAATCCGGTGACCGAAACGCCTAACATGGCTGAGCCCACATACGTCCGGCGGCCACCGGTTACTCTAGCTTGACTCGGACTGCGTAAGGTGCAGAGGATGACACGGCGTGTCCGGCAGAAGACGACCCGGCGGTGTGGACGGTGCCATTCGCGCTCATCGGCAGGCCCGTTGAACAGTACCGAAGTCGGCACCGGCCGAACCTCCGTGTCCCTTGGCTACTTTGCGCTGGTAGACCGGAATCTGCCGACGCTCCGCCATCGCCTTCACGGCATCGCGGAACTTCCCGGTCACTTGGCCCAATACCGCGGGCGCGGGAATCGGCTTGCCTAACTGCTCGCGCATGAAGGTGGCCAAGCCGCCCGAGGCAGCCAACGGTCCGATGTCCTCATTCCAGAGATCTGCTCATGTGTGCTTACTTCGCGTTGGAGCTCGCCGATCTGGCGCAAGAGCAGGCCAAGCTCATAGAGGCGCTGGGGGCGAAGCGGGATGAACGCTGAACCGCGCAGAGTTTTACGAAGGGAACAGCCGGTGCAACTCGGCCTGCTGATCCGGCGTGAGGAACCTGGTGGGCAGCGACCGGCCGCCCGCGAGGCTGATGCAACAGCGGCGGCAAGATCCCTGTTGCCCGGAGCGAAATAGGGAATCAACGGCAGCCGCCCGACACGCATCACATAGTACGCGGTGATCGCGGGCAGCACATTCTCAGGATCCACGTCTGCCAGACAACTGACCGCAACTGACCAAGTGGAGTGCAGGTGCACCACCGCGGTTTCCTTAACACGCGAATCATAGTAGGCCCGGTGGAGGAAAGGTTCCTTCGATGGCGGCTTGCCTGATAACAGGTTTCCGTCGGAGTCGAGGCATGAGATGGACTCGGGGTCCAACCGCCCCAGGCAGGAGTTGGTCGGCGTGATCAGCATTCCGTCCGGCAGCCGGATACTGATGTTTCCCGAACTCCCCGGCGTAAGCCCGCGATCACCCTACCGGGACCGTACTTAGAGCATTTTCATATAAATTGAGGCTGCTCCGAAGTTCATCGACTATTGCCGGCAATCAGACTGCGAACCTACTTTATATGAAAATACTCTAGACTAGCCTCAAGGCTGGGGTGCGATGAAAATGGGCAGGAAGTTGCTGACCAGGTCCTTGCTGACGACAATCGACTCCGGACCGGTGGGGGCCGAGGCCGGCAATGTGACTTCGATCTGCCATACGCCGACCGCGCCCGAGAGGAGGGCACTGGAGCGGGGCGCAATAAGTCTGCCGTCCGAGAGATAGACCCCGGGGAAGGGATCCGTAACCGGCGGCGGAGCCGGAGCGGGCTCGCCGTCCGCGACAGCGGGCGTGACGGCGCCTTGGCCGGTCGCCAGGATCCGGATGGTCTCGCCGCGCCGGGCTGGGGCAGCATCGGAGTTCACGCGGCCGTCGGAATTGAGTACGATAAAAACCCCAGGCGCTGATGGCAGCACCGTGACCATCGCACGTCCGCGGCTGGCGCCGCTCACAAAAACTTCAGCCAGATATTGAGTGCCGCTATTCAGCCCGCTGGATACCTGCAAGTTGACCTGTGTGGGCGAGACGAAGTACAGCGGCGCAGGCTTTCCGTCCACCATCACCTGCACTCCGCAGAGGCGGGTGGGGAGCGGGATAACTTCCGCGCGACAGGTCTCAGCGGCGGTGAACTCGCCATAGACGGAAGCGATAGAGCCTGGCGCGACGGGAATACCCCGTGCACTGGACGCGGCGTTGACGGTCACCGCGTTGGCGAGCGGTTCCATGATCCAGACCTCGGTTGCGGCAGGGAGGGTAGCTCGACTGAGCGCAAAGGAGGAGGGCTTGAACACTATCTGGTCAAAGGCTGGAACGATATCGCGAAGAGTGAGGTTGCGAGTCAGGCCGCCGAGGGGACCGAAGAAATGGCCGAAGATCGCCACACGCGGGCGAAGTTGGCGGATGAGCGCGCCGACGCCTTGAGGGGCGATGCCGACGTGGTTGGAGGAGAAGAACCCGACGTCGAGATCGCGGAGATCGGCAAGTTGCGCCTCCGTGAATTGAGCCTGGCCGAAGTCGCCGAACTGGGCAAAACGGAGGCCGGACTGGGTCCACCGGATGATAGTGTTGGACGTGGCGCCGTTGTTATCGTGGAAGCCAGGAATGAGAACAAAGTTCAAACCGGCCGCCGCCCTTTCCGTTCGTTCGCGGATGGGGCGCCCATCCACGAGCGTGAAGGGTCCACGTACCGTGTCCGTACCGGTGTGGTCGCCGTGGGTGTGGGAGACGGTAACGGCGTCTGCCTGCAAGGTGGGCGCCAGGAAGCCTTGGCCGGCGCCGGGCGGGTCGCTGACCACAGTGGGACCGCCCGGGGACTGAACAATATAGCCGGACTGGCCGATCCAGGAAACCCTTACCTCCTGAGCGGCGCAGATCAGCGTGAAGGACACGAGCAAAAGGGGACGAAACATGGAGTTCCAGAACCCCGAAATTGTCCTCAAGTTGCGCGGCATGCTTGCGTTCACCATCCCGGATCGCGCAATTCTTGAACTTCTTTCGACGCGCGAAATCGTATCGTCCTTTGTTTGGCCCAAGAAAGGCGCAACGGACCCTATTCTGAAAGGTCAACGTCAAGCAACCGGTAAGCCACTTGTGCGGCAGAGGGAAGTACGAGCGCCCAATCGAGCGAAAAGCGATCCGTCGATTGATTTCCGCGCCAAAAGCCCCAGCAGTCGAAACCGCGGCAATCGGGAGGCGGGCACCGAGTGCTCCTATTGAGCGAATAGGGTCCGGCTTGCGGACACTCCACTATGACCAGAAACACCTCGACGCCGGTCCCGCCAGTCGACGTGTTAATGGGGAGTGATGGGTCGTGCCGGACCTGGCATTTTTCTTCAGCCTGGCCCTTGTTCATCTCTGAGGCGAAGCCAAGCGTGTGATACCGCCGTTCGCCTCGTTCGTCGCGTCACACAAGCTGGGTCGTGGTTACAGGCGGCTGTGGGGCATCGTTGGAGATCAGAGCTGATGACCGGGAAACCAGATTTCTGTGCATTCGTGCCTACTTCGCGTTGGGACTCGACGATCTGGCGCAAGAGCAGGCCAAGCTCATTGAGGCGCTGGAGGCGAAGCGGGTTGAACGCTGAACCGCGCAGAGTTTTACAAAGGGAACAGCCGGTGCAACTCGGCCTGCTGATCCCGCGTGAGGAACCTGGTGGGCAGCGACCGCAGAATCATGTGCAACTTCGCGGTCTCCTCCAGTTCTTCGGCCGCGTAGACAGCCGTGTCGAGGTCGGCGCCGCCAATCACTGGACCGTGGCTGGCGAGCAACACACCCTTGGCCGCCCGCGAGGCTGACGCAACAGCGGCGGCAAGATTTCTGTCGCCCGGAGCGAAATAGGGAATCAACGGCAGCCGCCCAACGCGCATCACATAGTACGCGGTGATCGCGGGCAGCACATTCTCAGGATCCACGTCTGCCAGACAACTGACCGCAACTGACCAAGTGGAGTGCAGGTGCACCACCGCGGTTTCCTTAACCCGCGAATCATAGTAGGCCCGGTGGAGGAAAAGTTCTTTCGATGGCGGCTTGCCTGATAACAAGTTTCCGGCGGAGTCGAGGCGTGAGATGGACTCGGGGTCCAACCGCCCCAGACAGGAGTTGGTCGGCGTGATCAGCATTCCGTCCGGCAGCCGGATACTGATGTTTCCCGAACTCCCCGGCGTAAGCCCGCGATCGTAGAGCGACTTGCCGTGCAACGCCATTTGCTCGCGCAGTTCCCGTTCTGATTGCATCTATCCTCCCAGTTTTCGAACTGCAGACGTGAAGAAATCCTCACCGCCAAAGTTACCCGACTTGAGCGCCAGCGACAGAACCGGCGCGCGTACCGTGTAGACACAAGGAACACCCGGGGCGATCTCCTCGCCGATGCGGATGGCGTCGATCCCCAGTGCGTTAATCACCGCTCCGGAGGTTTCACCCCCCGCGACAATGAACCGGTTCACACCGCTGGCCGCGAGTTGTTTCGCAAGGGCTGCGAATAGCGACTCGGTCAACTGGGCCGCCCTTGCCTCCCCCAGGCGAGCGACCGCGGTTGCAACGCTTCCGGCGTCTGATCCTGAAGCGATGAGCGCCACACCGGCCCGGCTTTCCCGGCACCAGGAGACCGCTTGCGCAACCACCTCCTGAAAGCCAGCTTCGCTCGCGCCCGCCGCCGTCACATCCAATCGCATTACCGAAAGCCCCGCCGCCGCGTACACTTCAATCTGGCGCCGAGTGGCCACCGAACAGCTTCCGGCCAGGATCGCGACCGGTCCATGGGGACGACTCGCCGGTTGCGGCGACGCGGACGAATTACCTGGCCGGCTGACCCTTGCGCTTTCCGACCAGAAGCCTGCGATAGCAGATCCACCCGTCAGGAAAACAGAATCGCGCGCGAGGTGCGCAATCTGCCTGAGGTCGGCATTGCACACCGCATCGACAATCCAATGCCTGGCGGCGTCTGGCTTTTCAGAACGGCTGGTATCGGCGTTTGCGCGAATCTCATCGAGCCCGAGAAGATCAACGCGGGCGGTACTCTGCGCCTGCAGCACCCGCACCAGGTTGCTGTCCGTCATCGGGTTCAAAGGATGATCTTTCATCCCGCTTTCGTGGAGAGGAACGCGGTTGACGAATAGATGCCCGCAGTACACCGTGCGGCCGTTCTCCGGGAATGACGGCACGTACAAGACCCGGCGGACCTCCAGGGCATCGGCCAGCGCCTCCGCCACCGGCCCGATATTGCCAGCCGGGGTGGAGTCGAAAGTGGAGCAGTATTTGAAGAAATATCGTTCGACGCCGATCGATTGCAGAAAATGAAGTGCCCGTAGCGACAGCGTGACGGCCTTGGCCGCGGGAATCGACCGTGACTTGAGCGATACGACCACGGCATCGGCGCCTCCGAGGTCCACGGTCGATTCGGGGCCGAAAACCTGAACCACGCGCAGGCCCGCGCGGACCAACATCGAAGAGAGATCGGTGGCGCCGGTATTGTCGTCGGCAATGCAGCCAAGTTTCATGCCGGCTCCTCGATCGCGATGGCGCGCACCGGGCAGCCATCCCCGCCGGTGATGTTCAACGGCAGCGCGAAAAACTCCACTTCCGGCTGCGTGAGGCGATCCAGATTGGCCAAGCCCTCCACAATGACGACGCCTCCACGAAACAGCGCCTGATGGACCTCGGTCAATTCCGCCAGATTGTTGACGTCGGCTACCGAGGGCGGCTCCACCCCGATCAAGGCTACCTGATGGTCCACCAGCCAGCGCGCGAGTTCGATGGAGATGCGGGGCAACTCGTTGCGGTACTCAGGCGTTCCGGCGCGTTTTGACCAATCGGTCCGGATCAGCAGACGATCTCCCGGATTCACTTTGCCGAGACTCGATTCGACATCCTGCGCGGTGAGCAATTGCCGCGGCTGAGCCGGGGCCAGATTCACAATGCGGGCGGGACCGCAGCAGGCGGCGAGATCCTGTTGATCCAAAGTCGCACCCTCCGGCAGGAAGTGGCGAGGCGCGTCCATGTGGGTCCCGGCGTGAGAATAGAGTGTGAGCGTCGTCGCGTTCCACCCTTCTCGTTCGATCGTCTTCGCCTGACTCACGCTCACGCCCGGCAGCGAGTTCGAAACCGGCAGGCTCAGATCGATCACCCTCCGATTCTTAACTAGCGCTACCGGCCGGTTGCGGCGGGCGGAATCGTAAAGAGCTTCCACCACCCGCAGCGACTTTTCGTACTCAGCCGGGGCGGTCTCACAGGCTGCTCTGCCCTCCAGAACTTCCAGAAAATGTTGCTGGCAGGCGTAGACACAGTCTCCGCCGAAGCCTTGGCGGGGCCGCGTGTATTCGTGAACGGAGGCCGGTTGACCCAGCTTCTTGATCCGGATAGATCCGTCGAAGTCCAGCCAGAGGCTGCCGCCGTCACCTTCCACCAGCATCTCGCCGAACGTGTACCGGAAGTCATCACTGAGCGACTCGTTGTAGCGGTTGGCATCCCACACCGCTTCGGCGCCGCTCTGGAAGCGAAACGAAAGCCGGCCGGCATCCTCACCCGCGATGACAGGATTGAGGCGCCGCAGGCTCGCCGAGCACTCTACGATCTCTCCGGCGAGATAACGAAAGGTGTCCACAAAGTGAATGCCGGTTTCGTGTACCAGCAGGCGCGGCATCGTGCGGAAGTAGGGCTGCCGGCTCAGATACGCGTCGCCGCCCCAGCCGTCGCCCATGCGCGAACGCATGGTGATCGAATGCAGCTTGCCGCCGATGGCGCCGTCCTCCAACAGCCGCTTGATCTCGCGATACCAGGGTTGAAAGCGGAAATTCTCGTGCACCATGAAGGGGGCGGACGACGCGGCACCGGCGTCCAATACTCTCTTCGCCGTCGTGAAGTCGGCCGCGAGCGGCTTCTGGCAGATCACTGCGAGTCCTCGCCGCACGGCGCGTTCAACGAGTTCGAGGCGTCCGGTGGGCGGCGTAGCGATGTCGACGAAGTCGAGATCATCCCGTTCGATCGCCACACGCGGATCGGTGGCTACCTCGGCGATGCCGTACTTGACTGCCGCTCGACGCGCTTTGGTTTCGTCCAGGTCGCAAACGCAGACGATCTGTACGCCCGGTAACCTACGCCAGGCATCTAAATGAAAATCGCTGAAGTATCCCGTGCCGATGACCACGCCTCGACGTATCATCATGATTCAAGCTCCAATGCCACCGTTGGTTCAATCGATAGCCAACTGACGATAGCGGCCAGATTGAGCGCCGCCGCAATGTAGAAGAAAGGCATAGACGACCCGGTCCACGCCAACAGATACGGGAATGCCAGCGACGTGACGAACGAACCAATATTGCCCGCCATGTTCATCGCGCTCGAGACCGTGCCGGCATGCCGGCCGCCAATGTCCACGCAGGTACTCCACGACGGCGAGAGCGTCATGTCAGAACCGAGGAGGCAAAGGCTGAACCACACCGAGGAGCCCATCGCGGTGGTGGCGTGCGCACAGCCAACGATCCCCACCGTCGCCAAGAGAAACCCGGTCATCGCCGGGCGGCGGCGTGACCGCTGCCAGTCGCCATCCGCATAAAGACGGTCCACCCACCAGCCGGAGATCCAGTTGCCAAGAGCCCCTGCGATCATGGGCGCCGCGGCAAAAGCGCTCGCCTCCAACCCTGTCAATCCGTAGCGCTGTTTTACTTGGGGGAAGAACCAGGTGAGGCCGAAAAAGAACATGAAGTTAGAGGCGAAGTACTGTCCGCACAACGCCCAGACCGTTCTGGATTTAAGCACCGCCCGCCCCAGGGAGATGGGAGCTTGCGCCGGAGGCCGCGGTTTCTGGCGCGTCGCCAGAATCAATTCTTTCTCCGCCGTCGTCAGCCATGGCGCGTCGGCAGGCTCAGCGCGAAAGTAGAAAAACCAGAGCACCGCCCAGCCAATGCCAATCCCCATCAGGACGAGAAACGAGAGCCGCCACCCGAGTCCGGCAATCAACCAAGATACCAGGGGCAGCGCCGCGGCGGCGCCGATGCGCGAGCCGGAGAAGTTCACGCCTTGCACCAGTCCGCGCTCCCGCATCGGAATCCAGGAGTAAATAGCGCGTGCCATGGCGGGGAACGCGCCCGCCTCACCTGCGCCGAAGAGAAACCGGACCACCAGCATCGAAGCCAGCGAGCCCGCGGTGGCGGTCAATCCCGTGAACAGGGACCACATCGCCACGATCAGCGAAAGCACACGGCGCGGCCCCATCCGGTCCGCCAGTATCCCACTTGGCGCCTGTAGCAGCGCGTATCCGAGGGCGAAGGCACTGAACACCCAACCCATCTCGGTCTCTGAAAATCCAAGGTCCCGGGAAACCGGTTCTTTCGCCGCCGAGATGCAAACCCGGTCCACATAAAGCAGCACCGACAAGAAAAAGGTTCCGAGAACGATAAACCAACGTCGCCGCTGAAGGATCATATATTGAATGTCTGCTGCTGTACCACGCGGCACTGCTCACAAAATATGGCCAAAATTGCCAGGATGTGAATTCGACGATCTACAATACACGTTGCCCTGACGGAAGAAACAGTATATGATACCTCAATACCGAAAGAAACCTATGCTGCGCAATCTACCGATTTTGCTCCTCGCTCTTTGGACCGCCTCCTCCGAGTTGTCTGCCCAATCAGTCTCGGGAAGAATTTCCGGAACTGTCGTTGATGCCCAAGATGCCGCCATAGTCGGGGCTGACGTCGTATTGGTCAACGAGGGGACCGGCGAACGTCAAACGCGGTCGTCCAACGAAGCCGGCGTATTCTCATTCCAGAGCTTGCCGCCGGGATCATATACGATTCGCGCGAGTCAGACCGGGTTCGTGCCGAAAGAGCGCAAGGGTCTGGCCCTTTCGGCAGACGGCAGCATTTCGCTTGGATCCATCGCGCTTGCCATCGTGGCGGTCACGGATTCAGTGCAGGTGGAAACGTCAGGGACCATGGTGGAACTGGATCGGTCTGGTCAAAGCCAGGTTGTCACCAATGCACAGATGAAGACGCTAATGGCGGCCAGTCGCGACGTGATGTCGGTGATGAAAGTGCTGCCGGGCGTATCGCAGCAGAGCTTCGGCCAAAATCAATCGATTGGCGGCTCGATCTCAGGATCGGAGCTTAACAATTTCTCGGGACGCGTGCCAAATGGAACTCGGTCAAGCTGGATGGCCAACCCGGGCAGAACCTCGATCAGATGAATCGCTTCAGTGTCCCGATCGCCTGGGATGCCGTCGAAGAGGTGACAGTTCAGCCGAATTCCTACCTGGCCGAACACGGGCGATCCTCGGGTGTACACATCAACGTAATCTCCAAGTCGGGGACGAACGAATTCCATGGCTCCGGGTACCTCTTCAGGAGACACGAGCAATTCAACGCATCGAACTTCTTCAATAACCGCGATGGCTTGCCGCGTCCCATCGGGCGGTATACGTCGTATGGCGCTTCGGTCGGCGGCCCCATCAAGAGGGACAAGATCTTCTTCTTTTTCAGCCAGGAATTCTGGCGCGTCACGCAAGCGGCCCCGATTCAGCGCACAACCCTTCCCACGGATCTGGAAAAGCGCGGGGACTTCTCGCAGAGCGTGGAGCAGAACGGCCGGCCGATCGTCGTTAACGATCCGACCACGCGGCAGCCGCTGCCCGGCAATATCATTCCCACTAGCCGAACGGACAAGCATGGACTTGCCATGCTCTCGGTGATGCCCGCCCCAAATTCGCCAGCCACTTTTCTGGCTCAGGGTTTCAACAACATCATGCAGCAGCGCATCGAGATCCCCAAGAAGCAGATGTAGTTCAAAATCGACTGGCTCCCGACGTCCAGGGACCGTATCAGCGTGCGGCCCCGTTGGTTTGATCAGGACCTGCGCGGGCAGACCGGCGTCTGCTGCTCGGCAAATGCAAACTTCGCGGTCCAACCCCACCACTACAAATTTCTGAATCGCGCGCAGGCTGTCACCTGGACCCGCACCGTCACGGCCAACCTCGTGAATGAACTGAGCGGGGGCTGGTTCACCAGTCAGGAGAAAGGCAATCTGACCGACCGCTTCGATCTTTCGAAGTACAGGCGCGAGAACAATGGGTTGGCCGACCTTCCGCAGTTGTTTCCCGATGCGAACGCGGCGAAACTGATTCCCGGTATGCAGTATGTCGGGGTTCCCAACGCTCCATCGCTCACCTACGACGACCGCACGCCCATCGCCGCCCGTGATGACCGGCTGAACCTTCAGAACCAGTTGAACTGGCTGAAGGGAACACACAACGTTAAGGCCGGCATCTTCTTTGAATCACAGTATGCCAGCGAGGGCCCGCGCATCGGCAGTTCCGCCGATCTTGGCGGGCGGTTCCTCTTCAACCGCGACGCCAACAATCCGCTCGACACCAATCACCCGTTCGCCAACGCCGCCCATGGCGTGTTTCGCGAGTACAGGCAAGCCAGCCGGTATTCGAATGGCGCGGCTCGTATGTACATGTTCGAGTGGTTCGTGCAGGATTCGTGGAAAGCGACCCGGCATCTGAGCCTGGATTTCGGCCTGCGCTTATCGCGATTCACCGATTACCGCTTGCGCAATCCCGACGGCGCCGCCCTGGACTTAGGCCGATACAGTCTGGCGAACGCGGCCAGACTCTACGAACCAGCGCTGAGCGGAAACGTTCGAGTCGCCCGGAATCCGATCACCGGCGCCACGCTCCCTGCTGTGTTCATAGGAGCGTTCGTGCCCAATGCCGGCAATCCGCTGAATGGCATTGTGGCTGGCGGCGCACCAGAACTCAAAAATGGTTTTCGAGGCAATCCGCCCCTCCAGGCGCAACCGCGTTTCGGCTTCGCTTACGATTTCGCCGGGAAGGGCAATACGGTCGTCCGCGGCGGCATCGGTGTGTATAAGCAGGCGATCTTTTCCTCGGGAGAAGGCATCATTAGCTCGAGCGTCGTCACCGCGCCGCCCATTGTGAATGTGCCGAACCTGTTCTTTGGGACGATTCCCAGTTTGCGGACGGTGGGTGGCGCCTCATTCCCCACCAACGAAGTTTTTGCGTTCGATCCCAAATGGGATAAGATTCCCACGGTCTACAAATGGTCGTTCGGCATCCAGCAGAAGATCCCGGGCGGCATGCTGCTGGACACGGCGTATGTAGGCAATACGGGGCGGCACCTGCGGCACAGCCGCCAGTTGAACACTCTGGCCCCTGGCACGCGCTTCTTGCCGGCCTCGCTCGATACCACCACCAACCGGCCGCTGCCGGACAACGCTCTTTCACCAATTGGTTCAACACTGCTGCGTTCGGCGCGCCGGGACGCCTTGAGTTCGGCAACGCGCCGCGAGACGTCTTCCGTGGCCCGGGCATCCTTAACTTCGATGCCACTTTCGGCAAGGATTTCAAAATCACCGAGCGCTTCAGTCTCCAGTTCCGCAGCGAGTTCTACAACCTGTTCAATCACACTCAATATGACGGCGTGGACTCCACTGCCAGATTCGATCCGCAAGGGCGGCAGATCAACGCGCGCTTCGGCCAGATCATCAGCGCCCGGGCCGCGCGAGAGATTCAGTTTAGCCTGCGTCTGCAATTCTAGATAGTAATGAGCGCAGCCAGACCAGTCCGGCAGATGCCGCAAGTCTCCATGGCCGAGACGATCGCCAATACGATCGAGGGCGAGATCATTTCCGGGAAGCGTACGCCTGGAGAACGCCTGGTGGAACGTGAGATCGCCACGCATTTCCGGGTCAGTTCAATTCCGGTTCGCGAAGCGCTCCAGATTCTAGAGACGCGCGGCCTGGTGCTCAAACGAATCAACCGCGGCTGTTCGGTGATCGAGTTGGCGCCGGAAGAGATGGCTCAGATGTGCGAATTGCGCGACTGGCTGGAACCAAAAGTCATGGAGTGGGCGGCTTGCCGGAGAACCGAGGAAGGTCTCCAGTTGCTCTGCGCGTGCTTGCAGCGCCTGCGCGAAGCCGCTGATTCCGGCAACTACGCCCGCTTCTTTGCCGATGATCTGGAGTTCCACCGGTGCATGTGGGACTTGGCCGGAAATCCGCCCGCTGCCCGTGCGCTGATGACCGTGGTTGGCTGTCTGTTCGCCTGCGGTCTCCGCAACGCCTCCGTGGACCTCCGTCAACAGTATCTGAAACACGAACGCCTGTACAGGTCGATTGCAGAAAGCCGGCCGGCCGATGCCGCGCTGATACTGTCCGATATCTCGGCCGGATTCCGCAGCCAACTCTACAGAGCCTCCCAGGAACAATAATGAAAGCCTCGCTACTTCTTCCCGCCCTCATTGCCGTCACAGCTTTCTCCGCCGCCTTGCCGCCCAAGGTGGAAGGCGAACGAAAACTCTGGCACAAAGTAACGCTGACCTGGACCGGACCTCAGGCTTCTGAGGCCGGCAACGATAACCCATTCACCGACTACCGGCTGGATGTTACGTTTACGCATAAATCAGGCAGCCCTGCTTATCGCGTCCCAGGCTACTTCGCAGCCGATGGCAATGCGGCCGCAAGCTCCGCCACGGCGGGTAACCAGTGGCGAGTGCACTTTGCTCCGGACAAGACTGGGGAGTGGACCTACAGAGCCTCGATGGTAAAGGGATCTGGTGTGGCGGTGAAGGGCGACCCGAAAGGCACCCCGGTCGCCGAAGTCGATGGCGGCACCGCGACCTTGAAGATCGCCGCTTCCAACAAGAAGGGCGTGGACTTCCGCGCCAAAGGCCGGCTCGCCTACGTTGGCGAGCATTATTTGCGCTTCGCCGGCAACAACGAATATTTCTTGAAAGCGGGCGCCGACTCTCCAGAAACGCTGCTGGCCTACGAAGACTTCGATGGCACAATCACGCGCAAAGTTCCGCTCAAGAGATACACTCCGCATCTTGGCGATTGGAGACCCGGCGATCCGACATGGAAGGACGGCAAAGGCAAGGGGCTGATTGGCGCCTTGAACTATCTTTCGGCCAAGGGGCTGAATGCGATCTCGTTCCTGACCTATGCCGCCGGCGGGGATGGTGACAACGTCTGGCCGCACGCTGCACCGCCGCAGGACTCTCCGGACGCCAAGCTCCGCATGGATGTCTCGAAACTCGACCAATGGCAGATTGTTTTCGATCACGCCCAAGCCAAGGGGTTGTACCTGAACTTTAAGTTGCAGGAGCAGGAGAACGACGACGACCGTATCGGCCCCGAGCCCATAAACGGGAAAGGCGCCGCGGCCATGGATGGCGGGCGGCTTGGCCCGGAGCGAAGGCTCTACCTGCGGGAACTGATCGCTCGCTTTGGCTATCACCTGGCGCTCAATTGGAACCTCGGCGAAGAGAACACGCAGTCGCCGGAGGAGCAGCGCGACATGGCGAGGTTCATCCGCGATACCGATCCGTATAAGCATCACATCGTGGTTCACACGTTTCCGCCGTGGCAGGATCGAGTCTATACCAAGCTCGTCGGTGAACAGTCGGTCCTGTCTGGCGCTTCGCTCCAGATGCAGTGGAACCAAGTGCATCGCAGAACACTTCAGTGGCGCGGCGAGTCCGCTAAGACAGGACGAAAGTGGGTGGTTGCCAACGACGAACAAGGCTCGGCCGCGCACGGCGTGCCACCCGACGACGGGTATCAGGGTTTCGCCGGGAAGGATCAGCAAGGCAAGCCCATTCACAACATGCACGACATTCGCAAAAAGACGCTGTGGGGAAATCTTATGGCTGGCGGAGCCGGCGTGGAATACTACTTCGGCTACCAATTGGCAGAGAACGACTTGCTGGCGGAGGATTTCCGCAGCCGGGACAAGAGTTGGGACTACTGCCGTATTTCGTTGGGCTTCTTTCGCGATCACCGGATTCCGTTCTGGCAAATGGAAGGATCCGCGTCCGACGACGGCCGCTACCTGTTTTCCCAAAAGGGCGAGGTTTACCTCCTGTACCTTCCGGACGGCGGTGCCACATCGGTCGACCTGACCGATGCCAAGGGGACCTTCAGCGTTCGGTGGTTCAATCCTCGTGTGGGCGGGCCGCTTCAAAAAGGTTCGGTTGCCTCGGTGCGCGGCGGTACGAACAAGGCGGACGTGGGCACGCCTCCGGGCAGCCCTACCGACGACTGGCTCGCGATGGTCCGACGGAACTAGCGTGATGGCCAAAACCGATTTCACAATTGCAGTGCTGCCGGGCGACGGCATTGGTCCTGAGGTTATGACTCAAGCGTTACTCGTGCTGCGCGCGGCGGAAGAGTGCCTGGGTGGATTTCGCCTGCAGGTGGAAACATTCTCGGTGGGCGCCGGCGAATATCTTCGTTCCGGGAATCCACTGCCGGAGGCGACGCTCCACCGCGCGAAAGAGCACGACGCGATTCTCCTCGGAGCGATGGGACTGCCGAATGTCCGATGGCCCGACGGCACCGAAATGACGCCGCAGGTCGATATTCGCGAGAAGCTCGACTTGTATCAGGGAGTAAGACCGATCGAACTGCTCGACGGTGCGCTGACTCCCTTGAAAGGCTTCGCCGCCGGCAGTATCGATATGCTTATTCTGCGGGAAAACGTGGAGGGTCTCTTCTGGACGCGCGCAAAGCCGCATGCGCGAACACCGGAGTTTTGCGAAGACGTCCTTCACATTTCGCGCGCTGGTTCCGAACGCCTTTTTCGTGCTGCGTTCCGTCTAGCCGAAGGCCGGCGCAAGAAGGTGACGCTGGTCGACAAAGCGAACGTGCTGCAGTCGATGGCATACTTTCGCGAGATCTTTGACAGTGTGGCCCGGGAGTTTCCGAATGTCGAATCCGAACGTGTTTACGTGGATGCCATGGCGCTGTATATGATCACGAGACCGGATGCGTACGACGTGGTAGTGACCGAAAACATG
>SXGS01111397.1_pt1 | contig 15123 bp, 14 predicted proteins | sample 3174681 | NCBI WGS metagenome assembly SXGS01 (sample SAMN11356861, study PRJNA531348) | freshwater metagenome | isolation source: freshwater sample F1-80 | place: China: Fuxian Lake, Yuxi | collected 2017-12-25 | reverse complement strand
ATTCCGTCCAGTTGTGTCCTCTCAGATGCCGCCGTGTCTCCTCACGGGTGGGAGGATTAATTCTGCTCGGTTCCCTCAGTACAGCCGACGGGATGGACCTTGAGGTCAGTACCCCCGATCCCCAGGATTCAACGATGATGCCCGATGGAGCGCCCCTCATGGCAGACACTGTGCTGATCCACCCGCGCGAAGAGACCCACATCCATGTGCCCGAGGAGGGCTTCTCCCTGGAGATCTCGCGATCCCTACTCGACCAGTTGGGGTGGTCGGCGGGGTCGCTGGTGGCGGTGCGTCCGGAGCGGGGCCGGTTGACCCTGACCCTGGCTCCGACCCCCGAGGAGCAGATACGGCGGGCCGCGCTCGGTTACCTGGTGCAGCAGGTGGGGGACGCCACCACAGCAGGCACTCCCGAAGCGCGCGGCACCGGCTGGCGCGTACCGGTCTTCCTCTCCTACGCGGACCGGCAGGTGGGCGTGCTGGAATTCTCCCCCGAGGGCGTCCTCAACCGGCACGCCAGCACCTCCCCCGGCGACATGCGACATGCCGCAGAAGTAGCCGCGATTGCCCTGGGTGGTGGTCCGTGCGGGGGCGGCGCCGAGACCGGGAACGCCTGAGCGTGTCGTGCTGCTGGATGTCCCCCTGCATCGTCAGGAGAGGCCCTGGTCGTGTCTCGCCGCGTGCGTGCGCATTCGCCTCGAGTTTCACGGATCGTTGGTAGATGAGGCGGAAGTCATCCGCGCGTGCGGTGGGTCTCCCCTTGGGTTGAACCTGGAAGATACAGCGCTGGGGCTCCACCTGCTGGGGTTCGACAGTACGATACTGCACCGTCCCGATGCGGCGTTCGTCCAGGAGCAACTGGCCATTGAGCAGCCCGTCATCGTGTCGCTGTCGTTCGGACAAATTGCGAACCGCACGCTGCGGCATGCGGTGGTGGTCATCGGTTGGAGCCCAAGCCAGGTCTGCATTGTCGATCCCACCGATGGGGCGCGGTCCAGCCTCGGTGCGGATCACTTCCTCGAGTATTGGGAGGCGGGCGGTGGTCGTGGAATGGTCATCTTCCCCCGATAGGTTTGCCGGGACTCGCGCAGGGAGGAAGCGGCGAGGCCGACAGGGGTTTCTTGCCCACCGGCTCTTCCTGCCCGAGAACGGATGTCACAGGTTGCTCCCGGTGCGCTCCGTGGAGGGTTCGGTGTCGGCAACAGGCGACTTGAGCCCCGCCGACGGCGCCGCGCTCTCCGGCGTTTCCGTCGCGAGGAGGGGACACCGTCCGTTGCAACGCTACCAGGGCGAGTTCTCCTACACCCAACGAACCGCAACAGGCCTCGCATACGAGAGGAGCTGGGCAATGGGCACCGCCCGCTCCGTCGTGGTAAACGGACAGATCCTGGGCGAGAAGCGAGACAGCGTGGCAAGAGGGTCGGTTCATTAGCCTCGAAGGCCCGAAACCTGCTACCCTTCGTGCGGAGGCAGGGAACAACGTGGCGCTAACAGGCGAGTCGGAGAGCCCCATCGCGGGCCGCTGGTTCGGAATCGAGACGGAATACGGGATTCTGGTAGAGGGGCGTGGAGCTGAGGATCTCGTAGAGGAGGCCCGTAAGTTGGTGCTGGCCTGCCCCGGACCGGTTGCGGGGGCCTGGGATTACCAGGCTGAGGATCCGAGGCGCGACATGCGCGGCTTCCAGGTCGAGCGTCTGAACTATGATCTGCAGGATGCCGAGTTTGACCGGCGCAGCGCCCATCGCTACTCCAGTGTGGAAGAACAGCGGGCGGACCAGGCCCTGCCGAACGGCGCCCGCCTCTACAACGACCACGGCCATCCGGAGTATTCCACGCCGGAGTGCTGCACACTGCGCGACCTGGTGGCGCACGACCGGGCCGGAGAGCGTCTCCTGCAGGAATGTGCGCGGCGGCGGAGTGCGGAAACCGGGCGCGAAGTGCGCCTGTTCAAGAACAATACCGATTTCCACGGCGCCAGCTACGGGTGTCACGAAGCGTACCTCTGTGCGCGGAGCATCCCCTACGAGGCGCTGTTGTACGGCATGCTGCCGTTCCTGGTCACGCGGCCGCTCTTCGCGGGCGCGGGCAAGGTGGGGGTTGAGTCCGCTCCGGGCCTGATCGCCGGACCCTTTGCGCGCGAAGCCCGCTACCAACTCTCCCAGCGCGCCGACTTCTTCACCGAAGTGGCGAGCGTGGATACACTGGCGAAACGACCCATCTTCAATACTCGCGACGAGCCCCATGCCGATCCGCGTGACTTCCGGCGTCTGCACGTGATCTGTGGCGATGCCAACCTCTCCGAGTGGGCCACTGCCATGAAGGTAGGAACCACCTGCCTTGTGCTGGGCCTGATCGAGGCGGGTTGGGAACCGCTCTTTCGCCTGGAGAACCCGGTAGCGGCCATCCAGGCTGTCTCTCGTGATCCCGAACGCAGTGGAGAAGTGCGTCTGGAGGACGGTCGGACTCTGCGAGCCACCGACCTGCAGCGCGTCTACCTCCGGGACGCCACCCGGTTGCTGGCTGGGGCCTGTTCGGAGACGGATTGGGTGCTGGCGGAGTGGGAGCGTGTCTTGCGGGATCTGGACGAAGACCCCTACCGTTGTGGAGATCGGGTGGACTGGGTGGCGAAATTCCAGCTACTCGAGACCTATGCCGAGGCAGAGGAGTGCGGGTGGGACGACCCCATGCTCCGCAGTCTCGACCTGGAGTACCACCAGATTGATCCCGAAGTCGGCCTCTACTACGCCATTGAGGAGCAGATGCAACGGCTGGTTGCGAACGAAGCGGTGGATCGTGCCTGTGCGTATCCACCGACAGGGACACGCGCCGCGCTGCGGGGCGAACTGGTGCGGCGTTTTTCCACCCAGATCGAGCGTGTGAGCTGGGGCCGTGTCGCGCTGCGCGGTGAGGACGGGGCCGGCACGCGCTGGGTGACCCTCCCCATCGGGAAGGACGCACGAGATGACCTGGAACAATCCTTGCGCTCGATGCAGGGTGCCTGGCAGATGGCGGAGAGTGCGTGACGCTCGGGGCGCCGGGCCGGGCGCCATTCAGCATTCGTCAATCCCCATTCGCCGACAGTTCTGTTAGAATCAACTGGGACCGTCGGTGTGCGGCGGGCCTGCCTGCACAGGCAAGGGAGCGGAAATTCGAGCCCTCAGCCGGGCAGGAAGCGCAATCCGGAACAGCCATGTCTGCACTTATCCAGCAATCCCCGGTTCTGCCCGTTTTCTCCGCTCAGGAGCGGATTCAGCGTCCCACCCCGCAGGAGCCGTTCACCAAACCGGGTGACGACAGCGGGCCCCGTTCGCCCAGCGTGAAGAGGCCCGATCCGAGCGACCTGTTGAAGCGGATGCGGCGCGTGGATCCGGACCAGGCAAAGCGCTATCGCCAGCGCAGTGGCGAGTAGCCACCTCATGCGTTTTGACACTCCCCGCCTGCCGGGGTGCTTTGCTGCGCTGGTAGCGGATACGCACCGGTCCGGAGGCACGGAACTGGAATCAGGCTGCGGCGAGCAAGTCGCCGGCAGCCGGGATCACGATCTCCTGTTCTCGGCTCCGGGCGCATCGTTCTCTGCTTCTCGTGCATCGCTGCCCGTCTCCCACTCTGCGTCACCGCCCGCCGGTCCGCCTCTCGATACACACGGCACCACGGTCATCGCCGTGAAATACCGGGATGGGGTCCTGAACGTGGGGGACCGGCGGGCGACCGCGAATATGGCCGTGATGTTCGACCGGGCTGAGAAGGTGCTGTCGCTCGACGACTACACGCTGATCGCCATCTCGGGCTCCTTTGCCCGCGCTATGGAGATCGTGCGTTACCTCAAGCACTCCTTCAAATTCTACGCCCGCCGCGAACTCCAGCCGATGTCGCTCGATGGGAAGCTTTCCGAGGTCTCTCGCGCCATTGCGAACAACCTGCCGATGGCGCTGCAGGGCATCGGGGCGTTCATTCCTCTCGTGAGCGCTTTCGATCCGCGGTCCGGCGAAGGGCGGATCTTTGCGTACGACGGTATGGGTGCGCGGTTCGAGTCCACCGAGTTCGCGGCTGCTGGCTCCGGTTCCGAGCGGATTCGCGGTGCGTTCGACTACATCGTGCGGACCCACCGGCCGTTTCGGGAAATGTCGCTCGAGGAGGCACTCGGACAGGCACTGATTCTCCTGGATATTGCGGCGGATCTTGACGCAGCGACTGGGGGATTCTCCAAAGTCCTTCCGGTCGCGAAATCCATTGATTGCGACGGCATCCGCGACATCCCCGCTGCTGAGATGCGGGAGATCGTCTCGCGCATCCATCCCCGCGAGGATGGCGGACTCGCCCGTTCGACGGAGTAAGCAATGGCCCTCACCCCCTATGATTGGAATCAATCGCTCCAGACTCGTCTGGAGTTCGTCGAAGAGCGTCTTCGGGACGGGAGCCCCGTGGTTGCGATCGGTCGCGACGACGGCATCTATGTGCTGAGCGTGCATCGGACCCGGCGCAAGATCTTCGAGATCTACGATCGGTTGCTGTTCGCGGGGATCGGGGCGCAATCCGACCTGGAAACCATGCGGACTGCGGCCATAGACTTTGCCCACCGCGAGGGATACACCCGTTCGCCGGACGACGTCACCGGGTTTCGCCTGGTGAGTTCCGCCCTCTCCCCGGCGCTGAAGCGCGCCTACGGAGATCCCTTCACGGCGCCCTTGGTGTTCCGCGGCCTCTTCGGCGAACTGGGTGAGACGCCGGCTCAGGACAGCTTCTACACGCTCGGTTTTGACGGCGATTTTCGCACCGACAGCAGCTTTTCCGTCGTGGCGGGCTCGCTGGCGGCGGAGAACCGGATGCTGGAAGTGCTCCACGCGGGGTTGGCGGAGGCTACCGAGCGCGAGAGCACGTTGCGCCTCGCACTGAAAGTCTGGGGAACCGGGCGCCTGCACTCCCGCAGTGCACCGACTCAGGTGCGCAGCAACGCCGTCGAGGATGAACTGGATGATGCGGTGGAGGCCCGAGACATCACGGTTGAGCAAATCCTGCGCGATGAGATTTCCGCCGGCACGGTGGAGGTTGCTTTCCTGGATCGCATGACCCATCGTGAGAGCAAGTTTCGGCTGTTGACTGCCGAGGAGTGCGCGCCGCTGCTTGCAGAACATGCACACGAGTGAGGCGCCTCCCCGACCGGTAATCACTGCCATGCCATCGCTCACACTGCGCCCTCTGACCTTCGAGGAGTTCACTCACCTGCCGCCGAACGGGCGGCGAGAGCTGATCGCCGGCCGCGTTGAGGAACTGATGACCCCGCTCCCCCGCCATGGTTGGACGCAAACGAGCCTGATCGGAGAACTGGTGGCTTATCTGAACCGCCACGATCCTGACGGTTACCGCGGCGCGGAGGTGGAAATCCCCACGCTCCCCGGTCATGGCAGACGACCGGACTTCGTCTACTACGGACCCGAAGTGCGGTCCCACGTGGATCTCGCCCGGAACCGGGTGGTAGGCCCGCCAACGTTGGCGGTGGAAATCCTCTCCGAGGGCGAAGAAGACCGGGATCGGGTGACGAAACGCGAGGAGTACGCGCAGGCGGGCATCCCGCACTACTGGTTGCTGGATCCGGTGCAGCAAACTGTGCTTCTCTTGACCCTGACGGATGCCCAGTACTGCGTAGCGGCGGAGTTTCGGCGGGGTGACACACTCACCAGCGATCTCTTCCCGGGGTTGGAGATCCCGCTTTCGCGGCTTTTTGTGTAGCACACAGCGATCAATGCCGGCGTCCGGGTTGCCGACGCATCCACGAGGGGAAGGCCGCACATGGACCGACGGATCTTCGGAATCGAAACGGAATTCGGCTGCCTGGTGCATGATGCAGCCGCTGGGACGCCCGAACAGGTCGTGGAGATCGTCAAGAACCACGTCTTTCAGCAGAAGAAGCTCGGGCTTATTGATCTGCACGCGCGCGACTATACCTTCGAACCCGCCCGCGCCGGTGGCTTCCTGGTCAACGGCGCCCGCCTCTACATTGACGCCGTCGGCGATCACGAGGAGTATGCGACCCCGGAATGCAGCGGAATTTTTGACCTGGCTGCGCACGAAAAGGCCGGGCACCGCCTCCTGCAGGACACCCTCGTGGAGTTGGGTCTAGACGGCGCGGTGAGTTTCCACAACAACAGCGTGGATCACTTCGGTGGGCACACGTTCGGCTGCCACGAGAATTACCTGGCCCGCATTGATGAGGAGTTCTTCCGCGACGCAGTCGCCTTCCTGCTGCCGTTCCTGGTTACCCGTCAGATTTATACCGGGGTGGGGCGGGTGGGCGGACACCGCCTGAACCGTTCGGACCTGCGAGACAACGTGATGCAGATCGGCGAATATGAGGTGGACTACATCTGGGTCCACAACTTCTATGGCGTCGAAATTGATCGCACGGTGGATTTCCAGCTTTCCCAGCGCGCAGATCATATCCTGAAGACCGTGGCCTCGAAGGTGCGCTTTAACCGGGCGATCATCAACCCCAAGTGGGACAGCTACTACAACTTCAGCAATTTGCATCGCCTGCATCTCCTCTTCGGCGAGGCAAACATGAGCGAGTGGTGTACTGCGATGAAAGTGGGGACTACCTCGCTGGTGCTCACGCTGGTGGAAGAAGGACTGGTGCCGCCGGTGGTCCAATTGGCGGATCCGATCGAGACCTTGCGCTCGGTGTCCCGCGACCCGCGTTGGAAGTGGATCGTCCGGCTGCAAGGGGGCAAGACGATGCCGGCCGTTGACCTGCAGCGGCTCTACCTTGAGGCCGCCCAGAAACGCATGGCGGGCCTGGACGCCCAGACCGATTGGGTCCTGCGCGAGTGGGACTATGCCCTCTCCGGGCTGGAACTCGACCCGATGCTGCTGGACGACCGGGTGGATTGGGTGGCGAAGCGGAAACTGCTCGATGGCTTCCGCGAAGCGGAGGGACTCTCGTGGCAGGACGACATGATGGTCAGCCTGGACCTGGAGTACCACAACCTCAACCCGGACAACGGTCTGTACCACGGGTTGGTTGAAGCAGGTCAGATGAAGCGTTTCGTGCCGGACGCGCAGATTGAGGCGGCCCGCGTCCTACCGCCCCAGGACACTCGCGCCGCCGGTCGTGGGCAGGTGGTCCGGCAATTGCTGGATCGTCGGGTGCGCCGGTATGTGGTGGATTGGGATGCCGTGTATCTCGATCGGGAGCGGCATCTGGATCTGCGCAACCCCTTCCTCACCTACACAGAGGAGGCGGAGGCCTTTACCCGCTCTTTGTGAACCGCCGGCCCACGCGGAGTAGCGAGTCAAAAAGGGCAACCGGCACGGTCCCACTACTCAGGTCGCAGCGAGTGGCCCGGCAGCCGAGCCACTCGCGCGCGCGGATGTTGCATCCCGAAGTGCGGTCGTCCCCGCGGCGGTGGTGGATCGCGGATGGGGTTCGGACTGATGAGGCGTGCCGAACCCCAATCCGGACAACTACTTGATCCCGAGCTTCTCCAAAGCCGCTTTCAGCCCGGCTTCGTTAAAGCCCACCGAGCGGAACACGACCTTGCCGTCTGCATCCACGAGGTAGTTCGTGGGATAAGCCTCCACGCCGTAACTCTTCGCCAGTGCGTACTCACCTGAACCGCCGGACCCGGCCAGGATGATCGGGAAGGTGAATTTGTTCTCGGTGACGTAGTTCTGGATCACGGCTTTGGTGTCGCTGCCATTGACGGCGGCAATCTCAAAGCCCTGCGCACTGAAACGGGTGTATAGTTCCTGGAGGTGAGGAAACTCCTCACGACAGGCGCCTCAGTTGTAGAACCAGAAGTTGATGAGCACCGCCTTCTTGCCCTTGCGCAGGTCGCTCAGCGCTACCTGACCGCCCTTCAGTTCGGGGAGGTTGAAGTCCGGGGCCGGCTTGCCCACCGGCACCAGGTTGGCGAATTGCTCGCGGGCGCCTGCGGGAGGGGTGAATACAAAGTCCGCCGGTTTCTGGCTCTCATTGATCTTCACATCTGTGAGAAGGTTGGTCTGGGTCAACGCACGCCCACCACCTTCGAACGTGAGTACACAGCGCCGGATCAGATGGTCAATCTTCCCCACCGCGTACAGCACGACAGGTCCATTCTGCTGGGGCGACACCTTGAGCAGATCGCAGGGAACTCCGCCTACTGTTTCGGTGCCGGTCACCGTGACGGTGCGCGCGCCGAGCAGTTTCTCACCACCGAAGAAGGCGTCCACTTCCCCCTCCCAGCGCCCGGCGAACTGGGTCGGGTTCGGCTCGACCTCGTCCTTCCCGTAGGTCGGTCCTCCACCGTGCTGGTAGTAGTACTTGCCGTCCGAGACGTAGTTCAGGCCGATCTTCTGGCCTCCACCGGGCGCCTGTCCGTCCAGTTTCAGGCGGAAAAAGTTCGGCTTCATGGCAGCCAGGTTCCCCTTGAGGACCAGGGGCGGTGCGCCGGCGGGGGCGATGGTCAGGCTGAATGCGGCCTGATAGGTCCGAGCCGCGTGCAGCGTACGGAACGCCTCGCGCAGGAGCGCCTCACCCTTCTCGTCGGCGGGCGCCGGTCGCAGGCCGGCAAGAGCCAACGCTGCCACCGCGATGCCGAGCGCGGGCGCGATACGGGGTTTCATCAGTAGCTTCCTTTTCGTAGTCGGCCAAGGTGTACACATAGTAACGAAAACCGGATGCGAGCAACGAGTCAGGACAAAACACAACAGACCAGGAGCGAGGACAGTTTTTGTGCTGCGCTGTTCCGATCTCGCTGATTCTGTGACTATTATCTCCCCGGATCGGTCGCGTTTCCATCTTGGAACGGGGGTGATGCGCGTCAGGCCAGTTCCTGTACCTCCTGACAGAGGATCGTGACGCCCGGCTTGAGCCGGAAGCTGCTTTGCAGCCGGCGAATGGCACGTTGCACACGGGGCACATCTTCGTCCGGCAGCGAGATCAAGGCGATGTGGTTGGTGCCGGGATAGACGGGCGAGTTCATGCGAGGTCCCCTTCCTCCGGCGCCGACCACATCTTCACAGCGGGTCCAACCCGGCACGTTCAGTCCGTCCAGTAGTTCGGCCATCGAAGCGTCAATGCCCGCATCGTAGATGATCGTCAGGAGCTTCATTCGAGCACAGGCGCCTCTTCGCGCAAGGCGTATTCTACCAGTGCACTCCGGCGGTTGCGGCCCAGGAGTTGCGCCACCCACTCCTGAATGTCGTCGAAGACGCTGTAGATGCAGGGAATGAGGATGAGCGTCAGCACGGTGGACATCACCAGCCCCCCGATGACGCACGTAGCCAGTGGCGCTCGCGCTTCGTTGCCGCGTCCGACCGACAGGGCGATCGGCGACATGCCGGCAATCATCGCCAGGGTCGTCATCAGGATCGGACGCAGGCGGGTGGTGCCGGCGTGTTTGAGCGCATCATCGCGAGTGTAGCCCCGTTCCCGGAGTGTGTTTGTGTAGTCAATCAGCAGAATCGCATTTTTTTGCACGATGCCGCCGAGCATGATGAAGCCGGTCACCGAGATGATCGAGAGTTGCTGCTGGCTCCAGACCAGCGCGAGCACGGCGCCGATCAACGCCATCGGCAGCGAGAGCTGAATTGTGAGTGGGTGCAACAGGTTGTCGAACAGCACTGCCATCAGCAGATATACCAGGATGAACGAGAGCGCCAGCGACACCATCAGGTGCGGATACTCCGTGCGCGCCCGGTCGGCATCGCCACCAGCCGAGACCTTGATGGTGCCCATCGCCAGCTTCTTCAACTCCCCTTCCATTGCCTGGTTGATCCGCAGTGGAGTGATGCCGGGCAACGTGTAGGCGCTCACCGTAGCCTTGCGCAGCCGATTCTTACGTTCGATCTTGTTGGGGCCCTCCCCCATCCGGATTTGGGCCACCTGGCTCAGCCGCACGGTGCGCGCGCCTCCCTCTGTGGCTACCCGTCCCACCACGACGTTTCCAACTTCGTCAATACGATCCCGATCCGTCTCATCGAACTGCACGCGGATGTCGAACTGCTCGCCCTTCTCGCGGTATTTGGCGTCAATGTTCCCTTCGTACGCAGAGCGGAGTGCGGCGCCGATCTGCGCCACATCCAGCCCGTACAGGGACGCCTTCTCGCGATCCACCTCCACCTGTGCTTCCGGTTTGCCGGCACGCAGCGAGATATCGGCATTGATGACCCCAGGGATCTGGCTGAGTTTGGCGCGCACCTGGGTAGAGAGGCGCTGCATCTGGTCCAGATCGAAGCCGAGCAGTTCGACCTGCACCGGCGCGCTGATGCCCGCAAACCCGCGCAGCGGCACACATACGATCTTGCCGCCAGCGATCCCCGCCGTTCGTTTGCGGATGTCCGCAGCCACGTCGCCGTCCGTCCGCTTGCGCCAGTCCTCGGCCTTCTTCTTTGGATCGGCCCACGGATTGAACGTCTCGAGGAGGTCCGGCTTCTCATACAACTCGATGTTGAGCGACGCGTACTGGCGCCCCGTCTCGGGGGCACTGCGCGAGCCGCCCTGCACCCGACCGATCACGGCGAATACCCCTTTTACCTCCGGCACCTGCGCGACCTGTTCCTCCATTTGCCGGGTGATGCGGTCGGTCTCCTCCAGGCTGGCGCCGGGGGGGAGTTCCAGCATCAGGCCCAGGCGACTCTGGTCGTAGACCGGGATGTACCCGATCTTCACCTGGGGGAAGTAGACCTGCATGGTAAAGACGAAGAAGAGGGCGCCGAGCGCGAAAATCGCGGTGCGCCCGGCGGTCTGCCACCAGCCTGCAGACATGAAGGCAGCCATCGCCACCACACAGAGCACCAGCGTCCAGAGCCACGCTGCATTCCACGCATCCTGCGGGAACCCGCTGACGAGGAGATCCCGGCCGATCCACCCGATCAACCCGATGAGGACCGCCACAGCGAACCAGCGGGGCGTGCCCAGCGCCACATCCAGTACCTTCCGGTAGAATTCGTCAATCGCGTGCAGGATGTTTTCCAACAGCCGGAACAGCCCGCGCCGCTCCTCCAGGTTCTCACCTAACCGGTACCAACGGGACGCCAGCCACGGGGTGACGGTGAACGAGACGAGGAGCGAGAAGAGCGTGGCGACGGCGACGGTCACGCCGAAGGACCGCATGAACTGGCCGATGATGCCGCCCATCCAGATCATGGGCAAGAACACAACCACGTCCACCAGTGTGATGATGATGGCGGCATTGCCGATCTCGCTGCGGCCGTTCAGCGCCGCCTCTGTGGGCGTTTCTCCCCGGTAGAGGTGGCGGTAGATGTTCTCCAGCACCACGATCGAGTCATCCACCAGGATCCCGACGACCAGCGACAGGCCCAGCATCGTCATGCTGTTCAGCGTCAGACCCAGAAAATACATCGGGATGAACGCGGCGATGAGCGAGGTGGGGATCGCAATGGCGCAGATGAGCGTCCCGCGCAGGTTGTGCAGGAAGAGGAAAACGACCAGCACCGCCAATAACGAGCCGAGGATCAGACTGACGTTGATGTCGTCCAACGCCGACCGCACCTGACGGGAGTCGTCCTGCACGACCTGGAAACGGATGCGCCCGGGCATCTCCTTTTCAATTTTAGCCAATTCAAGCCTGACGGCATCCACCACGTCAATCGTATTGGCGTCCGCAAGTTTGCCCACCGTCACCCCGACGGTGTCGGCTCCCTCCATCTTTGAGCCGGGGTGTGCCCGTTCCCAGATGCGGGTGGTGTCCTGGCGTTCCCTGACGGTGTCCTCGACGCTCGCCACATCCCGGAGCTTGAGCGGCATGGTCTGTCCCCCCACCGTGAGCGGGAGAGTGAGGTCTCGGAGTTGCTCCACACTCTGGAATTCACCGATGAGGCGGGCGTCGTAATCGCGGGCTCCCTCCCGCACATGGCCCGAGGGTACGTTCGCGTTCGCGCGGAAGAGGGCGCCGACCACATCGCTGATCGAGAGGTTCCAGGCCTCGAGGCGCGCTTTGTTCACCGCCACACGAATCTCGCGTGCGTCCCCACCCGTGATCTCCACCTGGCCCACGCCGGGCACCTGCGCCAGCCGATAGCGGATTTGCGTGTCCGCCAGGAACCGCAACTGCTTGACGGTCCGATCTCCCTTAAGCCCGAGATAGAGCACCGGCCGCGCGTTGATGTCGAAGCGGTCCACCGACGGGGGATCCATGTCTCGCGGCAGGCTGCGCCGCGCGCCATCCACCTTCTGCTTTACCTCCTGCGACGCGAATCGGGAGTCGGTGCCGATGTAGAACTCCAGGCTGACGAAGGAAATTCCGTACTGAGAACTGGAGGTGAGGTTGCGGATGCCGTTGACGGAACTGACGGCGTCCTCTAACGGCTTCGTGACCAGCGTTTCCATCTCGGACGGACCCGCGCCCGGGTAGACCGACGTGATGGTGACATAAGGGATATCTACGCGCGGCCGTTCCTCGATCTGCATCTTGCCGCGCGAGAATAGCCCGAGCAGCAGGAAGGTCGAGATCAGCACGATCACAAAGACCGGGCGACGAATGGAGAGGCGGGTCAGCCACATGGCGATTAGTCCGGATCAGGGATGAGGGTGCAGTTTGGGCAAAGAGCGGAGAGGAGTGAACAACGTTCTACAGAACTATTCACTTCGCTGTTCCCCAGTCCCTTTCCTTGAGGAGTCGGAGCAGGACTCATAAAATGAGAGGTAACGGGCGGGCTCGGTCCCCTCGTTCACTGTGCTCCCCGCCGCTCCTCACGTTGCTTATCGCCAGGCGAGCCACCAGCCCGCGGCTCCACCCAGTAGGGACCCGATGCCGATTGCCCAGGCGGGCGCACTCCAGGCGTTGGCCGGTGCGAGGCTGATCGTACGGCTGGTGGCGTAGGGCCACGCGGAGGGCGTCGAAACCATGTGACGTGCGATGCCCGCGAGCGCCGCCTCGAATGCGCGAAACGTCGTCAGCCGCACCGCCGGATCACGTGACAGAGCCCGTTGGAGGACCTCATCCACACCGGACGGTACCGAGGGACTTGCCGACCAGACGGGCGGCGGGGCGCCCCCCTGCCAGAAGCTGGGAGATCGGGTCAGTGCCGGATCTCCCCAGAGTTGGGCGTAGAGCCATGCCGCTACCCCGAAGACCGCGGCCGGCTCCCCCACCGGCTCAGGGCCAGGATAGCAGTCTCGCGCCTGCGTCCAAGCTCCCGTGATTCCGACCAGACCTGCGAGCGGGGCGAGCGTGAGGTGCAGATACCTTACCTCACCGTCGGGTGCCAGGAAGACCCCTCCGGGGTGAAAGGGCGCGACGGCCACTCCGGCTTCGGAAAGCCGGGACAGCACGCGGCAAAGCACGAGAGTGATCTCGACCCAACGCGCTGGGGAGATCACTCTCGGGTCGGGTGGTAGGATCTGCGCACCCAGCATCAGCGGAGAGTCGTAGGCGACATAGCGACTCTCGTCGTCGCAACGACCGGCGTCAAAGAGCGGCGGGAGGGCCGGATCTTCGACCGTCGCGCGCGCCCGGACTTCCTCGTCGAATAGGGACAGTAGTCGCATTCGGACGGGATCGGGGAGTGACGGCGGCGGCCGGAGTTCGCAGAGGTACACCATCCGGCCCAGATCCGGTACGCGCGCCAGCAGCACGCGGCCGAGAGGTTCTTCCCGGATAGTGTCTGCCACCACGTATCGTCCCAGTCGCGTTCCCGGATCCATCGCCCACTATGTCCCCAGTAGTTGTGACAGCAATGCGTCTACGGATGCCGACCCGCCCTCGGGCACATCGGCCGCGGGTCCGATCGCGGTTGGGGCTGCCATCGCTCGTGTCTGGTCGAGATGCATAAGAATGCTGCCGGTGAGGAAGCGGCTGAGCTGCCCGTAGGTGTGCCGGTCGCTGAAGCCGCGCTGTGCCTGGTAGTAACGCAGCGGGAAGTAGAGTGTGAGATGATCGCGAGCCCGCGTCATCGCCACATAGAGGAGACGGCGTTCCTCTTCGATCTCGTCGGCCGAGCCGGTAGCCATGTCGGACGGCAAGATGCCGTCGGCCACGGAGAGGACGTGGACCGCATCCCACTCACACCCCTTTGCTGAGTGGATGGTGCTGAGAATCAGGTAATCTTCATCCAGTAGTGGCGGGCCCGCCAGATCCTGCGTGGACTGGGGCGGGTCGAGCGTCAGGTCTGACAAGAATTGGGAACGGGACGTGTAGCCCTCGGCGATTTGTTGGAGTTGATCCAGGTCGCGCAGACGGACCAAGGGGTTGTCGTAAACCCGCTGGAAGATCGGCTCGTAGAACCGCCGGAGGCGCTCCACTGTGGCGCCCGGGGGCAGTGGGACCGAGGGAGCGCCGTCGCCCTCCGGGACGAGCCGGCAGCCGACACAGTCGGCAACCGCTTCTCGGAGTGCCTGGAATGCCTCGCGTGCCGCGGCCGGCACCTCGGGTGGGCAGTCAATGAGCACCCGGTGTGGGGAGAGAACGGTGCCTGACGGGCGCGATCGGTCGAGTGCCGACGGTGACCCGTCTTGCCCGCGGATCGCCGGTTCGCGATGTTCGCCCGAAGTTTCTGCGTCGTCGCCTTCGGCTTCCAATCGTGCGCCCGATGCGTCCGCCGCCCCATTTCCGGTCAGTAGCGCGTTGACGATGCGGCGCGCAACGACGGGGCCGACGCCGTCGAGGAGTTGCAGGATGCGAAACCAGCTCAATTCGTCTGCGGGATTCTCCAGCAGCCGGAGCAGGGAGAGCAGGTCTTTCACGTGGGCAGCCTCGACGAACTTCAACCCGCCGTACTTCACGAACGGGATGTTGCGCCGGTTGAGTTCCACCTCAAGGCCATCGCTCAGATGACCGGCGCGGAACAGCACTGCCTGTTCGCGCAGTGCGATGCCTTCCTCCCGCCGGGCAAGTACGCGCTCACACACAGCAACTGCCTGTTCGGACTCGTCCCGGCACGACACGAGAAGGGGTTTCTCCACACCGCCGCGAGCGGTGAACAAGTCCTTGGCATAGCGCGTGCGGGCGCCGGCCATCACAGCATTCGACGCATCCAGGATCGGTTGGGTGGAGCGATAGTTCTGCGCCAGGGTGACCACTCGAGTGCCGGGGAACTGCTGTGGGAAGTCGAGGATATTTCGGACGGTGGCCGCGCGGAACGAGTAGATGGCCTGGGCATCATCGCCCACCACCATCACGTTGTGGT
>SXGS01567046.1_pt1 | contig 15124 bp, 10 predicted proteins | sample 3174681 | NCBI WGS metagenome assembly SXGS01 (sample SAMN11356861, study PRJNA531348) | freshwater metagenome | isolation source: freshwater sample F1-80 | place: China: Fuxian Lake, Yuxi | collected 2017-12-25 | reverse complement strand
ATTGAGACCGCCAAGAGGTCTGGTCGTCACTACATCATGTTTCAAACCGACGCCAAACGACTTACGAAAACAGCACGCCGAAAAGACTGGGAAAAATTTTCGCCGCCGGCAATTTTCTTCCCAGTTGGGGAAGTTGGGCTGGATCTGGCAGGCACGCTCGAGGTAGTAGAGGTCATCAAAGGCGGTTGCGATGCCGGGGCCCACGACGAGAACACCATGGCTGGCCAGAAACAGCACACGTTTTCCGCCGAGGGCGGCACAAATGCGATCGCCTTCCGACGCATCCAGCGCCAATCCCTGGTACTTGTCGTCGTAGGCGAGATCGTTGTGAAATCGGAGGGCATTCTGGCAGCACATTTCCAGCCTCCCGGATTCAACCGAAGTCAGCGCAGTGGCATACGGCATGTGCGTGTGCAGTACGCAGCGCGCGCGAGGCAGCGTGCGGTGTATTCGCCAGTGAATCAACAGCGCTGTTGGCTCGACCTGGCCGACGCCTTCGACGACCTGACCCCCTTCGTTAACCAGCAGGAGATCTCGCGCTCTGAGTTCCGACCAGTGCACTCCGAATGGATTGATCAGAAAGTGCTGTTCATCCACCATCCAGGAATAGTGGTTGCAGATGCCTTCGTTCAGGCCGAGACGATCTGACCAGCGGAAGATTGCTGCCAGGTTTTTTCGCTGCGACAACATGAGTTTTCCAACCACCCGGGCGTGATGGGTCCTGAACACCTGCATTCTATCAATTGCACAGGCGGCAGGAAATGTTCGGGGAAGGACACCGGCGCCATCCATTCCGTAACGCACATTCCGTGAAGTATTCCTGTTTCAAGAATGCATTTGCCGCGGTCTCCGCTCTGCGGAAGACGGGCTTTCGGCATTTCGCACAACAATCGGACTCCGAACGAAATGTGCCGTCGCGCTGATGCGGGAGGCAGGGGTGACCCGACGGGCGACCTGGCCGCTGCCGAAGTGCTCCACGGCGTGCAGCCACAGGTCCGCCGACAGATTCAATCAATCCGGAATCGGTAGCGCACTTCCGGCGATCGCATGAACGGCGATTCGTTCCTCAGGTCAGAGGTTTCCAGAGGCGATTCAGCATCGCAGCGGGCCAGCCCGGGAGCATTGACGACTCCAGTTCGAGAATCGCGCCGCACCGCTGCCACGCTCGCCTGGACGCCCGGGAGAAACCTGCTGGCGACGGCAGAGTTTCGCGGTATTTTCCCCGGCCAGGTTGCGTCAGGCACCGGGCAGCGCCGGTTTCTGCACGGGCCCGAGTCATTGTCCAGCTGAACACGTGACGCGGACGGTGCTGTGTCGCCATACCACCGCAAGAAAACGCTCCGCCCCGGTGCAGACGCCCATCCTCGAACGCAAAACGGCGAACGCAAAACGGGCGAACGCAAAACGGGGCGAACGCAAAACGGCGAACGCAAAACGGGACATTCTATTTTTCTTTTCTCGGGCGGCCGCCAAGTCTGAGCGACGACTCCAGGCCTAAGCGATTTCGCGGTCTCGGACTGGCAGCCAATGTTACCAAACGGCGTGCCTCTGGCAACGCTCTGGCAACGCGAATTGAGTTCGCCCTCTGTTGACACGCCGTTCACATGACGTTTCCATTGCGAAGGCTTCACGAGCGGACCATCGAACCACAGGCCATCGGGATCGCTGCGAACTGCTGGCTTCACGCTGGACCACTCTTCCCCTTCCGCCGTTGAACCAGACTGGACGCTGAAGGCGTCACAGACAGTAGCCTGGGGTCAAAGCGTAGCGTCGACCCCCGGATTGTGAGACACATCCCACACATGCATCCTGAAGGGATGCCAGCGAGTTGCATGGATCGTACGTCTCTCGCGCGCAGGACTGTGGCATCCCTCCGGGATGCGATTGCCATGGCGTCCGTGTTCCGGGGGTTTGCGCTGCGCTCTAACCCCCGGCTACTCCCTGCGATCGCTCCGCGATCAGGCAAGAGAACGCAACAGCAGAGGAATACAAGACAACGCAAAACGGGACATTCGGGTGGATTCCATTCGAATGAGTGTCTCCTCGAGCAGACGGGTCTCAGCCTGGCGAGAACTGGTACTGAGTCCATGCGACACCAGCGCCAAACTTCGGTCCGCGGCTGAGGTGTGCTGTCCTGTGCGTGGTGTCGTAGACCATGATGTCGATGGTGTTTTTTCCGCAGATGCCCCGGTCGGGGTCGGCGAACGACTGCTTCATCGTGCCAAGGTCAATCGTTCCGGCCTCATTTGCCAGCAATCTCTCCATGGTATTGCACCTCGGGTGCACTTTCACGATTTCACCGGGCGGCGTGCGGGTCATCCCGGAAGTTCCGTACCCGACGCGAATCAGCCGTCCCCGAGTTTCCTCGACAACAACGCTGTCCGATGAACCTTCGCTATTCATCAGACGGCCGTCTGCGTCTCCCATGGCGAACGTGAACCATCCCGCATGGCGGTTGCGTTCCGCAAAGCCACGCACGGCGTCCAGACTTTCCTGATACAGCAGGTGGGCCAGCAGGACATAGGCCGGCAGGCCAATCCTGGGCATCTGACCGGATACGCCCAAAGCGGCACTGGTCCAGCACAGCGAGAGACCAGCGGAATTCAGTCCGGCACCGACCCACAGTCCGGGAAATGCATAGGCCAGCAGACTGGGTCCGTCCGTGCGCTTCCATTCCAGCATCCGCGACATTCCGGCCACACGAGGCATCCAGTCCCAGGTCTGTCCCACGAGCGTGACGTCGTCTCGTGTTTCCGGAACCCCCACGGCCACTGCCGTACAGTGCGAGACCGGAGGCAGCATCCCAAAATGGTACAGTTCCTCGTGCAGTGTCAGCAGGACATGGTCTTCGATCCGCAGGCCGGTGGATTCTGCCATTCCTTCCAACTCGTCAGCGATTTCGGGACACTCCGTGCGAATCACCTTCCAGCAGGCACCGGCATAGCGAACTGCGTGGTCCCGCTGGTTCGGAGTTTTGATCAGAGCGCTGACAATTTCGCGGTCCAGAAACTCGGCAATGCCGTCCGCGAACAGGCGGCCGTATTGCCGTCCGCGTTCCCGTGGATTTCCGGAGATGACGGTGGCATCACCGATTGGTTCGACAATTCGCGACTGCTCACCGCCATCAGGACTGACGGTTCCGAACGATGGGATTGATCCGGCGACGGCCGTGGTACCGACCAGAAGGGACGACTGAAGGAACTGGCGACGCGACGTGGTGACTGTCATAATCACTTTCCCCTGATCAAAATAAGGAACCACACCCGACGACAAAGACTACCCGAAGACCGGCCAGCCGCAAATGGCAGATTGCGGCATGTGGGTCCGAAGACCGGCGTGCAAAAAATGCACAAGAACAGAACCGGCACCCTTGCCTGGGTATCGGCCGGGTTGATCCAGGTCGGAGCGCCAACTCAGCGGCTGCCAGCACGACGCATCGCTCTCCCCACGCTGTTCGCTCGCGCGCCGGATCGCAATCGAAGGAACACCGCTTCCGTCTGGCTTGCCCCGGTCTGAGCGACCGCTGTCGAGCACCTGACACACCGAATTCGTGCAGACCGAGGAACTGAGGAACTGATGAATCCGATCGTGTTTCACATCGCCAGCGGGCACGCATTCTTCAGCGGGATCACCCTGCTGGTGTTCGCAATCTGTTCGACGACGAGTTCCCGGTGGATCTTCAGGCGCCTGGCGGGTATTTGCGGTGTGATCGGTGTGATTGCCGTTGTGTTGTCCTCGACGGCAATCCCGTGGTGGTGTTACGCCGTTGCCGCGGGAATCACCGTGGTGTGGTTCGCCTTCGGATTCCGGAAGACACGACCTCGGTGGATGGCGTACGCTGCAGCCTGTGCATGGGTTATCGCGGCGGGCATGGAAATTCCGTACCACATGACCACACCGCTGCAGCCCGTCGGCGTCAGACAGATCACGATCATCGGCGATTCGGTGACGGCAGGAATGGGAGCTGACGACGCCGCGGAAACCTGGCCGTCGATTCTTGCTCGGAATCATCAGCTGGAGGTACAGGACATTTCTCACATCGGCGAAACGGCAGCCTCGGCCCTGAAGCGGGCAAGACGACACGAGATCACTTCTCCGGTGGTTCTCGTCGAGATCGGCGGCAACGACGTACTTGGCTCAACGTCAGCCGCGCAATTTGCCGTCGATCTGGACGCGCTCCTGGAACATCTTGCGACAGATGATCGCCAGGTGGTCATGTTTGAGCTTCCGCTGCCCCCGATTTCCCATGAATACGGTCGTGCTCAGCGAACAGCCGCGGCTCGTCACAGAGTCATTCTTGTCCCGAAGCGGATCTTCCTGGCCGTCATCGCCAACGGGGGCGCTACACTGGACTAGATTCATCTGTCGCAGGCTGGTCACGAGCAGATGGCCGAATGCGTCTGGGAACTCATTGCGTCAGCATATCCGGATGTGTCGAGGCAGTGACGACGCATCACAGACGGAGCTGTTCAGCGGTTCCGTGTGCCACGGAACCCAGCCCGCGGATACTCGGACCGCACACGATCATCCCCGCTGGTCCGCCGCCGGTGCCCCCGCTGGTCGCGCAACGATTCGAATCGGGACGACTTGACTGGGGGCGAGTCAGCACTTACAAGAGGGGTTCTTAAGAAACGAATATGACCCACCCGAGTTCGTCAGGTTCCGACGCGCAGCGTGCGGCAGGAACCGTCACTGAGAGTGCATCTCATGCAGGTTTTCAGGATCCTTCCGGCGATGATCATGGCCTTGCTGACTGCGACCTCACAGGCACAGCTCCGGGATGGCGAGACGATCGTCTTTCTTGGTGATTCGATTACCGAGGCCGGCGCCGGGGACAACGGCTACATCACGTTGTTTCGACAGGCGATGGAGAAGTCCCGGCCCGGCTCCGGCATCCGGATCATCGGAGCCGGTATCAGCGGGCACAAGGTTCCGGACCTTGAGGCCCGGCTTGATCGGGATGTCCTGTCGCAGAAACCCCAGGTGGTGGTGATCTATATCGGGATCAACGACGTCTGGCATTCCGAGAACGGCAATGGGACCGATGCCGGACGTTACGAACAGGGTCTGAAGAATCTGATCCGCCGGTGCCGCGATGCGGGTGCCCGGGTCGTGCTTGCCACGCCCAGCGTAATCGGTGAGAAATCCGACGGGTCGAACAAGCTCGATGCCATGCTGCACCAGTATGCCGAGATCAGCCGGCGAACGGCCGCTGAGGGCGGAGCGGTGCTGCTCGATCTGCGGCAGGCATTTGTCGAACATCTGAGCGCCTACAATCTGGCCGGTGCGGATCACGGAATTCTGACGAGCGACGGTGTGCACCTGAATGAGGCCGGCAACCGTTTCGTGGCTGTGCGGATGCTGGAAGCGGTGGGTGAGATTTCGCCTCGCAGAAAGGTGCTGCGACATGTCGTGCTGTTCCGGTTTCAGCCGAACCTGCAGGCCGCACAGATCGATGAGATCAACGTGGCATTTCACCGGCTGCAGCATGCCATTCCCGAGATTCGCGACTTTGAACGGGGGACGAACAACAGCCCGGAAAAGCTCGACAAGGGTTTCACGCATGCGTATGTGATCAGTTTCAGTTCGGAAGAGGACCGCGCAGCATACCTGCCGCATGCAGCGCATCAGAAGTTCGTCGAACTGATCGGGAATAAACTGGCAGACGTTCTGGTCTTCGACTACTGGGCCATCGAATAGACCAGCCGGTTCAGGGCCCGCCCGGGATATCAGCCTGACACGCTGATTTCCGTAAAGCTCGTTGTCCGTCGACACCACTGCACTTCACCATGACTCACGATCCGGACATCGCCACACCGGGCGCACAGGCTGATCTTGCGCCGGCCGCGCATCCCGCTGGTGCGGCACGACCATCAGCAGCGCAGTTCGCGCAAGGTCTCCGGAATCGTGCGGAAGAGGCGGTAGCCGCGTCAGTCCATCACGCGTCGCTGTCGCAGCAGTATCTGGTGCTGTCCCAGAAGTTAGCCGCGCTGGCGGAACACGCCGGCCGCGGCACGCTCGGATCAATCGCGGAGCTGACTCAGTTTCTGGACCTGGAAGCGGCGACAGGCGCGCCGGCACCGCCGATGGGACTTCTGCAGGTCGCCTGGCCATGGAGTCATCCGGACGGGACCGCCTCCAGCTCACCTGCACCGGCCGCACCAGGCAGAGTTCCTGACGGGGATCTTGCCAGCCGACTGCAGCGTGAAATGCCACAGCCGGAGACGGCCGAGCCGAAGGCGCAGGACGTCCTTTCGGATGGATCGGATGATCGGGTCCGGCAAAACTCAGAGGCCCCCGGGACCGGCGCCGCACCGACCTCCGGGGTTGCCGCCGGGGAAACTGCGGAAGACGTGCCGACGGCGGAATCTCACGCAGCAGGAGCAGCGACCGACCAGAACAAGGAACCGAAACCAGAAGAGGGGATCGAATCGCCGCAGACACCTGCGCCGCAGACACCTGCGCCGGCAACTTCCGCGGACAGCGCTGCGGCGGCGGCGGTTCGAGCGCCTGGGAAAGCGCCGGGGAATTCGGGCCGACGTCGGCATCATCGGCCCCGACGCATCCGCGAACTGGCTGAGCGAATCCGGCTGGTGGCACCGCAGATCCTGGATCGCGTTCGCATTCGGGCAAAGAAATCGGATCTGAAGCCGCCCGTCCGCACGGCTGTGGAAGAAATCAGAAGAAGCCGCAATCCGGTGTTGTGCAGCAGTCTGCTTCTGGTCGTCGCGCTGCTGGTGCTGGCCCTGATTCAGCTGGAAATTGAAATCAGTCCGGCTATCACGCCGATCATGGCCTCGTTCGCTGATGCGCCTGCGGCTGTCGAAGAGTCGCTGCCGGTTGAACCACCGCATGACGAGGTGGGCGAGCAACTGGAGCAGGAGACTCCGGAACCGATCGAAGAACCCGCAGAGCCGGAGGAACCTCCTGCCGATGAAATGGCCGCAGAGGCAGAGGAATCGGAATCGAGCACGGAACCGGAAGTCGCGGACGCTCCGCTGCCGGAGGTGCAGGAGGGAACTCGTCCTTCCGCCGTCGAATCCAGTGCTGCCACCGCATCTGTGGACGGCCGCACTGCCGCAGGCCGACAGCAGATGCTGCAGAAATACGGAGGATCGGCGGCCAGCGAGTCGTCCGTGCAGCTGGCGCTGGAATGGCTGGCTTCACGGCAGCGGCGTGACGGCAGCTGGGACTTTGCTGATATCGGTGCCTGCAGCCATCCGGGATCGATCCACAATCCGATTGGCGGAACGGCATGGGCCGTGTTGCCGTTTCTGGCCGCCGGGCAGACACATACGAGTCGTGATTCGATCTATCGCCGCAATCTGGAAGCGGGTCTGGCGTTTCTGATGAGTGCCGGAATCCAGACACCGGCCGGCCTGGATCTTCGGGGGGTGCTGAACAAAGGCAGTCGGGATCAGGAGCCGAACGAGGCGTATTACGTGCATGGTGCTGCGACGCTGGCACTCTGCGAAGCCTATGCCATGACAAAGGACCGACGGCTGCGTTCGGCGGCGGAGGCCGCAGTCCGGTTCATCGTCAATTCCCAGGACCCGCGGGGAGGTGGCTGGCGTTACCTGCCGCAGCAGGCCGGTTCAACCTCAGCGACGGCGACACAGGTCATGGCGCTGATGGCTGCGCGAAAGGCAAAACTGACAGTACCGCAGGCGTCGCTGGACGGCGTGATGCATTATCTCGACAGCATCCAGGTGGATGACGAGGGACGTTATGGTTATGAACTCGAGAAGAAAACGTATCAGGTCTCGGTCACCGCGATGGCCCTGCTGAGTCGGATGTATCTGTGGTGGGGCCGCGACGACGGAAACCTCCGCGGGGGAATCGCACTGCTGGATCGGCGTGGCCCGTACGATAATCTGTACTACAATTATTTCGCCACACAGGTGCTGAGAAACTGGGGTGGCGCCGAATGGGAGCGATGGAATTCGCGGCTGCGGGACGACCTGATCAGCTGGCAGGAGAGTCAGGGCGAGGCTCGGGGCAGCTGGACGCCGCGGGATCGTGACGACTACAGCCGTGCCGGGGGTCGACTGCTGACGACCTGTCTCGCGACACTGACGCTGGAAGTTTACTATCGCTATCAGCCGATTCTGAGTGAATCGGCAGCAGGTGCTGTGGCAGGGCCGGCGGCATCTGGAAGCGAGGTCTCTGGCAGCGCGGCATCGGTCAGCCCGGCATCGGTCAGCGCCGCGGAGTCTGAGGACTCAGGGGGCGAAGAAAGAGCAGACGCAGCCCGTTCAGGCAGACGATGACGGTGCTGCCCTCGTGTCCGACGACGCCGGCCGGCAGCGGCAGCCGGAAGCCCAGAGCGAGTGTGACGAGTACGACGATCACGCCACCGGCAAAGATCAGGTTCTGCAGCAGGACATGCCGCGCGCGGCGCGCCAACGCCACCAGCAGGGCGATATTCTGCAGCTGATCGCCCATCAGCACGACGTCAGCCGTTTCCATGGCGATGTCCGTACCGGCCGCCCCCATGGCCACACCCACATCGGCCACCGCGAGTGCCGGCGCATCATTCACGCCGTCACCGATCATCATCACCCGGCCTTCTTCCCGGAGCGTTCGGATTGCGGCCACCTTGTCTTCCGGGAGCAGTCCCGCCCGCACTTCATCAATGCCGGCCTCTGCGGCGATGGATTCCGCCACCAGTCGCTGATCTCCGGTCAGCATGACGACTTTTCGCACACCCAGTCGGCGCAGACTGGCCGTGAGCTGACGCGCTTCAGGCCGCAGGGTATCGGCCAGCGCCAGAACGCTGAGCGCAGTCACCGTTCCGCCTGTGCGGATTCCGAGCCACACGCAGGTCCGGCCCTTCGACTGCAGTGCCGTTGCCGACGATTCCAGGGACGACGTCGCCTCGGCGTTCAGCTCGTCAAAGTACCGACGACTGCCCACGACATAGCGTACTGAGCCGACGGTCGCCTCAGCACCCCGGCCGGTTACCGACTGAAAGTCCGTCGCCGTCAGGACGGGCAGATCGCAGGCAGCGGCGGTTCGGACAATCGCTGTCGCCAGAGGATGCTCGGACTTTGCTTCCAGCGCCGCCGCCGCACTCAGCAGCCGGAGCACTTCGTCCGGCAGGTCACGGCTGACCGCATGCACGCCTGACGCTGTGATCATTTCTGTCAGAGATGGTCGGCCGGCTGTCAGGGTTACCGTCTTGTCGATGGCCACGATCTCAATGTCGGCCGCTCGCTCCAGGTGTGAACCGCCCTTGATCAGAATTCCACGCCGCGCAGCACCGCCGATGGCGGAAAGCACGGTGGCCGGAGTACTGATCACGAGAGCACAGGGAGAAGCCACGACCATGACCGTCATCGCGCGGTAGAAGGCGGCCGCGAACGGCTCAGCGGACAGCAGCCAGGGAAGCAGGAACACGCCCACGGTAAACGCGATGACTCCGGTGGCATAATACTGTTCGGCCTGCTCGAGGAATCGCTGCGTGCCGGACTTCTCCGCCTGCGCTGCGGCCACCAGCTTCACCATACGCGAGATCGTGGAATCTTCCGCCCGTTTTGTGACCCGGACTTCAATCCCGCCGGTCTGATTGAGAGTGCCGGCGAAGAGCAGATTTCCCGCGATCTTCGTGACGGGCAGGGATTCACCCGTCAGAGAAGACTCGTCCACACTGCTGCGTCCCTCGTGAACCACGCCGTCCACCGGGATGTGTTCTCCGGGCCGGACGACGACGATGTCACTGACCTCCAGATCCTCCACCGGCACCATCACCACGGCGGTGCCCCGCCGGACCATTGCGGTGTCGGGTCGCAGGGTCAGCAGTGCCCTGATGGCCTGCTGAGTTCGCTGCATGGCGTAACGCTGGAGCACGTTGGAAAAGCTGAACAGGAACAGCAGCAGCGCGCCCTCAAAGGGCGCTCCCACGATGGCAGCGCCCACGGCAGCCAGAACCATCAGCACATCCACATCCAGCACGCGTTCGCGGAGTGACGCGGCAGCGGACCGCACGCCCTGCTGACCGCACAGCAGGTACGCGCCCGCGTAGGCCAGGTGGACGAGAGTCCGGTGGCCGGACAGGTTCTCCAGCGCCGCCGCGATCAGCAGCAGAAGGAAACCCAGACCACAGGAAATTTCATCATTCAGTTCACCGGACCGGATCTTCTGCGAAAGGGACGCCGTGGCCTCTTCGCGAGACGCTTCTTCGAACGAACGCACCCTGGCCCCGGCCTGCTGAATCCCCGCGAGCACAGCCGCTGCCGGCGCCTCTGACGCATCGAACGACAGGCTGAGAATCCGACCCAGATACGTCGCCGTCGCCCGCCGCACACCGGGCAGTCGCTCGATCCGACGTTCGAGCTTCGTCGCCGCAGCTTCACTCGCCGCGCCCTCAAGCCGCAGTGTCAGTTTCTGCAGCGCAGCCGACATCTCCGGTTCATGTTCCTGCACCAGCCCCCGCACTTCGGCCTCAGTGAGTCGAGCCGGATCGAAGGCGATTTCCACGCTGTTGGTCGACGGAACGGCCCGGACGCCGAGGATGCCCTCATGATCCGTGAGACTGTGGGGGGGCACCTGAGGACTTCCCGGGGCGTCAGAGGTCTGATCATTCATGGGGCTGATCATTCATGGGGCGTCTCCGCTCGATTCCTTTGCACTCAGCAACTGGTGACCCGGCACTGCGAACGCCAGGCTGCTCGACCGTGCCAATCCGAGATCTTAGCCACAAAACCGGGACAGACACCCTTTGGTGGTCCTGTTTCGCAGGGTTTTTTCGCAGGACCAGGGGAACCAGTTCCGGTTTCGTCGGAGCCTTCTGGTCAATTGGTCTGAAATTGCGACGGCGCGCAGCGTGCTGTTTCAGGTGGTGGCGGCCACCTCCGGAGAAATGACCTTGCCTGATTCTTCTGACACGGCGCGTGTGCTTTGTTCCGCCCGCCGCCGGTTCGTCCGCCGACTAAGGACCGCTGGCTGGATTCTCCGGACAACCGTCCATGGAATCCCGTGGCCCCCGCAGCGGTGCTGCGGGGCACTGCGGATGGGTTCCTCGTCCGCGGCAGGGAGCATTGCATGCCGTTGACCGACCCTGTTCCGTCCGTGAAGCCTGCGGGAAAGATCCCGTTGTGGCTGAAGCTGCTGTACTCGTCGTTCGTGGCCGTGCTGGTGCCCTGGTACTGGTCCGCTTACGGGCCCACGAATTTTCTGTACTTTTGTCACGTGGCGCTGCTGCTGACGCTGGTGGCACTGTGGCGTGAGGACCGACTGCTGTCATCAATGAGTGCCGTGGGGATCCTGTTGCCAGAGGTCTTGTGGATGGCCGATTTAGTGTCCACTGCCGAGGGATATCCGCTGGTTGGCATGACGGGTTACATGTTTGATCCGTCGCTCTCATTGTTTACCCGAGGATTGTCGTTTTTTCACTTCTGGCTGCCGCTCCACCTCTGGTTCGGCATGATGATGGTCGGACTGCCGCTGTGTATTTTCATGCCGACGCACCTGATACTGAGCCGCATGTTTCTGTCATCCGGCCTGGAACGCGCGCAGACCGTCAGCGGCTGATTCCTGTCATCGAAGCGGGTTGCGCCACGAACTTCGTTGACACTGCGTACCAGGATTCGCCAGACTCACCGTCGCAATGCCGGCAACAACGCGGGCGACACAGAGCAACGCGGGTAGCGCGGGCAACAATACGGGTAGCGCGGGCAACACAGTGCAATTTACCGACAGTCGCTGCACGTTCTGTGCGGTGGCACGTTTCGAGGCTGCGGGACGTCTGCAGGGGGCACCGAGCATCTGAAACGTGCAAACAGAGACATGGGGGAATCAGGTTATGAGACTTTCGTTGAGAATGACGGCGATCGTTCTGATCGCTGTCGCCGCACCGCACGCCCGGGCAGGAATCATCGCAGATTCGATTGCCGACTTTTCGCTCGTGCAGGGACAGGACGGCTGGTCTTATGGATTCTACGACGAAACCGACGGGGCACCCTACAACCCAGCCGGCTTTACGCAGTTCGATGTTGCGAACGCTCCTGACAACAACTGGAAGGCCAGTGATGCACTGGTGCCATCACCGCCGGGACCGGGCGAGGAGAACAATACGTTTCTGAGCATCAATGCGGTCGGTGGTCACCCGACGGGAGTCGACATCGATGGGCAGGACCGCATCCTGTGGGCGATTCGCCGTTTTCAGAGCAGTCTGGCAGGTCCCGTTTCGATCGCATATGACATCCACAAGCTCAACACGACCAATCTCAATGGCGGAGGGATTACGGGGCGCATTTTCGTGGATGGCGTTGAAAAGCTGACCCAGTTCATTGCGAATGCCGATGGTACGGGAGTTCAGGGCGTCCTGACGGTTCCGGTGTCCGTGGGCTCACTGATCGATTTTGTAATTGATCCGCTGGGGGTCTAAACGACGCGCGATGGTCCGAATTCACCACGGGCCGACGGGTCGCATTTTTCGGCTGTGATTTCGGATGCTGTCGCGGTCCCGGAACCGGATGGTCTCTGGTTTGCCGGACTTCTGGTGACGGGCCTTTTTCTGCGGCAGTTTTCACCGCGGTCAACTGTTCGAAAAGCAGTTTGAACGCACGATGCGAATTTCTGCCGCCGATCCTTGAAGCGATCGTCGGCAGAAACTGCGAAGCATTGTTTGAGCTGGTATCGCCACATGCGCTGAAGCGAGTCTTCCCGATCCAGTTTGGTCCGACATGTTCAATCCGGGAGCCATGCCACCGAAGGTGCCCATTGAGATCCGACGTGCGAGCCTCCGGACTCAGCTCAGATGCCGGATCCCCGAGAAAGAAGTGGCACGGGCCGCGGTGGAACTCGGTGTTTCCGTGGACGACATCCGGTCGGGAAAAGCATTCGCAGTAAACGGCGATGAGTTCGAATCGGGTGATGGTCCGTATCTGAACCTGAAATTCGTGCTGGTCGAGGAGAACGGGAAAATGCAGCTCGGGTATTTCGAATTCCTGCCACCCTCAATTCTCGACTGAGTGCTGAGTGCTGAACGGAACGGCGGGCAAATATCAGCGCCCGCCAGAGGCGATGAATGCTCGCCCCAGGGTTTCTGCCGAGGCGCCGTAGACATTCTGGAGCGACTCGTTGACATCCGCAGTACGCTGCAATTCGTCGACCAGTTGCTGCAGTTTTCGCTGACCGCCACTCGCCATGAGGAAACGCACGACCAGGTAACCAATCCTGCCAACGTCTTCGGGAGCAAAGGAGCCATCGGCAAAGACGTCGGCGGGATTTGTCAGAGTGCGGCAGGCGGTGGCAGCTCTGCCGGATCCGTCCTTGAGGTAATCCGACGACGACGAAAGACCGATTTCCATCGTGCCGAATCCCTGGATCAGCCAGTCTGGCAGCGGTTTGCCGCGGCGACTGATCCATGCCTGTCCGAGCAGGGACTTCAGCAGGTCAGCCGAGCTGAGCGAATTTGATGGCGCGGTGTCGCCCACGTCGTGCATGACGATATAGGCCGTGTCGAGATTTTCGGTAACGACGGAGTGCCCGGAGATACTTCGCGGGGTTCGGCGCCCGTCCATCAGCACGGTATTGAATTCTTCGTATTCGAATCGTTCCTTTGTCACGAACACGATCAGACGGCCTCGCCAGGGTTTTTCGGCGGTCTCCAGTTTGTATTTTTCAGTCAGAGCGAGGACATGTGCTTCTCCGCGCGTACTGAATTCCCGCAACCTGGCCTCGTCGGGATCTCCGAACACGACAAGATGCTCCGTCGTTACGGTGTGGGTGGTGGATCGGGGGGCGATGCGTTTCCAGAACTCGGCGGCCTGCAGCAGTCTCCTGGCATTGAATTCTTCTTCCGTCATAGCAGCCAGACGGGCCGCTTCGATCTGAGCGGGTGTGGGAACGAGGCTCCGCATCGGCGCTGCGGCATCCGTCCCGTCAAAACGGGCTCCTTCACGGATCCAGGTTTCCAGCGCAACGGCCTGAGATCGCTTCAGTTGTGCCTGTCCGGCCGGCATCCGGAGTGGCTTTTGGCGCAGAACCAGATCCACGATGTAGCTCCCGTCCGGGTCTCCGGAAACGATGGTCGCCGCCGTATCGCCTCCGGAGAGGAACTGCTCGAACGTCTCCATGCGGTAGCCGCCCCGCGCATTTTCACCCGAGTGGCAGCCCGTGCAGATATTGACGACCCACGGGGCGATGTCTTTTCTGAATGACACGGTTTCGGAACCATCCGCTGGCACAACCTTGACAGGCGGTTTTTTCGGCACCAGGGAGTCGCCGATCGGCGACTCAGAATTCTCGCCATCAAACACGGCTCCCTGTTCAATCCAGCGAGCGATTGTCATCAGATCCTTGTCCGACAACTTCTCACCGCCCCGCGGCATTCGCTCTGCATCGGTGGCGGCCGCAAGCCGGGCCACGATCAGACTCTGCCGCGGAAATCCCGGACGAGCCAGCAGCCCGCTGCGGCCGCCCTGCGACATCGCCGCATACGTGTGGAGTCTGAGGTTGCCGCTCGCCTGTTCCGCACCGTGGCAGCGGACACAGTTCTGCTTCAGGATCGGAGCCACCTCGGCCTCAAAACCGACCGGGATACTGCTCCTGGCCTTGATCAGCTGACTCCTGAGCGCAGCAACCGCGCGGTCCTTTTCGTCGTCAGGGATCATCAGTTCGGCCAGTCGACTTTCTGCCCGGCTGATGAGTTGCCGGGCCTGGTCCACTTTTTTCTGACGAACCAGCTGTGAAACGCCCTTCAGTTCCTTCTGCAGATCCGACAGCTCTTTCCGCACCTCCGGCGGGAGTGCCGCCGCGGCAGCGGCGGCAGAACCGGACAATCCGACGAATCCGACGAATCCGGAGAATACAACAGACAGGGTCAGCATCGCCGCCTTGTGCCTGAGCCACATTTCACAGTGCTCCCGGATGCCGCGAAAAAAGACAGCCGACTCCGACGTCTGAGGAGTTCTTCGGACGAAAATGTCCGAAACTGATCGTTTTTTTCGATTCTCTTTGACGGACGCCATTCAGGCAGACTAGAATCAGGGTCTCTCCTTACGCGCCTTCCCAGCCATCTGTTCTGCGAAATACCCTGCCACATGGCTGCATTCAGCAAATCAACGTGTCGTTGCGCCGCTCTGCGGTTCGTGTTACCTGCCGTCAGTTGTCTGGTGTT
>SXGS01652311.1_pt1 | contig 15125 bp, 15 predicted proteins | sample 3174681 | NCBI WGS metagenome assembly SXGS01 (sample SAMN11356861, study PRJNA531348) | freshwater metagenome | isolation source: freshwater sample F1-80 | place: China: Fuxian Lake, Yuxi | collected 2017-12-25 | reverse complement strand
GGCGATGCTCTCCCAGCTGAGCTAAGCACCCTGGAGCGGATTAGTGTACAGCATCCTTCAGGGCTTTGCCAGCCTTAAACGAAGGGATCTTCGCCGCAGCAATAGTAATCGCGTTACCTGTTTGGGGATTCCGTCCCTGACGAGCCGCACGCTCTTTCACGAGAAACGATCCGAAGCCTACTAATGACACGGTGTCTCCGTCCCTTAATGCGTTGGTAATCGCATTTACCAGACCATCCAATGCCCTGCCTGCGTCCGCTTTTGTCAGATCAGCCGCATCAGCAATGGCTTCGATCAATTCTGCTTTATTCATAGATCCCCCTGGACTGTGTGAGATTTCGCATTAACGCCTAGATCTGGTTCAGACGAGACTTTCAGTAAATCCTTTTTCGACAAAAGACACCTAGCATCCCCTTACAAAACCATGTTTGGCAATTTAGCAGCCCATCAAAACCTGTGTCAACCCGCAACCCGCTATTGGAGAGACATGAGGCTCATGACGATTCAGAGATGGGTGGCACAAAACCGTCATGGCAAGCGCAACGACGCCATCCAGCGAGGCCGGCGCAGGGTGAGTACCCGCTGTCTGGATGGCGTGGCGAGCAAGACGGCCTATTCCGGCACGGGTTTTGGCGTCATCCTTACCAGCATTCCCTTTGCGCCGGGCAAGTACATGCTTCCACTGTAACCCGGTTGCACGGCAGTGCCCATCGTAATGCTGGGAGTTCGATCCGAACGGGCCAATTCCCGGCCCGTTTGCGCATCCCGCCAAACGACTGTGTCAGAGACGTTCTGTCCCGGAATTTCGGCACCTGGGATATTCGTCCCTACCCAGATACGTCGACTCATTGGGCCAATGAGTGTTGCCCACTCGGTCGTGGTCTGGGTCTGCTTCCACACGGTCTTGATACCTGACCTGGTGATCCTGAATGCAGCGACCTTGCGGGCCAGCGTTTCTACGCCGTAAAAGAGACTGTTTTCGGGGTCTGCTTCAAGAGACATGGGAGCCCAGCTGACAGCCTGCAATCCTCCTGGAGACGCGGTGGCAAACGCCCTGGCCAGTTCTGGTGCCACCGGGTCGTTGACATAGGGCTGGACCGAAAAATAGCGGGAAGCGTTACCTTGATGAATGGCAAACACAGTCAAGGCACCGGTAGCCGGTACCGTGTTTGTGGCTCCGACAATCCAGTCGTTCATTACGATCAGCGAACCCCCCGGCTGTTGGCCAGCGTTGGTGACGGCGGGTGGCGTCCAGGACGTGTCAAGGGTGAATTTTCCTTTCCTGACTGAATAGCGCACTGGACTGGATGTGTTCTGGAGCAGGTAAACATAGTCAATACCCCGATAACGGGTAATGGTCGGGCGTGCGCCCGCAAAGGCCGGAAGCGTGATGTTGTCGATGATCGCCATGGTGCGCGGATTGACGGAGATGAGGTTGGATGCCGGGACATTCCTGCTGTCGGGACAGTTGAGAATCGCGGAAGCTCCGTTCAGTGTGCATCCGGCCACCCGGTAAAGAGACTTCACAACGATAGTCCCGTCCGGCAGGGCATTGATGCCATTGTAGGAAGTGTTGGCCGCGTCATCCGTGAGGGTCGTATCGTAGGTAGGCGGCTGATCGGGGTAGTTGTTTCGCATGTAAACCATCGTTGGGAGATCCAGCGTTGCAATCACTTGCCCACGATCCGGTGCGACCTTGTAGAGGCGGTAGCCGGAAACGACATAGATAAAACCGTCATTCTCGATGGCCATTGCCCCTGGATAGTCCCAATCCCCCGTTTGTTCGGTGTTCGCTAGTTGCGTAAACCACACTGGCTTGAGTGTCTCCGGATCGACTTTCGCCACGAACGGACCAATCGAGCCTGGGACATCACCGTAGCTCCCGCCCTGGATAAAGGCCGCTTTGGCGCTGAGGTACGACATGTTGTAGCCGGAGGGGTAGGCCCCTTCTGGGGAAAACTGCATCGTGACAGTGTTTGCGCCCCGGAAAGAGCCGCGAAAACGCGCCTGTGAAAATACGTGCGAACGTCCCGAGTCATAATGTTCAAACGCCTGCAGCGATGGAAACCAGGGTGCGTTGCCGCCAGATCCCGCGAGGACTGCCGTCGTTAATACTGACAGCAGGACTCCCATCCAGATCATACGATGAGGTTTTATGTAGTTTTTCATGTTGCTTCTCCCTTGGTTGTCGAAGGCTGCGGCTTCTTGGCGTCCGCTAGGCCCTCAGCATCATAACCCTGATGGACACCTGGAGTGACGGCCGGGCCTGGAGCTGGACACAGCGCAGTGTGCTCCTCACCACGGACAGACTGGAGGGGTCTGTCTGGGCACCGGAGCGAAGCCGAAGAGGGTCGGGCGCGCAATCCCGCTAACGGCCAGGCCCTGCCAGCCCGGCCCTATCCACCACGCCAGCCTCGCAATTACCGAAGGCCGGGGATGACACATCCAGTGCTTCCCGCAGCGGGGTGTTCTCGTTGAGAGGCGGCTTGAGCTTGATGCGGATTTCGCTGATCAATTGCCGTTGACCATCACGGCGGCAACCAACACCGAGCGCCTGATCCGCCCCCTGACCAAAGCTGGCTGCAAAGGCGGCTTTCAGCTGGCGGGCCGTAACGGTCTCGCCCAGGCGGCCCGCCAGCGCCTCGCGAAGGCGTGACTGGTTGATCTGCTCCAGCAGGAATAGCGCCGTGCGGTAATACCTCTCCGGGTCGTGTCCAGAACAGCTCCCATGGCGAACCCACTCATGCCGTTCCAGTCCGGAGGCAGTGCCCGGCATGACTTGATGGAGGCGGCGGATTGTTTCCGGCTGAAGGTGCAGCCGGGGCAGCAAGTCCCAGCGGCGGCGTTCATCGCTGGCGCGATCCAGGGGAGAAACATCACAATAGCCCAGTCCCTGAGACTGCGGCCAAAGCCCATGCAGACTGAAGTGATCGGCATCGTAACGCGAGGCCGTTTGCGTTCGGCACTCAGGCTTGTCCGGCTGGCTCTCGCAAAAGGCTGGCTGCCAGCTCAAGGCGAGCAGAAACTGGCGGGCGTTGCGGTGGGCTGAAAAACCGGGCGGCTTCGTGGTGGCCGCTGTGGCCGATGATGCGGCAGTCTGTAGCTCACCACAGGTCAGACGCACCCAGCGTAATTCCGGTTTACTGTCAGGCATCCGAATCTGCAGGAAGTCACCGTGCTGACGATTCAGGCCCACAGCCTGATAGCGGTCTCCTTGCCGAAGCCTGACATCGTCGGGTGGCCGGTGAATTCCTGTCGTCGCGGGGCAGTCCTGCCGTACCAGAAACTGGCCTGGTGCGGGCTCAAAAGCGCCAGCGGAAAACCCGGTCAACAGGCCCAGGGCAAGAAGGAAATGACGTATCTGCCCGGTCATGGTCACCCACGCCATTGGCTGGAACAGTCGATAACCCCCACGCTAGCCGACCAGTTTTAGACCAGGCGGCAGCGACTCGCCGAATACGCGCTGCTCATCGGCCTCGCTGAGCTCCTGATATTCGAGGACCATCGCCAACCAGGATTCGGGTGCCTTGCCGGCACGTAGCGCGTCCATGACCCGCTGACGCCATGCCGGATCAATGTCGCGCTCACGATCCCCGCTCATGCGAGATAACAGCGTCGCGGCAAATGCGGCCTGGGTCTCCTTGCGAAAATCCCGGGACAGAATCCGTTCCAGCCACCCTTCAATCCGGACTTTCGGCACCACGGCATGGGGACTGCCGTGCCAGGGGACACGCCCGCCAATTCGGCCGAGCGCCCACCAGCTTCCGCCAGGTTCAGCCAGTTTGCCCAGCCGCTCGATCAGCCAATCCCCCAGAGAGCTCTTGGTCTCGACGGGCAAGCGTTCCAGCACCGCCGCCAGCCGCACCATGTCTTCATAACTGCGTTTTTTGGCCAGGGTTGGCGTATTGCCGCGCCTGGCGGTATCGGGATTGATGAAGGGGGCAATATCCTGGAATACGGTGATCTGTTCGGCCTCCCCCAGCCCGCCGGCGACCCGGCGCCAGAGCGTCCACCACTCGGCCCAGTTTTGAGTGTCGTTGACGAATTGCAATCCCTGGGCATAAATCCCGAACAGCTGGGAGACTCGCCAGTCATCCAGCGGGTAGCCGAATCCCGGGCGCAGGCAGAAACCGATCAGGCTGAACCAGAGCCGCTCATGGTCGGCACTGCGCCGCCGGTGCGGCAGCCCCTCCAGCAAGGCCGTGAACAACTCGCGGAGTAACGGGGTTTCCCAGTGGATACGTGGCCCCAGAATCTTTTCCAGCTCGTTGCGCAGCGATTTAATGGACTTGGGGTTGGCGGCTTTCGTTTTTTTTCCAAAAACCTGAGCAATCTTTTCCAGGGCTTCCGGCAAACGGGGGTGACGACTGGCTTCACCCAGATTCATCGGTTGCGCCCTGCCCCGCAACTGAAATTCGATATCCCAGCGTTCAGTGCGCTCATCGACCGCAACACATTCGAGCCTGAGCGTTCCCATTTCGCTCAGCGATGCCACGACCTGCACGTCGCGCTCCGTATCCCTCAGACCCCTTCCGGCATCCAGAGCCGCCGCCAGGGGCGGCAGAATCTGGAAGTGATCTTCATTGAGATCGACCAGTTCGCCGGGCGGTGGACGAAAATCATCAGTCGCCGCGACCAGCGTGAAACGCACCGGAACGCCCAGGGTAAGGCGGAAGCTGCGCTGGCTCAAAAGGATCTCCTGCCCCTCTTCGGTTCCCCGTGGAAGAATGCAGATCGCCTTGGGCGGGCCTTTGTCCCCGGCATCCAGTTGCAGGAAATAACTCCGCGCCGATCCGCCAGCGATACGCTGGACCGACTGCCCCCGGCGGGCGAGGCCGTAAGCCACGGCACCACAGGCCACCGCCAGATCGGGGCGATCATTCTCCAGCCATTGAGGGGTTCGTCCGCCCCAGGCCGTTAACTGTTCGAGCAGCCGACGAACCATCAGCGGACTACGGAACACTCCACCATTCAGCAGCAAGGCATCAGGAATCGGGATACCGGCCCCCTCCCCTACGGCTTCCCGGGCAGCATGCCGATGCTCACCCAGAAAGGCCGCAAGTTGACGCGTGATGGCCGGATCAGCGACGTAGGGCAGACCAAATTCCATGACGCCGCTGCGCTTGCGTTCGGGCAAATCGGTAATACCCACCAGAGGGAAGAAGCCGTCCAGCACCATGGCCTGGATCTCATCCCGGCGCAGTTCGGCGGTTCTGGCTGCCCCGATCAGGCGACCGCCACTGCCCAGCAGGGTCACGCCCGCCGTCTCGGGGGCATCGTCGGCCAGCAATCGCTCCTTGGCTACACGGCATTGTTCGACCAATTGCGACAGTTCAGCAGAAGACAAACGGCGTTCCTGCCCAAACAGCCGCTGTTCGGCGAGATGTGCGAGGGCCAAATCGATATTGTCTCCGCCCAGCATCAGATGATTGCCGACGGCGATTCGGGTCAATCTGGGCTCATCGGCACCCGGCTCAACCTTGATCAGCGTCAGATCCATCGTGCCGCCACCGATATCGACGATCAACAGGAGTCGAGTTGCCTGAAGCTGCGCTTGCAACGAATGCCGATGCTGCCAGAGCCAGTCGTAACAGACGGCTTGCGGTTCCTCCAGCAGTTTCAGCCGGGGGAGTCCCGCCAGCCGGGCCGCCTCCAGTGTCAGTGCCCTGGCTGATTCATCGAAGGAGGCTGGAATGGTGACCACGAGTTCCTGCTGATCCAGAGGCGCCTCGGAGTGATGGAAATTCCAGGCATCACGCACATGTATCAGGTAACTGGCGCTGGCTTCAATCGGGGAGATTTTTGGAACGCCCTCCGGCGCGCCCCAGGGGAGAATGGGGGCCGCACGATCCGCCGAAGGATGCGACAACCAGCTCTTGGCGCTGGCGATCAGGCGGCCAGGACTTTTTGCCCCGAGGCGCCGGGCCAGCTCTCCCACCACCGGACGGCAGCCTGCCGGGAGTTCGGGCACCGGCCAGGGTAAGGCGGCATCGATCTGTGTCAGCTCATCCGGCGATGCCTGATAACGTACCGAGGGCAGGAGCGAAAGCCGGGCTACTTCACCCGGTTTGATCGACTGATCCAGCGTAAAAAGCTCAATGGAAGGCTCGCCTCCGAGCCGGCTGGCCGCGACCACGGTATGTGTCGTACCCAGGTCTATGCCGACCAGCCAGGCGGGCACTGGCGACGAGTTGTCGATCATGGGCTATCTTCTGGCGAGGGGGAACAGCAGGGAATTGGCACCTACGCCGCCACACCCGTCCGCTCGTTGTCGGAACGGACATCGAACTCCACCTTCCATCGCTGACCGCCTTCTTTCGCCACGGCTTCCAGTTGCAGCGTGCCGACTTCGGTGACGTAAGCAAGCAGATGAACCGGCACAATGTCACCGGGGCGGTGCTGTTCGGAAGATAGCACCACCTCAATTTCAGCCAGTTCCTCGACTTCATCCGCTGGCCACCAGTCCAGGCGCGTCCCGACCACATCATCCCGGCGAACCGTGGAAGAAAAAAAGCGGAAATGAACGGGCTCCCCCACCACCACACCAAACTCGTAGGACGGCAAATCGGCCTGGGTACCTTCCTCGATTCCAAAAGGGGCAATGCACAGCGCTTCGAGCGGAGGAGCAAACCCCGGTACCGCCGGCATACTGCTCTCGACACCGACATAGTAGGCCGCAGCCGTGCCGCCACGAATCCGGACGCCGCGCCCCTTTCTGACATAGCCAAAATAGGCGGCACCCCGCGAGACCGCCAGATCAAGATCGGCACCTCGCAGTAACCGGGCCGGTGCGGCCTGATCGGCGGCCAGCCAATGGTTCAGCACTTCCAGAAGACGGTTCGCCAACAGACCGGACTTGAATACACCGCCATTCAACAGCACGGCACTGGGATGCAGAAATTGCTGACCGGTATGTGGCCCAAACCCTGCCAAGTCTCCGGTAGCGCCGACCTGGCGTGTCAGGAACGCGGCCAGATGGGCAGTAATGCGGGCATCCTGAGCATAGGGGAGACCGAGTGTGGTCAGACCTGTACGGGCCTGTGTCACGGGCCGCTCGGTCAGTTCCACCCACGGGAAAAACCCTTCGACCAGAGTGGTGTTCACCTCATCTCGCGTCAGGCTGGTTCGCAATACGCCGCCAATCAGCGAGGAACTGCGGCTTGGCACCACAATGGGCACTTCCTGCAAGTCACCATCCGTCAGCAGGGCCTCTTTGGCATCGCGGCAGGCGTGAGTGAGTGCCTGAACCTGCCATGGTTCCAGACGCTTGCCCTCGGCTTGCAGTTTGGCGCGCAACCCATACGCCAGCGCCAGGTCCATGTTGTCACCCCCCAGCAGAATGTGGTCGCCGATGGCCACCCGATTCAGCGTGAGATTGCCGCCTTCTTCGGTCACCGCGATCAGCGACAGGTCCGTGGTGCCCCCCCCGACATCGACCACCAGAATCACTTCACCCGGCTTGACCTGCTCGCGCCAACCGCCCGCACTGGACTGAATCCAGCTGTAGAGCGCGGATTGCGGTTCTTCGAGCAGTGCTGCCTGGCGCAGACCAATGGCCTGCGCTGCCTCGACGGTCAGTTCCCTCGCCGCCGGGTCGAATGAGGCCGGTACGGTGATGACCAAATCCTGCTCTGCCAGCGGAGCCTCGGGAAACTGCTGATTCCAGGCATCCCGCAGATGACGGAGGTAGGCCGTGGAGGCGTGCAATGGCGAAACTCGCCGCACTTCTTCCGGAGACTGCACGGGCAATAAAGCCGAACGCCGATCAACTCCCGCATGGGATAGCCAGCTCTTGGCGCTGGCAATCAGACGAATGGGGGTTTTACTGCCCAACTGGCGGGCAAGTTCACCGACGATGGCTTCCGGTTGTCCGTCCCAGGGCAAAACCAGATCACCCGGCACCAATTCCGCTTCATGGGCCTGGTACATGAACGACGGCAACTGCTTTTTCTCGCCAATCACTCCAGGCGAGGTGAGTTGCGGAATATCGAGCACCCGCAAACTGGCTTGCTCACCATCCGTCTCATTCAGAGGCACATAGGAAACAACGCTATGAGTCGTGCCCAGGTCAATGCCTACCGAGAATCTCGACTCGCTCAAAGCTCAACCTCCGCCGGGGCCAGTACACGAGCATCATGCCCTTCAGCTAGCTGGGGGAGATGAATACGGGTGACGCGCCAGCCGCCGTGAATCAGTGTTCCCGTGAACGGCGGCTCGCCCACAATATGGCCGCTAACCCGCACAGCGGAGGCATCGAAGCCTTTCGGAAGAGTGATGCGGGAATTTTCTGGTTCGGTCCGCACGGGTTCCAGATCAAGGTGCTGCTGCAAGACCTTGCGGCAGCCTTCATGCACGATGCGCACGGCGGCACCAATATCGGCATCACCATGACCGGAAATGTTTTCCTTCAGGAAATCGATAAAACGGGCTTCCTGCTGAAACAGGCCCAATAACTGCAAGGCCGCGTCTGGCGTGGCCTCCCTGACAACCACCGGCCGTGGCGGTTCTACCCGGACAGGCTCTGGAGTCGTGACAACGGCGGGTTTTAATACTGAAAGCGAGCTTTCAAGCGGGATAGCTTGCGGTCGCCGACGGAACGCCAACACGCTGACCAGTGCCAGGGCTATTGTGGAGAGCAGCAAAAGGAGCGCCAACGCGGCCAGCCCGGCATGGACCAGATCGAACGTCGTCGGCATTACATTCAAATCAAACGGCATTTATCACCTCGGGATCGCGCCACTTCCCGCGAATTTGACGGCGGGAACGGGGCGCAAATTATCAAAATCATCGATTGAACAGGGGGATACCCACCGAAGGAAACCCTACGAAAAACAGTCCTTCGACGACGCTCATATATGGACAGCCCGGTCGAGGGCTCACCTGACGGATGAAAGCGGACACACCCTCAGGGATGCTCCTCGGAGTAACGCGCAGCCTGGGCACCCATTACAACTCTTACGACCTGCTGTGCCCCCCGGGAACGCTTGCTACGGATGTAGCGGTCTGAAATGATCCCCGGTATTTTTTCGGCCTCGAAGGCTTCCTTGACGAGGGTCAGGGGTTTCTCACAGCTACGCAGAATCAGATCGGTCACCTTCCGAGAGTCCTCTTTGTCATTGACATGCGCCAGGGTTTCCTTATTAAGGCACTTTTGATACGCCTCCACCCCGCCATTCACCTGTGCCAGTGTTTTTTCGCTCAGGGTACTGGGCTGCCATTCCTGCTTTATTTCTTCCCCGGCATTGGCTGGGCCGGTTGCCAGAACCATAATAGCCAGCACTGACAACCCACTCATCAGGGCGACTTTGAGAGGGGAACCTCCGAGGTACAGCCTCATGGCTTCCCCGGACCAGTGGCGGCCTCCTTTTGTGGGGCTATCTCAAAAATAACCAAATCCGCCTCGCCGTCACTGACATTTTCAGCCGTCATAACTTCGCCCGTTTCCCAGAACACCTGGCCCGGTCCATATTCCTGAGATTTTCCGGCTTCTTCAATTTTGATCCGTCCCTTGACCACATACCGGGGACCGGGACCGTCGTGGACATGCTGCGGAGTTTTGAACCCCTTGGGCAGGCTAATGCGGAATACTCGGGCATCGATTTTGCTGGAATTCAGTTCCAGCGATTTTTCAAGCAGGGTCTGTTTCGCCGGCATCACTGGCTCTTCGGCCATAAGTCCGCCAGCTGCCAGAGACAGGAGCAAAGCAGGTAGATAAGTGTTTTTCATTGACATATCAAATACCTCTTGGTGAATTCAAGAAACAAGATCGTCGCAAGTAAACTGATGAAAGTCATCAGCGAGGATCCTGATAGCGCAAAACCGATGAGCGACCGAGATTCCGTCGATCATATTTCCTCAACATCCGGCACGTGGGCCCGGCGTTGCAACCACATCACACCGATCAAATCCCATATCCCCACCCACAGCCGGTGCCATGTCCCATATTTTGACTGGCCCAGCGTCCTGGGACGGTGATTGACCTCGACGGAGACCACCTTTGCTCCTGCGCGCTGCGCCAAGGCCGGCAGAAAGCGATGCATGTGGTCAAAGTAGGGCAGGTCCAGAAACAGGGCTCGATCGAACAGCTTCAGACCACAACCCGTATCTGGAGTTTCATCGCCCAACAGGGCGGCCCTGATGCGATTGGCAAACCGTGAGGAGAATTTGCGCCAACCCGTATCCTTGCGATGACGACGGTAGCCGGCAATCAGCGCCAGCTTGCCGGACTGCTTCAGCTCACGCCAGGCTTCGAGCATGGCGGGAATGTTGGCCGGGTCATTTTGTCCATCGCCATCCAGGGTAGCGATGACCTCACCGGTCGCCGCCTGTACGCCTGTCCTTAATGCCGTACTCTGGCCACAGCAGCGAATATGGTGCAGTACTCGCAGGGCAGGAAAGCTCGACTTGAGCGCGACGAGCCGGGCAAGCGTGTCATCGCGGCTGCCATCATCGACATACACGATTTCATATTCGCCCAGACCCGCGACAGCCGCTGCTATTTCCTCGATGAGTGGACGGAGGTTTTCGTTCTCGTTGTGAACAGGGACGACGATGCTTAGTTTCATGGATATCTTTTCCCTTACCATTGCCCGAGATAAGCCACCGTCGGGGCGGTATCCGCCGGGACGATTTCACCGATACTAAACGCCTGCTCACCCGCTGCCTTCAGGGCAGTCAGCGTCGCTATCTCATCCTCGGGTGCGACACAAACGATCATTCCCACACCACAGTTGAAGGTCTTCAACATTTCGGCCTGCTCCACACGTCCCTGATCTTTCAGCCATTCAAAAACGGGCGGCCGCCGCCAGGAACCCAGATTGATCTGGGCGGAGGTGCCTTGCGGCAATACTCTGGGGAGATTTTCGGTAATGCCGCCGCCAGTGATATGAGCCAACGCATGTACCGGAATCGTTTTCATCAACTCCAGCAGCGGCTTGACATAAATACGGGTCGGCTGCATCAGCGTATCGATGAACGTCTCGTCACCGGTTGTTTGCTGCGCCTGTAAGCCAGCCCGTTCGAGAATTTTTCGAATCAGCGAGTATCCATTGGAGTGCGGCCCGGAGGAGGCCAGCCCAATCAGTCGATCACCGGCGCTCACCCTGGAACCATCAAGTATCGTCGACTTTTCGACGATACCGACACAAAAACCGGCGAGATCGTAATCACCTGCCTCGTACATGCCGGGCATTTCCGCCGTTTCGCCCCCCACCAGCGCACATCCGGCCAGTTCACAGCCTTTGCCGATTCCTTCGATAACCGAAGCGGCAACATTCACGTCCAGATGACCGGTCGCGTAATAGTCCAGAAAAAACAGCGGCTCTGCACCCTGCACGATGATGTCATTGACGCACATGGCCACGAGATCGATCCCCACGCCGTCATGTCGACCGGTCTCAATGGCAAGCTTCAACTTGGTGCCCACGCCATCCGTTCCCGCCACCAGTACCGGTTGGCGATAACGATCCACAGGCACTTCGAAAAGCGAGCCGAAGCCTCCCAACCCAGCCAGAACACCGGGAATCCGCGTTCTCGCCGCTACGGGCTTAATCCGTTCGACCAGCGCATTGCCCGCATCGATGTCGACTCCTGCACTCCGGTAATCCAGGGGCTGGCCTGCGTCGTTGCAACTCAAATCACTATCTCCCTTTAGGTAAGCGTGCCTGTCCTGATGACAAGGCCAGGCCGGGGTTCCCATACACAAGTTACCCGGCTGAAAGCCGGGCGGTTTATGCTATTTTACATGGCTGCAAACCCCTGACACGACGTCCTGACCCGGAATGCCCACTCTACGGCCTTGCCACATCCCTAACCTCATCTCGGCAGCCCGGATTTTTCTGGTCATTCCCGTGCTGAAAGCACTGCTATCGCACGACTTCCACCAGGCGCTGATCTGGTTCACCATTGCTGGCCTGTCAGATGGGCTGGATGGTTTTCTGGCCCGTTATTTTGGGTGGCAATCGCGCCTGGGCTCCTACCTCGACCCCATTGCCGACAAGCTGCTGCTGGTCACCAGCTATCTCAGCCTGGCCTGGCTGGAGTTAATCCCCTTTTGGCTGGCATTACTGGTCGTTGCACGGGATCTTCTGATCTTTGCCGGAGCGACCGCCTACTACTTCCTGATGAAACCTTTCGACGGACAACCGTCACTCATCAGCAAGCTCAATACCTTTTGCCAGCTGTTGCTGGTGGGTTTAATCCTGATTAACCCGGACATTTTTACCATTCCAGACGCTACCCTCCAGATGATGCGCTGGCTGGTTGCCGCAACAACCCTCGTCAGCGGTCTGATCTATACCAGGTCCTGGGGAATGCGCTACTACCGGGAAAGCAAAGTTGACCGATAGCTAAACCGGGCTGCCAGAACACACCTAAGCCAGAATATGGCGAACAGAAGCGTCCCCGACCAAACAAAACCCTGGATATTGCCATGCCCCAAGCTTCAGATTTCATCCAAAAGTTTTCACGAATTGGATTCATCACCATCCTGGCCGTCTATCTTCTGATTTTCGTGGGCGGAGTGGTGCGGGCGTCAGGCTCAGGCATGGGCTGCCCGGACTGGCCGACCTGTTTCGGCAAGCTGATACCGCCCACCCAGGAATCGGAGCTACCCGCTGACTATCATCAGCAGTACATCGGTTACGGTGACACCACCTTCAACCCGCTAAAAACCTGGACGGAGTACCTTAACCGTCTGCTGGGTGCCAGTATTGGCCTTTTGATTCTGACCACCCTGATCCGCTCGATTCCTTTTCGGCAGACCGACAAGACTGTTTTCAATCTGTCGCTGGGTGTGTTTTTGCTGGTGGGCTTTCAGGGCTGGCTGGGCTCGCGCGTGGTTGCCAGCGAGCTAAAGCCGGCGCTCATCTCCGCCCACATGATCGTGGCGCTCATTATCGTATCCATGCTGATTTACACCCTCATCCGTTCGCGTCAGGACTGGTTCACTGCAATCAATATGAGCGGCTTGCCCGCAGGATGGCGCAAAGTACTGATGTTTGCCATCGGGTTTACCTTGTTGCAGGTGACCATGGGAACGCAAATTCGCGAAGCCGTAGACGGGATTACCAACGCCAATGAAATTGCCGAACGAAACATCTGGCGAGAACATTTCCCTATTATTTTCTATGTCCATCGCTCGTTTTCATCCATCATCCTTTTCACCAACCTCTGGCTGGTCTGGAAGCTGATCCGTTCGACCAGCTCCAACAACCTGCTACGCCGGGCTGGCATTGGGCTTGCCGTACTGGTCATCATCGCCATACTGACCGGCGTCACGCTGGACAGGCTAGGCTTCCCGGCCTTTGTCCAGCCTTTCCATCTGGTGCTGGCCAACCTGATTTTTGGTTGCCAGCTGTTCCTGCTGATAGGAACCGGCTACGTCATGAAAGCCCGCCGCTGAGCGAGGGCGCGTGCTGTCTAGCGGCACATCACAGGAGAGGGGATGTTTAGCGACGAATCCTGAGAGTTGAGCATATGGATGGCCTCATCCAGCGCCAAGGGAAGCTGGGTCCAGGGGATTTTCAACCAGAAAATATCCCCGCGAACCTGTCGCGGAGCCACTTTCGCGGCGATGCCTTTTTCCATCAACGACTGCACCGCCGCTTGCGCTTCATTCTGGGTCTTATATAACCCCAGAGATATAGCACCCTCCAGCGGACCCTTATCGAACAGCCAGGTTTCGTAGATACCTTTATTGAGGAGCATCTGGCGATTCGCCAGAGCGGCCTCGCGGGTAGATGCCTTGGGATAAAGCACCCACCAACCCTCGGCAACATCACCTGATCGAATCACCACATGCGCCTCGCTGGCGACCGGTTCCAGGAGAGACAGGTAATTATCAGCGACCTCACGCTCCTGAATTGGCCCGACCTCAAAACAACCCTGGCTGCTGGCCGACCCAGGCAAACCCTCTGCATTGTCAGAACTCTCGGCACTCGTTTCTGCCGGATCAGGTTGTACGGGAAGACTGTCGAAATCCTCAAATCCTTCATTTTCCAGCATAGCCGGGGGGGGCTGAGTGATCTCCACGTGTTGTTCGTTTGCCTCTTCGATAAGCGCATCGCGCTCCTCAAGCCCAAACTTCCAGATCAGGAATACAAGGTTGATCACCACCAGAATGTAAAAGAGATATTTCATTCAACAAAATCGATTGATTGCTGACTTTTTTCGCCAATGACCAGAGACGGAATGCGTTTTAGCAGACGGATTCTAACCGACAAATCTCAGAGAAGAGGCTTGAGCCCGCCACCCGAAGAAAAGGCGCTGTCCCCCGTACAAGAAAGCCATGCGGATATGGACCCTAGCTGCGATAATGCCGGCTCTCCCGCAAGCCTAGGATTTGCCATGTCAACCAAAGACCCTTACGCATTTATCAAGGCATTGATCGCCGCAGATGAAGCCACTGCGGCCACGCATCCCAGACAATCGCGCTCCCCGCTCATCATCACTTTATCGAGAGATTACGGGGCGGGAGGTGATGAAATTGCCGCCATGCTTGCGGAGCAGTTGTCGGTTCCACTGCATAACCGGGAGATCCTGGCTCTGGCCGCCAGGAAGGCCGGAGTTGAACCGCTAAGATTCGCCGAACTCGATGACTACCGGGCATCGAGTATTTCAAACTTTATCTTCAGTGCGCTAACCGGTGCTGGCAGCAACCTTGAAACTTACCGGCGTGCACTGTTTGAGGCCGTTATCGAACTTTCGCAGCATGATGGTGTGCTGGTGGGGCGTGGTGCCCATTTAATCCTGTCCGGAAAACGCACGTTCCGGGTCCGTATCGTCGGCTCCAGAATGATTTGCGCCAAGCGGATCGCCGAGGAAATGGGGCTCCCGCTTGATGCCGCCGAGCGCAAGGTTTATGAAATCAATAACAAGCGTCACAAATCCATCGAAAACCTTTACAAGGACAGTTACGAGCACTGCTCGCTCAACTACGCCAAGAATTTCGACCTGATCCTCAACACCGACCGGATCTCCGCCGAAAAAGCGGTCCCCATCATACTGCTGGCGATCCAGCAGGCGGGCTTCGCTCTAAGCAAACACAACGCAGAATCCTGATGGGAAACACGCCCCTCTGCCTCCTGGTGGAAATCGCCGACGTCGGTCGTCGCATCTATTCCGGC
>SXGS01113714.1_pt1 | contig 15125 bp, 14 predicted proteins | sample 3174681 | NCBI WGS metagenome assembly SXGS01 (sample SAMN11356861, study PRJNA531348) | freshwater metagenome | isolation source: freshwater sample F1-80 | place: China: Fuxian Lake, Yuxi | collected 2017-12-25 | reverse complement strand
GAGGGAGAAGCCGAAGGAAATGGCACCGCGACTCCAGCCGAACTCTTCCGCCAGCGGTTTGATGAAGATGCTGAAGGTGCCGGTGATGAGAATGGGACCGACGGCCATGGTGACGCAACACACCATGACCATCCACCAACCATAGAAAATGCCTGAGGGCGTACTCGTGTTCGTCATGGTGCCCTCATAGCGCAGTTGCGAGAGAAGAGCCAGAGGCGACACGGAAAGATTGAGTCATTGCGTGATTGCCTCATTGGGTCATCGGGTTATTGATAGAGGCAATATTTCAATGGCTCAATTCTTCAGCCCGGCCTTCTGTAACGCCGCCATCATCCGTTCACTATCGAACGTCTCTTTATATGGTGCTCTTTCCTTTATGAGGGTGAGGGAACTCTGTGGACTCAGTCGTAATACGGTCGCCAGCTCCGCTTCGGCTTCTGCCTGACGTCCCACCTCGGCGTACACTGCGGCTAGCAGCGAATGAGCAAACACGTACTCCGGGTTACGAGTGAGTGTTCGCTTGAGCATGACCTCCGCTTCCTCATGGTGATTGAGCAAGAAGTGGGAGTGACCAAGCAGGCTTGCATAGTAGGCCGCTCCTCCAGGATCGAGACGGAAGGCTTTTTCCACTAACAGACTGATTGCTTCCTCTGGCCGTCCGGCAAAATTCAAAATGGCGGCAAGCGAGGCGTAGCCGTAGGCAAAACTGGGATCAAGGGCAATAGCTTGCTGGGCTTCCGTCAGAGCTTGCTCGTGTTGCTTTTTCCACAAATACACATCGGCCAGAAAGGCATGGGCTGCGGGGAGGGAATTATCGAGCACGAGGAGGTGCTGAGCAATACTCATGGCTTTGTCCAGCACGCTAGGCGAGAGATCCCACGGCGCTATCCAATCCAGATAATAGGTTCTGCCCAGACCGAGATGAGCCGTGGTAAACTTGGGGTCGAGCGTCACGGCTTTCTCGAACAGCTGTCGCGCCTGCGCGTTTGCTGCTTGCGTGAAGCGAGAGTAGTATTCCCATCCACGCGCGGCGTTGTCATAGGCCTCAATATTATTGGTGGATTGACGCACGGACTGGTGCACTTCCTCGAATTTTACTGCCAGTGCGGTCGCGATGCTCTGCGTGATGTTGTCCTGAAGCGCAAAGATGTCCGCGAACGGTCGGTCATATCGTTCCGCCCAGAGATGGTATCCGCTCGTGGTGTCCACCAACTGTGCCGTGACGCGGAGGCGATCGCCGTCACGACGGATGCTACCTTCCAAAACATAGCGCACGCCTAGCTCCCGCCCCAAGTCGCTCGCTTTCATCGCTTTACCTTTGTACACATACACGGAGTTACGCGCCACAACAAACAGGCCAGACATGCGCGAGAGTCTGGTGATCAACTCCTCGGTCAGTCCATCAGCAAAATATTCTTGTTGAGGCTCATTACTAAGATTCACAAACGGCAAGACCGCGAGCGAGGGTTTACTAGAGACGAGAAGTGCGGTGTTCGGAGGAGCTGGGGCATGGAAGAGGAGAGGCCAGAAGGCCCATACTATTCCGATGATGAGTAGCAGCCCGAGAAGAAGGATACGCTGCCCTGGCCACGGGGGCTGAGCAAGAGCGACCGGTGCGGTGTTGAATTCCACTCGGTCGTTCCCTGGATTGGCTGGATTCGTTATCGCAGGGAGATCAATTGCGCGAGGCTTTTCACTCTCGCTGGGTAGAAGTTGAGAGGGAAGTGGAGGTTCGTCTTCGGACACGGTCACCGTGGCGATGAAGCGATAGCCGCGACCGTGCTGCGTACGGATAACATGCTGGCGGCCGCCGTCATCGTCGACGGCTTTGCGTGCCTTTGCCAGACAATGCGTGAGCGCGGCATCGCTAATCACTTGCCCGGGCCACACATGCTCGATCAACTCATCTTTCGTGACGACGCGGTCGCGCTGGCGAATGAGATAGGCAAGGACATCCAGTACCTTCGGCTCGAGCTTGAGCGGCTCGCCCAAACGGCGCAGCGTGTAGAGCCGTTCATCGAGCTCAAATGCGTCGAACTTGTAGATCATCCCCGCCAGTCCTGGCTTATCTATTCGGAGGAGTTGCCTCGCCGCCGATTCAGCGCCCTCCTTGTTGCAGCGCCTGTGGGGAATGGAGTGTCGGCGTATTCGTGGATACGGCTTCATTGAAGTACCACTCGGTCTGCCATGCCGTTGGCTTTTTGCGGCCTGACGGAGCATCGACCACCGTCGCGTGTACCTGCTGGAGATCGAGGAGCACCCAATTGGGAATAAACGGCTGCTCCTCGGTGTAGTTATACTTTGCCCCATCAAGCGGGGTGGTCGGGTACTCGGTATAGGGCTTCGTCGTGTAGAAGACGCAATGCACCAACCCTTTCCATAACTCACCACGTTGATTGTACAATTCAGAGATCACAGGAAAGAAGAAGTCTTGGTCGATGTACAACACCCGTTTGGAGTATGAGTAGAGATCCTGATAGCTGTTCGGTATCGCTTCAATAACCCACACTCGACGTTTTTCCCATGACACGCACGGCAGCGCTGCCAGTATGCCGTGGCTGCCATCCCGAGGAGCACACCAGGCAGACTGGTCTCCATATTTTCCCCCATGGACAACGGCGAAGACCTCTTTTTCTGCCAAGAGACGGAACTGCCAGTATCGGATATTGCCATTGAACCCGAGAAAAGAATCGATGTCGTAATCTGTGCCCAAGAGACTTCCCAATGTACTACCCCGGTCGTTCATGCTGAGGCGTCGGACGCGCCTGGTTTCAGGAAAGTACGCGTAGGTGTCGTCAGCTGTTGCCGAATCTAAGTAGCGAATATCCAAGACTGCAAGTCCCTTCAGCTCGTTTGGCAATAGATAAGGGCCAAACAGATTGGTGCGACGGATGGGCGGCGCGTGCATGATCGCTGGTCGAGGGTCCACATAGAGTCGTCCCGTCCACAGCAATTGTCGCCACGGGGCTTCATAGGTTCTTTCGACTTCTCCCCGATGATTGATGAGTTCTCCCAACAGATCCGTGCCCATGCTGTCCAGATTGTGCGGCCCTTGCGCATGGTTCCACATGACTCGGAATCCAGCCAGGGGATCGTTGATATCCACGGTGGGAAACGGACACCCGGCCACGTAGTCGTATAGCTCCTTGCCATCGGCGGCGAGCTTGACCTGTCCGGCGTACTTGGCGGTTGCCTCCTGATACGCCTGAGGCCATGCGACTTTTTTCGTAGCGATAATCGGCATCGGCATGCCGCGTTCGACCATCCACTGCGTCACTGGGGTCAGCAATTCCGCAGCCTGAGCCATATTCTTTTGCGTAAGGGTTTCCCCTGGCTGCATACCACCCAAGGCTCGACTAGGGAGGTACAGGGCGAGCACGATGGTCAGCAAGTAGAGACGCTGAGCGACATGATGCATGAAAGGCTCCTTCTTGCAGCTGCTGCAGCGGTTGTACGCGAGAACTACGTACGTCGAAAGTCTTTCCCGCCTTTCGTCAGCAAATCGTTACACTTCCTCAGCAAATCCCAGGAATTTCCTTGGCGTTTCGTCAAGCATGCTTGAGCGCTGCTCTGCTAAAAGCGCCGGGAATGCATGCCACTATTTCCTACAAGGAGGGAGTTTCTATGACGAAACCGCGCGTTTTTCCGGTGAGAAAATCTGCGGAAAAATTCTGCAAGACAAGGACATACGTTCCTCCACTGCCGCTACTTGCCCTGGCATGGGTATTGTGTTGGCCGACCGCTGCTCTGGCGGCGCGTGTCCATGCCCTATTTAGCGCGACCTCGGCCAGCGGCGGGCCGTTTCCCACTAATCTCTTCTCTGTCCCTGATGCGAGCCACAACACCGGCATCCGCGTCAATTATCCCAAGCCTGACTGCCAAGTCTTTGTTTCCGCTTGTGAGGGGATCGAGGTCCTCAATACGTTGGACGGGTTCAACCCACAGCCGCAACTCTATATTCCCTTCAGCGGGCCGATTGACGTAACGACCGTGTCCAGTGAGACGGTTTTTCTCATCAGCCTGGGGGATGCACTGCCAGGCGGCGATCCGGGTGGTAAAGTGATCGGCATCAACCAGATTGTCTGGGACGTCGAGACCAATGCTCTGGTGGCCGCGGCGGATGAATTTTTGGACCAGCACACTCGTTATGCTGTGATTGTCACCCGGGGCGTCAAAGATACCCACGGGAAGGCAATCACGCGGAGAGGGTTGGAAAGATTTCTGTCCCGGCCAGGACAAGATGCCGCGTCGAAGGCATATAACAAATCGATACGACAGGCGCTCACGACAGCAGCCCGTGTCACCTCGCTCTCCCGCAACGATATCGTCGCGGCGAGCGTCTTTACCACGCTGAGCACGACCGCCGTCCTGGAAAAGATCCGTGACCAAATCAAAGCCGCGACTCCGGCGCCAGCGGATTTTCTGCTTGGCTCTGACGGTGCCAGAACGGTCTTTCCCCTCAGCGAGGTGACCAGCATTACCATCACGCGACAGGTCGGCGCTGACCCGAACAACCCGGCATCCTTCGTTACCAGCACGGCTTCCCCATTTCTGGTTCCACTCTTACACTTGATTCCTGGCGCCGTGGGACAGATCGCGTTTGGCAAGTACCGCTCCCCAGATTACGAGACCGCCGGGAAATATATCCCAGATATCGGCACGAAGTCTGGCTCACCTCAGGTGCAAGGAGAGAACGACATCTTCTTTAATCTTTTTCTTCCCTCAGGATCACAACCTCCAGGTGGTTGGCCGGTGGCGATTTTCGGTCACGGCCTTACCGACGAGAAAAATATCGGACCATTTCTCTCTGCCGCTGCGATGTCTGCTAATGGCATTGCCACGATTGCGATCAATGCTGTCGGTCACGGCGCTGGCCCGTTCGGGTTTCTGACGGTCAATCGCTTAGTTGCAGAGCCGATGAGTTTCCTGTCCGGAGGGCGAGGGCTGAATGTCGATGGCGATGGGATCATCCAAGATGCCGAAGGGCACTATGCTCTGCCGCCACGAGGTCTTATCTCCAACCGCGACGGTTTGCGTCAGACTGTGGTGGATCTCATGCAGCTCGTCCACGTGATCGAGGTGGGAATGGATGTGAATGGAGATGATGTGCCAGACCTTGATCCCTCGCGTATTTATTACTTTGGTGCATCCAACGGTGGAATCTATGGAATTCCTTTCCTAGCAGTCGAGCCAAGCGTACGCGCTGGGGTCTCTATTGTAGCCGGTGGCCCTGGCATCGAGATCGCACGGCTATCGCCTTTTTATCGTCCATCTATCGGGCTTGCGTTTGCCTTCTCTATCCCTCCGCTGATCAATATTGGTGGCCCTAGTGGTCTTGAATTCAACGGGAACCTCCCACTGCGGAATCAACCTCCGGTCATCAACACCGTGCCCGGCGCCATCGCTCTGCAAGCCGCCATTGAGACGATCGAGTGGGCCTCACAGGCAGGCAATCCGGTCGCGTATGCGCCGCACCTACGCAAGAAGCCACTGGCTAGGACACCGGTTCGTCCAGTCATCATCCAATTCGCGCGAGGTGACCAGTTTGTGCCGAATCCGACCACGACCGCCATGCTTCGTGCTGGGGATCTCATCGATCGCGCCACTTTTTATCGACATGATCTCGCTTTTGCCGATCCGCTGCGCAACCCCACCGGTAACGAGTTGCCGAAGGATTCGCACGGATTTACTGCCTGGAGTCCCCTCATTTTTCCTGCTGGCGCCGACATTGGCTTCGGAGCGCAACAACAAATCGCCACATTCTTCACCTCTGATGGGGCGGTCACTATCGATCCTGACGGTCCTGGTCCGTTGTTTGAGACGCCGATTGTTGGACCACTGCCGGAAGACTGTGGCTTTGTTGTCCCCGTCCCGGGGTTTCCGTGTCAATAGTGCAGAGAGACGCGCTGCCGCGCGTCTCTACATTCCAAGAGGTTTTCTGAACAGGAGAATGACGATCATGAAAAAAATAGTTTTGGATTACTGTGTGTTCTCAATCATCCTACTGACTAGCGTTGCCACGAGCAGTGTCGCTGACGTCAAACCCGGCGATACCGTTACCAAGGACAATACCGCGCAAGCGGAAACGCTCCTGACCCCAGCCACACGCTGGATGGTCGAGCGGGGGATGCCGATGCAGATTATCGAGACCAAGAAGATTCAGTGGCCAAAAGCGTATCAGGCTGCTACTGAGAAATTTGCCGCGCAAGTGAAACTCGCAGCCGACGGTGGGGAAATCTTCAACTATGTTGCTGGGCTTCCCTTCCCGACCATTGATGGCCACGATCCTCTGGCCGGGTTTCGGGTCATGTGGAATATGTTTTTTCCTCCCGTCGACAACGTGGGACTAGAGTACAGCACTGAAGTAGTCAACAGCCAAGGCGCGGTTGAACGCACTGTCGAGACTCCGTTTCGAGCCATGAAGTGGCTTGGCCGGCTGTACCTTGATCCCAAGCCGGTGGTTCCTCACAACCCGCCGCTGCACTATACGACCCTGCTCGGGCCTCTTGCTTTCCCTCGTGAGCTTAAAGGGCTCTCTCTCTTGTACTTCCGCTACCTGCCCCGAGACAAGCCAGATGACGGTTATATGTACATACCCGAACGGCGCAAAGTCGTTCGCTTCAGTGAGGCCAATCGTAGCGATGCGTTCGGTGGTTTTGACTATGACATCGATACTTTTTATGGACTGAATACCAAGATCAGCAATTGGACCTTCCGGGTGTTGGCGGAGAAGGAAATTCTGGCGGTGATGCACAGCGGTAAGTATGGAGATGACTCGACGTGGTGTGCGCCGCGCGATGGCACTCACGGGATTCTAGCGGCACTCCCATGCGTGTCCTGGGAGAAGCGCCGGGTGTGGGTCGTCGAAGGGCTACCCACGGGTTATCCTCGGGAGTATGCCTATTCCAAGCGTATCGTGTATGTCGATCAGGACACATATCGCTTGGTGCTCGAAGAGATCTACGACCAGCAGGGCGAGTTGTGGAAAGTCTACCTCCCCTGTTTCTTCTACAGCACCAAGCCATATGCGGGATACCCGGCCAACCCGCTTGCGGGGGCGAAGTATAACTATGAAGACGAGTGGTTCTTCGTTCCCAACTCGGTACTGGTCAATATTCAAGAAAGTAGCGCGAACATCACGTCCGCGCCTCCAGGCAATAAGAAGCCTGCGCAATGGCAGCCCGACTGGTATTTCAATGAGAACGAGTCGGGCAACGTGCCGGATGCATATACTGTTGATTATTTGACGCGTAGCGGTCGGTGAGTCAGTCGAGCGACTTCCCACTCTGGGTGTCTGAACAGAAAGACAATTCGCTATGACTCTACAACAGGCGCTACTCTCCTGTTCGTCTGTGGGTCGAGGAGGCCAGCCAGGAACGCGAAGGGTTCACGGTTCAGTTTTCTCCGTGAGGTCTGAGCATTCCTTACCTCGGTGCCTGGCAGACAACTGCAAACACCCGGTGGTGCACGGCCAGCGGATTTTCAGGGAAACGTTCGCGCAGCAATTGCTGCAGCTCGGCATCGAACCGCGCGACACGTTCTGGCGATAAACTGGCGGCAATGCCAGCGCTCGCGCGGATGCGTCCGCGCCAGGCTTCGTGGGTGTACGGCGTGAACTCATCGAACGAAAATGTCTCGATGTTGTGAAAGCCAGCGATGGCAACGTCGCCAAGCCAGCGCGAGTAGATACCTCTGCCGCCGCTCATCGTCCATTCTGGATTATGCTGTTCGATCAGCTTTTCAGTGGCTGCGACGACATTACCGGGCAGGGGAATCCAATCGAAATGGGCGATGACGAGCCGACCTTGGGCAACCACGAGGCGACGGACTTCTCGTGCGGCTGTGGGGCGGTCGAACCAGTGCCAACACTGACCTGCCGAAACCACATCGAAACTTGCATCCGGCAGCCCAGTCTGCTCGGCTTTAGCAATGACGTACTGCGTGCCGACTCCGGCCTCCTCGTCCAAGCGTTTCGCTTCTGCGACCAGCGGTGCGGAGGGATCGAGTCCAGTGACCACACAGCCGCGCCGAGCAAACCCGCGTCCGAGTGTTCCCGTGCCGGTGCCAAGATCGAGCACCCGCTGCCCCGCCATGCCAACGCCAAAGGCAGCGAGGCGGGTAAAAAGCGCGTCAGGAAACCCGGCACGATGACGACTATAATCCTGTGCAGTTTTGCCGAAGTCGATGTCCATGGCCTTCCCCCCTGTCAAGCAGTTGCAGAGGTAGCAATCAAGAAACCTCGTAACACGCGAGACGCATTACGTGAAGCGTGTTACGTGGTGCGTGAGGAGAAAATCTTGTCGGTGATTTCCTATCTGGAATGCTCAGAATCCAAGTGCTTCTGCCGCCATGTTGAGTACGACCGGCACAGAGTACGTCGTGCGTGCGAGGCGCAGATCTTTGTTCTTCCCTTCGGCGAACAAGCCTGAGGCGCTGAGCCAGAAGGCCGTGCTGCGCATCATGTAGAGAATGTTGTAGTAGCGGCACGTGTCGAAATCGATGGTAAGGCCGGTGAGCTTCTGGTAGTGGTCGATAAAGAACTCGCGTTCGACTACACAGGACAAGAGCGAGGAGCCTTCGCGGTTGAGGTCGGACAGGACGTAGGCCACATCATACATCGGGTCGCCGATGACTTGCAGCTCCCAGTCGATGATCGCCGAGATGGCATCGTCCTTCACGATCAGGTTGCCAGTGCGATAGGCCCCGTGTACGAAGGCGAGGCGCTGCGTCTTGGGCGCGTTGGCTTTGAGCCACAAGAGTAGTTCGGTCAGCACAGGCTCGGGTTTGCGCAAGGATTGCTGAATTAAGGATTCCCACTTGGCGATCTCACGCAAGGCAAAGTCGTTGCCAGGCTCGGGGACACCGAGGAAATCCAGCCTCGCCGCTTTCCAGTCGATATTGTGTAATGCGGCGAGGGCTTCGGTGAAGCTCCCCGGTAATTTGCCACGTTTGGCGGCTTCGGCATAATACTGCTTCCCGGCCTTTGACCACGGGTTCGGTACTTCACCTTCGACCTTTTCCATGACGAAGAACGGACCGCCGAGGAGCGAGGTATCTTCCTCGTACCAATAGACTTTGGGTGTTGGTGCTGCGGTTGGTTCTAACGCTTGGATGACGCGATATTGCTCTTTGAGGTCCGACAGATTGCGTAGGAGACCGACGCCGGGGTCTTTACGCAGACACATGCCGCGCGTGACTTCTCGGCCTTCCTCTTTCCAGTGAGCATAGAAGATGTAGATCTCGTGCGACCAGCCGCCGGGACTGTGGGTGAACTGTGTGAGCGACAAGCCTTGCGCTTGCGGGAGTTTGGTTTGGAGATAAGCAATGATTTTGTCTTGGGTGGATTGGTTCATGGCAGTCAGTTTGTAGTTGGCAGTTAGTAGTTTTTGACGATGAGATCTCAGCCCTGGATATTTTTTACTCGGTACTTTCCACTTTTCACTCTTTCGTGCCTGCGATCTTCAGTTCCTGGTCAAGTAAGGCGCGGAGTGTCGTCCGGACACGCTGATTCGCGGTAGTGAAGGCCTCGGGACCGAGCCGGTCTTTTTCGCTATACAGCCATTCGATCAAGCGGCTGAGGCGTTCCTCTTGGTTTGCGCTTCCAGCTTCAGGAAGTGGCTGTCCACTCAGGACGCTGGAGAGGTCGCGAAAGGTGTCGCTCAGAATGCCTTCCTTCTCTGCGGGAATGTCGCGCCGTTCCTCGACTTGGCGGGAAACGAATTCTAATATCACCGCCGCCATGAAGGCTTGGGCTTTGGGGTAGGGTTCTGGAATCGCTGGGCCGATGACATTGCGCAGCGAAGCGATGATTTCGTTGAGTAATTGGTGTGCGGTCAGCATGGAGAAGAGACATATGGAAAGCGCCGATCGTTGTCAAAGGACCCCTTACTTCGGGCTCTGGCGTGCCGGTTGACAGGCGTCAGGCATCAGCCGGATAATTGCCGTCGATGGGCAACGACATTTCCTCTCCGCCTCCACTGTCAACGAATCCGAGCTTGGCGGCGTCGATGAGAAAGCCGTAGATTTTTGTCGCTACATGGCGAAAGGCCATAAGGTTCTCAACGATCTTGAGCAACTCTTCATCGGGGGTGACGCGACGCTCATTCAGCAACGCCTCAAAGGTTTTGAGTATGTCCCGATGGGAAAAAGGACCTGAAGATATGCTCATCCCCAAGAATTTGAGAATCCTGATAATCAGGTGCTCAGTTGCGTTATAGTACCCAAGACACTCATATGTGAGCGCGGAGGTTTTTACGCTTACATCAATCTCCTGTTGTGCAAATCGTTGGATATTGAGATGAATCTTCTCCAGGTTCTCAAGCCCGAACTTGATCTCCTGTCACAGCTCGGTCGTGTTCATAGAGGATCTTTCCCTCGCGCAAGATTCTCTCCTTGAAGTAGCCTTGGATGTTGGCAAAGTCGAGCACGCTGACACGTCTTTGCGTTGCCATCAGACATTCGGCAAGCGCCCGAAAATAATGCTCCGAAGGGATTCCTTCACAACAGATATCAATGTCGGAATCGGCTCGATAATCTCCTCTGGCCATCGAGCCATACAAGATAACCCTCCAGGCTCCATGGTGAAGGAGGATGGATGCTATGGTTTCGAGATCTTGCGCGATGTCGTTTGGAAAGCTTTTCTGTGTCAGCAATAGCTTTTCCATATCAACAAGCTCCTATCTAGAGAAGGCATAAGTCATTGGTGAGGGGTGCATTAATCCATCCGACCGAAAAGAGAGTAAGGAATCAAGTCCCTGCTTTGACAGCCCTAGCCCGCCCGGAGTACAGTGACGCAGCCTCTACGAAACTCATTAGGAGGGGGAACTATGAGCATCAAAGGAAAAGCGGCGGTCGTCGGCTTTGCCGAGACGAAGCCGCAGAAAAGCTCGGGCGACAGAACCGCACTCGGCATTATTGGTGAAGTTGCCCGCGACGCTATCGCTGACGCGGGACTGGAGAAGAAAGATATTGATGGCTTGCTCACTGGTATCGCCTTTGGCGATTTCAGTGTGTTGTGGCCCTCAGTTGTGGCGGAATATCTGCGTCTGCACCCGCGCTATTTCAGCCAAGTTGAACTCGGCGGTGCTTCACCTGCTGGCATGGTGTGGCGTGCAGCGGCGGCAATTGAAGCTGGCATGTGTAATACCGTCCTGTGTGTGGTCGGCGACACCTGGGGCAATCGCACGCTGGCGTTGAAGCCGCCGCCATTTCCGCGCATGGATGCCGAGTTCGACGCGCCGTATGGGTTGATCGCCGCGAATCCAGGATATGCGCTGATAGCGCAACGTCACATGCACGAGTTCGGCACCACGCCACAACAGATGGCCAAGGTCGCTGTCGATCAACGCAAGAATGCCTGTAAGAATCCCGCAGCCATGTTTGGCAATAAAGAGATCACCGTCGACGATGTGCTGAATTCGCGCATGATCGTCGATCCGCTGCATCTGCTGGAAATCGTTAGCCCATGTTCCGGTGGTGGGGCGTTCATCGTCACCAGCGCTGAACGGGCGAAACAAGGTCCGCATCGTCCGGTGTATCTGCTCGGCGCTGGTGAAGCTGGCGGACATTGTGGCATTACCCGCGCCCCAAGCCTGACGACCTCGCTGGTGAAGCCTGCTGCCGAGGCCGCGTTCGCGATGGCTGGCGTAGCGCCGAAAGATATGCACTTCGTCCAACCGTACGACTGCTACACCATCACCGTCATCGTTACGTTGGAAGATGCTGGCTTCTGCAAGAAAGGCGAGGGCGGTCGCTTCGTTGAAGAACACGATCTTTCCTATAAAGGCGACTTTCCTAGCAACACCCACGGCGGGCAACTTTCCTACGGTCAGCCGGGACTTGCGGGTGGCATGAGCCACGTGATTGAAGGCGTGCGCCAGTTGATGGAGCGTGGCGAGGGGCGTCAGGTCAAGGATGCAACGATTGGCTACGTGAATGGTAACGGCGGCATTATGAGTGAGCAGTGCAGTTTGGTACTCGGAGTGCAGTAGAGAGCGATCAGGGAAAATAAGACTGAGCAATGAGGACTGAGGGCTGAGAGAAGAATTCAGGAGTCAGAAGATGGACTTTTTCATTCTGGATTCTGGCTCCTGGCTTCTCCGGGCGGCCCAGTCTTGGTATGAGCCGAAGATTGATCGCTGACCGCTAGCAAAGAAAGGAACAAAGATATGCCAGACTACAAAAAACCCCTACCACACCCAACCCCGGCATCGAGACCGTTCTGGGAGGCGGCGAAGCGCCACGAGTTGCAGATTCAGCGCTGTACCAAATGCAGTGCGCATATTTTCTATCCCCGCGAACTTTGCCCCGAGTGTTTGGCACCCGACCTTCAGTGGATCAAAGTCTCTGGAAAAGGTTCGGTCTATTCGTTTACCATTGCTCAGCAGGCCACCCATCACGGGTTCGCCGAAGAAGTGCCGTATGTCATCGCCATCGTCGAGTTGGACGAGGGGCCGCGCTTGACAACCAACATTACCGGGTGCAAGCCCGAGGCCGTGCGTATTGGCATGCCGGTGGTGGCTTCGTTCGATGATGTCACCCCGGAGATGACGTTGGTGAAGTTTCGTCCTGCGTAAATGACCGTATCGCCGAGGACGTGTGGCTTGCGCTGCGGCTTCGGCGCCTCGATAATGACAGAATTCTGAACTCATTTCCCCCCACGAGGAGAACACCATGCTGCTGATAAACGCACTGAAGTGGTCGTGTCAGATGCTCATTGGTCTGTTGCTCTGGGGCATGCCGGTGGCTGGTATGGCGCAGGAACCGCGTGATACCGACTCTCCTGTGGCAGACGCTAGCGCCGAAGATCCGAGACGGCACTCGCTTGGTGCCCCTCAGGTATTGGAACTTCCTCCAGTGCAGGAAGCCGCACCGGAAGAAGCCGAAGTGCCGCCAGTCGATGCTGTCGCTTCTCCAACTCCTCCGCCGTCAGTTGCACTCGATGATCCCGCGCAGGACTCCGAGGCGCAGTCGTGGCCACCAGCAGTCGAGACAAATCCGCAGGAAGCGATGGCACCGCGTACCTATCTGGGGGTGCTCTACGCGACGGCTGAAGAAGGTCAGATTGGCGTCAAAGTGCTCGATGTCATTCCCGGCAGTCCAGCTGCGCGGGCCGGGTTTGAAGGGGTAAATACGCCAAGCTCCGCCGGAAGTCAGGTGGCCGATGCCGTTATTTTTACTGCCGCACCTCTGGCTGGACCGTTTGCTCCCTTAATTATTTTGCCGTACGCCATCTATCGCTCGCGACAAATGCCTGGCGACTTGATCGTTGGCATTGGTGAGCAACAAGTACAGGATGCTGCAAGCTTTGGCCAAGCTATGCATGAGTATCGCGTTGGAGATACCGTAGTGTTTTCGGTTGTCCGGCATGGGCAACCGCTGCAAATTTCTGTGCTGCTCGAAGAAGAACCTGCGTGAAGATCGTACGCCGCACGTTTCACGAGCTGGTCGTCTGTGCCTCGAACGCCTTCAAAGTGTTCTGCATGAGCATGGCCACGGTGACAGGGCCGACCCCGCCAGGAACTGGGGTAATGAAAGCTGCGCGCTCCCAGGCCGGTGTGTATTCCACATCGCCGACAATTTTCTTGCCTACCTGATTGATGCCGACATCAATGACCGCAGCGTCTGGGCGAATCCACTCGCCTTTGATGACTTCCGGCGATCCGACGGCCACGACGAGGATTTCCGCACGGCGGGCATGCTCAGCCAGGAGGCCGCGACGCGCGGTCGCAATGTGGCAGATCGTGACGGTTGCTTGGCGGTCAAGCAGCATGAGGCTCAACGGCTTGCCCACCAACTCACTGTGCCCAACAATGACGGCTTCTTTGCCTTCCATCGCGATACCCGTCGCGTCGAGCATGCGCATGACCGCGAGCGCGGTGCAGGAGCCAACGCGCATTTCCCCAATCAGCGCCGCGCCGACATTTTCTGGGTGGGTGCCATCGACATCCTTGAGCGGGGTAATTGCGTTCACCAGGATTGAGCGACGCAGATGGGCAGGCAGTGGCAGTTGGAGGATGACTCCCGTGACTTCCGGGTCACGGTTTAGTTGATCGAGGCGGCGCAAGACTTCGTGCTCCTCCACGGTATCCGGCAGTTGATACCAGCGATACTCAATGCCCAGCCGCCGCGCCGCGCGGTTTTGCGAGCGAATGTACACTTCGATAGCAGGGTGAGACCCGACGTAGACGCTGACGAGCACCGGCCGGCGTCCGGTTTGGCGGATGAGCTGAGGAATGACCGCATGCAGCTCATCGTAGACCCCCTGGGCAATAACCTTTCCTTCGACAACATGTGCACCCATGCTGCGAAAGTATCACTCTGCTTGGAGAAAAAAAAAGGGCCTGCCCGAGAAGGACTACGCCGCAGGTCTCCGCCTCTGGACTCTTGGCTTTTTTCCCGGCATGCTGCGCAAGGCAGGAAGGAGAGAGTGGATGAAAACTTTCTTCGAACGATTTCTCGATGAAATTTCTCGCAAACTTGAAGCCGGAGAGATTGATGAAGAGAAAGCCCAGCGCTGGATCGGGGAACTTCAAGCGCAGCTCCAAGACTACGCTGAGCGACATCCACAGGCCCCGATCGTGCAAATGCCGGTGAAACACTGAATAATGCTTCTCGGTTCGTTCCTGCACGCAGGAACCCGCCTATGAATTTCGACGAGACGCTGCAACACGTGGCGGATCTGCTCCGCCGCGAGGGACGTGTATCCTATCGGGCGTTGAAGCGGCGCTTTGCCTTGGACGATGAATATCTCGAAGACCTCAAAGCCGAGCTGATTCATGCCAAATGCGTCGCTCGCGACGAGGACGGGGTGGTCTTGGTCTGGACGGCTGGGGAAGGAACCGGGGAATCGGAGAACCGGAGCATCGGAGCATCGCAGACCTCACCCCAATCCCCAACCCCTAACACCCAACCCCTAGCACCAAGCACTCAGCGCCTCCCTGCTGAACGGCGTCAACTCACGGTAATGTTCTGCGATCTGGTGGGTTCGACCGCGCTGTCAGAGCGGCTCGACCCCGAGGATCTGCGCGAGCTGGTGCGTGCGTATCAACAGACATGTAGTACCGTGATCGCTCGATTCGACGGCTACATCGCTCAGTATCTCGGCGACGGCTTGTTGGTGTACT
>SXGS01540001.1_pt1 | contig 15126 bp, 15 predicted proteins | sample 3174681 | NCBI WGS metagenome assembly SXGS01 (sample SAMN11356861, study PRJNA531348) | freshwater metagenome | isolation source: freshwater sample F1-80 | place: China: Fuxian Lake, Yuxi | collected 2017-12-25 | reverse complement strand
CGTGGGCAAGGATGCCGCATTCCAGATAGCGGCGGAAGGTGCGCTCGACATGGGCCGGCGGTGCTTCACCGTATTCACCGGCGGCGAGTTCCAGCCAGGTTTCGAGGTTCGTCTGGACAATCCGATACCACAGCGTCTGTGCGGCGCAGGGTGCGGCTCCCATCACCCAGCGCAATTTCCACGCGCTTGCCGAGGCGATCGGCCGGCCCGAACTCAAGTCGGACGAGCGCTTCGCGCGCATCGCCGCGCGCAGCCTTCACTGGCGCGAACTCATGGGCGAGGTCGAAGCCTGGACGCGCAAACGCCGCGTTGCCGAATGCCTGCGCGTGCTCGAATCCGCCGGCGTGCCTTGCAGCCACTTCGGGGAACCCGAGGACGCGTTGACCGATGCGCACACGCGGGCTCCTGGCACCGGTGCGCGACGACGCGGGCGAGTTCCTGGGTGTCAACCCGCCCTACCGCTTGTCAGAAACCCCGGCCGAGCTGCATTCCCCCGTGCCCGCTGTCGCAGAACACACCAGTTCGCTCATCGCCGACTGGCTTGGAACTGACGCGCCGGAGCTGGCGCGGGCGCGGGCAGAGGGCGCCTTCGGCACCTGAACAAGGGGCTGGTGGTGCCGCTGTGCGTCCTGGTCTGACAACGAGCCTTGTGCGAGCCGCGGGGCTACGGCTTGCAATACCTACAGGCCAAACTCGCGGCGGATCTCCTCGCCGTGCTCGCCGAGCAGCGGTGCAGCCCGGCGAATGCCGGTCGGCGTGGCCGAGAAGCGCACCGGATACGCCAGTTGCTTCACCTCGCCCGCGGTCGGATGCGTGACGCGGCGCATCATGTGGCGCTCGACATCCGGGTCGGAGAAGACCTCGTCAAAGTTGCGCACCAGGGAGAAGATCGCCCCCGCGTCGGTAAGGCGTCGCGTCCACTCGGCCGCGCTCAATCGCGCGAACGCCGCCCCGAGAATCGCTTCGAACGCGTCGCGGTGCCGGCAACGGCCGGCGTTGTCCTTGAAGCGGACATCGTTCGCGATGTCCGGGTCGGCCAACGCAATCAACACTGCCTGCCAGTACTTGTCGTCATGCGCCATGATGAAGATCTGCCGGCCATCAGCGGTCGTGTAGCTGTTGTAGGGCGCGATCTGGTAGTGCCGGTTGCCGGTGCGCGGCGGCTGTTTGCCGGTGGCGAAGTAGTAGCCCTCGCGCGGCAACATGGAAAAGATCGCGGCGTCGAGCATCGACAGATCAACTCTCTGTCCCACACCGCTCGCATTGCGCGCGTGCAGCGCGGCCAGGATGCCGGTGACGGCGAAGACCGGGGTGATGAAGTCGCCCAGTGCGATGCCGGTACGCAAGGGCCCGGACTCCGGCGTGCCGGTCAACTGCATCGCCCCGGACATGGCCTGGATGATGGGGTCGAGCGCCGGGCGGTCGCGGTTGGCGCCGTCGTCGCCGAAGCCCGACATGGCGCAGAAGATGAGTCTCGGGTTGACCGCGCGCAAAGCTTCGTACCCGATGCCCAGGCGGTCCGCGGTGCCAGGGCGGAAGTTCTCAACCACGATGTCGCAGTGTGCGGCGAGTTTCAATGCATCGGCGCGGCCTAGCGCGGTCTTGAGGTAGATCACAAAGCCGCGCTAGATGAGATTCAGGCTCAGGGTGTACTCGGTCTCACCGCCCAAGCGCGTGTCGCCAGTGCGGCGGATCGGATCGCCCTCAGGCGCTTCGACCTTGATGACGTCGGCCCCCAGATCGCCCAACATCAGGGTGCAGACCGGCCCGGCCATCATCAGGGTGAAGTCCAGCACGCGAATGCCTGCCAGCGGCCCGCGATTGACGGGTGCCGAATCCCCCGGTGGTCTGGTGTCGTCGTTCATCGCCGCCCTTATTCCGCCCTGATGCCTTGCTTCTTGATCAGTTCTGCCCAGCGTGCCGTATCACGCGCGAGCAACTGTCCAAGACCTTCAGGCGTACTCAGCTCGACTTCGAAACCCTGGTCGGCGAGTGACTTCTCCTCGGCCCGCAACACCTGCGACATCTCGGCGTGCAGGCGCGCAACAAGTTCTGCCGGGAGGCCCCTGGGTGCGAAGAGGCCGTACCAGATGTCACCTTGCACGTCCTTGAAGCCGGCTTCGGTCAGTGAAGGTACGCCCGGCAGGAGCGCGGCGCGCTTGTCGCCGGTAATGCCTAGCGCGACCAGCTTGCCAGCGCGCACGTGCGGCGCCGCCGCGATGATGGTGAGCGGCGCCATGTCGAGCTGGCCACCCAGCACATCGGTGATCTGCGGCGCGGTGCCGCGATAGGGAATGTGGGTCATGAAGACGCCAGCGCGCACCTTGAAAAGCTCGGCGGCGAGATGGTTTGGCGTCCCCACCCCAGGAGAGCCATAGTTGAGGCGTCCGGGCGCCTTGCGTGCCGCTGCGGCGAGGTCGGCCGCGGTGCGAAGACCGGTCTTGGGATGGGTGACCAGCACGAGGCGGTTCCAGCCCATCAGCACGATGGGTGTCAGGTCGCGCATCGCGTCGTAGCTGAGTCCGGCCTGCAAGGTTGCACCGGTGGCCAGCGTGCTGGCGGCAATGAGAAGCGTTGCGCCGTTCGGCGCGGCGCGCACAGTCGCCTCGGTGCCGATGGCGCCCGATGCGCCGATGCGGTTTTCGACCACAAGGGCGCGCGCCAGCCGTTCCGCAAACTTCGGGCCGATGCTGCGCGCCAGAAGGTCGGGCGTCGAGCCCGGGGTGGTCGGCACAAGGATGCGTAACGGCACGTCGGGCAGAGCGGCGGATTGCGCAAGCACGGGTCCGGTCGCCAGACCGAGGGCGAAGGCGATCGAGACGGCGATGCAGCCGCGCGAACGGCGTCTGGTGAGGGGACGGCGAGTCTGCGAGTTCTTCATGTTGGCTCCTGGCGATCGAATCAGTTCGGCGTGGCGCAGCTCAGTGCGCGAGCGGCGCGTGCTTGAGGTAATGGCGTTCGGCCCGCAACAGGTGTTCGCGCATCTCGCTGGCTGCGTGGTCGGCGGCGCGCGAGCGCAAGTGCGCGATCAAGCGCCGGCGCAGCGGCATCACCGCGCGGTCGGACATCGGAGTCATGCCGCGGCTCAAGTTCCCGGTCACGGCCATCAAGGTGGCCGTGAGGGTGACGAGCAGCGGGTTATGCGTCATGCGCGCAAGCATGCGGTGGAATTCCAGATTCAGCTCGGTACGCCGGCCGGTGTCGCGCGCACGCACCGCGGCCTCGGCAGAAGCGACATTGGCCTCGAGGGCATCGATCTCATCGGCAGTGGCGCGCAGGCAGGCGAGCCGCGCGACTTCCGTGCCGAGGATGACGCGCACCTCCGTCAGATCCGACGGCCGGATCTCGCCCAGATGGAAAAGGTCGCCCACCGCGGCTTCGACCGCTTCGCTGCCGCCACCGATGATGAAGGTGCCGCCGCTGGCGCCGCGACGCATCTCGAGCAAGCCCATGCCGGCCAGCGACTTCAGGGCCTGGCGGATGCTGTTGCGGCTGACCTGGAACTGACTCTCCAGCGCACGCTCGCTGGGCAGCTTGTCGCCGACATTGAGCGCGCGCGCCGCCAGTCGAGCGCGAATCTGCGCGACGATCTCGTCGGCAGGGCGGCTGCCGACGACGGGCGAGAAATTCGAGAGTCGATCCATCAGTAGGACGGAAACGACAGGCCGCCATTGATGCTTAAGGTCGAACCGGAGATCTGGTCGCCGGCGGGGCTGGCGAGAAAGACCACGTAGTCGGCAATGTCCTGCGGCGTGTTGATGCGAAACGCTGCTTTGGCGTGCGCTCGGTCGAAGGCCTTGACCAGCACATTGCCGGGATCGCTGTCCTTGGCCTTGAGGTAGCGTTCGTAGGGCGGGGTGCCTGCGGTAATGGTGGTGGCCACCGCGTTGATGCGGATACCGTCGCCGGCGAGCTCCTTGGCCAGCGCGCGCGTGATGAACATGACGGCGGCGCCGGCGGCGCCAACCATGGATTCTCCTGGCGTTGGCTCACGCGCGGCATCCGTGGTGAGGAGGATGATCTTGCCGCCGCGTTGCTGCCGCATGGCAGGTACCGCGGCGTGCAGGGCGTTGAGGCGCGGGCCCAGGCGACTCTCGATCATCGCCAGGCTGTCGGCCGGCGTCGCCATGGCCGCAAAAGCGCGTGGCGCCGGCTCCGCAGGCCCCCCGCTGCCGACATAGACATCGATGCGCCCCCAGGCTGCGCGTACGGCCTCGACCAATGAACAGGCGTCTGCGAAGGACGAGACATCGCCGCGGACATGGCGAACCTCGCCCGGAGACGATGCACATTCCGCGACAAGAACCTTGGCCGCGGCCAGGTCGCGCCCCTGAAATACAACACGCGCCCCCGCTGCGGCGAGCGTCAGGACGACGGCGCGCCCGATACCTTTGCTACCGCCGGCAACGGCGACGCGCAGTCCTGCCAGTCCATTGGCGATGTCGTTCATGCGCAGTGCATCAGCTCTTGCTGCCCGCTTCGCGAGCGCCGATCGCACTTTTCAATCCGGAGTCGCGGCGCTTTTTCATGAAGTTGCTCTCGTCGTCCTCGTAGCGGATGTTGGTCGAGAGCGCATGCATGACATAGCCGTGTGCAAACTGGCTGGTCATGCCCAGCGAATCCAGCGCCAGGTGGGTGGCGGCCTTGCCGAAGGCGATGGCGTCACGTGGCAGTGCGGCGATGCGCCCGGCCCAGGCGTCCCCGGCGGCCTCGAGCTCGGCGTCGGGCACGACGCGATTGACGAGGCCCATCGCGACGGCCTCCTGCGGCGCGATCATCTCGGCGATGAGCAGCAACTCGCGCGCCTTCTTCGGGCCGGCGGCGAGGATGTTCCAGGCCGTCATGTAGGCCGCGCCTGCGAGTCCGGCCTTTTGCTCCGGATGGCCGATCTTCGCCGTGTCGCTGGCGATGGCCAGGTCGCAGGCTTCGACGATGTGCAGCCCGGCGCCGACACAGACGCCGCGCACCAGCGCGAGCGTCGGCTTGCTGCAGTACAGAAGGTCGCGAAACTGGTTCAGGTGGCGGCGGTCGAAGTTGAGGCGCGCCCGCTGGCTGGGACGGCGGCCGCGGCCACTGGGGTCGAAGCCGTACTCGGAACCGACTTCGGCCAGATCGTGACCCGCGCAGAAATGCCCACCTGCGCCCTGGATGACGACAACGCGCACCTCGTCGTCGGCCTCCGCATCGGCCAGGCATTCCATCATGCTGTCAAAGGCGGCATAGGTCAGGGCATTGCGCTTGTCCGGCCGGTTGAAGGTGATGGTAGCGCGACCGGCGCCTTTCGCGTAGTCGATGGTGGTATCGCCGCTGGTCTGCATGGCCTGCCTCAGGTTATCGGGAGCGTGCGAGCTCTTCGCGGATGCGCGCGGCATGCTCGTCGACCGCGGGCGGCCCGCTGTCGGCGCCGGTCCGCGCGCCATCGAACTCGGCCGGGTAACGCGGCACGCGGATCGGCCCGACCGGAGAATCGAGTTCGTGGTACATCGCGTTGTGCGCGACCTGCGGGTCGGCGAGGTGCTCTTCTAGGCTTCGCACCTGAGCCACCGGCAGGTCGAAGGGTTCGAACAGCGCCAGCCAGTGCGCGCTGGGCTTGGTCGCCAAGACTTCGCCGATGCGCTTGTAGAAGGTGTCAGTCATCAGCACCGGGTCGTGGATGGCCATGAGCTCGGCCTTGATGTCGGGCCGCTCCAGCGCCTTCAGAGTGCGCGACATTTGCGCCCCCGACACCGGCGTGATCACCAGGTAGCCGTCGGCGGTGCGCACGACCGGGCAGAAAGCCGGCTTCCACGGCGTCGCGTCGCCGACGAAGGTACGGTGCTGGAACATATCGGGGAAATTGAAATAGCTCATGACGTCGAGCATCGGCAGGGACACCTGCGCGCCGCGGCCGCTGCGTTCGCGCGCGAACAGGGCTGCCGTGACCGCCTGCGCGCCAAAGGTCGCCACCACCTTGTCGACGACCCAGTAAGGCGCGACATCGGGGCGCCCGCTCGGACGGAGCAAGTCGATCATTCCGGTCTGCGCCTGAATCAGCGAGTCGTAGGCGGGTTTGCCCGCCATCGGTCCGTCGGGCCCATAGCCGGTGATCGACAGGCGCACCAGGCGTGGATTGAGCGCAGCCACGACTTCCTGCCCCAATCCCAGGTTGGCGGCCACATGCGGGCGCCAGTTCTCCACCAGGACATCCGCCTGGACGAGCAACTCCTTCAACGTCGCCAGGCCCTCGGCGGACTTCAGGTCGAGCACGATGCTCTGCTTGCCGCGGTTGCTGCTGGTCCACAAAGCGCTCAGGCCCTGCTTGCCGTGGCCGAACTTGCGAAAGGCGTCGCCCCCCGGCGGCTCGACCTTGATCACCTGCGCACCCAGGTCGGCAAGCATCGTCGAGGTGTAGGGCCCGGTCAAGTAGCTCGAGGACTCAACTACCCGCACGCCCGCAAGGGGACCGGCCTGGGTCATTTGCCGGGCTCCTTGCCCGCCAGCGCGGTCCAGCGCTCGGCTTCCCTCACGATCTGGACACCGAATTCCGGGCCGGTCGCAGCCGACACATCGAAGCCGAGCTTGCGAATGGCCTCGCCGATCTCCAGCGCCTGGGTGGCGCGCGCGACCTCAGCGCTCAGGCGCTGCACCAGGGCAGCCGGGGTCGCCGCCGGCACGACGAAGCCGTACCAGACCATGGACTCGTAGCCCGGCAGGCCCGCAGCCTCGGCCATGGTCGGCACCTCGGGCAGGGCGGCGGTCGGCCGGGACGCCGCGACGGCAAGCGCGCGCAGCTTGCCGGCCCGCACATTGGCCAACGTCGTCGTCTGCACGGTGTAGTACATTGACACCGTGCCGGCGATGGTGTCGGTGAGCGCCTGCGCATTGCTGCGGTAGGGAATCTCGCGGATGTCGATCCCCAGGCGCGCCTTGAGCGCCTCCATCTCCAACTGGCTGGGCGTGCCCGGCCCCGACGATGCATAGGTCAGCGCGCCGGGATTGGCGCGCCCGTAGGCGATGAGTTCGCGCATGGTCTTCGCCGGCAGGTCGGCATTGATCGCCAGGAGCAAGGGGTTGATCGCGACCCGCCCGACGGCGGCGAAGTCCTTGACCGGGTCGTAGGACGCGTTGGCCTGCGAAATCGGCGCGACCACGAAGGGCGTGGTCGCGACCAAGAGGGCCGCGCCGTCGCCCGGCAGCTTGGCCACGTGGGCCGCACCGACCATGCCGCCGGCGCCTTCGCGGTTCTCGACCACGACCGACACCTGCAACTGCTCGGCCAGGCGTCGGGCGTAGACCCGCGCGATCGCGTCCACGCCGCTGCCCGCCGAGAACGGCGAGACGATGCGCACGCTCTTCGCCGGGTAGGGCTGGGCGAGCGAGGTCGCGGTCCAGCAGGACGCCACCAGCAGGGCCCACCCCAGCATCTGCACAGGAACACACCGCCCGTCACCGTGTTGTCTCATCTCGTTCTCTCCAGAGTTTGTCCGCCCTCAACGCTTGCGTCGGGGTTCGACATAAAAGCGCTCGCGCGCATGATTGGATTCGCGCACGCCGCCGACCTTGCGCTCCTTCATGAAATTGAATTCGTCGCTCTCGTAGCGGACATTGGTCGCGAGCGTGTGCAGGAGTGGCCCGTAGGCGAACTGCCCGGTGACCCCGAGGGACTGCAAGGCGAGGTGGGTCGCGGCCTTGCCGAGCGCGACGCCGTCGCGCGGCAGGCGCACGATGCGCTCGGCCCAGGCTTCGCCCGCCTCTTCGAGTTCCGCGCGCGGCACGACCTTGTTGATCAGGCCGTTGGCAGCTGCCTCCTCCGCGCTCCAGACCTCCGCGAGCAGGAGGAGCTCACGCGCTTTGCGCGCCCCGAGGGTCATGATCTCCCAGGCGTCGAAGTAGGCCGCGCCCGAAAGCCCCAGTTTCTGCTCCGGGTGGCCGAGGCGCGCGGTGTCGGCGGCGATCACGAGGTCGCAGGACTCGGCGAGATAGAGTCCGCCGCCCAGGCAGTAGCCCTTGACGAGGGCGAGCGTGGGTTTGGGCGAGGCGAAGATGCGCCGGTAGCGCTCGACATAGTGCGTGTCGTACTTCAGGCGCGCGCGCTGGCTGGGCCGGCGCTTGCGCTCGCCAGTCGCAACGCCCGGCTCCTCGTAGAGGTTGCCGACCTCGGCTAAGTCATGGCCGGCGCAGAAGTCTTCACCTGCGCCGGTCAAGACCACGACCCGCACATCGTCGTCGGCCTCGGCGCGATCGTAGGCGCGCATGAGCGCAGCCCACATGGCCTCGCTCATGGCGTTTTTCTTGGTCGGGCGGTCGATGGTCAGGTAGGCCCGTCCGTCGCTGACGCGATAGGCGATCTTGCCGGTAGCGCTCATGCCTTGTGGGCCTTTCTCATACCGGCTCGCAGACTCGGCAATACGGTTGCGGCCATTGCGCGACCACGTCGCGCTTAGCCATCTTGCCCGTCGCGTTGACCGGCAGCGCGTCGGTCCGCAGCCAGCAGCGCGACGGCACCTCGAACTTCGCCAGTTGCGACCCGGCATGGGCACGCAAGGCCTCGACGCCCACCGCACTGCCCGACCTCGTCACGATAGCAGCACACACCTCTTCGCCGAGATCCGCGTGCGGTAACGCGACGACCGCGACCTCGAGCACATCCGCATGGCTGCGCAGGACAGCCTCGACGCGCGCGCTGGAGACGTTCTCGCCGCCGCGGATGATGATGTCCTTGGCGCGCCCGGTGACGTACAAGCGGCCCTCGTCATCCAGACGCCCGAGGTCGCCGGAGGCCATCCACCCTTGCGCGTCGGCGATCGGCATCGCCTCGCCCAGGACGCCGCTGACGGCCGTTGGCGTCCGAGCGACGATCTCGCCCACGCCATCGGCGTCCGGTCGCGCGATGCGCAACTCCACGGTCGGCAGAGGCCGGCCGACGCAACCGGGACGGCCTTCGATGTCAGCGCTGGCGCCGGTGGCGAGCACCCCGCCGGCCTCGGTGAAACCGTACATGTTGCCCACGCGCCGGCTCAATGCCGGAAAGGCGCGTTGGACCTTGGCACGCAGGTCCTGCGGCACCGAGGCACCTCCCATCTGCACACTGGCGATGCTCGAGGTATCGAAGGTTGCGAAGTCCGGGTGGTCGATGACCCGCGAGACCATGGTAGGCACGCTGCCCCAGGCGCGCACCTTCTCGGCCTCGATCAGGCGCAAGGCTTCGAGCGCGTCGAAGCGCCCCGCGAGGAACACGATCTTGCCGCCGGTAAGCATGGTCAGGATCGAGGTCTGGATGCCACCCAGGTGAAACAGGGGCATCGTCACCAGGCTGACCGTGCCGGATTGCGCGGGACCGAGTTCTCCCGGCACGCGGCCGGTCAGGATTAGTAGGTTGTGCAGGTTGGCGATGACCGAGCGGTGCGACATGACCACGCCACGGGCAAGCCCGGTGGTACCGGAACTGAAAATGGCCAGCGCCGGTGCCTCTTCGTCGCCGGCAGGCGGATCGAAGGCGATAACGCCGGGCCGCGCGATGACGTCGCGCAGGTCGCCAAAGCGCAAGCAGGTGTGGCCGCCGGGAAGCCGCTGCTCGTCGCCGGCGACTACCAGCGTCGGAGCGACCGAGTCAAGCACGGTCGCGGTCTCGTGCTCGCTCGACCAGGCATTGCCAAGCGCCACCGGCGCGGAAAGGACATGCAGGGCCCAGAATGCGACCAGCCATTCGATGCAGTTGAAACCTTGCAGCAGCACCCATCGACCGGGCTCCGCGCCGCGTTGGCGCAGCAATTCGGCCGCCCGCGCAACCATGGCGGAAAACTCCTTCCCGGTTAGTCGCCTTTCGCCCTGGACGAGGAAAGGTCGGTCGGCCCAGCGCTGCGCATCCGTAAGAAGCTCGACCATGCTACGTGGTCGCTCGGCGTACATGCGACAGGGATGGCCGTCGACGCGACCTTCGACCACCGCCCTGCCCCAGATCACGGACGCCGCGATCATCGGGCCTCAGCGGGCAGGGTGGCGAAACGCGGCGCGCGGCCCTCGGTCATGGCAGCCACCGCTTCGCGATAGTCCGCGCCGCGCATCATCTCGCCGATGCGGCGCCGGGAGTCCTCGACGCAGTCGCCGGCGGCGTGGGTCATCAGTTCGGCGTAAAGCTGGCGCTTGGTGGTCAGCGCCGCCAGCGGCGAGACCGTGTGCGCCGCGGAACGCGCAATATCCGCCACACGCGCCTCGAATTCGTCGGCGGCGAACACGGCGTTGACGAAGCCCATCGAGTAAGCCTCCTCGGCGCTGAAGTCGCGCCCGGTCAGGAGGATGTCGGCCGCGTGTGTCACCCCGACCAGGCGCGGCAACAGCCACGCAAGGCCGTATTCGGCCGGCAGCCCTAAGCGCGGCGCGACCGTGGTGAGCTTGGCTCCCGAAACCGCGTAGCGCAGGTCGCAGAAACCGGCGATCGCCACCGCGATACCGGCGCAGGCACCGTTGATCGCGGCAATCACGGTCTTCTTCATGCCCCAGTGCCAAATCAAGTCGTGGTCGAACTCGGGCCGCACGCCGTGGCCGGGCCGGGCCGCCTCGGCGGACCCGGTGCTGGCCTCGTAGTCGCGCTCCTCACCGGCATAGAAGTCCAGCGCCTTGAAGTCCGCGCCGACGCAGAACTGCCGGCCCGCGCCGCGCACGACGATGATGCGCGCGGCCGGATCGGCATCGAGCTTAGCCATGATCCAGCGGTACTCCTGGTTCATGCGCCGGGTCCATGAATTGCCCCGCCCGGGGCGGTTGAAGCGCACGGTGGCGACGCCGTCGGCGTCGATGCCGTAGTCGGTGACCTTGAGATCCATCGCGACGATCGTGGCAGCGCCCGGCGCGCGATCCGCCCGCTGGAACGGTCGGCGCGGAGCTTGTATAATAGGTCACTCAGTGTAGGGTGACCCATTCGGCCTGTCAAGCGGCGTGAAGGCATCATCGGCGTGAAGGCATCCTGCCTCGCGCACCGACACCAGATATCGCGAGGCTCACGTGCGACACAACACATCCATCCTGTTGACGATCCTGGCGACGTTGGCAGCACTCGCCTCCGGCCCGTCGGCCCTGGCCCAGAGCGAGGCTTACCCGTCCCGGCGCATCCAGCTCGTCGTGCCGTTCGCAGTAGGCAATGGCATCGACCAGCTGGCGCGGGAGTACGCGGAAGTCCTGCGCACCCAGATGAACACGAATATCGTGGTCGAGAACCGCGAAGGCGCCGGCGGGCTGATCGGCGGCGCCATGGTGGCGCGTGCCCCGGCGGACGGATACACCGTAATGATCGCCGCGCATCCGCCCTTCGCAATCGCGCCGCAGGTGCAAAAAGAGCCGCCCTACGACCCGGTCGCAGGCTTCATGCCGGTGGCACGCCTGGGCTCGGTGCCCCTGATTCTCGTCACCGCCAGCGCCTCGCCATTCAAGACCTGGCAGGAGATGTCCACCTATTTCCGGGCCAACCCGGACAAGGCCAACTACGCCGCTTCCGGCGTCGGCTCGCCAGGCCAGCTCTTCACAGTTTTGATCAAGCTCGCCACCAACCTGCCCTTGCAGGAGATTTCCTACAAGAGCACGGCGCAGGCGATGACCGATGTGCTGGCCGGCCAGGTGCAGGTCAGCCTGGTTTCCGTGCCGGCCGCGGCCCAGCACATCAAGGCCGGGACCTTGCGGCCGCTGGCGATCGGGTCCAAGGAGCGCCTCAAGCTGTATCCCGAGTTGCCGACCCTGGCCGAACTCATCGGCCAGCCCGGCTTCGAGGCCAGCGTCTGGTACGGCATCCTCGCGCCGGTCGGCACGCCCGCCGATCGCGTCGAAAGACTGTATGCCGAGTTTGCCAAGGCCAGCGCCGCGCCGCGCATCGCCGACTTCATGAATCGGGTTTCCATCACGCCCCAGTTGCAGGGACCGGCCGCCTTCGCGGCCTCGATTCGCAACGACGCGGCGGTCGCACGCAGGATGATCGAGGTAGCGCGGATCAAGCCGGAGTGAAGGGGGCCGCGGGACGCCGCGGGAGACGCTCATGGTGACACGCACCGCTCCGAGCATCTGCCGCAATTGCCTCGCGTATTGCCCGATCGTCGTGACCGTCGAGGGCGGCCGCGCCGTCAAGGTGACCGGCGACCGTGACGCGCCCTTGTTCGAGGGCTATACCTGCCCCAAGGGACGGGCGCTGCCAGCGCAGCACAATGACCCGACGCGTCTGCTGCGCTGCCTCAAGAAAGGTTCTGACGGCCGCTTCTTGCCCGTCGAGTCGGCCGTCGCGATTGAGGAAGTGGCGGAGAAGCTCAAGCGGATACTCGACGCGCACGGCCCGCGCGCGCTGGCCATGTACACCGGCACGGGCGTCGTGTCGCACCCCGTGGGCCCGCCCATCGCGAAGGCGTTTTTCCGCGCCATCGGCTCGCCCATGGTCTTTTCGGCGGCAACCATCGACAAGCCGGCCGCCAACGTGTCGACCGCGTTGCACGGCAACTGGGTAGCCGGAGCGCAGACCTTCGAGACCGCCGATACCTGGATCATCGTCGGTGCCAATCCGGTGATCGCGAAGTCCAACGGCGCACCATCGAACAATCCCGGCCAGCGCCTGAAGGAGGCCGTAGCCCGCGGCATGAAGCTGATCGTCATCGATCCGCGCTTCAGCGAGACCGCACGGCACGCGCATGTGCACCTGCAGATCCGCCCCGGCGAGGACCCCACGGTGCTGGCAGCGATGATCCACGTCCTCATCGACGAAGACCTCATCGATCGCGCGTTCATCGACAAGAACGCCCAGGGCCTTGCCGAATTCAGGGCAGCCGTCACGCGCTTCACCCCCGCCTATGCGGCAGCGCGCGCGGGCGTGCCGCTCGAATCCCTGCTCGAGGCAGCGCGCATCTTCGGCCGCGGCAAGCGCGGCGGCGCGGTGTGCTCCACCGGCCCGAGCTTCTCGACCCACAGCAACCTCAGCTACTACCTGGCCTTGTGCCTCAACACCCTCTGCGGGCGCTGGGCACGGGCCGGCGACAAGGCGCCGTACCCGAACGTCCTGTTGCCGGGCTTCGTGCCCAAAGCGCAGCCCTACCCTCCGTATCCGGTGTTCGGCAAGCACGCCTTGCGCGTGCGCGGCCTGAAGGAGAATGCGAGCGGCATGCCTACCGCTGCCCTGGCAGATGAGATCCTCTTGGGCGGCGAAGGACAGGTCAGGGCGCTGCTCTGCCTAGGCGGGAATCCAGTCCTTTCCTGGCCAAACCAGGCGCGCGCCGAGGCAGCGATGCGCCAGTTGGACCTGCTGGTGGTACTTGACTACGCCATGACCGCAACGGCAAGGCACGCGCACTACGTGATCCCGCCGCCGCTGTCTCTGGAGTTGCCGGGATCGACCCATTTCGTCGAAGCACTCAAGTACAACGGCGTGTCGCGCGGATTCGATGTGCCCTGGGCGCAGTACACGCCGGCGGTGGTGCAGCCGCCCGCGGGGGCTGACCTGCTCGACGACCGCGAGTTCTTCTTTCGTCTGGCGCAGCGACTCGATCTCTCACTGGACTGGGTCAACCTGCGCGGCTACGGCCCGCACCTGGACCAGCCGCGCGAGGTGATTCCCTTCGATATGAGCCGCGTGCCGGACAACGACGAATTGATCGAGTTGATGTGCCGCCATTCACGTGTTCCGCTCGCCAAGGTCAAGCGCCACCCGCATGGGCATGTTTTCGGTGAGGCCTCGGTCAAGGTTGAGGCGCGCGACCCGAATTGCGAGGCACGCCTGGAGCTTGCCGATCCGCGCATGATGAGTGAGCTGGGCGAGGTCTTCGAGACCGCACTGGCCGCGACGAGTGCCGGTGCCGATGGATATCCCTACCGGCTGGTGTGCCGGCGCTCCAATCGCTTCATGAATTCGGTCGGACAGACGCTGCCGGCCCTGGGGGGAAGTGCCGCCAGCAACCCACTGTTCATCAGCAGCAGCGATCTTCGTTCGCTTGGCATTGCGCAGGGTGCATGGATCGAGGTTTGTTCGAGTCACGGGAAGGTGCGCGTCCGCGCGCAAACTGACGACAGCCTGCGCCCGGGCGTGGTGGCCATTTATCACGGCTTCGGGGCGGGCAGCTTGGATCCGCGCAACGCCCCCGAAGCCGTGGGAAGCCCGGCGACTTGCTTGATCGGCATGGACGAGTTCGATTCGATTACCGGAATTCCGAGGATGAGCGCAATCGCAGTACGGATCGCCCCGCTGGGCATAGCGCCGGGCGCAGCCCATAATTAGGCGCAATACTGCGTGCAACCCTCGACCTCGATCCTGCATGAAACCCCTGCGCGTCCTACACGTCCTCGACCACTCGATTCCCCTGCAGACCGGCTACACGTTTCGAACACTCTCGATCCTGCGCGAACAGGCCCGGCGCGGCTGGCAGACCGTGCAGGTCACCGGGCCGAAGCATGTCGGTTCCACAGGTGGCACGGAGACGGTTGACGGACTGCTCTTTCACCGTACGCCAAGCGGATCCAGGGCAGCGTCAGGCGCGCTCGAGCCCTTCCTCGTCATGCGGGCCTTGCGGCGCCGCGTGGCGGAAGTCGCCGCCACCGAACGTCCGGACATCCTGCATGCGCACTCCCCGGTTCTGAACGCGATGCCGGCCCTGGCGGTAGGGCGGCGCCTGGGCATTCCCGTGGTCTACGAGATTCGCGCCTTCTGGGAGGACGCTGCCGTTGACCATGGCACGACCACGGAAGGCAGCCTGCGCTATCGGCTCACGCGTGCCCTGGAAACGCACGCGCTGCGGCGTGTCTCCCAGGCGACCACGATTTGCGAAGGATTGCGCAGCGACATCGTTGCACGCGGCATTCCGGCTGCAAAGGTGACCGTGATACCGAATTCCGTGGACCCTGCACTGTTCGAATTCGGAGGCAAGGCCGACCCGGGACTGCGCGCGCGCCTCGGGTTGAGCGGGCGGACCGTGATCGGGTTCATCGGCTCCTTCTATGCCTACGAGGGACTGGACCTGCAAGGATAGGAAATTCAATGCGACATGCAGGAGTATCTTCTCCCCTGCCGCTCCTGTCAAACGCCGATTTCGCACGGGAAAGCAGCGGAATCCGCCAGAAAACCTCCGGTATCGCACCTTCGTGACTGCCTGTAGCCCTGAAAGGAGCCGCTGGCGGCGACTTTCCGGG
>SXGS01317755.1_pt1 | contig 15132 bp, 14 predicted proteins | sample 3174681 | NCBI WGS metagenome assembly SXGS01 (sample SAMN11356861, study PRJNA531348) | freshwater metagenome | isolation source: freshwater sample F1-80 | place: China: Fuxian Lake, Yuxi | collected 2017-12-25 | reverse complement strand
TCATCACCATACGGCCTCCCTCGATTGACGCAAGTCCGCAATGCTTCCAACTCTCTTTCGTTGAGTGGTGCGTTGACTCGATCGATCCATCCGGGAAGCCTTGGCAATGGCCAACCTGTCAGGAGCTTGGGAAGGGGTTCGGTCGATTGATTCCATCGGGAAAGCGAACCGTAGGGCCATCTTCATTGAGAAAGATACAACTTCCATCCGTGCGATGAGCCGAAGGTTAGACCTATTGAGCAATTATGATCTTCCGAGAGAATGAAACCGAGATTTCTCCAGAGTATCCGTTGTAGCTTTGCACTTAAGGCGAACCATGACATGGTATCCAAAGAGGAAGCGGTTTCGAATTCCAACGCCGCATCCAAGTCCTTGTCAGCGATCTCATTGATGTTTGCTGGAATCGTCGGTGCCACATTGGGCTTGGGCCTATGGTTGTTGATTCACCCTGTTTTTTCCGATCCTGCAGAGCTTCGGACATTGTCGGCATCTTCCACTGCAGAAGAGACGTTAGCCGCCTACTCTTTAAAGTTTCAGGGGGACCTGAGGAACCATGCCATCGATTACGGACTATTGGGACTGACATTAGGAATAGTCATGGGGTTGATATCGGGCGGATCTCGCCGAGCAATCGCGTCGATTTCATCGGGGTTCTGTGGGGCGATCGGAGGCGCCTTGGGAGGCCTGGCATGCACTGCGGGACTCTGGATGGCCTACGAGGCGGGCGATCAAGCTGTGGTCATACTTGGATTATCGTTGGAGAACATGGCGATGACCATGCTCTCACGCGCGGCTGGTTGGGGATTAACAGGCTTCGGTGCTGGATTCGGCCTATGCTTGGCCGTGGCGGGAATTCCGTTCGGCTTCAAAGGCGCAATCGGAGGAGCTGTCGGCGGAGTGGCCGCCTCGATGTTCTACACGTTCGTCTCAGCCTACGCCTTCCCGTTGGCCACGTCGTTCGGGGTCATCCCAGACACGCCGACGGAGAAGATTATTTGGGTCGTCTTAGGCGGATTGCTGGTCGGACTTTGCATCGCATTGGCGACAGGCAGTCGTGAAAAGAAAGCGCGTCCCGTTCCTAACTGACCGTATGAGGATGAAAGCCTGACAGGTTTGTAAGCCTGAGTTGCTGTAACTCAGCAACACATGCCTTACAGGCAGCGATGCCCAGGAGCGGCGGCCAATAGTATAAAACATGCGGCTTATTTCATAACGTTTTTTATTGTGAAGCCGCAGCCACGCTTGTAGAATCATCAGTGGTTAGAGAGCACGAGGTGAGTCTGGACGTTGTTCGTCGAATCAATGAAGATGTTCGAATCCGGGAATGATCCATTACCACTGAAACCACTTTTGCCACGGCGGGTGGTCGTGTGCATCGCGATTGGTTCGATAACGGCATTTCTTATTTTTATTCTTGCAACGACCAACATTTTCACACGTGGAGAAATTAGCAGCTTGCCCCTCAAAGAAAAAGATATACTTTCGAGAATTGAACAAAACGGGGTTCGCGTAGTATCTCAACCATCAACTGGCTTTGGTGCGTCTCCTCAAATCGTCCCTGACATCATTTGGCAATATTCACCAGGTGAGTACGCCGTTACTGCGGTCACGATACTTAACGCTGAAAACGACGCTGTAATGCCGGAACTACAAAAGCTAACGCGACTAAAGGAAATTCGAGTGCCATATCTCAACGAAGCAGAAGTGGAGATAGTGAAAAAGCAATTCCCTAATGTAGTCGTCTCACGAACGTACAAGTAGTCGACGAACAAAGCGATCGACCGGAGTCGCCGACCGGCCGTTATGACAATGGATGATCACTCACGGCGACCGCGGTCATCGCAACCGGTACGACGTGCTTTCTGACTTCGCTAGGCTTGGCAAGTCTCGTGATCGGCAACACGCATTTCCATCGATTAAAGTAAAGCGTTTTTATCTTCAAAGGTCCGACTGCGGCGGACAAGGAGTTTGTCATGTTGGTTGCAGGCTCAATTGTTACAGTGCCTCAGAGGTACGTTCTACGACGCGGCTTCACGCTTGTGGAACTGCTGGTGGTCATCGCGATCATCGGTGTTTTGGTTGGATTATTGTTGCCTGCAGTACAAGCAGCTCGGGAGGCCGCGCGCCGAATGCAATGCGTCAACAATTTGAAACAACTGGGTCTCGCCATCCACAATTATGAGAGCACCTTCCGTGCATTCCCTGCGGTTCGCGGTGGCACCACAGTGGAACCTGGAAATAACAGTAATCGTGGTCAATTGGCTGGTTGGGTTTCCATGTTGCCTTTCTTGGAACAGCAGCCGCTTTACAACCTAGCTGCGAGTGATACTCCCTACGCGTTTGGCGGCGTGCCCTGGCGGATGACCGCAGTCAACGGAGGGTTTTGGAAAAGGAATCAACCTCCCATGTTGCTCTGTCCTTCAGATGCTGGGGGCGTGATTGACAACTCTGGGTTTTGGTCAGGGGGCAACATCGCCAGGAACAATTATCACTTTAGCCGTGGGGACCAGGGACGGAGCTGGCAAGACGCTAGTTTCCGAGGCGTTTTCGGTGGTATGGAGAACAAGCATACTCGCATAGGCGATATCAGCGACGGCTTAAGCAATACGCTCGTGTTTTCTGAGAGTGTCATTTCGCGCTTGGGTACGGCCGGGGACCAAATTCAGGGCGGTATCGCTTGCTACTTGGCCGACAGCCAAATTCCAGCTCACTGTATGACTGCTCGTCAGGGCCGTAATAGGCTAGGTGGGCCAGGGATAGAGATCCTTCCGCCTTCCGTAAGCAGTTTTAACTCGCGTGGCCTTATTTATACTGATGGCCGATTAATGATGGCCGAAGTGTCAACCATTCTCCCACCCAATGCACCGAGCTGCGTAGAGGGTTGCCACAATAACAATTCGGGTTTCATGACAGCGAACAGTTTTCACCAAGGCGGTGTGAACGGTGTGCTCGGCGACGGCTCGGTACGCTTTTTCAGCGAGTCAATCGACACGGGCAATCTCTCCGCAAGAGCGCCCCGCCCTCAGAGTGGATCGAGTGGTCCAAGTCCCTATGGCGTGTGGGGAGCTCTGGGTTCTAAGGCTGGTGGCGAAACCGTAGCCCTTGTGGACTAGGCTATTCGATTGACAGGAGTTGTTCGATGAAAAGAGTTGTTTCAGTTGTAGTTGCAATTTGCGTCTTCGTGAGTACTTGTGGCTGTGGAGAACCCGTTAACCCAAACGCGAGGCCGACCTACAAAGCGAGTGTCTTAATTCGCCACAATGGAAAGCCCGTCGAGGGCGCAAACGTCGTCTTTAATCCTATCGATTCGACTGGGGGCGTTGCTGCCTACGGCAGGACGAACTCTGATGGCGTTGCGAAATTGACCACTTACCGAGATGCCGATGGTGCGGTGGAAGACTCCTTTAAAGTAACGGTGGTGAAACTCGAACAGCGAATGCCTGATGTCCCGAAGGAGTTGCTTAAAAGCGATCCCGAACGGTACGATGAGCTGATGATTGCAGCCGGAGCTAAAGCCAAACCGCCTGCGCATCTTCTTCCCAGCAAGTACGCCTCGACGAAAACAACTGATCTCACCGCTGAGGTCCGAACTAACGGTGAGAACAGCTTTGAATTCGAGCTTACAGAAGGCTTGTCAAAATAACTGAGCATGTACAGTCGAACGGCAAGGAATTGCGTACCAAGTGGTAAATGAGAACCAACTTCGATGTAATTGTGATCGGCGGTGGCGGAAGCGGCCTCGCTACGGCCGTAAGTGCGGCGGAACATGGACTTGAGGTCCTGGTGTTGGAGAAACGCCCGAAATGCGGGGGCACCACGGGGATTGCCGTCGGCTCTTTCACGGCTTGTGTTACCACTCTACAGCGTCAACGAGGAATCAATGACAGCGTGGCAGCGCATGTCGAGGACGTAGCTCAGTTTGCTGCGTCTGACTTGGAGGCGCGAAACAATGGGCCTCTACGCCGTTTGTTTCTCAGCGAATCCGCGGCGACGCTAGATTGGCTGCAAGGTATGGGTGTCGCCTTTCAAGGGCCCAATCCAGAGCCGCCAAATCGCGTCCCGCGCATGCATAATGTTGTTCCCGGCGCGCAGGCTTACATCGCCACGCTGCAAAAGCGGCTGATGCGGCTCGGCGGTCAGATTCTATGTGTCAGCCAAGCTCAGAAGTTGCTGCGCAACTGTGAAGGTCGTGTCATCGGGACCCAGGCGCGAACTGCGGACGGCGGCGTCGATTTTCACGCACGCCGCGGAGTAGTTCTCGCAGCCGGCGATTATGCAAATTCCTCCGAGATAATTTCACAGCACAAACACTCTCGCTTTGCCGATATCGAAGGTATCAATCCCCATGCCACCGGCGACGGGCATCGGCTGGCGCAAGAGATGGGTGCAAAGCTGATCAACATGGACGTTACCTATGGCCCGGAAATTCGCTTCGTAGCACCGTTCAAGAGAAGTCTCCTCCAGATACTACCCACGCACGGACCGTTAGCTCGCGCGACGGGATGGTGCGTGCGACTAATGCCGAGGTTCTTGCTGCACTGCATTATCAAGCGCTTGCTAGTTACGTGGCAGCATCCGGAGAACGCATTATTCGACCACGGCGCCATACTTCTGAACAGTAACGGCGAACGCTTCTGCGATGAGCTCGTCTGGCCAGATCGCGAGATCGCCATCGCCGCTCAACCGGACAAGATGTGTTATCTGCTGCTCGACGGTAAACTTGTGGAGCAATACTCGCAGTGGCCACATTTCATATCTACGGCGCCGCGCATCGCCTATGCGTACGTGGCCGACTACGAAAGATTGCGGCCTGATGTCACGGCGCGCGGGGCAACGCTCGCTCAAGTTGCTACAGCCCGGGGTTTACATGTTGGCAGAGTCGCAGCGACCGTGGCCGAATATAACCGTTGCGCGGTGCGACCGCTGGATCGCGGCCCTTGGGTACTGCTGGGTCCGGCCAAAGCCTACTTCACCACTACCGAGGGCGGTGCGGCAATCGATGAAAAGCTGCGCGTACTTGATGAACACGGTCATGTTATCCCTGGTCTTTATGCGGTCGGCCAAAACGGTCTCGGCGGCCAGATCTTATGGGGCCACGGCTTGCACATCGGCTGGGCCATAACGAGCGGCAGGCTTGTAGGTAAGCTTCTCGCACAACAATAATCGTTGGAGCTATGCTCCTAGGTGGCGAGGGCAGTCTCGGGCGTTTAACGGAACATCTAAATCTCCGGACGTACTCAAACAGGGATTGCAATGTGGCCGATCGTCGACATGTGGCACTACTGATAGAGACTTCTCGCGGCTATGCCCGCGGGTTACTGCGCGGAGTTACCCGATATCATCATGAACACGGAGATTGGTCAGTCTATTTTCGGCCACACGGCCAGGGGGATCCACCGCCCCTTTGGCTACGCAACTGGCACGGAGATGGAATCCTTGCTCGAGTGGGTGATCGACGCGTAGCTGACGCGGTACTGGCCACGGGCGTTCCCGTCGTGGAGTTGCGAGGCGTACTCAGCGATCTTGGCATTCCGTTCATCGGAGTTGACAACTGCGCTGTGGCCAAAGCCGCGTTCGATCACCTTCGCGAGCGAGGATTCCGGCACATTGGATTCTGCGGAACGCCACGCTTTGAGCATCCCTTAATGGACGCGCGAAGTGATAATTTCAAAACGCTGGTAGGTGAGTCCGGTATATTCTTCAGCGAGTTCACGAGATCCATCGATCGCTCCCAACCGCTTTCCTGGGAGCAAGAGCAAGGCGAAATCGCAAAGTGGTTGTGCACGCTGCCCAAGCCCGTTGGCATCGCAGCGTGCAACGACGATTATGGCCTACAAGTGCTCGACGCATGCCGTCGAGCTGATTTGATCGTGCCCGATCAAGTAGCCGTAATAGGCGTCGATAACGACAAATACCTCTGCGGTTTTGCCATCCCGCCATTGTCTAGTGTTGACGTAGCGCCCGAGCGAATCGGTTACGAAGCGGCCAAGATGCTCGACCGGATGATGGACGGCGAGCCGATGTCGGCCTCCCCAATACTCTTACCGCCGCGCGGTGTCGTTACCCGTCAGTCGACTGACGTGCTGGCGACGGATGATGAGGTCGTAGTGCTTGCCGTAAGCTTCATCCGTGCACGAGCTTGTAATCGGATTAGCGTGGCCGATGTGATGCACCACGTGCGACTTGCAAGAACAGCCTTAGAATTACGTTTCAAGAAGGCCATCGGGCGCTCCGTGTACCAAGAGATACAGCGAGTGCAAATCGAGCGAGTCAAGGAACTACTGCTGCACACGGAGTTGCCGATCAAGCAAGTGGCCGCGCTCTGCGGATTCAACTACGTGCAATACATGACCCGCGCGTTCAGCCAAATCGTCGGCCAAACCCCGGCAAAGTTTCGCAAGAATGCTGCGTCGTGAGATATCATTTGCGATGGTATTCGAGGTCTGTACCAAACTTGCGAGGTCCGTTCAATGAGGGCCTCCGGCTAAGGAAGGCAGCGATGCCCCGGAACTGCGGGGGACAGAAAAGGTTGCGGAACAACACGGCATCTGGCATACTCTCCGTCCAATTGGCCGCCCGAAAAAACTAGAAATGAGCAAAAAGTGACGCATATTACCCCCGTCCCCTTTTCCTGTCCCTTTACCCTGCGCATTTGTTTCGTCATGCTTGCAGCTTTTTTGGCAAAGCCACAAGCCGCGTATTGCTGGGGCTCGGGCCATGATGACATCATGCGTGCCATCATTGCCAGGCTACCTGCGGATTTACGGAAAACCTTCACGCCTGAGATCATCAAGGAAGCGGTGCTACATGCCAGCCATTATCCGGATAGCTTCGAGCCTTTTCTTGCCAAAGACATCGGGGATGCTGCAGTTGCGAAATTAACCGGCGCCGGGCTTAAAGTCCGCTATGACCTTCACTCCGAGCGCGGGGCTGCAATGTGCTTCATCATGCTGGTGGATGCCTTGCGCGAAAAGAATGCCGCCCACACCGCACACTGGATTGCAACGCTTTCGCATGTTATTTCTGATATGTCGGCGTGCAATCACGATCCCCTGGTTCACACTGCGAGTTATGCATGGGCTGATTGGAAATTGAAGCTTCCCAATGGCAAGGATTATTCGAAGGTCAAATCGTTGCTAGACCTGGCAGATAAATGTATCCGGCTTCGTCAACACGTTTCTGTCGAGGGATACATGCGATCCAAAGTGCAAAACCCATAACATACGGGTTCTACACCCTACAAACAACCCCCGTCCCCTTTTCTCTTCCCCGGTAACAAACGAGCAATCGTCATAGCCAGCTCCCTTTTGTGATTGGCAAATTCAACCAATCGGCTAGAATCTCGCAACTTTACATTGCCTGTCCTTAATTTCTTAATTTCTACTTTATTTCTACCCGTTAACGGTTTCTGAGTTTAGTTCGCTAAAGCGAAAGACAGCTCAAACAATCCGATCGAAACAATTGGCGTTAGAATTGACATTTCACATGCCGTTCGGACGAGAAAATACCGGCAACTAACCTTTCGTGAATTCCTTGTGTAAAAATAAAGCGATATCGTTGGTACAGCTACGGCTGTAATTGTTGGCAAGCACCAAACGTCGAATATCGAGTAGCCCAGGCGAATCAAGTGAGCGCGCCCAAGGTCATGATCTACGATCGTAAAAGGCATCAACCCACCAAGAAAAAGGCAGTAAAGTGCTCTACTATTTTTCGTTGGCACCAATACAACAACAAGATGCCAAATCCAAACGTACAAAGCTAATTGCACAACAAGTACATTCGCGAGAAAGCTCCGATCCGATTGCACTGCGAAAACTACTGCAAACATTGCGGTAAGGAGAAAAATCGACGTAAGTGTCATTTGCATGAATGCACCAAAGTACTAGTTTCGCTATATTCCCAGTGAATTCCTAGCCTGCTAGCATTGCGGAACGCCGGTTACACCCATCAAATCATCCGTCAAATCCTACCAAGTGCTACCCTCGTGTCAATAATAGGCTGTGCCCCCCGCCACCCCGGTACTAATTATTATTAGAGTCTAAGATCCGACTTTCAATGATATAAATGTGCCTAATTTCATTTATGAGTGTTTTCATAATTGGCTGCGTGCAAATTGAATGACTAACAATCAGGTGTGTTGGCTTGGATTTTCTAATAGTCAATATCAGAGTACTTGCGGACTCTGTTAAATTGATATTCGATAGGCAGATCCAGGACAATTCTTGAAGCAAGAGCTTAGATTTAATGGCATTCAAGCATTCTTGCATATCCATGTGGTAGTCCAATTCTGCATGACAGATACCTACTGTCACGTTTCTAAGGAATTCCGGAATTGGTGGTGTGCGAGGATTTATTGGATTTGTACGATAGGTAAAGGAGTAAATATGTAGCCCAACCACTTTTCCTGAATCGTCAAGGTAGGTATCGTAGTTCATGGTTGCGTTTGCTTGCCCCAAGACATTAATACCCATTGACAAGAGCACTAAGCTTGCAACCAGAAGTGTACGAAGTCCGAATTCGATTTGACCCAAAATATTCCCCCTATCTCCTTGGCTCGCCGGTTCCATCGGTCTTTACATTTTCCAATAATTGCGTTTTGTCATTTTGTCCGCAGCAATCGCATTCAACAGAGAACTTTCGATAAATTGTACTTGCGTCACCCTGAACCGGAGATGCAAAACCCATAACATACGGGTTCAACACCCGACAAACAACCCCCGTCCCCTTTTCTCTTCCCCCGATGTCGGTGTCCTGCTAGATCCAGCCAGAATCGACGTAGAAAAGTTGACGGCTCCTGTTCGGGCAAAATCGGTCGCCAATGTAAAGTGGGAGTCGGGGATAATGATCGCTCCCTCCGGCGGCGTCTCGATCCTTGTAGACGAAGCGTTCCGGGACGACTTGCGACTTCCGGTCTCAGCGGAATTCAAAGCTCTGCTCGACCGCGATTTACCCACTCCCAAACCGGACCAATGGTGGTGGGACTAGCTTGAGGAAATCAAAGGGGTCAGAGGAAATCAAAGGGGTCAGGCCTCTTTGATGGGTTCTTTGGGGAATCGAACGCGTTTTCGGCCGCGCGGACGCATGGTTGATTCCAACTTGAGGCGGCTGACCCCCGGCTGACCTTTGATTTCGCCGTCCAACGTCCACTCTCTGGAGCAATTGCTGGCCCAGGTGACGGAAGGAAATCGGGTGCAACTTGGGTTTCGGGCCGTTGTGGTTGGTATCGATCTCTCGGACCAAGGATTGGCGCAGGGCGAGTCGTTAGAAGAGTTGTTTTTTCAGGACGCGGCCGAGGACGTGCATATAGTCGATTCCGTATTTATCGGGGGGCTACCAAAATGATTGACGTAATACTTGGCCACAAGCGTCTCGATATCGACTTCGGCCAGCCGATTTGGGATGTTATCGTATGATCGTTGGCCGAGTAATTCTTGTTTGTTTCAGTTTCAAGTTTTTGACAGTGGATTTGCATTGACCCTAAAGAACCGCCCAACCACGCAGCCTTGGGTATTGACCGCTCCCGTCACGTGCCCATCACAGGTGGCGGCACTCCTATCGATGCGTTATTTTGAGCATTCGTAGAACTACAGCCAGTTTGAATCAGCCCGCGACCTTAAGTCTTTTTATGTCCCTTGATATTGAGTTTCACCGCACGCTGCTGGAGGCGAGCGGGTAAGCACATCGAGTGCCACAAGGACCGAATCTGATGCTTTTCCGTTTCACACTTTCTCCATGTCTCGCCCTCTCTTTAGTTTTATCAGCTTCAGCAGGCCAGAGGGTTGACTACGTTGAGCAGGTCAAGCCGATCCTGCGGGAGCGATGTTTTGCCTGTCATGGTGCTCTGAAACAGGAGGGTGGGCTGCGCCTCGATACAGCCGCGTTGGCAATCAAAGGAGGGGATTCAGGAGCTTCGATTCAGCAGGGTGATGTCGCCGCGAGTGCGTTGTTGTCGCGCGTTAGGGCAACAGATAATTCAGAGCGAATGCCACCGGAGGGTGAGCCGCTTAAACTCGAACAGATAGCGGTTCTCGAACAGTGGATTGCACAAAATGCCAACGCGCCTGTCGACGAGCAGCCCGAACATGACCCACGCGAACATTGGGCTTTCAAAGTTCCCGTGCGACCGCCTGTGCCAGAGGTCCAATCTCAAAGTGCCGTTCATGAATTGGCGATTCGAAATCCGATCGACTCATTTATCGCTGCAGAACAACTCAAACAGAATCTGAATTCTCAGCCCGAGGCCGATAAGCGAGTTTGGTTGCGGCGAGTCTCGCTCGATTTGATTGGATTGCCTCCCACCGTGGCCGAGCTCGATGCCTTCATTGCTGACACGTCGCCCGAGGCGCATGATAAAGTGGTGAGTCGGTTGCTGGACAATCCTCAATACGGCCAACGCTGGGGCAGGCATTGGATGGATATTTGGCGCTACAGCGATTGGTGGGGCCTGGGGGCTGAGGTCCGCAATTCTCAGAAACACATGTGGCATTGGCGCGATTGGATCGTCGATTCCATGAACTCGGACAAGCCTTACGACCAGATGCTGCGCGAGATGCTGGCTGCCGATGAACTGTATCCAAACGATCTCGATCGCCTGCGTGCGACTGGGTATCTGGCACGGCAGTACTTCATCTTCAATCGCACGACGTGGCTTGACGAAGCCATCGAGCATACTGCCAAAGGCATGTTGGGGCTGACCTTCAATTGCGCTAAATGCCATGACCACAAATATGACCCGCTCACGCAGGTCGAGTACTACAATCTTCGTGCGATCTTCGAGCCCTATCAGGTTCGCATGGAAATGGTTCCTGGTCAAAACGACTTTGAAAAAGATGGCATCCCGCGTGCGTTTGATGCGCATCTGGATGTGGCAACTTATTTACATTTACGTGGCGACGATCGCACCCCCGATCAGAGCCGCGCGATGGAGCCTAAGGTCCCTGGCTTTTTGAATCAAACAAAATTTGAGATCGAGCCAGTCGAGCTACCGCCAGAGGCCGTTGAACCAGGGCTGCGCGAGTTTGTCTTGCCTGCACATCGTGACGCTAGCGTAAAGCAGATTGCAGCAGCTCGTTCGGCGCTGGAATCTGCATCGCAGAAGCTCGCCGTATCCGAGACGGCGGCGAAAAAAATCGCTACCAAGTCTGACACGACGAAGGAAGCCGAGACTCCTGTGCAGGATGACGCGAAGTCAACTGAAACGAATCCGCCCATCGACGAATTGCGGTTGGCAATGGCGATCGCCGAGAAGGCTTTGAAGACTGCTGAAGCTCAACTGGCATCTATCGAGGCTCGAGCGGCGGCTGGTCAGGCAAAAATCGCACAAGCTGCTGGTTTTGCAGAACTTGCTAAGATTGCCTCGAAATCGGAGCGCATCATAGCGGCAGCCAAAGCCGATGAGGAAGTCAGCAAGGCCGAACTTGCACTACTAAAGGCTACGACCGACCAAAAGTCGAATTTCGAGAAGAAGCTTGATTCCGCCAAGGCAGCGCTTGACGTTGCTGTTAAGGCGATTGAAACTCCGAGCGAAACATTCACTTTCTTGCCCGGTGCAAAGAAGACTCAAGAGGACTATCAAAATCGCAATGCCGACGTACCCTATCCATCCAAGAGCACTGGACGCCGCACCGCGTTTATTAAGTGGCTGACGTACCCGAACAATCCATTACCCGCGCGAGTCGCCATCAATCACATCTGGGCTCGGCATATGGGCCAGCCGCTGGTACCAACTGTCTTCGACTTCGGTCGCAAAGGGACGCCGCCGACCCATCCCGAGCTGCTTGATTGGTTAGCGGTCGAATTTGTTGAAAGCGGCTGGAGCATGAAGCACATTCATCGATTGATTGTGACGTCAGGCGTGTATCGATTATCGTCATCCAGCGCGGAGATTCCTGTGGGAGAGACGGTTAGCGCAGCTCCATCATACCTTCAAGATCCCGACAATCGTTACTACTGGCGAATGAACCCTGTTCGCATAGAGGCTCAAATCGTGCGTGACAGTTTGTTGTCGTTGGCAGGTGAGCTCGACGTACGGCTCGAAGGCCCATCGATTGCGGTCGATGACGAAGGCTCGCGCCGCCGTAGTCTATACTTCGTGCATTCGCACAACAACCACAATAAATTCCTTTCGACCTTCGACGACGCTAACGTGCTCGACTGCTACCGCCGCGCGGAGAGCATCGTCCCGCAACAGGCACTTGCTCTAGAGAATAGCCCGCTGGCGATGTTGATGGCCGGGAAGATTGCTTTGAACATCGAGTCTGCCTTGCGAGCTAATGACGCAGTGGCCAAGGCAATCGAAAGGGACAACGATGCGGACTTTGTGCGTTTGGCCTTTGTCTGGATCTTGTCCGTCGAACCCAGTGCCGACGAACAAACTACCATGCTCGAATTATTGCGACGAATGATAGAACTTGCCAATCAGAAGCAGCATCCAAATCCAGTGTCTGTTGCGCGAACAAACCTCGTGCTCTCAATACTCAATCATAACGATTTCATCACGGTAAGATAGAATGCAGTACACACAGCCATCTCCTAATCGCTCCCTTCCGCGTCGCGCGTTTTTGGCTGACTTCGGTCTTGGATTTACTGGGCTAGCTCTCGGAGCGATGCTTGCTCGGGAGGGTGTGCTAAAAGCCAACGAGCATGAAGCCTGGAAGCCACCGAATGGGCAGCCACACTTCGCTCCGAAAGCGAAGTCCGTTGTGTGGCTCTTTATGAATGGCGGAGTTTCTCACGCGGAGTCGTTCGATCCCAAGCCAGTGATGAACAAGTACGCGGGCAAGTCGATCAGCGAAACACCCTACGCGGATACACAAGATCCAAAACGGCTCAATCGGCGCGAAGTCGCGTTTAACGTCGAGTTGCGACAGAAAATCCTTCCGCTGCAAATTGGCTTTCGGAAGTATGGCGAAAGCGGCATCGAACTTAGTGATTGGGTGCCGCACATGGGAAGCTGTATCGATGACATTTGCGTCTTGCGATCGATGTGGACCACCGACGACAACCACGGTGCACAGACTCAATTCCACTCTGGCCGACACATGCTCGATGGCGAATTTCCAACGCTGGGTGCTTGGGTACATTACGGATTGGGTTCGCTGAACGACAACTTACCTCAATTTATTTCGATAGGTAACCGCGAGTACTGGAACATCAAGGACGGTCATTATCTCGGTCCCACCCATGATGCCGTTCCAATTCAGATCGACCCCGACAACCCTCTCGACTTCGGCAAGCCTGCGAACGGCCAGTCGATTGACGAGCAGCAACTTGGTTTTGAGTTGGCTGGGCGATTGAATCGCTTGAAGTCGATCGAGTATCCAAACGATCCGGCTTTGTTGGCGCGCATCAAGGCGTATGAACTCGCCTTTCACATGCAAATGTCAGTACCTGAGTCGCTCGGCTTTCAGTCAGAGACGCAAACGACTCTCGATATGTACGGCATCAATGATCCGGCCACCCAAGCATTTGGTTCGCAGATGCTGGCAACTCGCCGATTGATCGAGCGCGGAGTACGGTTTATCCAAGTTCAACATGGAGCTGGTGGAGCCGGAAAGTGGGACGCCCATGGCGGCTTAAAGGCAAATCACTCCGCTAACTTTAAAGCGGTCGATAAACCGATTGCTGGACTGCTGCGGGATCTTAAGCAGCGCGGTCTGCTCGATTCAACGATCGTCATCTTTGCGACGGAGTTTGGGCGGACGCCCGCTTCTCAAGGTACCGACGGACGCGATCATCATCCGTATGGTTTCTCGGTGTGGATGGCCGGAGGCGGCATCAAAGGGGGCATTATCCACGGAGCCACCGACGACATCGGCTTTCACGCAGTTGAGAACAGGCACTATGTGACTGACATCCACGCCACCATCCTGAAGCAACTCGGCCTCGACTCTCGCAAACTGGAGATCCCCGGTCGCAAACGACTAGACATCGACCACGGAATGCCCATCGAAGAGATTATCGCCTAACGTCGCCACAAAGCTGCTGACATGAAAATGGTTTACCGCAACGGCCGCGCCGCGCAGGCAATTTGCTTGCCATGCGGTACGGTTATTTTTCTTTGGGGATTTCGGGAGGGCGACGCTCCTGTGGAGCCTTCATGGGCCGTCGCACAACGTCCACAAGCGAAGGTTCGCCAGTTCGCGGCCCGAAAATGCTCGGCAGGAGCCTCGCTCTCCCGACCCAGATTTTCATTGGGCAAAATGAATTCAAAGTTGTTTAGAGCGGCGTTTCAAATTGTTGAGCAGGCGGTTGCGGATGGTAGCATTCCAGGTGCGTGTGTGCTCATCATGCAACATGGTAAAGTGATCGAACAACGAGCCTTTGGCGTGTGCGAGCTCGATCCCCCAAGACCTTTTCAAACGGACTCGATTTGCTGGATCGCGTCACTGACGAAACCAATTACGGCCACGGCGGCAATGAAGCTGGTTGAGCAAGGGAAGTTGCAGCTGGACTCACCGATCGAGGAATATTTGCCGCAGTTTTCGCAACTTGCAACCAAGGATGGCCAGCGGCACGCGGTAACTCTTCGCCAGCTCATGTCGCACTCCTCGGGTATCCCAGCGTCTGTCCCCCTGCGCGAGCCTTACTTCTTCAAACAAAGTTGGTACGATCGCTCGCTGCAACAGGTAGTCGACGCGATCGCAAAACGTCCACTCGACTTTGCACCTGGCTCAAAAGTCAATTACTCAGGAGAAACAAAGGTGTCAGGAGTCATTGTTTGGCGAGTGCGTCTGTGTTAGTTTGCTCAAATGCCAAGACCAAAACGAGCCGACGAAGCCTACCGCCTTTACCACGCTCTGAACCGAGGGAACGCGAAGAGCGATATCTTCAAAAAGGATGCGGATTTCCATGCTTTCGAGCGAATCCTCGCCGAAGGTTTACTCTCCTTCCAATTGGCCGCCCGAAAAAACTAGAAATGAGCAAAAAGTGACGCATATTACCCCCGTCCCCTTTTCCTGTCGCGTGAAGCGGGAGACGTCAAATCCGAACTAGAGTTCTCATTTGAGTTGCCGGGCCGAACACCGGCCGATGGTCAGCATGGCCGAACAGGGCGTCATTTGCCCTCTTCAGCCGGAGGTTTTTTCTTGCAGAACCGACATTCGGTTTCTGACTTGACAAAACCTTGCTGAC
>SXGS01091125.1_pt1 | contig 15137 bp, 14 predicted proteins | sample 3174681 | NCBI WGS metagenome assembly SXGS01 (sample SAMN11356861, study PRJNA531348) | freshwater metagenome | isolation source: freshwater sample F1-80 | place: China: Fuxian Lake, Yuxi | collected 2017-12-25 | reverse complement strand
GGTCGTTCGGATCGGCGAAGATCTGGGTGTTCTTCACATAGGGCTGAAGTCGAGCGCCGATGGAGAACGGAACCTGGTTGGCGCCGCCAGGAAGATTCGGGAAGTTGGTCCAGGTACCCTGCGGTCCGGGATAGGAGAGGCTTCCGACGCCGGGTCCCCCCGGGTAGGTCTCGTCGTAGTCCTGAACATACATCATCGCGGCGGTGCCGATGTTCTTCAGGTTGTTCAAGCAGGTGGTCTGCCGGGCCTTTTCTCGAGCCTGTGCAAACACAGGGAAGAGAATGGAAGCCAGGATAGCGATGATGGCGATAACCACGAGAAGTTCGATAAGGGTGAACCCTCTGCGTCTCATAAGTGTCCTCTGTGCGCCCGGTTGGCGCACTGCAGCAACTTCTATCATAGGGTTGCAGGAAAGCGTTAAGCCCTCCTTCACCATTTGAGTGCGATTACAGTATCTATGTAGGCGATTTTGGCAAGAATCCAAGTGGGTTTCCCAAAGTAGTGTGTTCAACACGTTCAGGGCGATCCCTCGGGGAAGGACCCTGTCGATCAGGACGGGAACTCTGGTCCATCACGGACGGATTGCGATGCTTTGTGGGGGCCCCGGATGATCGACCGCAGCCATCTTTCTCGACGCGCGCTCCTGTCTCGCGCGGGTGGGGGTGTGGGGCTGGCGGCTCTGCACTCGCTCTTACACGGAGACGCGTACGCCGCGCCCGACTCGGACCGCGCGGTTTCTCCACCTCGGCGGGCCACAGCCAGGCGGGTGATTTACCTGTTCCAATCCGGCGGGCCGTCCCAGATCGAATTGCTGGATCCCAAGCCGCGCCTGGCCGGGCTCGTCAAATCAGAGCTGCCGGACTCAATTCGAATGGGGCAGCGCCTTACCGGGATGACGTCGCGTCAGGAGAGTTTTCCTGTGGCGGCCAGTCTGTTTCCGTTCCGCCGCCATGGTTCGAGTGGGCTCGAGATCTCCGATCTCCTGCCCCACACGGCGAAGATGGTCGACGATCTGTGCGTGGTGCGTTCCGTCCACACGGAGGCCATCAACCATGATCCGGCTGTGACGTTCTTCCAAACCGGAGCGCAACTGGCCGGGCGACCGAGCATCGGCTCCTGGCTGTCGTACGGGCTCGGAAGTGACAACCGGGACCTGCCGGCGTTTGTCGTGCTGATCTCGCAGGGCACCGGGCGTCCCAACGATCAGCCCCTGTACGATCGGCTCTGGGGGAGCGGTTTTCTACCCACGCGGTATCAAGGGGTCAAGCTTCGAGCCGGATCGGAGCCGGTGCTTTACCTCTCAAATCCATCAGGAATCGACTCGGGGGCCCGCCGAGACTACCTCGATGACTTGAACCGATTGAATCGGATGCGACTCGATGCAGTGGGGGATCCGGAGATCTCCACCAGGATCGCTCAATACGAGCTGGCCTATCGAATGCAGAGCTCAGTACCGGAGTTGACGGATCTCTCCAGGGAGTCCGAGCGGGTGATGGATCTCTATGGTCCGGATGTTCGGAAGCCGGGCACGTTCGCGGCCAATTGTTTACTGGCACGTCGACTTGCGGAGCGAGGAGTGAGGTTCATCCAGCTCTTCCATCGGGGTTGGGATCAGCACTCCGATCTCCCACCACAGATCGCCGGTCAGTGCCGGGACATCGATCAGCCCTCCGCAGCTCTGTTGGCTGACCTGAAGCAGCGGGGCCTGCTGGACGATACCCTGGTGGTGTGGGGAGGGGAATTTGGCCGGACGGTGTACTCCCAGGGTACGCTCACCGAAACGAACTATGGTCGCGATCACCACCCCCGCTGCTTCAGCATCTGGATGGCGGGCGGCGGAATCCGAGGGGGTATCTCCTACGGCGAGACCGACGACTTTTCTTACAACGTCGTGCGCGATCCGGTTCATGTCCACGATCTTCACGCAACGATGCTCCATTGTCTGGGTATTGACCACACGCGACTGACGTACCGTTATCAGGGGCGTGACTTTCGCCTGACTGATGTCTCCGGGAGTGTCGTCAAGACTTTGCTGCGCTAGGGCGATAGCTGTTGAAGGGCCGAAAGCCGCTCTATCATTGCTTCGATGACCGGTTCGATCTCTGCTCCGGCGATGTCCACGCCTGCGGGCGACGGATGTTGCTCGAAATAGCGGCCTCCGGCCACCAGCAAGGGGAGAGGCTGTTCGCCGCGCCAGCGCGTTAACCGTGCGACGGTGCGGTTGAGAGCTTCCGCGTGGTGATCTGCCGTGATGCACAGAACAATCGCTTTGGGCAAGTGCCGGTTGACGGCCTCCATCAACTCGTCCGCTGGAAGATAGCCGTTCAGGAACCACACTCTCCAGCCGGCCGCCAGCAGGAAGTCGGAGAACATGCGACCGCCCACCGAGTGTAATTCACCCTCCACACAGCCGACGAGAGCCGTGGGGGCCCCTGGCGACAGGGTGCTCGGCAGGGCGAGCGACAGTCGGTGGAGCAACCTCAAGATCATCCCGGTGATCAGGTGCTCGGCAGCCACCGGCAGCTTTCCCGCAGCCCAGAGGTCTCCAACCCGCTCCAGTGCGGGGGCGAAGATGTCGAGGTAGAGGCGACGCCAGTCCATGCCCGAGGCAAGCGCCGTGTCCGCGGCATGAACCGCTTCCTCCTCCTTGAGGCTCAATACCGCGTCCAGGAACTGCTCAGCCAGCGCCTTCGAAGTCGGGTGCTTCGAGCCGAGCTCTTCACCGCTCCCCTGGATGAGTAGAAACTGACCAAGCGTCGCGCTCTCGAGGTGATAGAGCATCTGGCGGCCCACTCGACGACTCGCCACGAGGCCCCGCTCCTTCAAGCGAGAGAGATGGTTCGACACGTTGGACTGGCTGAGGCCGGTCGCATCGATGATGTCGGTGACAGAGCGTTCGCCAAGGGCCAACTCGCGCAGGATCGCTGCCCCGGCGCTTCCCGGCAGCATCCGCCGAGCGTCGTCCCGAGGCCCGCCGTTCATCCCGTTCTCTCCCACGACTAGCATTTTCTTACCCAACTCACCCCTCGTCTCAGCCGATTATACGGCATACATTACACCACCGTGGCGTGTTGTGTCTGGGAACACATCACGTGATAACAACACACTACATAACATCTAAGTGTGATATTATCTTGTGGAAGACGTTTGGGGGCGGGCGAAACAGCCCGATCTCCAGGTGGAGTGGGAAGTGTGATGAGCGTACGTGATTTGGCGCGGACAAGTTCAGTGGCCCGGGTTCGAGCGCGTGAAGAGCATCTGCCGTCTGTGGGTTACTCCGCTTCGGGCGAACGGCTCACCGCGAGCCAGGAGCGCGCTCTGACGGCCAGAGCACAGGCCGGAGATCGTTACGCTGAGGAACGAGTCTTGCAGGCTAACGTACCGCTCGTGATGTCCGTCGCCCGACAGTTTGCCTCGTCTGGGCTGGAGCGAGAGGATTTGGTCCAGGAGGGGATGATCGGCCTGACCACCGCGGTGCGGCGGTTTGAGGGGGAGCGAGGCGTCCGCTTCAGTACCTACGCGACCTATTGGATCCGTCAGCGCATTCTGCGTGCGCTCGATCGGCAGTCGCGCTTGATCCGACTTCCCGTGGACGTTGCCGGCGCTGCCCGACGGGCGGCCTCCGTCAAGGAGCAGTTGACGGAGAAACTGGGGCGCGAACCTACGCTGGAGGAGATGGCGCCGGAGTGCGGCGTCTCGGCATCTCGACTCGGCTCGGTGCTGGCCTGCCTGGAGGAGCCGATGTCACTGGATGCGGCGACCGGGGACGATACCGATGGGATGACGCTGGATGTTGCGGACCCGGACGCTGTAGAGCCGATCGTCGAGTTGATCCGGAACGAGACTCGAGTCGAGCTCAACGCCTGGCTCGAAGCGCTACCGTCCCGAGATCGGATGGTCATTGAAGCGCGCTTCGGCTTGAAGGGAAACCCGGTCCCTCTAGCCGATCTCGCCGAGAGACTTCGATTGACGCGGGAGGGCGTTCGACAGATTCAACGGCGCGCCATCTTGAAACTCCGGCGGCAGCTCGAACTTCAAATGGCGTCAGTTTCAATCCGGCTCGGACTCCGGGGGCGGCGTCGGGGAAGACTTTCTCCGACGCCGCCTCGGGGGTGTGAGGTTCAGCAGCTTTTGATCCAAGGGTGAGAGGGCATGGCTGCGAAAGAGATCGGGGCGAAGCCGCAGGGTCTCCCTCAGGGATTCCGCTCTGCGCCAACTCTCCACCTCTTGATGGTTGCCGCCGAGCAGTACCTCCGGCACCCCCCAACCGCGGAACTCCGCGGGCCGGGTGTAATGCGGGTACTCCACCAGCGACTCGGAAAAGCTCTCGCTCTCCGCTGACTCGTCTTTCCCGAGCACCCCCGGGATCAGGCGAGCGACCGCGTCGACCAGGATCAGCGCCGCAGGTTCGCCGCCGGTGAGCACATAGTCCCCAATGGAGACGATTTCCGTTGCGAGGTGTCGGTATACCCGTTCGTCGATGCCTTCGTAGCGACCGCAGATCAGCGCAATTCGACTCAGTCGCGAGAACCGCATTGCACTCGCCTGTTCGAAGCGCCGCCCTCGGGGGCTGAAGAGCACCACGGCATCGTAACCCCCTTCGGCCTCCTGAGCAGCCTCGACGGCCCGAAAGATCGGCTCGGCTTTCATCACCATCCCGGGGCCACCCCCGTAGGGCGCGTCGTCCACCTGGCGATAGCGATCGGTAGCGTACTCTCGGATGTCTATGAACCGAACAGAGAGAAGCCCCGCCCGGCAGGCTCGTCCGAGAATGCTCTGGCCGACGGCGGGGACCAGCATTTCGGGGAAGAGGGTGAAGACATCAATGGTCACCGGCGCCTCCTCCCGCATTCGCGCTGGAACGCTCCCACGCCTCTCGCGAACGAGGAGAGGTCACAAGCATCTCGGGGATCGCGGCGCCGGGGTGGTCCCGAACAAGCAGCATCAGCTCTCGGAAAGGAATCGGCTCGAATACGTCCTGGCCACGAACCTCGTAACAGGTGAGACCGGCCGCCAGAGCAACGGGGAGAGCGCCGGCAATGTCGTAAACGCGGCAGCGAGTCAGGAGCGCGCCCGCCGCATCGGCCGCGGTCTCGGTCAGCAGCACGACCTGCACCGCTGTGCTTCCCGGATTCCAGAGCTTGAGTGTTCTGTGCTGGGTGAAGGGCCCGGACCCTCTGCTGTGAATTGCCAGGTAGCGACCGTGAAACTCGGACCAGGAGCCGGCCAACAGAGGGCGGCCGTTCAGAGTAGCCTCGCGGCTCTCCCTCGATAGGTGACCCCGATAGAGGCGTGCCATCGCGGGCAGGTAGGTCCATCCGATCCAGTCAAGTGGCTCCGTGTCGTTCGAAACGATCAGGCCGACGCTCACCGCAAACGGCCCGCCGAGGAGCGCCGGTCGAGTTCCGTCTACCGGGTCGATGACCCAGAAGAGGCGGACCCCAGCGCCGACTGGGGAAGTCGAGCCGAAGCTGCCGCCTTCCTCGCTGAAACCCGATGAGGTTGGCGCGAGCGCGATCAGTTCGCGGCGGAGTAGCCCATCCACAGCCAGATCCGCAGCGGTGACGCGCTGACCATCTACCGGTTTCTTTTCGGAACCGGAATGGTGTCGGAGGAGTTCCGACGCAAACCCGCCCGCCCCGATCACGAGTTGATCGATGGCGTCGAGAAAACCCGGCGGGGGACACCATCCTGGATGCGAGTCGGACACGATTCCGCCTCCTCGTCGCTAGCGCACTTCCTCACCCTCGAGGTAGGCGCGACTGCGAACAACGATGACGCCCGCTGGGGGATCCAACCGGAGCACGGCATCGTGGGTGGCGGGGATCATCCAGGGTCCCGCGACATAGACGTCGTTCGAGACTCCTTCAATCACCTGCCGCACACGGCCCAGTTCCTCGCCTTCCGGTGTGACCACGCGGAGGCCGAGAATCTGGTGAACGTAATAGCGACCCTCTGGGAGCGGTACTGCCTGCGATGCAGGAATACGGATTTCCGAGCCCCGAAGGGCTTCCGCCTGGTTTCGGTCATCGACGCCGCGAAAGCGGACCAGGAGGACTTCGTGATGAACCCGGGCAGTGGCCACCGTCCGCGTCTCGGACGTTCCGTCCGGCGCGCGCACAATGAACTGCTTGATCTGGGGCAGGCGCTCAGGAAACTCCGTGAGGGGGCGAATCTTCACCTCGCCCCGAATTCCGTGCGCGGCAATGACGGCGCCGACCACCAGTTCCTCCGGCACTCCGGCAGCGTCGGATGCGGGGTTGGCCGGCGTTTCGTTCGCGAGCGGGCTATCCTCGGGCAGGGTCTCGAATCTCCGTCACGACGTCATCAATGACTACGATTTCGGCTCCGCCCAGAAGCTCGCCGATGTTATCGCCCAACTGCACCTCTACGGTGCCCTCAAGCGTGGTTCGGACCACTTCCTGACCCAATTCCAGTTGCTGCACTTCCTCGCGCTGCTCCAGGAGTTCTGCCCGGGCGTCCTCATACTTCCGCTTCTCGGCATCGAGTTGCTGTCGGAACGACATTGCCCGATTGAGGTCGGTGCGCTGAAGTTCCAACATCATTCTTCGCGACTGCCGATCCAACTCTTCGTGGCTGGCCTCCACGCGCTGGATCGCGGACTGGATGTCGGTGATCAACTGCTCTTTCAGCGCTTCCGTGACAACCGCCTTGAGCACAATCTGACGCTTTAAAATCATTCGTTGGGTCTTTCCGGAGTGGACCAAACACACCGCAACCCCCGCATCTAAGGCGAGCCGTGAGCGGTGAAGGGCCCGGGTCGGCCGCCCCCGATGGGGGGCGCCGGACCTCAAGGTCAGGCGTCGATGTCGATGACGGCCCGAAGATTCTCACGCGCCGCGGCGGCTTTGGCCACGGTACGGATGGCTTGTGCTGTTCGGCCCTGCTTTCCGATCACACGCCCCATGTCGCTACGGGAGACCGTGACCTCAAGGAAAACCGTTCCGCCCTTGCGGGAGGACTCAGTAACGGTAACCGTTTCGGGTGCGTCGACCAGGCCACGCACCAGGGCCTCCAACACGGCTACCATCTCAGCCTCACTCCCCGCCGGCGCGGGCGGCGGCGATCTTTTCCATCACACCGGACTTCTTGAGCAGGTCCTCCGCCGTGTCGGACGGCTGGGCGCCTCGCTGGAGCCAGAGGATGGCTCGATCCACGTCGACCTTGATCGTGCTGGGATCCGTCATCGGATCGTAGTAACCGATCTGGTCTATCGTTCGGCCGTCCCGGGGGGACGTCGATTTGGCAACCACGATGCGATAGAACGGCCGCTTCTTGGCGCCCATCCGCATCAGGCGAATTCGAACTGGCAAGCTAGTCTCCTCTTCAACCGGACTCCTACCCTGGGGTCGGGTCCACTACCTTCGTCGCATGAACGAGCCCATCCCACGCATTGGCTTCTTGCTGGTCTGGAGCTTTCGGAACGCGGCGAAATGCTTTTGCATGGCGGAAAACTGATTCAGAAGCTGGTTGACCTCTTGAACCGACGTTCCGCTGCCGCGGGCGATACGCCTGCGGCGGCTTCCATTCAGAATACCAGGATCCAGGCGCTCTTCGCGCGTCATCGACCGGATTATCGCCTCGATCCGAGCCAATTCCTTTTCCGGAATGTCGATCGAAGCGCCCCCCATCATCGGAAGCGCGCCGAGCAGGTCCTTCAGCGGACCCATTTTGCGCACCTGCTGCATCTGGGTCAAGAAGTCTTCCAGCGTGAAGCGATTGCCGCGGATCTTTTGTTCGAGGGCGAGCGCCTCTTTCTCGTCCACTGCGGACTGAGCACGCTCGATGAGTGACATCACGTCGCCCATCCCCAGAATTCGCGACACCATCCTCGAGGGATGGAACGGCTCCAGCGCCTCTGCCTTCTCCCCGACTCCGACAAACCGAATCGGGATCCCCGTCACCGCGCGGATCGAGATAGCGGCGCCGCCCCGAGTGTCGCCGTCCAGCTTGGTCAGGATGAATCCCGTCACTTTCAGACGAGTGGAGAACTCCCGTGCGACGTTCACGGCATCCTGGCCGGTCATGGAGTCGAGAACCAGGAAGGTTTCCGCCGGTTGCAGCGAAGCTTCGAGGCGCTGAACCTCGCCCATCATGTCTTCGTCGATGTGCAGGCGACCCGCGGTATCGACAATCACCACATCGCAAGCAAGCTTGTGGGCCGCCTCCAGCCCTTCGCGGGCAATGCGCACCACGTCGCGTTCAGCGCGGTTCGCGTGTACCGGCACGTTCACGCCCTGCCCAACCACTTCGAGCTGCTTGATCGCCGCAGGCCGGTAGATATCGCAGGCCACGAGAAACGGCCGCCGTCCCTGCTTTCGCACCAGGTTGGCGAGTTTGGCGCAGGTGGTGGTCTTTCCGGAGCCCTGGAGGCCGACCATGAGGATCACGGTCGGGGGGCGGGGATTGAATCGGACGGCGCCGGCGTCTTCACCCAGCAACTCACAGAGTTCATCGTGAACAATCTTGATGACTTGCTGCGCAGGAGTGAGCGACTCCAGAACCTCGGAGCCGACGGCCCGTTCGCGGACTCGATTCTCAAAGTCCCTCGCGACCTTGAAGTGAACATCAGCGCCGAGAAGCGCCAGGCGCACCTCACGCAGCGCCTCGTTCACGTCTTGCTCGTGAAGCGTCCCTTTTCCACGCAGACGCTGAAAAACCCCCTGGAGCTTTTCGGTGAGGGATTGGAACATGAAGTCTCGCGGGCGCCAGGCGGCGGCGGGATGAGGGGTGTTCGAACGGGCAGAGTATACCCGAGCCCCCCGAAGACGTCAATTTTGACCGCCGGCGACCAATGATCCGCACTACCGGAGGATAGCCGGCGGGGCTTGCGGCACGCTCGCACCTACCCAGCGGAGTGTTACACTCCAGTGAAGGTCGTCATCGGCCAGAGGGAGCTTCGAAGATTTTGATCGGCGCCGATGGGGCGGTCCCAGCGCGACTGCTTGCACCCATTCAGCGGTTGCTGCACCGGTATGGTCTCGAGGATGCAACGGAGATCGTGCCGCTCTCCGGTGGGCAGCTCAACCACGTGCTGAAAATCAATGCCCGGTATGTGCTCCGCTACCGGGAGGCCCCGTTTGCAAGCGGTTCGCTTCGTCGAGAGGCCTGTGTACTGCAGTGGGTTCGAGGCGCCGCGCCCGCGCCGGAGAGTCTCGGCGCAGGGGTGGACGACATTCTCGGAGAGTACCATCTCCAGACCGCTTTGCCTGGGGAGTCCCTGCTTACAGCATGGCTTTCCAATCCGGAAGTGTCCACGAGAGAGTGGTGGATGCAGCAGTGGGTGGAGTGCATTCGTGCGATCCACGGAGTCCGATTCGAGAATCCGGGGGAAATACGCCACGACGGCCTCCATCCGTCGCCGAATTGGAGGGCCTATGTCGAGGGCAGGATCCGAAGTCGGGTCGACCGGCTGCTCCGTCAGGCTGGAGCAGATCGAGAGTTGGCGCTGGCTTCGGAGCGGTTCATGCGCCGTCGCGCAGCGGTGTTGGTGGATGGCCCCTTCGGGTTGATCCACCGCGACCTTCACTTTGGGAATGTGCTGGTGGACGGCCCCAAGCTCACCGCTATCCTGGACTTCGAACTCGCGGAGGTCGGTCCTCCGGATTACGAGTTGGACACGATTTACCGCTTCCTGTCCTACCCGTGGCTCTACGTGGAGCCCGCCCTGGCTCAGCGCACCACGCCGACACGCTTTGCATCGGTGTGGCCCCGACTCCGCCGCGGCTATCCCGAGTTGTTTACGATACCGCACCTGCGAGAGCGGCTGTCGCTCTACGCTCTGGATCAGGCGCTTTCACGGCTGCTTCAGTCCTTTTCGGGGGGGTGGGACGGACAGGCGATCCGTCCTGCCATCGTCGAGCACATCGGCGCCATCCTTAGAGATGAGTATGGCCATCTCTAAGAATGCCGCCGCTGTGCGATCGGCGTGACCATTGAGACGAGTGGGCGGGCGTAAACGGCATACTCTGCCCGCAGGGTTTCCTCGTCGAGGGTCCCGGGATGGAACAGCACCCGAAACCGAAAGGTTCTGCTCTGGCCAGGCTCCCAGTGCATCGCCTGGCGATAGCTGGGCGCCGCACCCACGGTTTCGTTCTCAAAGTTGAGCCAGGGCGTGGGATGAACGGGGTTGGATGGGTGATTCATCAACATGACCCCGAATCCTGAGCCGGCCGGACCGCTGTAATTCAGCCACTCCGCGGGCGCTCCGGCAGTCTTCTGGCTTTCGGCGCCCACTGAGTTGAGGATCCGACCGCCGCGGTCGACCACCACCGCCTCCGGCACCCGGAGTGCCAGGAGCTGGTAGGGCGTCGCGTTCCACACTCCAGCCTTCTCGCCACACGTGATGCGGCTCTCCACATCCAGGCTCCGTCGAGCGGCACGGCCGGCCGGCGCCGTAACCGCGCGCGACTCCGAGAACACGACGCGCTCGCCCCCGGCGCTCAGCCATTCCAGCCTTTGCGCAAATCGTCCGAAGACCGGCCCGCTCTCCATCAGGTCAAATCCGACGTGTCGCATCCGGCTGAAGTTGGGACCGATCTGCCAGTTGTTCCCGTCCGTGAAGTTCTGATGCGCCAGCACCAGCCCCGTGTGATGAAAGTGCTTCTCCCGAGTCCCCGGCACTTCTCCGTCCTGGGTGGCGACGACGCCGCCGGCTCCGTAAATCGGATGGAAGTAGGGGCGAGGCAGAAGCGGATCGCCGGTGTCGTATCGGTATTCCGCGAAGAGGGTCCCGTCGACCGTGATGTTGACACGAGTTCGGGTCTGGCTGAAGATCACGCGGGCGGGCTCCGGCGCGGCAGTCGCTGCGAACTCGAGAGCGCCTTCAGGGCGTCGGCCTAGCAGTCGCACCAGTACTTCCGGCGCGTCGCCACACAGCGCGGGAGTCAACGACTGCGCGCTGAAGCGCACTCCGGCTTGGTCCACAGCCCGAAGCGCGGGCGCAGTGCCCGGTACTGAACCCCCACCAATCACTTCCGCGTCGATCGGGATCCGGATGAAATCCGGCAGGTCTCTGGGGGAACCGGCTCGCCCCCCGGCTAGCGGCTGAATCTGGAACCCCCTGGACACGTTAGGGCGCCTTCCCTGAAATCACTGCGGGGCCGATCACGTTGGGGCGGCTCACTCGACCGTCCGCTTCGGCCGCGGTGCGCGTTTGGTCGAGCCACTGGGTGATCCGGAACGTCCGGAGCTGGTTGGTCAGCCGCTCCCGGATGGCCGGGGTTTCGCCCGTGATTGGAATGATCGCCTCGAGCTTCAAGAGCGCCCAGTTGTCGTCGGTGAGGAGAAATGCCTGGCGAGTGTACCCGCCGGGCTTGAGGTTCTGCGCGTTGATGGCGCGCCAGATGTCGAGGAGATCAATGCGAAGAAACGGCTTCAGGCGGCCGCCGGTGGCTCTCGCCTGCTCATCGGGGGATCGCTCTTTGACCATTTGAGTGAAGTCGGCGCCATTGTCCAACTCTTTCACCCATGCTTCGGCTGTCTTCTTGTCGGGGGCCAACAGGAGCCGGGCATCGTAGCGGTTCAGGTCCTCATCCGAGATGGGAGACTCCTTGAGCACAACCCGCTCCAGGAGCAGGTTATAGCCGATGTCATCCTTGAATTGCTGCTCGGTAACGCCGAGCTTGGCGAGGGCTTCCTGGAACTCTTGCGGTGACTTGACCTGAGCCTTGGCCTGAGCAACCTTCTTCTCGGCTTCCTCACTCGACACGGACTGGCCGGCTTTCGCGGCGGCCTGAACCAGCAGAGTCCTGCGGATCATCTGCTCCAGTTCTTCCTCCCCGCGAAACTCCAGGAGGCCTGCCACGATCTCCGCCCGAGCGATCGGCTCCGCGTTGACGATCGCGATGGGATCGCCGGAGGCCGGGCGGTCCACCTTGGCAGCGCTCTTGGCCTTCTCCATCCACTGATCCATATGGAATCGGGTGAGAAGGGCCGTTAGCCGCTCGCGCTCTGATGCCGAAATCTGCTGAACCGGTACGATCGAGTCGAGTCGTATAATGGCCCATCGATCTTCGTTCAACTTCACCGGCGCCTTCGTGTAATTCCCAGGCTGCACGTTTTGAGCTCTGAGAGCATCCGCGACATCGAGCAGTTCGGCGCGAACAAACGGGCGCATTCGGCCCCCCGTAGCGCGAAGCGAGATGTCCGCGTTTTGCTCCACGGCAAGTTGCACGAATTTCCCCTCTTCGATCTCCTTCAACCACTTCTCCGCGGTTGCCTTATCCTTTGCGATCAGCAAGCGAACCTCGTATTGCTGATACTCGGCATCCGTAATCGGCTGATCCTTGAGCGCGACGCGCTCCGCGAGCAGCGATGTTCGGATCTCCAGGCGGTGCTGGTCCTCACGAAGGCCGGTTGTTCGGAGGAACTGCTTGTACCGATCGTCGCTTTGAAACCGCTGTCGAATGGTGGACAGCCGCTCGTCCACGTCGGCATCGGTCACCATGATTGAGCTCTTCCGGGCGGCCTGCTCCACGAGGCGTCGACCGATGGTGCGATCAACCGCCTCATCAGCCCGGTAGAGCATCAGTCGGTCGACCAGATCGCGGCGCGTGATCTTCTTGCCGTCGACGATGGCGAGAACCAGATCATCAATGGATTGTGCCTGCGAGTGGGCGGGGACGGCGAAGAGCGCTGCGGCGAGGCCGGCGACGGTGCTCAGAAATGCGAAGCGGTTGAGTCTCATGGCTTCCTGGAAGGCGCGGGGATGAGCGCCGAGATCGCGAGTTTCTGTTCTATCTTATGCTCCGAGCGGATCTGATCGAGAAGTCGGTCGAACTGTCCGGCGTTGATCCGTTTCGCGGCATCCTGCCGCTCCGCCGGAGTGAGCGTCTCGGGCCCGAATCGTTCCGTGACCTTCAGCAGATAGAAGGCACGACCCACCTGGATCGGCTGCGGGATAATCTCACCCGGTTTGACTCCCCCCTCGGTGATCGCTTTGTGGAAGTTGGGAGAGTCCACCTTCAGGAACTTGACGGGCTTGACCACGCCATCGCCTCCTCGGTCGAGACTTCGCTGCATCTGGATCTGCTCGAAGGGCGCCCCATTCTTTGCCGCGTCCAGGAGCGCAGCGGCCTCCTGGCGAGTGGCGACGCGAACGTAACGAGCCGAGTACCGAACGAGATCCGCATCGGCGGGGGGAAAGCGCGCGGCGACGACCTTTTCAGCAAGCGCGGAGTAGTAGAGACGCTCTCTGAAAGCGGTCTCCGTGATCCCCTCTTGATCCAGAGAGGTCTGAAACGTACTGGAGCCAACTCGCTTTCTCACGTCAGCCAGCTTTTGATCGACCTCGGTATCGGAGACCGTACGATTGAGCCGGCCAGCCTCGGCTCGAATGATCGCCCGTTCGGCGAGTTGATCGAGTGCGCGACCACCTGAGACCTCCAGACACCGCGCCAGCAGATCGCGATAGTTGATGCGCGTTGCCCCAACCTTCGCCACGTCGGTATCCAGATTGGTCGGAGGATCGGAGAGAAGCCGGGCGAAGGGAATGACGTACTCCGGCTTGTAACGTTGTCGCAGGCGGCTGCTCAAAAAGGAGAGCCGGTAGGCGTGAACCCGACGCGTCAATTCCGCCCGCTCCTGGGCTGAGAGTCCGGAAGGTTCGAGGCGCTCCTCGAGTTTCAGGACCAGCCAGAACTCGCCGCTGCGCACCGGTTGGGGTGATACCTGGCCCGGGCGAAGATTGGAGTCGATCGCGACCCGAAAGAGGGGAGGGTTATCGATTCGGAGGATAGGACCGTTGCCGACGAGCCCACCGTTCTCCTTATCGATCGACCGCTGAAGAACCAGCAACTCGAAGCTGGCGCTTCCCTTGGCCTCCCGAATCAACTCCTTGGCCTGTCGTTCGTCCTGGAGCCGCGCATAGCGCAGCCGAATTCGAACCAGGTCGCTGTCGGTCACCGGCCAGAGGGTGGTGGAGAGCTTCTTTGCGAGCGCGGTGGTTCGTGATTGGGCGAGAAGAATGGCTTCCGTCACCCCGAGCCGCGTCAGCGACTGTTCGAAATTGGGGGTGGCAGCTCGAAGTTGATCGAATTCGGCTTTCGTCTCTGCTTCGGAGACGGTGACTTTCTTCTCAGCGGCGCGAAGTTCGAGTGCCGCCTGATCGATCAACTGTTCCAGCGCCGTCTTGCCGCCGTACCGCATCGCCTGAGCCACGACCGCGTCCTCCCGGATGGGGGCGCCATCCACGAGCGCTACCGTGCGGGGCGAGGCTTGCAAAAAGGCGGCGCCGGGGGCTGCCTGCGCCGCGAGCGCAACGATCAGGACCGCGGGGAGTCCGCTTCGAGACATCATTCCAGTTCCTCCGAACATTGGACTCCGTGTGCGGCAAGAAATGCGTCCAGTTCCTCTCGCGTTGCGAGGGAGTCCTGGGCTCCCATTCGAGTGACCGAACAGGCTGCCGCTGCTGCCGCCCATAGCAATGCGGGGCGAATCTCTCGCCCTTCGCCAAGCGCAACCGCCAGTGCGCCACAAAAGGCGTCGCCTGCGGCTGTCGTATCGACCGCGCTCACCGGGAACGCCGGGATGTGCTCCCGAACGCCTTCGACTGCTGCATAGAGCCCGTCGCCCCCGAGTGTGATTACAATTCCTTTTGCGCCCCGACGGAGGAACTCCTCGGCGGCGGCGGCCGGGTCGAATGAAACGTGATCGGGCAGGTTCAACAGTGCTCGTGACTCCGCTTCGTTGGGAGTCAGGAGATCCACGTGGGGAAACCAGCTCTCGGGAATAGCCTGCGCCGGCGCCGGGTTGAGAATGACCTGGCAGCCCAGTTGGGACGCCAGCCGGATCGCTTCGTCCACGGTGTCCAGCGGTGTCTCGAGTTGGCAGAGCATACTAGCACAGTGGGACAGGGTGTCGGCGGTGTGGCGGATGTGCTCAGGCCGAAGTCTTCGGTTGGCTCCCGGCGCCACCGCGATGGAGTTCTGGCCGGAAGCCTCCACCAGGATGAGCGCCACTCCGTGCGGCGTCTCGGGATCGGTCACCGAAGCCTGTAGATTGATTCCCTCGGCGGTCAGCCGCGCTGCCGCCTGGGCGCCGAAGGCATCTCCGCCGAAGCAGCCGATGAAGTCGACCGCGCCGCCCAGCCGTGCGGCGGCGACGGCCTGATTGGC
>SXGS01469443.1_pt1 | contig 15138 bp, 19 predicted proteins | sample 3174681 | NCBI WGS metagenome assembly SXGS01 (sample SAMN11356861, study PRJNA531348) | freshwater metagenome | isolation source: freshwater sample F1-80 | place: China: Fuxian Lake, Yuxi | collected 2017-12-25 | reverse complement strand
CTGGGGGCTGATCGCGGCGCTGACGCTGGCGAGCTTCGGCACGCTGATGCCGCTGGTGCGGCTGGGCATCTTCAGCCTGTGGGTGCCGAGCGACGACCCCGCGCCGGTGCTGCGCGCCCCCGAGTTCCTGGCGATCGCCGGCCTGCTCCTGACGTGCATGGCGCTGGCCCTCTGGGCCGGACCGGTGCTCGCCTACGCCGACGCCACGGTGACGTGGCTCGCCCAGCCGCAGGACTACGTCCGGGCGGTTCTGGGTGAGGGAGGGGACCGGTGAGCCGCATTCTGCCGCACCCGCTGCTGTCGCTGGCGCTCGCCCTGACGTGGCTGCTGCTCAACGCGCCGCCAACGCCCGGCAATGTCCTGCTCGCGTTCGCCGTCGGTCTCGCCGTGCCGACCGTGATGCGGGCGCTCGAACCCCGCCCGGTGCGGCTGCGCGCGCCCGCCACCGTCGCCCGGCTGATCGTCATCGTGCTCTACGACATGATCCGCTCCAACATCGACGTCGCCCGGGTGATCCTTGGCTTTCGCCGGGACGAGCGCCGCACGGGCTTCATCACCGTGCCGCTGGAACTGCGCGAGCCCGCCGGCCTCACGGTGCTGGCGGTAATCCTCACGGCGACGCCCGGCACGCTCTGGGTGCAGTACGATTCCGACACCGGCAGCCTGCTCCTCCACGTCCTCGACTTCTTCGAGGACAGCGACTGGGCGGCCCGGATCAAGGACCGCTACGAGCGTCCCCTGATGGAGATCTTCGAAAAGGTACCGGCATGAGCAGCGTGACGATCCTCGACTGGGGCCTCGGCCTCGCCCAGGGCATGCTGGTCCTGGCGATGGCGCTCGCCGCGTGGCGGATGCTGCGCGGCCCTCGCGCCCAGGACCGCATCCTCGGGCTCGACACGTTCTACCTCAACGGCATGCTGGCGATCGTGGTCCACGGCATGCGCACCGGCAGCGGCCTCTACTTCGAGGCGGCCCTCATCATCGGCATGATCGGCTTCACCGCGACCGTGGCGCTCGCCAAGTTCCTGATGCAGGGCGAGGTGATCCAGTGAACGGCGCCGAACTCCCCGTCTGGGCCGCCTGCCTCGTCGTGGCGCTGACGGTGGCCGGCGCCGGCTTCGCGCTCGTCGGCGCCTTGGGCTTGATCCGTCTCAGGACCTTCTACGAGCGCGTCCACGCCCCGACGCTCGGCGCGACGCTCGGCATGGGCCTGATCCTGTGCGGCTCGATGCTGCTCCTCTCGCTGATCGAGGACCGCCTCGTCCTGCGCGACGCGTTGATCGGGCTGTTCTTCACGGTGACGACGCCGGTGACGCTCCTGCTGCTCGCCCGCACCGCCGCCCACCGCGACCGCTTCGAGGACAATCCCGACGCGCCGCCGGAGATTTGAGGCGTCACACGCGCTCGTAGACGAAGCGCCCTGCCCCCTCCGGCGGCCTATCGAGCCGCTCCGCCGCGAGCGTCATGTCCCGCTGTCCCGCCTGCCATCGGTCCCGGATCGAGGACGGCGAGAAATCGAAGCTCTTGGCCGCCAGCTGGTCGGCGCCGGCCTTGTAGGTGACGTGCATCAGCCGCACCGCGGGCCCGTCCGGATCGAGCCGCTCGCGCAGCGCATATTCCCGGGCGAGCCCGTCGATGGCCCGCCGCCCGGCGCTGGCGAAGATCAGGTCGTTGGCCCGCTCCAGCACCGCGTCGAGCGATTGCGGCCGCGGCGCGCTCAGGCTGAACAGGTCCGAGGCGATGCAGAGCAGGTCGCGCTCCGGCTCGGGCGCGAACACGGGATCGAGCGGCAGGTTGTTGGTGTAGCCGGCATCGCACAGGAGCCGTCCCTCCACCTCGACCGGCGGGAAGGCCGGCAGGATCGCCGCGCTCGCCAGGATGTGCTCCGGCCGGACCCGCTGGCGGTGCGTGTCGAAAAAAACCTCCTCGCCGTTCGTCACATCGACGGCGGCGACGGTGAAGCGGGTCTCGCCGCCGTTCAGCCGCTCGAAATCGACGAGGCGGTTCAGCGTGTCGAGCAGCGGCGCGTGGTCGAACAGCGCGACGTCGTTGGGCATCCACGGCAGCGCCGACCACAGGCCCGGCAGGCGATGTCGGAAGATCGCCGGCCGGCCCCAGGCAAGCGTCAGGAGCGCGTGCAGCGCGTTGGAGTATTGCCGCGTCTTGAGCAGCGGCCCGCCGCTCAAGGCCGTGTGCTGCGTCGCCTCGTCCCAGAATTCCCGCAGGCGGGCCACGCGCTGATCGGGCGGATTGCCGACGATGATCGCGGCGGTGACCGCTCCCATCGAGGCGCCGACCAGCCAGCCCGGCCTCAGCCCACGCGCCTGCACGGTCTCGAACACGCCGGCATGATAGGCGCCGAGCGCATTGCCGCCGCTGAGAACGAGCGCGACATCGCGCGGGCGTGAGGTGTCGTCCATTCGCTGCGTCCGAGCCTTCCCATCGCGTGGTCGTAACGGGGAAGGCAGCGAGGACGCTCAGGGTTTCCGGAAAGGCATCCCGGGGCTCCGCCCTGGACCCGCGAAAGGACGCATCCTTTCGAAACCTGAACTTCGATCAGGCCCGGTTCGAACTGTTGATCTGGACGATTTCGGGCCGGGCACGTTGCCTCTAAGTCCCTGCCACCTTTGGCTTCTCGCCCTGCGAGAAACCTGGTGGAGCTGAGGGGACCGTTACCCCGGTCGGAGCTAAGCCATTGAACTGGAAAAATACTCTTTCCCCTCCGTGACTTGTCGGGAGATGGCTTGGGAGGGCCATGGGATTTATGGATCCTTGGGCCTCGTCCTACCACCGCCAGGGGTTCCCCGCCTCGGATGGGGATCAGCGGCCTTCGCCGCCAGATCCCGCGGTCATGCTCGACCCGGTCCGTCGTGGTTCCATCCAGCTCGGATGCCGGAGCGGCGACGCTTCGAGAGCCCCACCCCGGAACAACGCATCGACGTGTTCGTGTGTAGGGACAGCCTCGCCCTCGTGCGAAGCGCCGCACGGGTCAAGGGAGCGGCCTTCGCCGGCGTGCCTGTTCTGCCTTGGAGCATGCGCGTTCGCGGTCCGTGATACGGCAGGGGTCCGTTCGACGCGTTTCACCGCCCCGGCCTGATCGGACCGTTCTTGGGTTGCGACAGCGCCGTCGTTCGTCCGCCTGAGGAGGGTGGCAGACCGCGAAGCCTGCCGACCGTCCTCGATCCCGGGCGCGTGCAGGTCATGCCGCCTCCGTCGTCCCCGGCGAGAACCGCAAGCCCATGTGCCGATGGCCCGTGTGACCCCGGGTCGGCAATGCCACGCCGCTCGCCCGCGACTACGGGTGAAGCCGAACGCGAAGGCCGGTTCAGGATGCCTGGCTCATCGCGCCGCGTCCGTCGCCGTAAATGAGCCAAGCTTGCTCGGCCTGGACGCGGTCGAGGAACCGGAGGGCCACGGTTCTGGTGGGAACGCCCTTGGTGCCCTGGCTGATGAGCATGAGCCGGCCTTCGCCCTTGGCCAGCATCTTGCCGACGCCACCGGGAGAGGATGGGTCCGACCAGACCGCGTGCACCACGTCGGCCCGGAGGAAAAGGTCTTCCACGGTCACCTTTCCGTCCCTCACGAGATCGCCGTTTCGGTTCGCCTCATCGACAAGGCGGCGCATCTCGGTCGTGTTCGCACGCAGCAAGGCCGCGACTTCAGGAGAGGGTTGCGCAGTTCCTGGCAAGGTGGTGGACCCGTCGCCGAAGGCATCGTTCAACGCCTCCGCCATGAAGCGGTCGATGCATGGAACCGCGGTCACCTTCCCCTTGAGGCGGCCGGACTTCTCCATACGCCGGCCCACGCGCTTCCCCTTGACGAGGATCACGTGCGGGACGCCCGATCCCTCCCCGTCCGGGAACACGGCCCAGGCACAGTCAGCCGACCCGACGAGCGAGCGCATGTATTCCATGCGTTCCCGAACGGGTAAGGCGTTCAACGCCTGAGCGTGCTTGTTGGCCATTCCGGTTAGCTGTGCCAGGAGCCGCTGGTCCATGTATCCCCCCAAGTTGCGAACAGGGTGCACGGAACAAGACTCGCAGTCGTGAACGCCCAGGCTACCCGCGCCGCAAAAGCGATGGCGTGGTTGAGAGCGCGTAACCGGACTCGGACCCTGTGGGCGCTGCTGCATACCCGCGTCGGCACGGTCGCGAGGCTTCCGGAGAAACCCACATCCATATCCCGGTGTATGAGGCGCCCCTCGGCGCGTGATGCGTCCTGCCAAAAGGGAGCAAAGCACCGGCATGACGGTCCGGTCGTGTCATCGGCCCTGCATCTCGCTGGGCATGAAGTGACATGAGCTCGCTCTCGCCGACGCGCATCGGTCCTAGCTGCGCGCCGGGCGGTGGCCATCGTTTCTTATCTACGGTATAATTATTCGCCCACGACTAGCACGGCGACCGGCTTGGGGACCGGGGCGGAGCCGGTTGGCAGCAGCACGACGCGTTAGTGTTGGATCAAGGTACTCGCCCCATCATCGACACTGCAGCGGACCGACGATTGACTGTCTGAGGTGCCCGGCATCCCGCTTGGCAGGAGTGAAGCGTCGCCGCGCTGGGCTCCGCATGGAGTACGTCTTGGCCCGCACGCCCGACCCGAAGAAGGCTTACCTGGAATTGCACGGCGGTACGTGGCGGGTCACGGTCTCGGTTCCGGTACCGGTGCGGCGCGCCCTCGGGGCCACGAAGCTCGTGCACAATCTCGGCACGGACAGCCTCAGGGAGGCGAACGTGCTCAAGAGGAAGCACGTGGAGCGCTTCAAGCGGCGGATCGCGGAGGCCATGGAGGCGGTGGGGCGCCCCGGCGTGGACGACATGAAGATCGCCGTTGAGTTCTCGAAGGTCGCCGAGGAACTCAAGCGGAACGGCAGTGCCGAGGATTGGCAGGAGTTTCAGGAGGCGGTCTACGAGCGCCATGCGGAGATCCGCTGGAAGGACGCGCGTTGGGTTAGGGTCGAAGATCCCGAGGAAGGTCCGAACGAGGTCGAGGAGGCGCTTCCCGAGCAGACCGAGAAGGCCATGCTCTTCTCGGCGATCTCGCACGGTCGGGCGACTCCCGTCGACCTGATGCACGAGGACTACCGCAAGCAGCTCTTCGTCAAGGACCGGACCCGGGCGGACGACGCCCGCGCGCTGCGTTTCCTGCAGGAATGGTGCAAGCGCGAGCGCATCCCGGCCACGCTTCAAGAGATCGACGTGAGGCGCGCGCACGCCTTCGCCGACGCGCTGGTCGAGATGACCGGCCTCCACCACGTGACGCTCAACAAGTACATCGGCCGGCTCTCCGGCTACTGGCAGTGGATGGTGCCGAGGACGGCGGCCGTGTCGGGCAACGTGTTCGCCAACGTCCGCCTCAAGGGCCCGAAGGAGAAGCACGACCAGAAGGAGAGGCCCTTCAAGGACAGTGAACTCGCGGACCTGCTCCGCGGGCCCGCCCCGCCGAAGCTGCGAGACCTGATGCTGATCGGGGCGCTGACCGGGGCGCGGCTCGACGCCATCGTCGACCTGAAGGTCCGCGACACGGCGTACAATTGCTTCCTGTTCAAGCCTCAGAAGCAGGAGGCGTCGGCCCGCTACGTCCCGATCCATGCCGACCTGGCGGAACTCGTCGCCCGGCGAACGGCCGGCAAGCAGCCCGAGGACGACCTTTTTCCGGAATGGCCCCCCGTCAAGAAGGCCGACTCGATGCGCGAGCGCAGCTTCAAGGCCTCGAACCGGTTCACGGAATACCGCCGAAGCGTCGGGGTCGACGAGGTGGTGCCCGGCAAGCGGCGGTCCCTGGTGAATTTCCACTCCTTCCGGCGCTGGTTCAGCAGCCGCATGGAGCAGGCCGGGGTGCCGGGCGAGATGATTTCCGCGATCGTCGGGCACAAGCGCAGCAGCATCACCCTGGACGTATACAGCGAGGGGCCGCACATGCGCGCGGCGCGTCGAGCCATCGCCAAGCTCAAGTTGCCCCCGCTGGACGGCAGCCCGATCCGCGATGAGATGACCCTCAGGCCGCGGGCGCATCCCAGGTAGGGCGCGGTTTCGACGGGCGGTCGGGCGCATCCGGCATCCGCACGGGCAGCCGTCCGCGCGACCGGCTTGCTCCGTCCCCCCCAGGAACCGTTACGGGCAGCGGGTCTCGCCTCGCCCATCGGCGTCGCCCTCGCGTGATGGCCTCGTCCCGGGAGCAAGCGCCTGGGCGTCGCGAGCCACGCGACGTGACCCAAGGTCATTTGTCTGCATCCTGGAGGTTTGCGGTAACCTTCATGACGGCTTCGGGTCGGCTCCGCGCCACCGCCACCTTGTCGCAGGTATTATACTGATGGTATAAATAAGCGTCGCAGGGGGCGAGGTTCGAGCGTGCACTGACGGAGGTGGCAATGGTCGTGGGGTTCTTTTCTGACGATGGTTCCGCTCTTTACGCCGCGCTGTTGGCCAGCTGCGGGCTCGCGTGCGTAGGACGGTTCATGACCGTCATCGACGGACACGAGATCGGGCGGCCGACCTGCGGTCCATCCATGGAGGACGCGGCGGCATCCCGGGCGGACATGTCCGCGATGCTCGCGCGGGCCGCGGCCGGCGGCCAAGCCGACGTCGGCTTCGTCGCCCCGCTCGGCTTCCTGCATGAGGGCGGCGTCTGGACCCACCTCGACGTGGCCGTGGTCTCCGGAGGGGACCCCCTGCAAGCCAGGCGCGCTAGGCGGTCCGCCGGTCACGCTGCCGGCGGAGAGCTCGCGTCCGGCGCGAAGCGTCGGGACGCATCCGATCGCTGCGCGCGGCGCCCGTGGCTCCTGACGTTCGGGGCGGGGCGGCCTCATGGGCCTGCCGCATCGCCCAAGCATGGCCTGCAGGGACGCGGCACCGAAGCCGCCGCGAGGACGCTGCCGGTCCGGGTGCCTTTGCCCGGCCGATCCGTGAAGGCCGCCATGGACCGCGGGCTTCCGACGCTTGAGACCCTACGCATCGGGATCCTGCTGGCGGCGACCTTTGAGGTCGCCGCTGCGGTTCCCGACGCGGCCGCTGTCGAACTCGCGACGATGTCCGACCTGATGTCCCCGGCATCCCATCCGGCTGACCAAGCCCTGGCCGGACGCCTGTCCGATCTGGCGGATCGGCTGGACGACATCGAACGGGCGCTGGGTACGCCGGCATCGCCGGCCGCCTCCAACAGGCGGGATCGGGGCATGCGGAGGATTGCCAGGTCCTGTCGCGACGCCGTCCCGGAACTGCCGGCGGCATCCTGGCCGACGGGCAGCGCATCCGCTGCCGGACCTCGATAGCCGGAATCGCTTCCCGCTACGCGACCGTGCGTCGACACCTGACCCGCCGATCCGGTCTCAAGAAACGCTCCGCCCCTGCCCGATCCGGTTCCGGTAGGGGCGCGAGCCGGCCACGCTGCGTCGGGCGCCCGCTGCGCCCCGCCCAAAGTGGCATCCGAATGGGACAACCAAGTGGGCGCGATGGGCGTCAAGGCCGACGCTCGGATGCCACGCGCGCAGGGTATCGGGTCAGCGCAACCTCATACCCGGCCTCGAAGTCGCGAAACCGCACCCCCGCGGGGCTCGCTCGCAGCGCCCGCTTAGACTCAGTCTCGGTGTTCAAAGGCGGTCCATCTCGACAAGTGCGACATCAAGTGCGCCTGCGTGGGCGGGTCGAGCAAGGTCCCGCTCGGCTTCGTCCCGCTCACCGAGAACGTGATGGTGGTCGTTATGGCCTTCTGGATGCTGGCGATGCACCGTTGAGTGTCTTGCGCACCACCCTGGGAACCACCTGCCCCGCGCGAGAACCGGGGCGTAGACCTCAAGCCGGGTCGAGTTCGTTGACCAGCGTCGAGAGGTAGAGGGCGATCCGCCGGCTCGCCGCCGGGTCGGGGGCCGCGACCGAAAAGCCCACGTCGAGGATGTCGTCGCCGTAACGCCTCATCACCGACTCGGCCATCAGCGCGACCTCGCGCTCCGCCTGCGCCGTCAGGACCCGACGTCCGTCGCGGGTCGCCAACCGCACCTCGAAGCGCCGCGTGGACGTCAACGGTTTGCTCCCCTCGGGCGAGGCCGCCCGTCAGCGCGCCCGACGATGAGGTCAAGCAATGAACGGCCTCCGGAAACCTATCCGAAAACGCTCCCGTGACATGGCCGAGACCTCGCCAGGGGACAAGCGGGGCAGGAATCCCCGGTGCCTAAATTCGGGTTCATACCGGAACGAGGGGGAGGCCGTGTTCGTCCCAGCTAGGGCTTCCCGGCTGCCCGAAGGCGTGCGGGACCTCACCCAATGCAGCGTTCCCAAGGTTCCCGATGACCCGTCCGATCCACGCCCTGGCGGCCATGCTCCTCCTGGCCTCGACCGTGCTCACACCAGCCCTGGCACGCGAGGCCGCCCCAGCCTCAACCCCCGCCAAGGCGGTCGCCCCCTCCGCCGCACAGATCCTGGCGCGCATGCAGGTCGCCCAGGAAACCACCGCGACCCAGCCCGCGGGTTCACAGGGCCCTAGCAACAAGACCGAGGGCGTTCGCCAGTCCTCGCAGACCCAGGTGACAAGCCGCCAGCCCCTCGGGGCATTCCCGACGAACGAGGTCAGCCGCCAGCCGGTCATCGACCTCGGTGCCGGCGAGGAGGGCATGAAGAAGGACGTCGCCGCCCTTCAGCAGACCCTGACCGAGTTGCAGCAACTCCAGTTGCAGACCAAGCAGGCGCACTGGAACGCATCGGGCACCCTGTACTACCCGCTGCACCTCCTGCTGCAGGAGCACTACGAGGGCCTGTCGAAGTACGCCGACACCATCGCCGAGCGCCTCCTCGCGGTCGGCGTCTCGGCCGACGGGCGCGCGAACACCATCGTGAAGACTTCCGGCGTGCCGGAGATTCCCGGCGGCTTCCTCGACGATGCGCAGATCCTCGTGTGGTTCACCAACGCCTACAAGCGCGTCGGCGAGGAGGTGCACGCGGCCATCAAGACGACCGAGGACGTCGACCCCACCACGTCGAACCTGCTGCAGGAGGTCGAGCACGGGATCGCCAAGTACCAGTGGCAGATGCGGGCGCAGCTCCAGCGGACGCACACCGACCCGAACACCGGCTGGGACCTCAACGACAACAAGCCGGTCGACCTGCAGGGCCAGCAGGCTCCGGCCCAAACACCCGCCAAGCCCTGACGACAGCCAACCCCGCGCCGTCAGGCGCGGGGTTTCCCCTTGACCCGCGATCAGTTTATATTAATTCCAAACTAGAGATGCGCCCCCGGGATCGAACGACGCCTCAGCCTCCCCTCACGCCCGGCCAGCGAGCCATGTTGCTCCGGCTCGACCGGGAGGGACCGCTCGTCTCGCCCAAGCCCTGGGAGATGCGCACGGTCCGGTCCCTGAGGGAACGCGGGTTGATCCGCCCGCGGCTGTCGAGCCGGGACCCGGAGGGTCTCTGGTTCATCAGCGCCAAGGGCAGGCGAGCCATAGCCCCGGCGGGTCCAGCCGTCGGCGACCGTCATCCCCCGGCAGCATCACCGGCGTAGGCAGGATCTCGACCATGAATGCACCCGACGATACGACACGGCCGACGGCGAGATACGACGGCGGCACCATCGCGCTGCATTGGTTGACCGCGGCGCTCGTGCTCGGCCTATGGCTGGTCGGGACGTTCCTCGAAGACCTTGTCCCAAAGAGTGCCCTGCGCTCCGGCATCTGGTCGGCCCATTTCGACCTGGGCTTCGTCCTCACCGGCCTCGTCGTAGCCTTCCTCATCTGGCGGCGGGCCCGGGGCCGCGACCTGCCGGTCGATGACCCTGGGCCCCTTCATCGCCTGGCGAAGGCGACCCACGCCGCGCTCTACGTCCTGCTGCTGGTCATCGTCGGCCTCGGCATCGCCAACGCCTTCGTGCGCGGTGTCTCCCTCGGCCCGGTCAGCCTGCCGCAGATCGGCGACCCGGAGTGGCGGCGGCCCCTGACTCACTGGCACGGGTTGGCCGCCAACGTGCTGATGGTCCTGGCCCTGTTCCACGCGGTCGCCGCCCTCGTGCACCACTACCTCTGGCACGACGCCGTCCTGCGCCGCATGCTGCCCCGGGGATCCTGACGCCCATGCGACCCGTCCACCAGGAGCGGCACCTGATCGACCGCATCGGCTGGCTGCGAGCCGCCGTCCTCGGCGCAAATGACGGCCTCGTCTCCACCGCGAGCCTGATCGTGGGTGTGGCAGCCTCGTCCGCCAACACGGGTGAAATCCTCGTCGCCGGCAGCGCGGGCCTCGTGGCAGGCGCGATGTCGATGGCGGCCGGCGAGTACGTCTCGGTGAGTTCCCAGGCCGACACCGAGCAGGCCGACCTCGCCCGCGAGCAGCGCGAGCTCGGCGACGACCCGGCCGCCGAGTGGGAGGAACTCGCGCGGATCTACGTCGACCGGGGCCTCGACCATGCGCTCGCCTTGCAGGTCGCGGAACAACTGATGGCCAAGGATGCGCTCGGCGCCCATGCCCGGGACGAGCTCGGCATCTCCGAGGTCACGACGGCTCGGCCGGTCCAGGCGGCGCTGACCTCGGCGGCGACCTTCTCGGCCGGCGCGGCCTTACCCCTGGCGACGGCGGCGCTCTCGCCCGGCAACATCGCGGTCTATACGGTGTCGGGGGCCTCGCTGGTATTCCTGGCGGTGCTTGGGGGACTCGGCGCCAAGGCGGGCGGCGCCCCCATCGCCCGGGCGACGGCGCGGGTGACCTTCTGGGGCGTACTGGCCATGGCCGTCACGGCAGGAATCGGGAGCCTGGTCGGCAAGGCCGTCTGACTACCGCTGCGGATCGTGGCAGTGCATCTTCGGCGGCGCGGTCGCGCAATCGATGGAGCACGTCTGGTCGGGCCGGCAGAACCACTGCAGGGCGCCGGTCTTCAGACACGAGCCGGAACAGTGCCGGTGGGCCGCGTTCGTTGGTTCGACGAAGGACGCCGGCGCGTCCGGTGACGCCGCAGGTTGCTGGGCGAACGCTGCAGGCACGACCGCGAGTTGAACCAGCAGGAACCAACGCAAACGTCTCGCCATCGCAGTCTCCTCGAAAAGCGGCAGGCACACGCCGCATGTCTGCGACGACGATGCAGTGTGTAGTCGAGCTGCATTTAGCAACTGAAGATGTGAATGAAATTGACTAAAATCAATTTCATCGAATGCCGGCACCGACAATAGCGAGTGGCGGCAAGCACTTCAATGCTCATGTTGGAGAAGTGCTTGCCTGGCCTTGGGCAAGCCGGAACTGCTTTACCGCAGGTGGTGTTTCCGGCGGCGCTTCCGTCCGCGCTTTTCCCGGGGCGGGCCGCGCCATTCAAGGGAGGTTCCCGTCGATGGACAAGCCAGTCGCTGCCTGATCGGGGCCGTCAACCTGCTCGCGGCCGCCGACCCAGCACAGGCCGCGATGCCTGCCCAGACCGTGCTAACCGCGGCCATGCGTGCCGAGAGCTACGCCGACCTGCCCAAGCCCATCCCCGACGCTGTGGCGCTCCTAAAGGAGCCGGACGAGGTCGCGGCGAAGGCCAAACCGCTACTTGCCGCCTCTTAGGGCGAGGCCACGGTACAGCAGGCGCAATACTACTATCATCGCCACCATCACCATCACTGCTGCGACATGCCGTACGGGTACAGAGCCTGATGCGGCGGGGTGGATGGTTCCGCACCCCGCCCAGCCTTACCGCTGGCTCTTGGCGGCGCCTAGGATGCGCCGGTAGGTTCCGCCGAACACGGTGTGGGTCGCCGAGGTCCACTGCGAGTCCGCCGCCAGCGTCTCGCGGCTGGGGTAGATGCGTCGCGATTGGAGTTCGCGCTCGGCGCCTCCTCTTCGTTCATCGCCATGAGCTCGAAATCGGCCTCAACCGAGACGACGGACACCTGCATGAACGGCTCGTCCTTCCGGAAGATATGCCTGCGGCCTTCGTCCGGGGCCTTGAACACCATGAAGTACATCGTCGGCCCCCAGTGCCGGATGAGTGCCGGCATTGCGACCGGCACTGTTCCGGTCCAGTCGGTGTAGAAGCGTGGGTGGATCTCGGTCCTGATCACCTAATTCTCCTCGACCCTTAGGTCGATGAGGATCCGATAGGCGTAGTAGGCCTCGCCGAAGCTCCAGAGCGGCGGCCTTTGCGGTCCCGGTCCGCCGGGCTCGGCGAAATTCCCTCAAAGACCAGTCTTGCGGCCCTGGTGCTCACGCCCAATTCGGCGTCGTAGGCGTAGAACAGCTCGATCCCGCCTTTGACCGCTTCCAAGAGCGGGATGCAGTGCCAGGCATAATCCTGCGAGCCTTCTGTGCGGGGCTCCGGATCGCCCGCCCAACCGGGAATTTTCAAGCGCGTCCGCCGGGGCGGCAGCCCCGGCTCGATCAGCCTGACCTTCACCTGTCGCATTCTCGACCGTCCCTTCGATGTCGCCCTGGAAGATAGGAGGTCAGAGGAACGGTTCGGCGCGAAGCAACACCATGTGATCGCCCAGTCAGGTCGCTGCGGGGCGTAGCAGTACGTTGGCGACGCCCTGGGTGTGATCCGCGTCTTACTCGACGGTGACGGATTTTGATCTAGGCCGATCCCGCTCCAAGTGCGAAAGAGCGGCCCCAAAATCTCTGCGCCTGCCGACGTGATTACTGGGACTTGTCGGCGATGACCCTCGGGCCCGCCTCCTAGACTTCAGCAATTGTCTCCTTGGCTTTAGCATCAAAGGCCCCCTTGGGCTTGACGTTTCCGGCCCAGGATACCTTCGATCCGCTCCCGTCCTTCTACACTATGAGCATGGACTTATAGCTCTACACAGGCAGCGGGCGGGAGATTATCGTGCATGTGTAGTCTATCTTCTTGTCGCCGCGGAACTGTTCTTCCTCCATGATGGTGTCACTGCCCTTCATCGACAATGTTCACTCCTGCCTGCCGCCTTTCTAAGACAGCACCCACTTCTCGATGACGAGGTGCCAGTTGCCGATGCCGCAAAACCCGCCAACCATCTTCCAGACCGCTTCGGGCGATGCAGGCACCATCACGCTCTTCGTCACTTCAATCGCAAGGGCAGGCGTGACGACGACCATGGCCAGCGCCACGGCGGGGACGGCGATTCCGAGCATTCATCGGTTCCTGTAAAACCTTGAGCGCGTCGTGTGCGCCGAGGAACCAGCTACTGCGCGACCGAAGGCGGACTACGCCAAACGCGGATGTGTGAACGGTGCACTCGATGTACCCCTGAGGCAGTCTCGCGACCAACCAATGGCTAGCCTTCGGCGACCCGGCGCGATCAAACGCGGAGATAGCTCCAACCTGCCTCCTGAAGTGCCACGAGACGGACTGCACCAGCCGAAACGATGCCGACGTGTGGCAGTAATTCCAGAGGGTGCCCCTCTGCCTTCTCCATGGCTTTGATGGTGTTGCCGCAGGCCGAGAGTACGATTCCCGGCACGCTCTCGGTGATGGAGTGGATCCTCGACGTCACGGGCGATGTGTCGGCCCGCAGCATGTGCAGACCCGGCCCATAGGCAACGATCTCGACCTCAAGCTCCTCGGCCTGATTGCTGTATTCGCGTGCGAGATTGACCGCGTTGTTGAGGGCGAGGTCGAACACGCCGTTCTCGCGAGAACTGACCTGCAGTGCGACCCGATGGGTCTTGGGGTCAGCCGATTGGGTCGCCGAGGCCCTGCTCGCCACGAGCCAAGCCATCAGCGCGGCCAGTCCGGACACGCCCCTACGCGACAGCATCATCGTGTCCACTCCGTTCGCGAACGGTCCTGTTCCGACAGGAATATTCCTGCGAAATCGTGTCGTCAGGTTTGTACGAAGCGATAACTCGCACCAACGCGCTCGACACGTCCGACGCCTGAGCTCGGGAGGTGAAAGCCGACAAGCGTCATCCGCTCATTCGCCAAGCGGTCCAGCAGGGTGAGGCGGGTACGCGCCGCGAGGTCACGGTCGAGATCGCTTCCGAAGGCCCAGGCGGGGCGGCGGAACGACACAACCGCGTGGCTCAAGGCATCCCCGCCGATCAGTACCTGCTCCCGACCGGCTTCGACAAGGACGGAGGCGTGACCGGGCGTATGCCCCGGCGTCGCGACGTAGGTGAGGCCGGGAGCGATGCTTTCGCCGGGCTTACGGCGCTCCACCTTCGCCTCAAGGCGTCGCAGGGTCCGTCGCGAGCCTACGGAGAGGCCCTTAAGCCAATCCGGTACGCGGGTCTCGACATCCTCGCGGGTCCAGAAATCCCATTCCGCGGCCGGCACGACGTAGCGGGCATTGGGAAACCGTTCGCTGTCGTCGAAATCATCGACCGCGCCCCAGAGATGATCGGGATGGGCGTGCGTGAACACCACCTGGGTGATCGCCTCACGTGAGATGTTCCGGCTCTCCAGCGTCTCGCCGAGCTTGCCGGCCGTGGGCTGGAACGAGTTGCCCGAGCCGGCATCGATCAGAATGACTTCCGAGCCGATCCGAACGAGGCTCGGGTTCGTCGGAATCGGGGTGGCCTCCGCGGGCTGACCCTCGGCCTTAAAGACGGCTTCAACTTCCGCGCGCGGCGTGTCGGGCAGCATGAAGGCGAGGGAGGAGGACAGCGTGCCGTCGCTCGCCGTCTCCACGGAGGCGGCGCCGACCCTGAGCGCCGCTGTCTGGTTCGCCGAAGCGCGGCGGACGGGCCACGCGCCCGCGAAGCCCGCTGCGAGGCCACCCAAGAACAACCGCCTGTCGCAGCGCGTTCCCGCGGAGTTGGGACGGCTCGTCATTGGACCGGCGGGGCCTTCTTCGCGGGTTCGGCAGCCTTGTCTGGCGTCACGTCGAGGATGCGAGCGCGGCTCGTGATGGACGCTTCCTTCGGCAGGCAGTTCGTCATGCAGGGCTTGGCCGTCCAGAACTCCTTCTCCGCCGTCTCGCGGTCGTCCATGAAGAAGTTTTTCTCGTTAGGCAGGCGGATGCTGGCGAGGTTCTTCTCGTTCAGCTCGAAGTCCTGATCCTTCAGAATGTCGTTGAGATAGAGGAGATAGGCGGTGACCGAGTATGTCTCGTCCGGCGTGAGGGTCTGTGCCGCGCCGAACGGCATTGCCCGGTGAATGAAATCGAAGACGGTCGAGGCGTAGGGCCAGTAGGACCCGATGGTCTTAACCGGACTGTCGGACTTCAACGTGCCGGACCCACCGGCGAGCTCCGGCCACCGTCCCGCGCCCTCG